>Ga0210403_10000212_pt1 | contig 64393 bp, 57 predicted proteins | sample IncBWC19MmetaG_FD_150863 | JGI IMG/M metagenome (GOLD analysis project Ga0210403, IMG submission 150863) | Forest soil microbial communities from Barre Woods Harvard Forest LTER site, Petersham, Massachusetts, United States - Inc-BW-C-19-M | ecosystem: Environmental > Terrestrial > Soil >...
GTGGATCTTCCAGTTGCTGGAGATTGCAACATGTAACGGATAGAGTTTCCCATCGATCATCATGACTCGATACTTTCGCGTCTTTCCGTCAGCCGCGCGCGCATCCAGAAATTCGATCACCGTTAGGTCGTCGCCGGGAAGTTGTGCCACTGCGGCTGGAAGTTGGTCGCTGTTCTCCACGCGGAGAAAGTGCTCTCCTCCGTGCAGCCCAGGGGTCCGCAACAGAAGGGGAAATTCGAAACCATGCTGGCTGAGGGTGATCGCGGCCTGAGATGAAGCGAGCGTCTCCCGGGCCAGCGTTCTCGTGTTGGGCGTTATTACGCCAGGAACGCTGGAGAGACGCCGTGCAATGTCGCAACGACCAGTCGAGATTACGGCGGCTGGCGAATTAATTACCGGGGCCGTCGTGCGAGCAAGCAACGTTTGCGCTCCATCCAACGCCTCGGACGCGAGGTCGACGTCGCCGATCGCATTGAAGACCAGCTGATGGGGCGGTAGGGACATGCTGGGATCGTAGAACTCCGTGGCCACCAGATATCTTTTGAAAATCCGATCGCTCAAGAAGACCTCGGCGCGAATATTGCCCCCCGTGGTCGAGACAAGTTCGAGCACGGAGATCGGCTGCTGCTCGCCGCGATAGGCAGCGGGGATGATGCAGCGGTCTTGAAATGCAATACGGCGATGCTGGGAGGCCTGTTCTGTCTGCCCCAGTTCGGCGAGTGCGAAGGACATCCCGGCGTGTGCTGGCTGGTAGGCAGGATCGATCCTAAGGGCGTGCTCGAGATGCTGGTGAGCCTCCTCAGGCTCCTTCAGCTTGATGAGCAGCTTGGCGAAGTTTACGCGACTCATGGGGTCGTCGGGGTGTCTCGCAACGGCCTCTGCATAGAGGCTTCGCGCTTCTTCATTCTCGCCAACGTCAGCCATCAGGTTCGCAAGGTTGTTCAGCGCTACTCCATGAGCCGGGTCAACGTTGAGTAACTCGATCCAGGTGCTCCTGGCCTCCTGGTTGCGCCCCATCTGCTCCTGGATACTGCCCCGTTGCAGGAGCAGCGCGACGGACTTCGGCTGGGCTTGCAACTGGTCTTCCACCGCCTGCAAAGACGACTTCAACGCCGTGTACCCGGGAAATTCGTCCGGCTGCCTTTCAGTGCGAGGCTGTGCGACATCGTGCTCAAGGGCGCGGCCAACAAACAAGGCACTGTCCACCAGGGCATCGACCTCAGCGCGGCTGGTGCGGTGGTTGAAGAGGGCCGCTCGAATGACTATGCGGCCGTCGATCGTCGTGCTCGACGGAGCGACGATGCCGGACTCCTGAAGGGCGACGACGATCTGCTCATTGACCTCGTCCGACTGTTCGGCACGATAGCGAAAGCACACGATGTTGAGTTCAACCCGAGCCATAAGCTCCAGCTCTGGAGACTCGGTAATCCGACGCTCGAGATACCGAGCTAACTCACAGCTTCGCGAGATGGATGCTCCCAGCGCATCGGTACCGTAGACCTTCAGGGTGAACCACGTCTTCAATGCGCGAAAGCCGCGCGATAGATCGGGCCCGAAGTCGCATGGCCAGGCAGAGCCTGCGGCCAGGCCTCGCTCCACTCGTTTGAGATAGGCTGCCGGAGACGAGAACGCGCTTTGGTGCAGCACGCCGTCGCGCACCAGAATGTAACCGGCATCGTACGGGACCTGTCCCCATTTGTGGAAGTCAAATGCGATCGAATCGGCGCGCTCGATCCCTGCGAGGCGAGGGGCAAGGTCGGGGGCGAGCATCGCCAGAGCCCCATAGGCACCGTCCACGTGAAACCAGATCTTCTCTCGGCGACAGAGATCGGCCAGCGCCGCGAGGTCGTCGATGGCTCCAATGTCCACCGTTCCTGCGTTCCCAATCACCATGAACGGAGATAGGCCCGCATCACGATCGGCCTGAATGGCGCGCTCGAGCAAGTCGATGTCGATCCGCTGGCGGCTGTCGGTGGGGATGAGCCGTAGCGCATCGCTGCCCACGCCGGACACATCCATAGCTTTTGCGACGGATCCATGGGCGGCCGTCGATCCATAGGCGGTAAGGCTCTTCGCCGGTGGCGAAATACCGCAGCGGCGCGCCTCAAAGCCTAACTCTACGTCCCGGGCAATGATCACGGCAATCAGGGTTGCCATGGAGGTTCCCGTGACAAACAAACCGGACGCGCTCTCCGGGAAGCCGAAGATCTCGCGGGTCCACTGGCCCACTTGACGCTCGACCTCGACCGGGATGTGATCGCGGCCACCAAGATTGGCGTTCAGTCCGGCCGCCAGCATCTCCGCCAGCATACCGACCGGTGTCCCCCCACCTTGCACCCAACCCATGAAACCGGGGTGAACGTTGCCTGGCGCAAAGGGCAGCACATCGCGCATAAACTCTTCATGAACGGAGGCGAGATCGGCCGCCCGACGAGGAACGCCAGTGCGGAACTTCGCCCGTACCTCGTCAGGGATGGGCTGCCATACGGGCCGCTCCCGGATATTCTCGACATAATCGAGCATATCGTCCAGCATTCGGTGCGCCTGCGCTCGAAGAGCTCCCCACTCGACCGGGTCCAGCGTTTGCTTATGTTCCGTCGCGGCGTCTGCGGCAACATTCCTGGCTAGGTCGTCGATCCCTTGCAACATCTGCTCTCCCCGCATTGCCCCTCGCGCGCCCTGCCTGCCTAGAGCAACTGAGTGACCGCAGAGGAATTAGTGGATTCTCATCCTCACAAACACGTACTCTGCCTGCCTGTTTCAGACGAAATCAGGACGGATGCGAAAGCAGCGCCCGCTGCAACTCTGCATCGCGTGGGAAGAGCGATAGCCCCTGCTCAAGAAGGGCACGGCTGCGCGCATCGCTGCCCACGGATCGGCTCAGAGCAGCCGCTAAGGCAAAGTCCGTAGCCGCGGCCGCCTCCAACCCAAGACGCCTGACCGCTATCTCGGCTGCAAGGTCGAGCCTGCCGGCAAGAAGCGCGGTAGCGGAGGCGACCCCATACAACTCGGCAAAGTCCGGCTCTCGCTCCAGAGCCCGAAGAACTCTCGTCATCCCCTGCTGTTTGCGATCGAGATGCACCTCGCAAGCGCCAAGCTTCGCGTCGATCAGCGCAGATGCACCGCCCAAGGATTGAGCGCGGGCATAGCCCACACTTGCCTGCAGGTAGTTCGCCTGGTGAAACTCCGCATCCCCTATCGCCTCCTGCAACACGATGCTGCTGGGATCGAGACTCTCTGATTGCCCAAGGAGCTGAAGAGCCTCTGTGAATCGGCCCAACCGGACCAAGCAGAGGCCGGCAAAGAGATACGCCGCGGCCGAGCGCGGGTTGAGACGCAATGCCTGAACAAAATACTCGAGCGCTTTTTGCGGACGCTTAAAGTGTTCCAGCTCGCCTAGTCCCAGTTCAAAGCAGGTGCGCGCGTCCTGCGGCTGGGATTGCAGATGGGCCAAACCAATCTCTTGATACAGCTCATTCTTGCCCTTGCGGATTGCAACCGGATCCTCCGCCTGGCCAAAATGATGAATCACAAATTTCGCGACCGTCTTTCTCAAGCCCAGGGCCTCGACGCAGGGTGAGACGCTTTCATGTACTGGTCGCGTGAAATAGATCTCGGGATGGCGACGGAAGAGCCGCGTATTCAGGCTCTTTACGTAGGCCGGATAAGGACGCGCGGCCTCCACCAGACACGGATTGGCGATCGCTCCCTGTTCGCCGCTTCGGCTATGGGTCGCGAGCACATAGTTCCAGCGCCAAACATCATAGGCCGCCACATCTTTGCATTGCAGAGCTTCGCGCAGAGTCTGAGCCGCGCTAGCGTCCAACATCTCGTCGGCATCAAGAACAAGAATCCAATCGCACTGGCTGCGGCTCAACACGCGATTGCGGGCTTGGGCGAAATCCTGCTGCCATGGAACGTCGATGACCTCAGCCCCGAACGACCGAGCAATGGCAGCACTATCGTCGGTTGAACCGGTGTCTCCAATGGTGATCCGGTCCACCACGCCGCGAACGCTCTCAAGACACCGTTTCAGGCCTGGCCCACCATCTTTGACAATCATCGAGAGTTCAACGCGTGGCATAAACCCACTATAAAACCATATGTTCCTTTTGCTGACACAGACGCTTATCCCATGCGGCTCTGCTGTTTGGGTGAAAGTACCTGGAAGCGTTTCCTCACATAGTGGACATTAAAACTTCACATCTAAGCAACTGAAATAGCGGCAAGCGTTTTGCTGTTGTCTTAGACCGAAAAGCACTGCGGCAAAAGCAATTCGTGCGAATATCGAATACAAATCCAAGGAGGGAGCGCAATGCACTGGGACGTGCCTGCACCCGAGTTTCAACGGTACATGGACCTGGCCAATCTGGAACTCAAATTGACAGCGCAGAACATGGCGAATGTCGACACCCCAGGCTACCGGGCGGTCGGTTTTGACTTCGAGGCCGAGATGAAGCGGTCCCTGGCAGAGTTGACCGAGCAGAAGGCTCCTGGAGACGCGGATAGGAATTCACTCACCTCCGGAGTTTCCGTCGCTGAGGTCAGTGGACTGCTGGAGCGGCCGGACGGCAATAATGTATCGATGGACCGCGAGGGATTGAACCTGGCAGAGGCGCAGCTGCGATTCACCGTCGGCGAGAAGCTGGTGAAGGACGACCTTACAGGAATTCAGAACGCGATCCAGATCAAGTAGAGCCTTTGACCGCCGACAGGTCATCGTCATCAAAAGCAAATCTGCCTTGATGACGGCCGATTTACGTCATATGAATGGAGTGTCTTGAGCTCTTTAGCAGAACCGTCTTCCATTGATACTGGGACAATCGTAGGATTGGCACCTCTCTTGAAGCGGGCGTTTACCGGTGTCGATCTTTCTCCATTAGCCCAGCATTGCATCGAGCGTGCAAAACGCCATCACGACGCGAACGCCCTGATGGATCTAGCGATTGTGTTGGAGCTGCAGGGAAAACGAGAATTAGCGTTAGCTATTCAAGGTGATGCGCTCAAGCAGGGTCAACGCTTTCCGATTGCCTCCACGGCAGCAGATCCCGTGCTCCGACTGCTGGTCATCAAGGCTCCGGGAGATCTCAGCACAAATACTCCGCTCGAGTGCCTATTAGAGAACACTAATATCGCAATGGAGCTACTCTACGTGGGGCCAGGTCTGCCGCTTCCTGAGGTGCTGCCTGAGCACGATCTGCTCTTCGTGGCGGTCGCTGAGTCAAATGACAATCGGCCTGTCTTGGAGTATCTGCAGCAACGTCTGGCCTCCTGGCCGCGGCCCTACCTCAATGTTCCTCGCGAAATACTGAAGGTGGAACGCGATCGCGCCTGTGAATTGCTCGGTCCCATACCCGGCATCTCCATGCCACCCACCCAAAGGGCCGACCGAACGACCTTGTTTCAGTTAGGCCGCGGAGAGATTCAGCTCAATATGCTGCTTCCCAAGGCAGAGTTTCCGATTATTGTTCGTCCGCTCGACTCCCATGCAGGTCGAGGCCTGATCAAAGCAGAGTCGGCTGCGGAGCTTTTGGGCTATCTCGAAGAGCGGTCTGATTCTGAGTTCTATATCTCACAATTTATCGACTACAGCTCCACCGACAATCTATTCCGCAAATACCGTGTCGTGATGATGCGCGGTGTTCCCTTCCTCTGCCACATGGGGATCTCCAATCATTGGATGGTGCACTACCCCTACGAGGAGATGATTGCCAACCCGGCGCGGCGCGAGGAAGAGCGACTTGCGATGGCGAGTTTTGACCAGGCCTTTGCGCGGCGTCACCAAGCAGCGTTGGCGGCGGTTTCGGAACAGATTCAACTGGAGTACATCGGTCTGGATTGTGCCGAGACCAAGAGCGGCGAGCTGCTGATTTTTGAGGTGGCAAGCGCCATGTTGGTTCATGCAATGGATAGCCCGGATCTGTTCCCATACAAGGGCGCGCAGATGAGCAAGGTTTCCTCCGCCTTCCAAGCGATGTTGCTCAGTGCGGCAGCACCAGGAGATTCGGTTGAAGCCGTAAGGCTCGTATAAGCATCTCGTTGGCTCGTTATCTACCTTCGCCTCTCTGGTTCCGAATGCAGAGATAACGAGGCTCTTAGCTGCCCCACCTGGGAGTGGGCCTGCATTTGCGTCATCTACTGTTACTAACGAGGAACGATTCGCCATGCAAACCCCGGAACTCGATCAAAGCGCGATTGACGCCCTGTTTATGAAGTCGTCGTCAACGGCTGCAAAAGAGAATGGCAGCAACGTTGTGTCCGTCAAATTCGGCTCAAAGAACTCCATCAGCTCGAGCCAGATGCAAGGGCTCACGGCTCTGGTGCAGCTGTTTGCCCGAAGCGCCAGCTTTCGCTTCAGCACGTGGCTTGGAGCGGTCACCAAGGTAGGTCTGATCTCGGTGGAACGCGTGCTCTTCAGCGAATTTCTCGGCAATATCGTGCCCGACGAAAATTACGTAGCCTCGTGGGAGATGGCGCCGGTGGACGCCCCTTGCCTGGCGTATATGGATGTCTGCCTGATCGATCCGATCATCGATTTACTACTGGGAGGAATCGGCGCAGCCAGCCTGCGTAAACAATCGACCGAAATAACTGAGATTGAGTCAGCAATTTTGGATAGTGTGATGCAAGCGATGTGCGCCGAATTCAGCAATGCATGGCGATCGGCTGACATTGAGGTTCGCCATCAAAAGCGACTGCTCTCTTCCTACCACAGCCAAGCTATGCCGGCGCGCGACAATGCCCTCTGCCTCAGCTTTGAGGTTCAGGTGGGAACCACACAAGGCAGCATGGCGCTTCTCTTCTCCGGTTTGGCATCGGATACCTTGCTGCGCGCCGTCGCGAAACAGGAGATTCGGCGCGCGCCGTCGCAGCTGATGAAGCAAAAACTCCAGGAAAAGTCTCTAACCTTCCGCTACGGAGCTATCCTGCAACTGCCCATTGTCAAAGTCAGCGCACATGCCGTTCAACAGTTGCGCCCTGGATCGTTCCTACCTTTGCAGCTATCCACCGAGACGCCGGCGACGCTTCTGGTAGCGGGTAAGCCTATGTTTCACGCTCAACCCGTCGCCGCCGGTCTCCACAAGGGAGCCTTTCTCACACAGGTAGCCAATGTTTCGTCCAGCACTACACGGCGGCGGGAAGAGAAAGGCTAGAAGCGAACCGTACGCTGCTCGGCGCTGACCATGATGGCGCTCGCGATCTTGGAGAGTGGGAGCACCTGTTCCGCCGCGCCGAGCCGAATCGCTTCGCGCGGCATGCCAAAGACGACGCAGCTTTCCTCGTCCTGAGCGATCGTGCTGGCACCGGACTGCCGCATTCTCAACAGCCCGTGCGCGCCATCAGAGCCCATGCCCGTCAAGAGCGCACCCACCGCCTCTTTTCCGGCCACCTCGGCGACCGAAGCAAACATGACATCGACCGCAGGTCGCTGGTAACAGACCTGAGGTCCATGATCGGTGCGGACTCGAAGCGAGTTACCGCGCCGTGAGAGCAACATATGAAAGTCTCCCGGAGCAATCAGGACACGACCCGCGATGACCTCATCTCCGTCCTGTGCCTCCTTGACCTCGAAGGGGCATAGCTTATTCAGACGCTCTGCGAAGTATCCGGTGAAGACGGGCGGCATGTGTTGGGTGATCACAATTGGGGGCACCTCTGCCGGGAGATGCAGAAGCACCTGCGAGATCGCCTCGGTGCCGCCTGTCGAGGCGCCAATTGCGATAATTCCTTTTGCAGAACCATTTGCTGGAGGACGTGGCGGAGGAGCTTGCGGTGGTGCAGGAAGCGATGTCCCCGGGGTTTTGAGCCGAGCCCGAGCAGCGGCCCGAATCTTATAGGCCAACGTATTTCCGAGGTTTCCTACCGAATACGGTCCGGAGGGTTTGGCCAAGACCTCCACTGCCCCGATCTGAAGAGCTTCGAAGGCCGCTTGACTCGCAGGACCGGCGATAGAGCTGATGACAATTACAGGGAGTGGCCGGGCGTGCATGAGCTTGCGCAGAAAGGTCAGGCCATCCATCCGCGGCATCTCTATGTCGAGTGTGAGCACATCGGGAGACAGCTCGATGATCTTGGTTCGCGCCACGTAGGGATCCGGAGCGGTTCCGACCACCTCGATGTCGCTCTCCCCTTCCAGGGACGCCGACAACATTCTGCGCACGACCGCTGAATCATCAACGATCAGCACCCGAATCTTTGGCATGTCACTCTTCATTGCGCCCAATCCATTTCGCAGCGGACTCCACGTAGCCCCTGCCGCACTTGCCTGCTCTTCACTCTTCCACGCGGGATCCATCCACTATAAACAATCGACAGAGGCAGCACAGCGCTATGTTCCATGAATAAACCACCCCAGCGTTACACACATGCCCGCCCCTCCCGCTCTTGAGAGTTGGGATTGGCCAGAATTTTCTCTACTCCATTCGCTCCCCGCATCAGCAGCCTCCCGGTCGATATCTCCAAACGGATCGTGCGGGAGTCCATACCGCCAACCACCTCTGTGTGAATCAAGATACCCGCTTGCTGAAAGATGTCTTGCATGGCCAGATGATTGCGCTTTCCAATATTGAAGACGCCATTTGAATCCAGTAATTGCGCGCCTCCAACCGCGACCACTTGCAAGCGCCTTCTTTCTGCGCCTAGACCATAGGCCTGCTGCAAGAGCAGCGGTATTCCGGTATCGGCATACATAAAGGGACGGTCGCGCGCCTTCTCAGCATTGATCGACGAGTCGGGCAACATATAGTGAAGCATCCCTCCAACCTTGGCGACCGGATCGTAAAGTGTGATTCCGATACAGGAGCCCAGGCCATATGTAACCAGACTGCAATCGGGATCACTGCTCAGCTTGCAGTCTCCTATTCCGACGATGAGTTGCCGCATTTAGTCGGCCCGCAATCGGCTCACCGTGACGCCATCTCCGCTCTTTCGATAGATCGCAGGGCGGACGTATTTAAGCGGGTGAGCGATTCCATTGAGACTTTCGGAGTGGCCGATGAAGAGATAGCCACCCGGCTCGAGCTGTTGGCTCAATCGCCGAACTAGATGCTCCTGGGTTGCAGCGTCGAAATAAATCATTACATTTCGACACAGGATGAGGGGGTAAGTTCCGATCGAAGGAAACGGCTCCATCAGGTTCAGGCGCTGAAACTGCACCAGACGGCGAACGCCGGGATTAAGGCGACAGAGCCCCTTGGATTCTCCCTGCCCACGCAGGAAGTGCTTCTTCAAAAGGCTATGCTCCATGCCATGAAGACGCTCCTCGGGATACACCGCCAACTCTCCGGCAGCGATGGCGCGGGTGGAGATGTCGGTAGCCATGATCCGGATATCCGGGCTGTGTGTGCTCGCAAAGTGTTCGAGAAGAGCGATTGCCAGCGAGTAAGGCTCCTCACCGGTCGAACAGGCCGCGCTCCAGATCTCGATCTTCGATCGGTTGGCCAGAGCGGGAAGAATGGTCTTGCTAAGGAACTCGAAGTGCTGCGGCTCACGAAAGAAACTGGTGTGATTGGTGGTCAGAGCATCAATCATTTCGACCAGTGCCGGCCCACTCGCGTCTGCGGTTACATATTCGTAATACTGCCGAAAGGAGGTCATCCCCAGCTTGCGCAGGAGCTTACCGAGGCGGGCAGCGACCAGCTCTTCTTTGCCGGGATGGATGTCCAGACCGCAATATTGATAAGCGAGCTCACGAATCTGGTCGAATTCTCTCGCCTTAAGGAGGGCCGGCTGAGTCGGGAGGGTTGCGCTGGAGCTTTCTGCCATAAACGTCATGAGGCCTTTTCAGTGAAAACGCTGGCAACATCGAGAATCAGGCCAACTCGACCGTCACCGAGGATGGCGCAACCAGCAAGTCCCGCGCACCCATCGAAGCTCTCATCCAGGCTCTTGATAACGATCTCCTGCTGGCCGACGAGATCGTCGACAAAGAGGCAGAAGTGCGTGTCTCCAAACTCCGCAACCACCAGGACACCTTGGCAGAGATCTTCGGTGCCAGGTTGCACGGAGAAGCGCTGATAGAGGCGCACCAGCGGCAACAGTTCGCCGCGGATCAGGATCATCTCCTGTCGCCCTTGGACTGTAAAGAGCATTTCGCGCGTTGGCCGGAGCATCTCCCGCACAGAGAAGATTGGCAGGATATATCGCTGCTCGCCTACTGCCACCACCAAGCCATTGATGATAGCCAGGGTAAGAGGGAAGAACAGGGAGAAGGTGGTTCCCTGGCCCGCGGTGGATTGAATCTCTATGCGTCCACGCAGCTTCTCCACATGCTTGCGGACCACGTCCATTCCGACCCCGCGGCCGGAGATATCGGTGATCTTGTCCGCGGTGGAAAAGCCGGGCTCAAAGATGAGTTGGAAGATCGCTGCCTGAGAGAGCACGGCGCCTTCTTCGACCAGTCCCCTTTGCTGCGCCTTCTGCAGAATCTTGTTTGCGTCCAGACCGCGGCCATCATCGGCGATCTCAACCACGACCTGCCCCGCCAGATGTTGCGCGGTCAGGCGTAGTTTGGCGGTAGGATTCTTCCCCTTGGCAATGCGTTCATCCGGCGGCTCGATGCCATGGTCCAGCGCGTTCCGAACCATGTGCAGCAAGGGATCGGAGAGCTCCTCGGCGATGGTCTTGTCCAGTTCGGTGCTCTCTCCGCTGGTCTCGAGCACGACCTGCTTGCCAGCCCGTCGAGAGAGATCACGCACGAGGCGCGCTGTCTTCTGAAAGAGCGGACCGATGGGCATCATGCGCATGCTCATCGCACGACGCTGCACCTCGCCGGTGATGCGCGCGAGTTGGCTTAGGTTCCCGAGCAGCCTGGCGTCCTGCGAACCGCTGATCAGGGGATTATTGGCGAGAACCGATTGCGCGATCACCATCTCGCCGACCATATCCATCAACTGATCAAGCTTGGCGGTGTCGACGCGAAGCGTTCCCTTGCTGCTCTCTCCCCGAGAGCGGCGTTTTCCGTCCGCATCCGCATCCTCATTAGCATTAGCCGCCGGCGCGGAAGCTTCAGCAAGCCCGTTCGCGGCCTTCATTGGAACAATGGTCGTCGAGGTCTTGGGCATCGCGTCTGCGGCGGCCGCCTGCTGCTTCTCGGAGGAGGCATTCGCCGCGACACTCTGCGACGCGACGTCCGTTTCGGCTGACGGCTGTCCTTGCTTGCCCGCGTCTTCCATCTCCGCCATTGAGCCATCGGCCACGGCCTTGGCCAACTTCTTGAGCAGCTTCGTATTGTCCCGTACCGGCGGAACCTTCCGACCGGTCAAGAGCGCGTCGACAATAGCAACCTCGCCGGTTAAATAGTCGGCCCCCTCGAGCACCATATCAATCAGTGTGGTGGTCACCGGGATCTTGCGATTGCGAGCAAGATCCAGCAGCGTCTCTACCTCATGTGCAACCGCTTGGACGCGAGTCAGTTCGAGAAAACCAGCAATGCCCTTGATGGTGTGAAAGGCGCGGAACACCGCGTGAATCGCGTCCACCTCAGAGGGCGACTGCTCGAGAACCAGCAACTGGCCCTCGATCGAGGAGAGATGTTCGCTGGCCTCCTGGACGAAACCTTCCAGCAGCTCCGGATCCTGCGCAAAGGCGGCAGTAGTCGCAGCCCCAGACGACTGCGCGCCAGACTCTTCGGGGGCGTCGTTCTGGTTGGGCTCCTGCATCAAGTCGCGCAGGCCGGCGACGCCATCGCGCAGCCATTCCCCATCGCCTTCTGAGCCCTCCGCCCGAATCCGCTGGGCGAGCGCGCCCGCAGTCTCGGCCAGCGCACTGTATCCACATTCCACCGCATGGGCACGCAGTGCTTCCAACGCGTCTGGCCGGATGGCATGTGGACCGGAAACCATAAGCTGGGTCGCAAGCTCATCGAGCGACAGGTCTACGCACAGCTTCAAATCCTGCTTCTCTGCTGCAGCGGGCATAACTCTAACTCCGTCCAGGGTGTGGCTGTTGATCTTCGGGACAGATGGTAATCGCGAACTAATCCAGCGTCAGACTGGGTAGATCGATGATTTCCTGTTCGCTCAGTACCTGATCGATATCGAGCAGGATCTTGACCGTGCCCTTGACCTTGGCCATGCCGAGCAAATAAGGCGCCGTCGCTCCATTGCCAAAGTCCGGCGTGTCCTCGATCTCTTCGTCCACCAGGGTCAGGACCTCTGCGACTCCATCGGCGATCGCGCCCACAAGCCGATCACCGGTCTTGCCGTGCGTGGTCACGACGACGATGCAGGTCCGGTGAGTGTAGGCGCAGGTCGGCAAATTGAACTTCATCCGCAGGTCGACGACAGGAATGACCTGTCCGCGCAGATTGATAACGCCTTTGACATACGGCGCCGTATTCGGCACTGCGGTGATCTCCTGCATGCCCATAATTTCCTTGATCTTGAGCACTCGGACGCCGAACTCCTCTTCGGCCAGGGAGAAGATCAGGTACTTCCCGCCGCGCCGCTCAGAGGAGGACGAAGAGGTCGGAATAACGTGGTTCGCAGTCGCGATTGAGGTTTCGAGAGACACGAAAAAGCATCCTTTCCCAGAAGCGCTTCCCCGAAGAAGGCACGCACTCCTGGCTGTTACAGTTATCTGCCGAAAATTCCGAAGGTCCAGCCATGCGCCGCGACGACCGGAGACTTAGATTTGACCGCGCTCGAGCGCGCGAAGCGCCTCGGGATTGCTCGCCGCTATCTTCCACGCATCTCTGAGTTGCGATACCCGCTCGATGATTGTCTCAAAGCCCTCGCGCGAGTTGGCGGAGGAGGCAAGGAGAGTGTGGCGGAACATCTCGATGTAGAACTGCGAGAAGTTTCCCGCAACCCTCGCATCGACGTCGTAGCGCAGCCTGGACTGGAGATGCAGGAAGATATCGAGCGCGAACTTCACCGACCTGCGCCGGCCACGTACATCGTTGACCTCGACGGCGGCGATCGCCTGACGCAGAAAGCGAATCGCCCCATCGTAAAGTGCAACCACCAGCTCGATCGGATTTGCACTGGCCAAGGTCTGCTGCTGATAGCTAAAGTTCATGATTGGCTCGTTCCATATCCAGTAATGGCCGAATACAATTCGTTGACCATATTGAGTTGCGAGGGAAGACTCTGCAAGGTTTGGTTTGCCTGTGTCAACTCGCTCGTAAGCAGCGCCTGCTGGGCGGAGATAATCGAGTTTTCACTGGTGATATTGGTGTTAAGCGTAGTCTCCTGAGCCGCGTCGGAGGCCAGCGCCAGGGAGATAGTACCAGTCGGAGTAGTGTTACCCAGCTGATTGATCGTGTTGGTAAAACCCATTCCGACACTGGCTGCGTCCTGGAAGAAATTGACGACGCCTTGAAAGCTCCCATTGAGAGCACTGGTCAGGGTGTCGGTATTGAGCGACAGAGTTCCATCCAGGTTGCTCGTGATGCCCAACGACGCAAATCCATTGATCGAAGATCCGATATTCGTATCGCCGAAGGTCACCGCGGGAGCTCCAGTGGCGGTCGTGTCCGCGAGGTTCGCGGAGATATTCAAATCGCCGGCGCTTCCGGTGGTTCCGCTCACCAGCGACAGGTAGGAGCCGGTCAACCCCTGAACGACATTGGCAGTAACGCCAATCTTGGCGCTATTGATGGAGGCCGCCAGACTCGCGAGATTGCCGTTGGCGGTAAAGCTTGTTTGTGGTCCCGTGCCCACGCCGATACTGATAGTTCCGGAGAGTGTATCGGTAGCTGCAATCGGGGTTGCCGAGCTGTCCCAGACGTTGTTCTGGGTCATATTCATGGCTTGCCCCAGTTGCTGCTGCAGCAGAGCGATGCTCGAGTTTCCGAGAAGCGGCGGAGCAGTTCCCGTGGTGCTGCTGGTCTGCTGCGCCGTCAGATCCTGCATCACAGCGTTGTACGCGGTGACAAAGGTCTCCACCGAACTCGTGACGGCCGAGGTATTGTTGGTGATCTGCACCTGCACCGAGGTGCCCGTAGCTGATGTATTCAGGAGTTGAAAGGTGACTCCCGCGATCGCATTCGAGACCGTGTTGGAGGGACTGGTGACAGCCACACCATCCACCGTGAGACTCGCATCTTTTCCTGGGATGGCCTGAGTGGCCGTGACGGCGCTGCCTGATTTGCTGGTGTCGGTGAGGTTCCCGGTGATGGTCAAATTGCCCGCAGCGCCGCTGGTCCCGCTCACCAGGGTCAGGAAAGAACCGCTTGCATTCGAGGAGACGTTGGCGGTGACTCCGATTCCGGCCGTGTTGATGGCCGCAGCCAGCGTGCTCAGCGTGTTATCGCTGGAGGTCATGGTAAAGGACTGCGCGGGCGAACCAGCAACCCCAATGCTAATGGTACCCGCGAGAGTATCCGTCGCCCCGATGGGGGTGGTCGATGTACTCCAGGAACTGGTGGCGGCGAGCGTGTTCACCGTGATGGTATGGCTACCGGCCACGGCCGATGTCCCGGCAGAGGTCAAGGTGAGAACGGTGGGGTCGGAGCTCGATCCGTTCTTCGTGGCCATGACACCCTGAAAGTTTGTGAGCGCACCGACAGCGGCCGAAAGCGTGGAAAGACCGGTGCCGAGTGTCGTGAGGGCGGTATCTTGCGCGCTCAGCGTGGTGAGCTGTGTCGTCCACGGCGTCTCCACGGCTTGATAGTTCGCCATAATCTGGCTGACCGTGGCGGTGACATTGAAACCGGTACCGCCCGTTGGATTTCCAAAGCTAAGACCAACTGACCCCATGGGAAGACTCCTCTACTCGCCTCTTATATCGGCAAGACAGATGGAAATTCAAGAAAAAGGGCGGCTGGAAGGTTCTCCAGCCGCCACCAAGTGCAGAGTGTAACTCTACGGATTATTGCAGCAGCTTCAGAACGGCCTGCTGGCTGGAGTTGGCCTGAGCCAGCGCGCTGATACCGGTCTGGGTCAGGATCTGCTCCTGCGACATGGCCGTGGTGGCCGAGCCGTAGTTGGTTGCGGTGACCGCGTTCTCAGCCGCCACCAGGTTGACCTGCTGGGTGCTTTCGACCGCGGAGACGGAGTTGAGGGTGTTGATCTGCGCGCCCAGGTAACCGCGCTGCGCCGCGACGTCCGCGGTAGCGGCGTTGAGTGCCGTCAAGGTAGCCTGCGCCTCGGCCTGATTACTGAGGTCGGAGATCTTGAGGTTCGCCGAGCTCTCGGTCGAGCTGGTCACGTACTGGATGGTGGTTGTGCCAGCGTTGGAAGCCTGGAGACCGGCAGCCGCAGGCGCTGCTCCGCCAACGGTTGTATCGGACAGATAAATACCTGCTCCCGACTGGGCGAGGGTGGTACCGGTCAGGCTGATCGTATTGCCAAGACCGGTCGGTCCGGTAATAACCAGGTTATTGGTTGCGGTGCTGCTTAGCGAGAGGCCGGTGCTGGCGAGTAACGGAGACAGCTGCGTTTGCGCCTGCGCAAGGGTCGTTCCGGCAGCGAACGTTGTCGTCACGTTCGAGGTATCGGTAAGCGCAGTACCAGTGGTGGTGAGTTCATTCACGGTCGCGCTACCCACCGGTCCAGTAAGAACCAGCTTGTTCCCGCTGACGGTTGCGGTGAGACCCGCGGCGGTGAAGCCGGCACTGGCATTCACCTGGGCCGCAGCCTGGGCAAGCGTCGTGCCTGCGGCGAAGCTTGCGGTCGCGGTTCCGGCCGCCACGGTAAAGTTGGTGGTAGCCGCCGTGTTGATCGCATCGTTGGTCGCAGTCGCCGTCGTCTCGGTAATCTTGAGCTGGCCCTCGGTGGCGCCACTTCCCATTGCAGCAGTGTATCCGGTTCCAGCGAGCGCCGTATTCAGCTGGCTCACGGCATTGCTTAGGGTCGTACCTGCGGCGAACGATGTGCTGATAGATCCGGCGTTGGTGCCGGTAATGGTCAGAGCCAAAGTGCCGGAGACCGTACCGGTGGTCGAATCGAACTGGAGGGCCAGCGAAGCGGGAGTCGTGCCGGCGGTTGCGCTGACGACGGTTCCCTGCGTGGCGCCAGCGATGGTCGTGGCGGTTCCTACCGTCGTGTTGAGTGTACCGCCGAGAGTGTCGGCCGCCAAAGCAAGCGAGAAGCTCGCCGTACCGCCGGTCGCCGCGGCGGGCGCCGCGATTGAGGCAGCGGCAACGGCCTGCGTCGAAGCAATAGCAAGCGTGCCTCCGAGGGTGTTGGTTGCCGTGCCCAGCGCTAAGGTCGTCGTAGCACCGGTGGTGGACGTACCTGCCACCGGCGTCGGGTTTGTCAACGCCTGGCTGGCTTGGGTGATCTTCACATTGGCATTCGACTGGTTGATCATGATGCCGGTGTCGCCGCCAGCGGCGACTGCGCTGGAGATGCCCGCCGCCGAAGCGGTCGTGAAGGTGGCGCTGACGCCCGCGATACCTGCCGAGTTGATCTGAGACACCAGACCGGCAGCCGTCGTGGCGGTCGTGGTGAACGAGCTCGTAGATCCGTTCGCGTTGGTGGTGGTGAAGGTAAGACCGCCGGTGACGGCGTTGCTGCCGGTCGCCGCGGTGGTCAGCACACCGCCCGTATCCTTCGACAGGTTCACGAAGGTAGCGTTACTGCTCTGCTGCACCGTACCACCCGCGTCGCCCACCGAGGACGAGGTCAGGGCCGCGAAGTACAGGTTGTTGACCGAGGAGCCCGCGGTCGAGGAGTCGCCAGTATAGATCTGGGTGCCCGCCGTGCTGCCGGTGAAGACCTGCTGCGAGTTGTAGGTGGTGGTGGAACCGATGTTGTTAATTTCTGCCAGGATCGACTGATACTCCTGGTTGGCGGCGGCGTCCTGCGAGCTGTTCATGGTGCCGTTGGCCGCCTGCGTGGCGAGCTGCACGGCGGTGTTGAGCAGGTTGGTCACCTGCGAGAGCGCTCCGTCCGCGACCTGCAGCAGACCGACGCCCTGGCTGGCGTTGGTGGCAGACTGGGTCAACGCCGTGCTGTTCGCAGCCAGGCCGTTGGCCAGCGCGAGGCCAGCGGGATTGTCCGCGCCGGAGTTGATGCTCGAACCCGAGGACAGCTGCTGCAAGGTGGTCTGCAGCTTGCTCTGGGTATTGTTAAGGTTGTTCTGGGCGTAGAGTGCCGAGATGTTGTTCATTACCTGCAAGGACATTTGGAATCTCCTATTTTTTCGTGCTGAGCACTATGCGTTTGGTTCCGGGCCTCCAGTTCCGGCGACCCGGAAGCTTGTAAGAACCGCGAACAGCTAACTCATCGGCAGCACCCCCGAAAAATTGTAGAGAGGGTTTTAATTTTCAAAAGAACGATGTTTTTATCGCAGCGTGGGCGCCCTTCTCGGCTTATCTATATAGATAAGCAGCTTGATTCTCGCTTCAGTAACCACGGTGATCACAAATTCTTGTGGCGACGGCACCCCGGGCTAGTGAGGAGCTGTGCCTGCAAACACTTCCTTCATCGGCACCCTTAAAATCTTGAGGGTCCTTGCCGATAACCCAATGTACCCAGAAAGATTGAGGACACTCAGTTTTGATCGAACTAACCCGTCTCAATGGCAGAGCACTGGTCGTCAACTGCGACCTGATCAAATTCGTCGAAGCCGCTCCGGACACCATGCTCACGCTGGTGACCGGTGAAAAGATCGTGGTTCGGGAGTCGTGTGCTGACGTCGTGGAACGGGCAGTCGCCTTTCGCTCGCGCCTGCTGCAGGGGGTAGGCGCTGGGCCAGGCGAGAGCGCAGCAGTCAGCACGGCCGCCGAAAGCGCAGCCTCGGCTCACCGCATCTTCGTTCTGCCCAAGACTGCAGCGGACGAACCCGATCTGCAGTAAATGATTTGTTGAGGAGCCGGACGTGGATAAGAGCAGCGTTGGTGGAATTCTGATAGCGGTTGCGGGCCTGATGGGCGGTCTGCTGCTGGAGGGCGGAAGCATCGCTCAGATTCTGCAGCCCACCGCTGCCATGATCGTACTCGGGGGCACGCTTGGCGCTGTCATGCTGCAATTCCCTCTCGAGGCTGTCCTCGGAGCTGCAAAGCAGCTCGTGAAGGTCTTCACTGGAAGCTCTCCGGACGGAGACTTCGCTCTCAAGCAGCTTATCGATTTTGCCAACAAAGCGCGCCGCAGCGGCATCGTCTCGCTGGACCGCGAATTGGCAGCCGTCCAGGATCCGTTTATGCGCCAGGCCCTGACCCTGGCGATTGACGGCACCGATCCCGTTGAATTGCGGAAGATCATGCAACTGGAGTTGGACAATCAGGCAATCTCGGAGGAGCGAATTCCAGAGGTCTTTGAGTCGGCGGGAGGATTTGCTCCGACCATCGGCATCATTGGCGCTGTGCTTGGCCTGATCCAGGTGATGCAACACCTGGACAACATCGACGAAGTGGGACGCGGCATCGCAGTTGCATTCGTCGCCACGGTCTACGGTGTGGGCACGGCCAACCTTCTCTTTCTGCCGGCCGCGGGTAAATTGAAGATCAGGAATCACGAGCAGGAGATGGTCAAGCAGATGGTCCTCGAAGGGGTTGTCTCCATTCTCGAGGGCCTTAATCCCCGCATGATGGAAATGAAGTTGCGCACCTTCCTCTCGGAAAGCAAGCAGCCGGCCGAGGCAGCCTGACATGAGACGAAAGAAGGAGAATAAAGGGAATCATGAGCGCTGGCTCGTCTCCTACGCTGACTTTGTAACCATGATCTTCGCGCTCTTCGTTGTGCTTTTCGCGAGCGCGCGGAGGGACACCGCCCGACAGGCCGATATGGCGACTGCTATTGCTGCCGCGTTCACGCAGTTAGGGCTCTTTGCCCCCCATTCGACGACCCCTCCCCTCAATTCGCAGAAGGCTGCTTCCAACAAGGTCATCACCGTCACTGCGGCCAGCAATAGCGATTTTGTCGGCACGGCGCAGCAACGTACCGACCTTCTTGCTCTGAAAAAGCGCCTCGAAGGGGAACTGGCAAGCGAGATCCAATCGCAAACCGTAACCCTGCGCATGTCGAAGGACGGCCTTGTAATCTCGCTTCTTGAGGCAGGATTCTTCGATAGCGGATCGGCTATGTACAAGCCCACTTCCGTTCCCATCATTGAGCGGATCGCAGGACGCCTTAAACAGCTTCCCAACGAACTTCGCATTGAAGGCCATACCGACGACGTGCCAATTCATAGCTTCCAGTTCGCCTCCAACTGGGAGCTCTCTACCGGGCGGGCATCGACCATCGCGCGGCTCTTGATTGAGCAGTATCAATTCAATCCTGAGAAGTTGTCGGCTGCAGGTTACGCGCAATATCGCCCGTTTGCCTCAAATGGTGACGAGACTGGCCGCGCTCATAACCGTAGGGTAGACATCGTTGTGCTCCCATCTGCGGCGGGCGTCGTACCGCCCGTTCATGCAAGCGAATCGGCCAATTGAGATCTTGAAGAGAGTACGGAGAAGCCGCTGCACCACCCGTGCATAAGCCAAGAACGATCTACTAAAAGACTTGCTTTCACGACGCTATCTCGATCTGACTCAGCCTTGGTAAACAGTTTTACCAAGGCTGGCCGCTCGTCTCGCATCCTGAAAGCAGGTCATTCTTGTTTAGCGCAGGTAGTCGAACAGATCCGTCTTATTGCTGCTGGCCATGACGCTCATCAGAGCACTCTGCTGAACCTCTGCATTGGAAAGATTGGTTGCAATCTGTGCAGGGTTCGCCGCCACCAGCGCAGCTTGTGCAGCTTGGAGCTGCACCTGCTGGGTTTGAGTGTAGGAGTCGACCGACTGAAGTTGCTGCAGCGACGAGTCAAATTGAGCACGGACCGACGACAGCTGATTCAGGCTCGTGTTGAGAGCTGCGGTATCGGCAACGGCAGAGGTGCCGGTGCTGAAATCGTTGATGAGATTGTTAAGAACTCCAAGCACATTGGCGCTGGTTCCCGTGCCACCACCAAAGATCTGATCTCCCGGGATGGAGGTCTGCAGAGTTGCTCCTGTAGGAGTCGTGATGCTCTGGGCAACGGAGTCGCCGTGGTAGTTCACTGTGGCCGGGCTGGTCGAGGAGTCAATTGTGAACGCCGTTGCGTTTCCTTGGCTACCTGCGAAGATCGAAACGCCCATATAGGAGCTATTCGCCAGGCCAACGATCGAACTGCGAATTCCTTGAAGCTGAGCAACGACGGATGCTTTATCCGCCGAGTTGAGCGTTCCATTGTTTCCGGCCGTTGCGGTTGAGATGGCACTGTTCAGCTGAGAAACCACGGCGGCAAGCGTGGAATCGGTGACCTGCATCATGCCTTCCGTGCTTCCCGCCGTTTGGGTAAATGTGGCGTCCACGCTGATGTTGTTGGCCACCACCGAGTCCTGCGCGGCAGCGCTCGGATTGTCGGAAAGCGAGTTGACGCTCACCCCGGAGGAGAGCTGCTGCGTATACGTCTGCACGTTGGACTGCACCTGGTTCAGCGAAACCAACGTGTTCTGAATGAAAAATGGATCTGCGCGCATGAGAGGCCGGGCTCCGATTACGACATCGCGGTTTCGACACCGAGGTTAAGTGCTGCGGTCATCAGATTATTGAGGATAGTAAATGTCTGCGACGCTGCCTGATAGGCACGCTGGTAGGTGACCAGATTGGAGGCTTCTTGGTCTTGAGAGACTCCCGAAAGGCTGCCTTGTTGCGTCGTCAACTGCGACAAGGAAGTGGTAACCGCCGAGACCGTAGTCTGCAAACTCTGCACGTTCGAGCCTAAGGTGCCCAGGAACGCGGCGTAGAAGTTCGCGGGTGTACTTCCCCCGGCAACGGCTTGATTCGCCACATTTGCCATGGCTTGCGCGTTGCTGCCATCGGCCGAGCCGTTGCCTGATGCAGCTGCCGCAATCTTGGTAGGGTCCGTAATCGCGACCGAGATCGCAGCGGCACTCCCCGAGACACCGGTGGGAATATTGAATAACGGCGTCGTGGCGGTCGGGCTCCCATTCTGGTCCGTGCCAGACTGTTGAATGGAATTGATGCTGGTCGCAACGGAATGCGCGAGCGTATCGATCTGGGACTGCGCGGCAGGAATATCTTGATAAAGATTCTGCAGCGTGCCGCCAAGAGAGCCGCCCTGGATCGAAGCACTAATGTCCGTAGTCCCGGAGTAGACTGCCTGCACTCCAGCAGTCGTTGCGGAGGGAGACGCCGTGAGTGCGAATGACTGATTTCCGGCAACCAGCACGGTGCCGTTAGCGGTGGTCAGCGTGATCTGATTGTTTTGCGTCTGGATCTGGTTTACAGCCACCAGCTGCGAGAGTTGGGACAAGGCTTGCTGGCGCTGATCCTCAAGGGCTCCCGCGTCCCCATTCGGACTGGTCTGCGTGATCTGCTGATTCAGAGAGGCGAGGGTGGCCGTAAGACCATTAATCTGCTGGACGGTCGTGCCCACCTGCTGATTCAGCGAGGTGGTGGTGGACGACAACTGTGAGGCTGCCGAATTGAAGCTGGCAGCCAACGCCTGCGCCGCGCTCAGAAATCCAGTGCGAGTGCTGCTCTGGGAGGGGCTGGCCGCAAGTGACGAGAGCGAGCTGAAAAAGTTCGTGAGGGCGCCGCCGATCCCCCCGCTGCCACTACTCGAGGTACTGGTGGCCACCTGATTGAAGATGTTTTCCACACTCGTGAGACCGGCCTGTCGGGAGGTTGCCGCGGAGAGCGTCTGTTGCTGCTGATCAATGGCCTGATTAAGGATCAAGCTTCTCTGTGAGGTGACCGCGGAGACGGTCACGCCAGTGCCGATCTGCAGACCTCCGGCCGTGATCGGGCTGGTCTGCTGAAACGTCACCGTCTCAAGCGTGTAGCCCGGCGTATTCGCATTTCCGACGTTATTCGCGGTGACGTTGATTGCCTGCTGATTCGCCTCCAGCGCACTTACGACGGTGCCAAATGCGACGCTTAATCCACCCATCTTGCCCTCCCGGGTTTGTAACCAAACTCATCCGATTTACCTGAAGCCAAAACAAAGAGACGCAGATTGCGCCGCGTCTCATTGAGAACCGCAGAAAAGGTTTGCATCTTCGCCTCTAACTCTGCAGCCTCGGTCGAGGCCAGGCTAGGCGCAAAGTCATGAACAAAATTCTCCGCCGTCTTAGCAAGCGCCGCGAGATGCTCGGCGTCCAATTCGCCCAGGGCTTGGATAACTTCGTCGACAAAGCTCGGGCCAAATACGTGCATCGCGCCAGCCTTTCCTGTCTCTTCCGACAACATCATCGTCACCCTTGTAGCACCATGGAATCCATAACCTTGTTAGCAACATTCTGCGCAGAGACCTGGTACGTTCCGCTGGAGATCTGTCCCTGCAACGCCTGAACGAGCCCGACGCGTACGTCGCTCCCTGAGAGCATTTGCCCGGAGCTGAGGCTGGCAACATCGGAGGCTTGCGACGGCTGTCCGGATCCCGCCAGCGCGCTCTGCGGCTTGCTGCCAGGCACGGTATTCACGGGCTCGAGCTGCGAATATGTAGCAGCTTGGGAACGAATTTCCATCAAAGATCTCCTCCGGCTCTACTGTCATCGGCTAAAAGCACCCAAGATTTTAGAGCTCGACTCAAGATTTTGGTGGATTCGTCGACTTCTGCTGTTTTTGGACAGCCTCAATGGGCGCCAGCTTTGCCAGCACCATCTTGGAGATGCCAAGGCCACCCCGTTGCGAGAGCGCTCCAGCCATCACCTCAGTGCCAAATTCGCGCAATGAACTGTTGCTGTCCGAGTCGTCGCCATCCTTATCGGAATCGGAGAGTCCCGATTGCTGCTGCAAGGGCTTAAGAAGTTCCTGCAGCATCGACGCCTCGAACTGGTGGGAAGCGGTCGTCAGCCGGGGGCTCGGAACGGCGGTCTCCGTAGAGTTGCCAACCGTGAGCGTGATTCGGTTCAGGTCCATCATATTAGATCACCTCCAGATCGGCCTCAAGGGCTCCCGCCTGCTTCATCGCCTGCAGGATCGAGATGACGTCACGCGCCGTTGCTCCGATATTTTGTAACCCGCGAATGAGATCATCGACGGTCGAACCCTCTTTCAACTGAATCTGGTTCACCGGTTTGTCCTGAGTGGTAACGCTTGTCTCAGGCACCGTCGTCGCCGGGCCGTCGAAGTTGGGCACGATGGCCGTCTGGGTGACCACGTGGATCGACAGCCCCCCATGCAGGATGGAGACGGGCGACAGCCGGGCGTCACCTCCGATCACCACGGTTCCCGTACGCTCGTTCACGACCACCCTGGCCCGCGTGGAGATGGCTACTGGAAGCATCTCCAGGCGAGCGAGCAATTGAGGAATGTCCTCCCCTGGCTCGGCGGTCAGTACGACGCGCCGGCTGTCGAGAGCCTTCGCCCTCGGGGCACCCAGATTCTGATTGATCGTATCGGCCACCGACTTGGCGCTTTGGAAGTCATCCTGAGCGAGCAAGAACGTGATGGGATTGAGTTGAGCGACATTCATCGGAACGGCATGTTCCGTGATCGCGCCCTCGGGTATGCGCGCCGTCGTGGGATGATTCACCCGCTGCGCGTTGCCATTCGCGGTGACGCTATATCCGCCCAACACCAAGGCCCCCTGCGCAGCGCCATAGACCTTGCCGTCGGCTCCATAGAGCGGGGTCATCAGCAGCAAGCCACCCTCGAGGCTACGTGCGTCACCGACCGACGCGACAGTAACGTCGATCTTCGTCCCAGACTCGGCAAACGCAGGTAGCGAAGCGGTTACAAATACTGCGGCCATGTTCTGGGTGCGAATCTGGGAGGCACCGGCGGCACCGCTCGTAATATTCACGCCCATACGGGCGAGAGCATCCGAGAGAGTCTGGATCGGGAAGACGGTCTGCTGGCTATCTCCGGTATTGCGCAGTCCCACAACCAGCCCATAGCCAATCAGCTGGTTGTCGCGAATTCCCTGCACCGACGCGATATCTTTGATGCGAGCCAACCGCGATTCGGATGACACCGCGAGTTGAGCTTTTACGGGGGCAGCCAACGCCATGGCAGCGGCCACCATCGCGAGACACCAGAGTCGGCTCCTAAGGCCCATGCAGTTCTCCAATTTAAAACACCAGTAAGCTTTCTAAGGCGCGGACAATAAAGTTAGGCCGATGGGTATAGTCCTCAACGATGCCCTTGCCGCGCACTTCAAGTTCCATGCTGGAGATGGCTGTGGACATGACCTGATTCTGCGCGCTCACATCCTCCGGCCGCACCAGACCCCTGAGGATGATGGTTTGCGTCTCCTGGCTGAAGTGGACCTGCCGGGCCGCCTCGATCACCATCACGCCATTCGGCAGCACCTCCACTACCGTGCCCCCAAGCGTGGTGGTCAAGGTGTTGTTGTCTGCAGCCTGCGCCGTTCCCGTAAGCTTGTTCGAAGAGCTCTGATTCAACAGATTGGTGGCTGCACTATGAGCCGAAAACGCACCCAGCAAAGCAGTAAGCTGCGAGCTGGCCGCTGAGGCGCGCGCCCCTGCAATCGAGCCATTGGTGGTCGAGACCACGCTTTCCGACACAACCACCGAGATGAGGTCGTGCGCCTGAAAGGCCCTTACGTCGCTCATCAGCCGGGCCAGGCGGCCGGTATCGCTCCACGTCGATCCGAGTGAGGCGGGCGCGGAGAGGTTTTGGGCATGGACACGAGTCAGATACTGATCCAGGGCCGAGCTCGCCGGATCCGTCTTCGCCGGTTTTTCCTTCTTCGCAGCTGCCGCCCCACGCACCAGGGTGCCGGACAAGAGAGCCAGCAACGCGATGAGTAATAGAAGCCTCGAACGAAGCGCCGCCGCCTGGCCTGAGCCTCGCTTCTGCTTCCTCCGTCTTGTGATGCAGCCTCTGCTCACCTTACCTCCTACAACGAAGCGCTTGCGTAATCGCGGTGCGCGTCTCGAACTGAGGAACTCCAAGAGCTCCTGCGGGCGACACGTAGAACACGCCTTCAGCCGCCAACCCGGACCTCGCCCTTCCCGGAAATAGTCCCAACCATAATGGTGACCCGATGCATAGCGTCTACCTCGACGCGCACGCTCTTGCCGAGTTCACCCGCCTCCAAAGCATGCCCGGCAAGTCGCATCGAGAATTTGTCCGACTCTTGGCTCACCACCACGGCATCCCCACTATGGACCAGAAGATGATCTTCGGCGACCGCAGGCAACTCGCCGGCTGCCTCGTCCTCGTCCTGAGCGAGAGGAGCCCAAAGAAGCTGCGCGGGACGCTCCGGAGCGCCGCACTGCTGGACCCAGAACCATCGCCGTCCGAGCGCCGCATCCTTCATCGTCCTCCACACTCGGAATCCCTGCTCCTCTGGTTGCGCCTTCTGCGCGGGAAGGTGCTCCCGATAGCTGGCAAGTGCAGCCTGAGGGGTCGCACTGCAAAGCGACCAGACAGGCTGCGGCGCCAGCACACCGAGAGCACCGAGAAGCAATACCCTACCTCGGCATGCTATTGACCTGGGAATACATATCATCGGCTGCACGAATCACCTTGGAGTTGCTTTCAAACGCGCGTTGCGCCTCGATCATCTGGACAAACTGCGTCACCACATCCACGTTCGAGTTCTCTAGATATTGAGGCTGCAGCGTTCCCACGCCGCTCGGGCCACCGGGATTGTCATTGATAGCAGTGCCCGAGGAAAGCGTCGCGGTCAGGAGATTGCTGCCGATACTGTTCAAGCCGCCCGGATTAGGAAAGGTGGTCAGCTGGATCTGGCCGATCTGCTGCGGATTTGCCTGTCCTGGCAAAGTCGCGTCCACCACTCCATACTGGGTAATGGTGACCGCAGTTGCATTCGCAGGAACCGTGATCTGCGGCTGCAACAGATTGCCGTTGGCATCGACAATAGCGCCCTGCTGGTCTTGATGAAAGCTGCCATCTCGGGTGTAAGCCAGCGTTCCATTGGGAAGAAGAACCGAGAAGTAGCCTGCTCCCTGAATCGCGACGTCGAGCGGGTTTCCGGTCTGGACCAGACTCCCCTGAGTCTGAATGACCTCGGTCGCCGCAGACCGAACTCCGAGTCCAACCTGCAAGCCCGCCGCCACCGTCTGCTGACTCTGTGCGGCACCAGGAGTGACCATGTTCTGGTAGATCATGTCCTGAAAATCAAGCTGACGTCCCTGAAAACCAGTGGTGGAAGAGTTCGCAAGGTTGTTGGCGATGGTATCAAGATTCAACTGCTGGGCTTCCATGCCACTTGCCGCGGTGTATAGCGCTCGTATCATATATGATCCTCTGCTGGTGACTTACTATCAGACCTTGCCCAAATCTGTTGTCGCGGTCTTATTGAATTCCGAATAAAAGATGCTAAGCGCTTTCTGCATCATTTCAGCCTGGCGTTGAATGAGCATCAGCTGCATCGTTCCGCCAACAACGTTGAGATTAGAGCCTTCAAGGCTGCCCTGGCGCACCTCGGTAGAGACCGCCGGAACGGCACTCTGTGCCGGCGCGCGAAAGAGCGTCGTTCCTTCGGGAACAATCGCCGTTCCTGCAGGAAAATCCACCACTGCTATGCGCCCGGCCACCCCGCCCGCGACGGAGATCGTTCCGTCGGCCGCGATGTCGATGGGGCCCGGCGGGAGCACGATGGGAGTTCCATTCGCCGCCAAAACCCGCTCATTACGCGAGGTCCGCAGCGTCCCATCACTCGCCCGCTGGAAGGAACCGTCGCGCGTGTAGCGCACACCATTTGCAGTCTGAACCTCGAAGAAGCCAACTCCCTGCAAGGCGACATCGAGAGGATTCCCTGTGGTCGTCAGTTGGCCCTGACTGAGATCAACGTTGTCGCCGCCGATCACGCCGTAGTCATTGAGAACGGTGTTCAATTGAGAGTTGGAGGCGTTCGGCCCGAGTACCGCGTCGCGAAAGAAGTTATTCTCCGCACGAAAGCCATTGGTGCTGGCGTTGGCTAGATTATTCGCAGCCGTGTCGAGTGCCTGGCTTCGAGCCAGAAGGCCACTCAAGGCGGCGTAGTATCCGCTGTCCATACTTAGAACTTGTGCATGATTAGTACCAAATAGGTACAGCGCAGCTTAAAAAGCGCTTATGCGCATCGAAAGATCGTCTCCGGCATCGCTACTGCGATTTACCCAACGCCTCAGGAATAACAAAGAGGTAGTCGCGGTAGCTGCCAAGGCTGCTCTGTACATCGTTCGCAGCGAAGGCACGCAGCCATAGATGTTGATGCAGCCGCGCGATGCAGGCGTCAGAAACGTCTTCCTCCTGCAAGACAGCCGCCGCGGCCTTCAGAAGCTCCTCCTTCGTCCGCGGACGAACCACCGTCGCCGCCGGCGCCTGTATCGGAAGCGAACGAGTCCAGGCATCTTGAAAGGCGCTCTCTCCAGCCAGACCAGCCTCAACCCGCAGGCCCGTCATATGCTGTACCGCAAAGGATGCCACCGGATTCAGGCCGCGATCGAAGGCAAGATAAAGCAAACCGCGATTCCGTGCCGGAAGCGGCAGGATGCGGTAGATCTCAATAAGCTCACGCGGAATCTCGCCGGGCTGCGGGCGGTAGGTCGCCAGGTCGAAGATGGGGCAGTTCCACTGCATCCCTAGAGCTCGAGTGATGTCCTTCTCCGTGAGGTCAGTTCCCTTGCGAAGCCAGTCTCCGATCCTCTCCGTCTTTGCCTGACGCTGCTGCTCCAACGCAGTCTGCAGTTGCGCCTCGGTAATCATCCCCATGGAGAGCAAGACCAGGCCTAGCGGGATACGATGCGCGTGCGTCACCATTGCCCCGGGATCCTGTGCTCCAAGCTCTCGCTCGATGCGCTGCGTAAGCACCGAGGACCAGCACGCGTCCGAGCACAGCCATCGCCCCTCGAAGCATCTCCTCGGAGGTGCACTCAAGGGCCGCCTGGGGGATGCACAACTTGGGTTTTCGCAACCCCTGCCTCCTCGAAACGTCGGAGTTGCAGGCTTTTTCTGGAAGACGAGCCGGGGATACGGGATCGCGCGAGACAGGCGGCGAAGCCTGTCTAAAAGAGGCATCGTACAGTCTCCAGTCGTTTGCGCGGCTCAGCAACCTCGGTGACCCGCAGCCCATAGTTCCCATCCACCAGAACCACCTCCCCGCGCGCTACGATGCGATCACCCACCACAAGATCCACCGGTGCATGAACCGGACGATCGAGCGACACGACATCTCCGGGGGCCATGTCGAGGATCTCGCTCAAGAGCATCTCGCGTCCACCAAAGCGGAGCGAAGCCTGTAATTCAATATCCAGCAGGAGATCGAGATTTGCCGACGAAGAGTCCCCCGCGGCTAAGTCTACGTATGCTTTTTGTGCACGCGCGTCCACCGTACGATCGGGTACCGCCTCGGCTGCCCGATTGTCTTCTTCGAACGCCACAACCAGGCACACCGGCAAGACCAGCTTTTCACTCTTCAAGCTGGAGGAGAACCGCGCAGCGGCTTCGGTTCGTTCGTACGCGGCTGGGTCGGAACGCACCGGCTTGACTGTACAAACGAGACTGGTCTCACTGCGCACTAGCTCCAGCCACTGCTCTACGGTCTTCGCGGATAAGCTATCCCAAAGCGTATTCACGCTCTGTCCCGCCTGCCCCAAAGCGACGAACTCGCTCAACTCAACGGAACCGGCGGGCACGCCGAAGATAATCTTGCCCGCAGAATCCTGATCTATCCGCAGTTCAAACTCTGAGCAGACCTCCAGGGGGCGAAATGCCTCCATGACGCGGGCGTCATCTGCTTCGAAAACCCCACCGGCGTACTCGGCCAAAACCGTACATGCAGCAGTGAGCCATAATTCCTGAAGTACAGGGATCCATCTCTGGATCTCGCTTGCCGGCATAAACCGACTCTCCTTTTTTTCTCAACTATAAGTGCAGCGGTGGATCGAAACGAGCAGGATTGGCGGCGGGCCTAAAGCTCGACTGCAGCCTTTGCGGCTTCGAGCTTGGCCCTCAGATGAAGAACAGCGGAAACCCTGATCTGTGAGACTCGCGAGGTCGTCACATCCAGAATCAGCCCAATCTCTCTCATGGTTAGCTCTTCATAATAGTACAGGGTAAGTACCAGCCGCTCGTTCATCGGCAACTCTTCGATAGCCGCCTGCAGGCGGTCCCGCAGCTCCTCCCGCATGCAGATAAACAACGGGTCCTCCTCGGGGGGGCCGGCAACATACGCCACCTCCTCGGTGCCGGAGCTGTCGTTCCGTTGCACATGAAGACTGCCCATCTCCAAGCCATTGAGCTCCCCCAGAAGCGCTTGATACTCCGCCAGCGGCTGACCGAGCTCATCGGCCACCTCCTGCTCGGAGGGCGCCCGGCCAACCTTCGCGGTCAACGCACGGATCGTCTCCTCAATGGCCCGGCCTTTGCGCCGAAGCTCGCGCGGCCCCCAGTCTACGTCACGCAGGCTGTCCAGGATAGCCCCCTTGATCCGGAACTGTGCGTAGGTGCGGAACTGCGTCTTCTTCGCCGCATCAAATTTGTTCGCAGCATCGATCAGCCCGAGAACGCCCGCACTCACCAGATCGTCGAGATTGACATACTGCGGGAGTTTTTCATGGATGCGGCGCGCAATAAACCGAACCATCGGCAGGTTGCCGAGGATAACCTCCTCCCGGTCGACGAAGCCATCCGCCTCAGACAGCTGATCGGCAGCGAGCGGTTCCGCGGCAACAGACAACGGAGCCCGATAGGTTACGTCTTGTCGGCCATATGTTAAGCTCTGCATCTTCTCCTCATTCGGTGGTGCGAGTGATCACCACGCCGCTTTTCGGTACCTAACCTGCAGCACGAGCTAATTGACTACTCCTATCGAGCGCACCTGGACGCCCGGAGGAATTTCAACGGGAGCAACCACCGCGAGCCGGGGAGCGAATGGTTCCAACCAACGGCGCAGATGATAACGAGCCGGACTCGAACACAACAGCACGGGCGTTGCCGAATCCGGCTGAGACTGGATTAGGGGCTTCAAAGCTTCCACCAGCCTCCGCAGCGCATTCCCCGCAGCATCCGGCCTGCTCGGATCGTTCAGGCGGGACGAAAGATCCCCTTCCAGAGAGCGAATCACCTGATCCTCAAGCTGAGGATTGAGCGTGAACACCCGTAAGCTTCCATCGGGCGAGAGCAGCGGCTGCACTAGAGACCGGCCCAGCGCCTGCCGCGAGCTTTCGACCAGGGCAGGCAGCCCCTTGTTGATCGCCGCCGTCTCGACCAGCGCCTCGAGAATCGATCCCAGGTTGCGGATCGAGACGCCCTCGCGCAGCAGCTGCTGCAGGACACGCTGCACCTCGCCCAAAGTCAGCAGCTTGGGCAGAAGTTCTTCGACCAGACGCGGATGTGAATCATTTAATGTGTCAAGCAAGCGCTTGGTTTCGTTTCGGCTCAAGAGTTCCGGAGCGTTCTTGCGCAGTAACTCCCCGAGATGAGTGGCAATCACCGTCGTCTGATCGACCACCGAGTAGCCCGCAGCCAGAGCCTGATCCTCAAGCGTAGGGTCGATCCAGCGCGCGGGCACGCCAAAGGCCGGCTCGTTGGTCTCCTTGCCCTGGATGACGCGCGGGTTCGGATCATTCGAAACCGCCAAAACCCTCCCCGGCTCAAGCTCCCATCTGCCGATCTCTACGCCCCGTAACAGAATGCAGTACTCGCGCGGGCGCAGGCGGAGATTGTCGGTGATGTGTACCGAGGGAACAATGAATCCGAGCTGCGTAGCCAGATGCTTGCGCAGGGCGCGTACTCTCTGCATCATCAAACCACCCTGCTTCTCATCGACCAGCGGAATCAGCTGAAAGCCAATCTCCAGGCAGACCTCGTCCAGCTTGAGTACGGCAGCGAGATTCTCCGCCGCTGCACCGGCCTCCTGCTTCGGCGCTTGGCTCGCCTCCTCCTTGGCCTGCTCCTCACCCTGACGCGAGCCGATAGACCGCGCGCCAAGGCCAACCGCTCCGGCAACTGCAAGGAAGGAGAGAGTGGGCATGCCGGGCACCAGGGACAGCACCGCCAACACGCCCGCCGCCACCCACAGGGTGCTCGCGTTCGTGAAGAGCTGGCTTCCCAACTCGCTTCCCATCGGCGCCGAGGTCGAGGTGCGAGTGAGAACAATAGCGCCGGCGACGGACACCAACAACGCCGGAATCATCGTGACCAATCCATCCCCGACAGTAAGGATGGTGTAGGTGCGCAGCGCGTCCGCCAGTTGCATGCCCTGCTGCAGAACTCCGATCAATAGCCCCGCAAAGATATTGATCGCGGTAATCAGGATGGTCGCCACCGCGTCCCGCTGGGTGAAGCGCGCCGAGCCATCCATAGCTCCGTAGAACTCCGCCTCGTGCGCTACCGCCTGACGGCGCTTGCGTGCGCCCGCCTCGTCGATCAGACCGGCATTGAGATCGGCATCGATCGCCATCTGCTTACCCGGAAGCGCATCCAGAGTAAAACGAGCGGTGACCTCCGCCGTGCGCACCGCGCCATGGCTGACCACCAGGAACTGGATCGCGATCAGCGCCAGGAACAGAACGAAACCCACGACAAAGTTGCCACCCACCACAAACTGGCCGAACGCTTCAATCACGCTTCCGGCAGCCGCCGTACCCTCGTTGCCGTGCAACAGGATTCTCCGGCTGGAGGCGAGATTGAGCGACAGACGCATCAGCGTCAACAGCAGGAGCAATGTTGGGAAGATGGAAAAGTCAATCGCCCTCTGCAACTGCAACGCGGAGAGAAAGACGATGATGGAAGCAGTCATCGAGAAGGCGAGCAACAGGTCCAACATGAACGCCGGCAGCGGCACCAGCATCACGAACACCAGGCATATGCCTGCAATCGGAATGAATAGCTTCGATCCCCGCCGAAGCCACTTTTGAGCGGAGCCCTTTCCGTCGCCCGCACCCTGTGCTACCGCTGCTGCGGTTGTTGCCGAGTTTCCCATTGTGCTCACGCTCTCTCCTGGCCACCGTCTGTTTCGTTGCCCTCAATACCCGCCCCAGTAGGTGGCGCCTGCGCCGGAACAACATTCTCTTCGAGGATGTACGGCATCGGGGGCCGCACCACCGGGGCGCGCCGTGCCGCAGATGCAGCAGTGGCAGCGTTCGATTTTTCCCGAGCGCTGCGCTCGAGTTCTGTGCGATATAAGAAGGCCAGAATCTCCGCCACCACAGCGTAGAGGTCCTGTGGGATGTTTTGGCCCACCTCCACCGATCGATACAACGAACGCGCCAAAGGTGGATTCTCCACGATCGGAATATGCGCCAGGCGAGCCTCAGCCTTGATCATCTCGGCGATCAAATTCCTTCCCTTGGCCAACACCTTCGGCGCCTGCATGGTCTCCATCGAGAATTCAAGCGCCACGGCATAGTGAGTTGGATTGGTAATCACCACGCTGGCCTTGGCGACATCGCCCCTGAGTTTGCGTTGCCGCAACTGCCGCTGGATGGAGCGAATACGGCCACGCACCTGAGGATTGCCTTGATTCTGCTTCATCTCCTCACGAATGTCCTGTTTACTCATACGCAGACGCTTCTCATTCGCCCACCACTCGCTGCCATAATCAATCGCCGACCAGGCCAGCGTGATAAAGGACGCTTGAAGCAGAAGTGTGTGGGCGTCGGAGAACATCTGCGGCAGGCGCATCAGCGAAAACAGCGGCATCCCGTTGAACTCTGCGGAGAGCAGTCGCACAGCAAGCCATCCCAGAAGCACAGACGGCACAAGCGATTTGAGAATGCGGGTCAGGCCTTGGAACGAGAACACCTGGCTGAAGTAATTCGTGGGCGACAGACGCGAGAAGTTGGGCTCGAAGGCATTCTGCCGTATGGCGATTCCACCGCTCTGAGCGACGTTTACCAATGCTGCGACACAGAAGAGTCCAACCATCAACAACAGGACCGGCAACATCATCGAAGAGACCAGCGAACGAAACATCGCATACGCCTGGCTGCCTGCCTGAAGGCTCAGGTCGCTATTGCTCGCCTCTTCAAGCAGTGAAAACAGCGCCGCTTTCCAGTGGGAGACGAAGCCGCTGGAGAACCAACCCAGAAACAGCGTGCCCGCCAACATGACGATTGAGCCCGTCAGTTCACGACTGCGCACGACCTGTCCTTCTTCGCGTGCCTTTTGGCGTCGTTGCGCTGTTGCTTTTTCTGTTTGTTCGTCCGGCATCGCGACCTATGCTTTCACGTGACGTTGCATCAGCTGCATGGCGGCATCCAGCAGCGCGGAGAATCTGCTATCGATGAATCGCGGCCACAGACCGAGGCTGGCGATCAACACGAAGAAACCCGTCAGGGTCTTGAGCGGTATACCCACAATCATTACCGGCAAGGATGGAGAGAGCTTCCCAACCAGAGCAATCGCCACCTGGACCAGAAAGGTGGCTGCCATGATGGGAGAGGCCAACTGAAGGCCGGCCAGCAGAATCCCGCCGAGCATATTGACAATCGTCGGAGCCACGATCGCATCGAACCGGGCATGCCCCACCGGGACCACAACCATGGTGCGGAACAGGGCTTCAATCACAACCCTGTAGTAGCCGCCACAGAAGAGCACCGTCACCAAGATCAGCCCGGTAAATTGGCTCATCAGCGGAGATTGCACATTGGTGCTCGGGTCGAGCACATTGACCAACGAGAAACTGAACTCCAGATTGAGCAGATAGCCGGCGAAGCTGAGCGTCTCCTCCAACAGGGCGACGCAAATCCCCAGCAGCAGCCCGACCGACAGTTCGCCCAAAATCGTATCAAGGGCAAGCCGCGGCGGCGTCTGCGACACGGCAGCGATGGGCGTAACCACGAAGGTGAGGGCAACCGAAAGCAGCATCTTGATTCGGGCAGGAATCGCCTTCGACGAAAACGGAGAAACAAACACCATCATTCCGCTGATGCGGATCAGGATCAGCAGCGAAGACACCAGAAAGCTTGTCCAGCTATGAAGCAGCGCAGCTGTCGCTTGAGTCTGCATAGTGGCTACCGGGTAAACCGATGGAAATCACCCAGCAAGCCGATGGTGTAGACAGCCAGCCGGCGGATAATCCACGGAGCTCCCACCAGAAGCGCCACCCCCACGATGGCCAATCGAGGAACCTGCGACAGTGTCTGATCCTGCAACGAGATCAGAGTTAATACCAAGCTCACGATGACACTAACCACGGTGGCGAGCAACAGAACGGGCGCGCTGATAATGAGTGCCTCCCGGAGCAACATTCTCATGAGTTCAGTAACCTGGTCGGGTCCCATGACTCTCCTCGACAAAAACTAAAAGCTCTTCAACAGCGAGCTCGCTAACAAATGCCAGCCGTCTACCATAACGAAGAGGAAAATCTTGATGGGCGTCGACACCACCACCGGAGGCAACTGCATCATGCCAACCGAGGTGGTAATGGACGCAATGACAATATCAATTAGGAGAAAGGGCAGGAACAGAACCGCGCCGATTTGAAAGCCCGCCTTCAACTCAGAGAGCATGTACGCCGGCACCACCACACGGAGCGGCAGATCCTCGGGCTTCTGCGGATGAGGAACGCCGGAGGCATTCACGAACAGCGCCAGATCCCTCTCCCCCGCGTAGCGCAGCATGTAGAGCCGCGGCGGATCGCTCCCCTTGCTGATCGCCGTGTAGCCATCGATCTTGCCCTGTAGGAAAGGCTCCACCGCCTGATGCTGGACCTGTAACAAAACAGGTTGCATGAGGAACCAGGTCATCATGAGCGAGAGACCCATCAGAATCTGATTACTGGGCGCGGTCTGGGTCCCAAGAGCCTGACGGAGAAAGTGGAAGACCACCAGCAGCCGAATCATCGGCGTCATCGACAGCAGAATCGCCGGAATCAGAGTCATCAGCGTCAGCACGACGACGATCGTCGAGGGAATGGTATTGAGGCCGGCGCCCGGTATCTTCAGCCCCGGGGCCGCCGCAAACAGAATCATGGGGTGCATTGCGCGGTCTCCTCACCAGCCTCAGAGCTCAATGGATTCTGCGGAAGAGTTGGATCGAAAGGCGCGGGATAGATACAGTTCACAGCGTCGCCGCCGCACCCCACAAAAAACGACTTCCCCTCGCACTCCACCAGGAACAAGGAACGCTTTCCACCCAGTGAAAGCGTTTCGACAACCCGCATACGCCGTTGATTCTTAGTCCGCACCTGAGCCCAGAAGCTCCAGATCCAGCCCTCTCTGTCTTTCGTGTTGATTTTCATCTCGATTCCATCCGCATCTTCACTTGAGGCGGGTGACCCGGACCCCCAGCTTGTCATCGGTGACCTCGAATTCCACCCACGCAAACTGCACATCATCTGCGAGCAGGGGAACCTCCCGCTCACCGTGCCACGCAGAGGACAGAATGCTGCCCGGCTTCAAGGTCAAAAGGTCGCGCACGCGAAATGCCGGGATCGGCACGGCGACCAGAACTGCCGTAGGCAATCCAGCGACGGCAGACCAACTGTCCGCGTGCGGCGCAGCCTCGGCCAGTGCGATCGATCCCTCGGTGTCAACAGGTGTAAGTTGGTCCATTAGGTTCTCTTATTGCTGAACAAGAAAGTCCGTAAAGAAAATGTTCTCAATCGAAAGACCTGGGACCTTGGCCACCAGGTCCGACTTCAAGGTCTTCTTGAGGGCGGTCTTCCCCTCGGGGGTAAGCAAAACCGCAGCGGTCTGCGTGGAGAGATCCCCCAGAATAATGTCACGCACCATGGCGGACTGCAGCAAGGCAGCGCCTGTCGGGGCGGCTTTGGCCGCCTTTTCCTCAACGAGTGACCCAGCCTTGTGAACGCTGAGTGTGATCGTCACTTTGACATAGCCCTCCCCGGCCGAGAGATTCGCCAAGAACGGTTCGAGGGTGACGGCCTCGGCCGTCGCAGAATGCTCTCCCGGGCTGGACTTAACCGGGGCCGGGCCGGCCACAGGCGCGTGCGTCTTTGTCCAATAGAACCAACCGCCGGCGCCAGCTGCCGCGGTAAGCAGCACAACCGCTGCAATCAGAAACAGGTTAGGGCCCTTCTTTTTTGTTGGTGTGGGGCTTGGTGCGGTCGTGGCCATATAGAAAAGGCTTTGCACCTGAAGAACCAGTCTGGTCCAAGCCGCATCAGGGCAGACTTAGGTACCAGCTTAGGAAGTTCTAAGCCAATCACTCGAAAGCAAGCTCTTCGAGGCCGCCGCTCGATCGAGCGGCGGCCTCGAAGGTCGCCTCCTACAGGAGCAGTTGGAGATGAGCGTTAGCGCATCATGGCGAGGATGTCCTGGTCCACCGTATTGAAGGTCGTGACCGACTTCGAATTGGCAGCGAAGGCGTTTTGAGCCACGATCAAATTGGCGAACTCCGTGGAAATATCGACGTTCGAGGCCTCAAGCGCACTTCCTTGAATCGTTCCCCGACCGCCCGTTCCGGCGATGCCCAGGCTTGCCTGACCCGAGGCTGCGTTCGTCACGTAGTCATTGGAGCCAACCGGGGTAAGGCCCTGAAGGTTGGTCACCGAGGCGATCGCGACCTGTGCCAAAGGCGACGTCAGGCCATTTGAGTAGGTGGCGGAGATCGTCCCGTCCGCAGCCACGCTGAAGCTCGCAAAGGTACCGCTCGCGTTTCCGTTTGCAGTGACCCCGCTGGTGGTCGATGCAGCGGCCGTCTGCGTGATGCCAGAGGCTCCAGTAGCACCGTACAGATTCAAGGCGAAGTTGAGTGCAGACGCTCCGTCGCTCAGAATGGTGCCCGGAGCCGCTTGGCTGAGCGCGCTGCCGGCCAGGCTGATCGTATTCATGGCACCTGCGGGTCCCGTGATGATGAGCTGGCCACCAGCACCCGCACTGGCAGTCAATCCAGCGGCCTTGAAGCTCGCCTGCGAATTTAACTGGTCCACCGCGTCGGCTACGTTTGTACCCGCGGCAAAGTTTGTGGTCACGGAGGTTGGCAGCGGCGTCTCGGTGATCGCAGTCGCACCCGCCGCACCCAAGCTGATCGTATTGCCCGTACCGGCGGGTCCAGTGACCACCAGTGAGTTGCCGTTTGCGGTTGCGGTCATTCCATTACCGGCAAACGCTGCGTTCAACTGCGTCACCGCCTGGGCAATGGTAGTGCCCGGGGCGAAGGTTCCCGCCACCGCGGCACCACTGCCCGCGCTCTGGAAGCTGAAGGGGCCGGAGAGCGTGTCGCCGGCCGCGCCGACGCTGAAGGTTACGGTTGAGGCAACGCCGGCCGAAGCCGCCGTCGGGGTGGGATTCGCTAGCAGCGTGCTATTGACTACCGAAAGGTCCAGCGAGCCGGAGATGCCGTAGCCCGGATTGAAGGCGAGCGTCTGGGTTGCGCCGAGAGCGGCCGTACCAGTCGCGAGCCCGGGAGTTGCGAACGCCGATGCAGTGCCCAAGCCGGTAAAGCCAATTCCGGAGATGTTGGTCGATGGGCTGACCAGCTGTCCCAGGCTATTGAACTGCAGCGTACCGGTCGACGCGGCGTTGCCGACCGCGCCAGGCACTGTCACCGCGTAGTTCCAACTTCCTCCCCCGTTCGCCGTGAAGGTCACCGTTGCATTTTGCGTTCCCCCCAGAGAGTCATACATCGTTACTGGAGCGTTCACAATGGTTCCAACAGGCGCGGTCGAAGTCAGATTCGCGTTGATACTTACCGCCGTCGTAGCCGTGGGCGACTGGGTCGAGTTCTCCGGAATGACAATCGGAACGGCTGCGGCGCTGCTGTTAATCGTCCCGTTTACCGCCGGATAGCCCAGTACCTCCAGGCCATTACTGGTGACCAGATTGCCATTGGAGTTCACCGTGAAGTTTCCAGCCTGGGTCAGATACTTCGCTCCCGTCAATGGATCCTGCGCCACAAAGAATCCGTTGCCATTCAGCGCCATGTTGCTGGTGACGCCTGGCGTCTGGCTGATGCTCCCCGTGGTGAAGTTGGTTGCGGTAGTGTCTACCTGCACACCCAGACCTTGCGTCAACGGATCTCCGCTCCCCGCGGATCCGATCTGCTGATAGAACAGACTGGAGAAGCTCGTGGTCTGATCCTTGAACGCCGTGGTGTTCATGTTGGCCAGGTTGTTCGAGATCGTGGCGAGGGCTTGCGAATCGGCCTGCAGCCCAGTCAGGGGGATCGAAAATGATGCCATGGTTCCTCTCTTGAAGACTTTCTTGTGAGCGGCTGCTTCGCCGGGTTTGTCAAACGAGTCGCCGAAGGAGCCGACCGCAACAGAACTTTTTCTGAGCGCGCTCGCCGCGCCCTTGCGCCAAACGACTAGCGCAACGCGGACGGGGCCGCACTATTCCAGCTGGCCTTTTGCGAGTTGACCACCGGATTTGTGGGATCGAGCTGCTGCGCCACACTGAGTTGATCGGTGATCGCAGTGGGATCAAAGGCGGCGTAGCTGGCTTGCGCTTTGGCCACCTGAGCCGCGGAGGTAGTGGAAGAAGGAGCAGAGGTTCCGCTCGCCGGAGCCACGGCACCGGTCGGGCTGCCGCTCGTGGGCGTACCGGTGGTAGGCGTGGTAGGCGTGGTCGGAGTGGTGGCCACGGTGTCCAGAGTTCCCACCCCTTGATTAATCGCGATCAGCTGCTGCAGGCTGTTCACATTGACCAACTGGTTTACATAGGTGTTCGGGTCCGTGTCTGAGGTCGGATCCTGATGCTGTAGCTCGGCCACCAGGAGAGTGATGAAATCATTTGCGGTGATCGTGGCCGTATCCGAGGTCGATGTGGAGCTGGAAGGAGCAGCAGTTGCCGCAGTAGCCCTGCCGCTCACCATCGGAGTAGCCGTGCCGGTTGCCTGCTGTTGGCGCTGCGCTTGAAGCTGCTGGACAATGTTATTCAGGTTCACTGACTTTCTCCTTGATCATGGGTGGAGCCGCTTGAACTACGCCCGGATACTGATCCTGCTTCCATCCAGCGCCGCCGCAACACTTGTAGCAGCCACTACAGAAACTGGCGTGACTGCTGCTTGCGACTGCGACGATTGGCCGGGTTGCTGTCCTTGGTTGGAATCGCCAGCTCCCCTGTCGGAGGAGAACTGCTGACGCACCGACACCCCGATCTGGTCCACGGAAACCTGCCGCTCGACCAGATGTGAATTCAACTGCGGCAACATCGACGCTGTGCTGCTATGCTCTGCCGCAGAACTTAGCTCCAGCGTCGCCGTCACGTGGCCTTGCTGCCGCTGCGCGACTACAGATGTCCACGAGTCCTGCCCATTGGCAAAGCCGGCCTCGATGCGGTTGGGTGAGAGCTGCCACACCGCGTTGGGCCCGCTCGACGAAGTTGTTCCGGCACCGTCGAGGATTGTGTGCGCATTGGAACTCCCAGACCCCGTCGAGCTTGCTGCCGCCACACGCTCCGGCCCGTCCATCCGCGCCGTCTGCGCGCCGGATCCATGCAGCGCCGTTTGCACTCCGGAGTCGTTCTGCACCGACTGTGCTGGCGCGGCGCTGGGCATCTCGTGCGCAGGAATCGAGGATGCGCTGATCGCCGCATTGTGGGTCGACGCCACCGTGCTAGCCGCCACGGCCGATGCTGCCGCTGAGCTGGAAGCCACCGTGCTCGTCGCCAATTTGGCGTCTACGCCCTGCACCTTCGAGATTCCGCTAGAACTGCGCGCCGTGCCCGAAGCCGCGGAGTCAGCGGCTGTATTCGCAATGCTCGACAGCCCGTCGGTTCCGATGTTGATTGCCGCTGCGTCAATTGTTCCCGTCGGAGTGGCAATCGCGGTCGCCTGCGACATTTGCCCAGTGCTTACGACTGCAGCTGAGTTAGTCGTGGAGACCCCGCCCAGGGTCTCTGCGCGATCGACAACAATGCCTGCATTGCCTGAAGACCACGCAGACTGCTGCCCTTGTGTCACCGCCGAGGTGGAGAGGGATGCATCCGGCGACTGCGATCCTGCCTTAGCGATCAACCCGCCTGTCGCTTGGCCCGATAGACCGCTCGCGGAGGCTGCGACACCAACCGATGATCCCGACTGGCTAGTCTTTAATACAGGAGAGCTGGCACTCTCTGACTTCGCGACCTCTGCCTTACCACCCGACGGCAGCGTTGACGTCAGAGTCGATGTCAGAGTCACCGTCGACGCCGACGTCGACGTCGCCGAAGGCATGCTGGGGCCGGAAGCAGCCAGCAGCATCGGCGCGGGGTTTCTCTCCTCCACGACCTGCGATGCAAGCAGATAGTCAACGGCCGTGGCGGTCGTCGACTGCTCCGGCTGCGCTGGTGCAGCTGCCGTCTTGGACTTGCCACCCTCATTTACGTTCGTAACTTTATCTTTTGCACTCTTTGTTGCTTCTGAGTGTGATGAAGGCGAGGTCTGGGTGGGGACCGGATTCAGCGTCGCGGTCGAAGTCTGGGGTAGGACAAAGGGGGGCGGAACAGCGACGGAACCGGTCGCCACCGGCGCTTTGGCGCCAGCCGCTATATCCTGAGGCGGCTTAGCGACCGTCGGCTGCGAGGTTCCGCTTGCGCTTCCCTTCTGCTGGGCTGCGAGCAGAAGCTTGGAAAATGCTTGGCTCGATGCGGCAGAATGCTCCGCCTTACTTCCTCCCTTGTGAAGACCCGGACTACCCGTAGCTGCGCTCACTAAGGTATCTGCAAGTTGGACGGCGACTGGAGCACTCATGGAAACCAACATTTGCATTTCAATTGCCGATTAGAAGGAACTTAGCTATATTCTTCCTGCGCGCGCAGCCATTCGTAGCGCCGGCGGGCCTGCAGCAGGTCGTCCAACTCCGCTCGACTCTTCCGTTCCATCTCCAGAGCCTCTTTCTCTTCGGCCTTATGCAGCAGGCTTTCGAGCTTTTGACGCTCCCGCCTGCGCTCGAAATAACCGTCGCGTTTCGCTTGAATCTCCGCTTCAAGGCGAGGAAGCACGCGGGCAGTACGCACCGCAACGACGCGCTGAATCTGCGCCTCCGACTCCGGCCCCAGCCATCCGTTGGGCTCCATCGTTGGCTCAGCCAAAGCGGCATTCCTTCGCACTCGCGCCCCCAGCTCGGCCTCTAGAGCCTCTCCAACCTGCATCTGGGTACGGCGCAATATGGCCACGGAACTCTCCAGTCCCAGCCGCGCCTGATCCTCTTCCATCTGGCGAATCCGATGGATTCGTTCTAATCGTTTTCTCGAATTATTCACATCAACCCTGCGCCGCCAAAGCTTGCAGCCGTTCCAGACAGCGCTGCAACGTCTCTCGCTCATGGGATGTCTGTTCCAGAAAGTGCCGGATCGCGGGCATCACCCGCAACGCCTGGTCAAGTTCTCCGTCGGTCCCCGACCTATAAGCCCCGATGCGAACCAGATCCTCTGAGCGCGTGTACGCAGCCATCCACCGGCGGACGCGGGTTGCGGCCTGACGATGCTCCGGCGTCGCCACGGCACTCATCAATCGGCTCACCGAATCGAGAACAGCGATCGGTGGATAGATCCCTTCGGCCGCGATCGAACGACTCAACATGATATGACCGTCCAGCAACGAGCGGACCGCGTCCACGATTGGATCCTGCAGGTCGTCGCCCTCCATCAGCACGCCATAAAAGGCAGTAATGGAGCCGTTATTTCGTCTTCCGGCACGCTCGACCAGACGCGCTAGGCGCGCGAAAACCGACGGCGTATATCCTCTCACCGTCGGCGGCTCTCCGGCAGCCAGGCCCACCTCCCGCTCAGCCATCGCATAGCGGGTCAGCGAGTCCATCACCAACAGAACGTTCTTTCCCTGCGAAGCGAAGTACTCCGCGATCACCGTCGTCGTGTACGCTGCGCGAATGCGCAGCAGGGGAGATTCATCGGAGGTCGAAACCACCACGACCGACTTGCTCCGGCCCTCCTCCCCCAAAACGTCGTCCAGAAACTCCCGCACCTCGCGCCCGCGTTCTCCGATCAGACCCACCACGGTAATGTCGGCCGAGGTATTGCGCGTCATCATTCCGATGAGTGTGCTCTTACCTACGCCGCTACCGCCGAAGATCCCGACACGCTGACCGCATCCCGTGGTGAGCAAACCATCGATCGCCCGAATGCCGGTGCCAAGTGGTTGATCGATCGGCAACCGATCCATGGCCGCCAGCGGAGGCCGATCCAAAGCCCAATTGCTACTGGTGCGCAGCGGAGGGCCGCCATCGATGGGCTTTCCCAGTGCATTCAGAACTCGCCCACGCAAAGAGTCGCCCACGCCCACCCGCGGCCGAATACCCAGCGCGGACACCGCATTGCCGTAGCGAATCCCTCCAACCCGATCAAGCGGCATCGAGAGCACCTGATTGCCGCGGAAGCCGATTACCTCACCCAGGTGCCGTCGGCCGTCACCATCCACAATCTCGCACGACTCGCCGAGCTGACAAAGCGGCCCCTCGGATCGCACACTCTGCCCAAGCGCCTCGACGATGCGGCCTCGGCAACGCCATGCGGGACGCTCCAGGAGCGTCTGAAAATAAGGCTCGAAGGGACTCGCCGATGAAGCACCAGTCTCGCTGGCAGATGATCTCTGGTCCTCGACGATGGCCATAGGAACTCCTACTGAACCGATTCCATTCCACAATTCGTGCAGGGCAATCCATCCGGCCGGTCCGCAAGCCGCTGGTCGAGAAGGTCAAAGAACCCGCGTTCAATCTCACCCAATTGGGCGTCGACGCTCAGTTCGATGGTCCCCATCTGCGACTCGATCACACATGCCCCGCTCTCTAACCGGGCATCTGCCATCACCGTTGGCCGCACATGCGCAGGCATCTCCGCGAACACCTTCTCCCAACCAGCAGCATCATAGGGAGGAATGCGCAGCGTAACCTTCGAGGTTTCCTCAAGGCGCTCCATCGCGGAGCGCACCACCGCGCGAAGAAGCATCGGGTCCATCTGCGCTTCACGATGGAGGACCTTCCGGGCAATAGCCAACGCCAGCTTCACCGCCTCTGCTTCCACATTGCGAAAGTAGTCCCGGCGGTCAGCAGCGAACGACTCCAGCGCGGAGTTGAGCAAGGTGCGGCTTTGTGCCAAAGCCTGCGTGGACTCCTCTGCCTGTTTACGCCGTCCTGCCTCCTCCCCCTCGATCCTGCTTCGCTCCCTGATCTGAGGCAGTTCGAGCTCCAGCCCGGCCAGCTTCGCCTCCAGTTCGGCAATCTTCTGCTGCGCCACAGCCAGAGCAGCATCGTTCTGCTTCGGACGACCCTCGGTTGGGAGCAAGGATTGGAACTCTAGGGGAACACGCAGCGCGGCTGGCGCGCCGCGCTCTGTTTCGGGATACGGTAGCGCTCGGGTTGGATCCAAAGTAGGCACTCTTCTCTCCTATGTTCTCGGTGCGGCAAGCAGAAATCCGTCATGCAACATATTCGTCTTCGGCCTCTGGCTTCAGCATCAATTTGCCCGAAGCTTCGAGGTTCCGTGCCACGTTGAGAATCTCCGTCTGGGCCTTATAAATATCCCGGCCGCGAATCGGTCCAAGAACCTCCATATCATCGCGAAGCATCTCCACCGCGCGCGACGACAACGCACCGAAGAAGTGCATGCGCAGATTCTCTTTGGCGCCCTTGAGCGCGGTAGCCAGGAGACCCTTATCAATGTGGGAGACCAGCTCCATCATGCTCGACGCAGGAACGGTTACAAAATCCTCGAACGTGAACATGAGATTGCGAATGCTGAGAGCCATCTCCGTGTTCTCCTGCTCGATCGACTCCAGAATCTGCTTCGTCGCCGACGCATCCATACGGTTCAGCAGATCGGCCACGACCTTGAAGCCGGAGTAGGACTGACTGCGGTCGCGCCCCGTCGATTCCATCCGGCGACGCAAGATCAGACCCACCTTCTGCGCCATCTCATCGGAGAACTGCCGCATCTCCGCCAGACGCTTCACCACCGACACGCGCATGGCCTCGGGAAGCGCAGCCAGCGCCTGCGAGGAAGCACGCGGATTCAAGTGCGCCAGCACCAGCGCGGCCGTCTGCGGATGTTCTTCTTCGAGAAACTTCGCCACCTGTTGCATGTCCAGCTTCTGCAGAGGAGCCAGATTGCTATCCGCGGCCTCCCGCGAGCGCTTGACCTGACTCAGCAACTCCTGCGCGCGTACCACCCCGAAGGTCTCGACGAGGATCTTCTCCGCATATTCGAGACCGCCAAAGGAGAGGAACTGCTGGGTCTCCATAAGTTCATGGAACTCCTCCATCACAGCCTCCGACACGGCGGGCGGCACTGAGCGGAGAATGGCAATCTCCTGCGTCAAGCGCTCGATCTCCCGCTCGCCCAACTGCCGGTAAATATCCTTGGCCCGTTCGTCTCCCAACGCCACCATCAGAATCGCGGCCTTGCGGACTCCACTGGTCGGCATTTCGTCGCCCAAGTCCTTCAACGCTGGCGATACCGCCTGGGTCTTTTCCATCGTGCTCCCCCACTCCTACTCGTTTGGCTCATCATCCGTGATCCAGCTCTTCACCAACCGCACGACCGGCTCCGGCTCCTGCGCCAGCTTCTCCGCAACCGCCTGCCGGAGCACCTGAGTCCGCGAGCGATGCCGCGGTTCAAAGAACTCAGTCTCCGGCTCACTTTCAACCAGAGCTGTAGTCACCACATCTCCGGCTGGCAATTCGTTGCGCGACATCTGCTGCACCAGCTGCATCCCGACCGGTCGGAAGACAAAGATCAAAAGCAGTAGGAACATGACGATAGGAGCGATCCACCACATGGCGGCCATAAGGTGGTCCTCGCGCGGAAGCAGACGTTCGATCAACGTGGGCGGAGCCGCCGCCACATTGTCCACGAAGGCCATATTCTCCACCGCAATCTGATCTCCGCGCAGTGCATTGAACCCCACCGCTGCCTTGCCCAACTCTTCGATACGTGCCAACTCCTCCGGGCTGCGCGAGACAAATTGCTGCTTCAGAGTCTTACCCGAACCGGTGGTGACCATCTTGTCGTTCACCAGAATGGCGATCGTCAACCGCTTCACCTGCCCGGCGCCCTGCACGATATGCACCGTCCGCTTCGAAGCAAAATAATTGGTGTTTTCGTGATGCGAGGTCTCAGTTCCCGTCACAGCGGGCGGGAATAAAGGCAGTGCGCTCGGCGGGGTAGTGCCATTGGCCGCGCCCCCGCCATTCGGCGCATTGCTCGCCGTCCCAGGAACGCCCGCCACCTTGGGTAGGCCTCCACGACTCTGATCCGTGCTATCGTTCGACGCCAGTACCGTCCCCTTCGGATCGTAGATCTCCTGGGTCTCATCGGTGTGCGCGTTGTCGAAGTCCACATTCACTGAGGCGCGGATATTGTCTCTGCCAGCGACCGGGTTCAGGGTCGCCGTCAGGCGGTCCACCAACTCCTGCTCGTAAAGGGCGGCCTGCGTCTGCACATCCTTCTGGCCAAAAGAAACTCGGCCATCCGCATCGACGAGCGTGACATCGTTCGGGTCAAGACCATCGACCGCGCTTGCCACCAGTGTGCGAATCGAGTCCGACTCCGTCGTCGTCAGGCTGCGCCGGCCCAGCTTGATGACCACCGAGGCCTTGGCCGCGCGCTGTTGCGTTTCAAACAGCGAATCATGAGGCAGCACCAGATGCACTCGCGCCGAGGCGATCGCGCCCATGCTGCTGATGGTGTGCTCCAGTTCGCCTTCCAGCGCGCGCTGGTAGTTCACCTTCTCGTCAAACTCCGAGCCCACCCAGTTCGGCTTGTCGAACAGCTCAAAGCCGATCCGGCCCGATTGCGGAAGCCCCTTGGCCGCCAGGCCCAGCCGCGCCTTGTCGACCAGGTTGACCGGAACCCGCAGCGTGGTCCCATCGGAATCCAACTGCGACGGAATCTTCTCCGCAACCAACTCGGCAGCCGCCGCCTGCGCGTCCCGAGCATCCATATTGGAGTAGAGCGTGGTCCACTCCACGCGCGACGATAGCCACATCAGACCAGCCGTCATAATCAGCACCCCAGCCAGCGCCAGCCCCATCAGGAGACGCTGCATGGGAGTCGTGTTCCGCATCAGCCACTGCTGGGCATCAAGGAGAGCACGTTGCGTTCGTTTTAGAGCATCAGGCATTTACGTTTAATCTCAGGGCTCCGGGGAACCAGGTCAGAACTGCATCGCGTTCAATTGGTTGTAGGCATCCACCGCTTTATTCCGCACCGCCAGCGCCAGTTGAAAGGCAAGACCGGATCGCTGCGAAGCGATCATCGCCGTATGCACATCCACGCCATCCCCAGCCAGCATCGCGGTCATCTTTGTATGTGCTTCCTCCTGGAGCGTCCCCATCTCCACGAGCGCATCTTGAAGAACACTGGCAAACGGCGTCTCCGAGACGCCCGCCGCCGTGCCATCTACCGCCGCTGAACTTCCTACGCCCTGGTTCCATACCGCCGTCGCCGCCGTGCCAAGAGCTACCGGGTCAATCATTCACATCCTCACTTGAGCAGGTCGATGGAGGCCTGTAGCATGCTCTTTTCCGCCTGAACCGCCGTCGCATTCAGTTGGTAGGAGCGATTCGCCCCCATCAGATCCACCATCTCCGTCATCGGGTTAATATCGGGAAAACTTACGTAGCCGTCCGCGTCCGCATCGGGATGGCCGGGGCTATAGCGGCGCAGTGGAGCACCCTGGCTCGCCACGACCGCCGCCACCTCAACTCCCTCCGAGCCCTTCGTCGGGTCCAGCTGCGAGGACAGCACACCGCCGAAGGAGGATTGCTCCATCTGGTTGGCGGCAAAAACCACATTCTGCCGTCGGTACGGTCCGCCGTCTTGAGTGCGCGTCGTCTCCGCATTCGCCATGTTCGCCGCAACCACCTCGGCGCGAATACGCTCCGCGGTCAGTGCGGTTCCACTCAATTCCATGACGCCGAATAGGTTCATCTCTGGTTACCTTTCCGTGAATGGCAGCCCGGCTTCGCCGGCATCAAGACGCACGGAGCCGCGACCAGTTGCACGCCAGAGTCTGCACTCAACTGCCTTTGAAGCGCCGCGCGATCAAAGGAGCGCTGGATTGGGATCTGCAAGATCAGGATCATCTACCGATGATTCTTGCAGTAGAAGGGCCAACTTGATGAGAACAAGTTAAGAAACATCTTACGTCGAACGACCCCATGTAGACTGCTCAACCACCAGCCCAGAGAGCCACGCGCCAGCCTCGTATCCACGCGTCAAGAGCTGATGCTAAGAGTTTCCTTAGCATCAGCTCTTAGACCAGCCTCCCGCCCGCGATCGCAGCTGCTAGCGGCCGCTTCCGAATCGAATCTCCGATGCCGCAATCTCGGATCGATCTTCTGCCAGAATGTAGCCTCGCTCCAGAACATGCTCGAGTTCGCGCACCCCTCCAGGCCAGCTATGCGCCATCAGCCGCTCCATGCCAGAAGCATGCAACCGCTTCACGGGTTGATCGATTGCAAAGCGACGCAAAAAGTGCTCGGCCAACTCGGGAATATCCCCCCGCCGCTCCGCCAGACTCGGTGTCACCAGAGGAAATACCGACAGGCGAAAATATAGATCCGAGCGAAAGCTCCCTTCGGCCGCGCGCTGCTCCAGAGGTTGATGGGTTGCAGCAATCACCCGCACGTCCACGTGGATGGGCTTGTTTTCCCCAATCCGCTGCAGTTCACCCGCCTCGAGAAAGCGCAGCAGCTTGGATTGCAGCATCAACGGCATCTCACCGATCTCATCGAGAAACAGCGTCCCTCCGTGGGCCGCTTCGAGACGCCCCAAGCGCGCTTGAACCGCTCCCGTAAAGGCGCCCTTCGTGTGCCCGAAGAGCTCCGCCTCCAGCAGTGTCTCCGGAATAGCCGCGCAGTTGACCACAATGAAGGAGTTGCGTGAGCGCTTGCTCAAACGGTGCACCGCACACGCCACCAACTCCTTTCCAGTGCCCGTCGGACCTTGGATCAGAACGCTGGTCTTCTTGGGCGCCACCAACCGTATCTGCCGGCACAACTCGATGATCGCCGGACTCGAACCGACGATCTCTGGGAGCTTCGCGGAAAGGTCGCGCGGTTTCTCCGGCAACGCAGGCAGCGCCTCGAACGCTGCCTCCGGCCCCGAGACAGGCACCGGAGCCACCACAGCCTCTACAGCCGGTGCGCCTTGGCTCTCAACTCCACTCTCCAACAGAGCCGCCGCCCCCGAGGTCGCTTCGATCCGATCTCCCTCCGCATCGCTACAGCGAAGGGCGTACCACAACTCCTGGCGCCTCGAGTTCTTGACTGCCGCCAGCTGCAAAATACTCATGTTCTGCATCAGCACATCGGTAGCCGGATACCTTCGCCTCGATTCGGCGATGAACTCCGAAACCTCCAGATCGGGGAGCCATGAGTCGAGAATCATGGCCACGCAATCATGGTTGTTCAGATACAGGAGCGCCTCCGCGCCACCGGACGCCTCCTCGACCCGCCAACGCAGTCCCTCCAACACCCCCTTCACCTTCTGACGGAAGGATGTGTCCGGACTGGTGATGAGGACCGTTGCGGGATGTTTCGCGGAGGCCGTTGAGAGTCGTTGCGAGCTTGCCGTCATGGGATCCGGGGAGGTCAGGTTTAAATCGGTCCTTTGCTTCAGTTCCGGGAGCCGATCCACTCGACTCCCGGAAGGTTACATATTACTGGACGGCTCAGAGCAGGTGTCCGATGAATTCAGGTCGTCCACGGTTTCAATCCGCGGGCTGGTCTAACTCGAATCATATACAACAAACGGGTTCACTGTGCGGATGGCGCAAGACCAGGGAAAAGGCCAACATGGCATCGCTCCCCTCGATTTTCAGATCGCCGCCAAAGGCTTCGAGACTCGTCTGTACCAGGGCCACCTCGGGCAGCTTCCGATTTCGGAAATCGAAACCTTTGCCCTCAAATGGACGAGCGTCGCCGTTCAACCGGGTCGCTAACTCCTCCCCCTCATCCGACGCCACCGCCAGCCGCAGTTCAATCCCCCGATCAAGCAAACGCGTGCCGATCTCGAGCGACTCTCCCGGTCTGACCGCACCACCCAAAAGCTCGAAAACCAAATCGAGAGCTTGATCCAGCGCCCTGCGATTGCCTTGGCACATCAGTGTATCCGGCAATTGAAACGCCGTCCCCGCTCCTGCCCCAAGCGCCCCATTCGCATCGAGCGTACCCAGCTTGGCTCGGAGCAACTCCGCCAAACATACCGGCACAGCCGCCTGGCTGCTCTGCTGCACCTCAAGCATCTGCTGCAGAAGTAAAAATATGGCGACCGCCCGCTGCAATTCGTCGCCGAGTGTCCGCTCGAGATCCCCGCCGGATCCATGTCCAAGATATTCACTAATGCACAGCGACGCCATCAACGGTTGCGCCAACCTATGCAATGCACTCCGAAGGAGAGGCGAAGATGGCTCCTGCCGCATTGCCGCGCCAGGGAACGCCGGCGACGGGGCTGCTGCCCGGTTCTGTGGACAGAGTGGTGTTGAGTTCCCGGATAACATAGCCCTCTCCCCGCACGGTGTGGATTAGCGGTCTACCGAAGCCCTGATCTACCTTGCGCCGCAGATAGTTCACATAGACCTCCACCACGTTCGTGCCACTCTGTTCCGGCATGTTCCACACATGGCGCAGCAGCGTCGTGCGCGGCACGCAGCGTCCCTTGTGCTGAATCAGATACTCGACCAGGGCGTATTCGCGAGCACTCAGATCGATCCTTCTGCCGCCCCGCATCACCGATCGCTGCACGCGATTCAACTCCAGATCCGCGCAACGCAGCACCGGCTCCGGAAGCGCCTGAGCCCGACGACTGATCGCCTTGATCCGCATGCTCAGCTCCCGCAGCGCGAAGGGCTTCGCCAGATAATCATCCGCACCCAGGTCAAAGCACCGAAGACGATCCTCCAGACCCGCACGGGCGCTCAGAACAATTGTCGGGGTAGACGCATCCGCCGCGCGCAGAGCGCGCAGAATCTCCGTTCCATCGCAGCCGGGAAGGTTCAAATCCAGAAGAACCATGTCGTACCCGGCTTCAGCTGCCTTCGTGAGCCCCGTAGCGCCATCGGCCGCAACCTCAACCTGATGGCCCTCGAGCTCAAGGTGGTATTTCAAAATCAGCGACAACGCGGGCTCATCTTCAATGACCAGCACATGCATCGTTCTGCCACCCCTTAGGCACGAGAGACTCAAAAAGCTACATGTAAAGCTTAGATAGGCCTAAAGTAACTCATAAATAATTACTTTGCAAGTTAAAATCGGTTACGGAAGTTCGAATATCATATATCACCATCGGCCCGCCTCCGCCTCAAGCCATGCAGCGTCAGAAGCGTGTCCGACATGCCTGCCTTCTCTCTTGCCTACCCCGTTCTCTGCAGGAAGCAACACTGGGCAACTCCTCTGGTTGGAAAACCAGGCTGCCAGTTCTTGTTGTGCGTTGACTAATTGTACAAGCAACAAGGTGACCTTCGGTGGGAAACTCGCCTCTGCCGATGCTCAGCTCAGGAGCGGACGCCCCCGCGCGCCCGCCAGACGGCGCCGGCAATCGGGTCGATTACCCCACCCTTCACTTGAACCCGGGGAAACTCCTCACGAACCGCGGCAATCAGGGCCTCTCGCACCGGGAGCACCTTGTCCATGATCGAGCCGGTGAAGGCAATCGCAGGCAGCTCCTGCAGTGCGGACGAAGCCGTCTGCAGCCGGCGAAGCACCAGCCGCACCAGGTAGCCAAGCTCCTCGCCCTCCTTCTTGAGCACGGCCGCAGCCACTGCATCGCCTCGCTCCGCACACCCCAGCACCAGCTCCGTCAGACGCGAAAAATCCGGCGCCGGCTGACGATTCGCAACCTCAATCAGAAGGTCCAGCGAAGCCAGCTCCCAGAACTCCAGCACCGCATCGAGCAGTACCGTCGATCGTCCTTCATCCTTCGCCAGGAACCCCGCCCGCAGCGCCTCCTGGCCGATCCTGTGCCCTGAGCCCTGGTCGGACAGCGCCGGGCCCCAACCCCCAGCCCGAACCAGCACTCCCTGCTCCGTCCGCCCTGCGACATTCGACCCCGTCCCCGCCATCGCGAGCACGCCCGCTCTACCGAAGAACGCAGCGTCGAGCGCAATCTCCACGTCGCCGAGCACGACCAACTCGCCACTCACCCGACAGCCGATCGCTTCGCGGAGCCAATCCGTCACCAGCGCCACCGTCTCGCCCGCAGTCCCAACGCAGGTGCGCGTGATCGCCTGCATCGAAACCCCGGTACGCTCCGTGAGCTCCGCCAACGCCGCCTCCAGATGGAGTGTCGCGCTCGCCGCGTCGGTTCGCAGCCGCTTGATCGTACCCGTGCGCACCCGGGCCAGTTCACGGGTCTCGTCGGCGAGAACGAAATCCGTCTTCGTCCCGCCCGCATCCAAAGCCAGAAAGTAAGCCATCTTGAACCGTTACCCCGCCCGCACTGCCCGTGATCAAGTTTGCGCCGCTACGCGACGCCATTCCATTATGGCCTGCATCCATTAGAAGAGAGGCAGCAGCTGTGGCGCCGCGCACGCTCCGGGCGAAGCGTTGCCGCCCGCGCCCAGTCCTATTTCCGGCGCGATTTGCACTCTGAATAATGATCGTTTATTGCTGATATGATCATAACATGGCGTCTTTCGCGCTCCCTGTGCGTTACAATTCCAGGGTCTGCGGGATTCGACCCGGGCCAGATCGTTCGGAATAAACCCTATGTCCACCAAAACCGATGTACGTGGTGATCGCATCATTAAAGCCCTGCTCCGGGCCGGAGATATCTCCGTGCAAGAGCTGGTAGACCAGGTCGGCACCTCCGCGCCCAGCATTCGCCGCGATCTCGCCCGACTGGAGAAGCGCGGCCTGGTGCTGCGCACTCATGGCGGCGCCACCCTGGTCGAGCCCCTGCTCTACGAGCCCTTTCGCCACGACACCTCCTTCCAGGCCCGTGAGCTCCGCTCCGCCGACGAGAAGCGCCGCATCGGCCTGGCCGCCGCCGAACTCATCGGCGAAAAAGAGACCATCGGTCTCACCGCCGGCACCACCACCACCCAGGTCGGCCGCTCCCTCCGCCATCGCGGCGGTGTCTCCGTCATCACCAACGCGGTCAACATCGGTATGGAGCTCTGCAACCAACCCGCCATCAAGACCATGCTCACCGGCGGAACCCTGGCCTGGGCCTGGACCTTCGCCCTCGCCGGTCAGCCCGCGCTCAACTTCCTGCGCGATGTCTACCTGGACAAGGCCTTCATCGGCGTCACCGGCTTCGATCTCGACCGCGGCGTCACCACGCTCGAGACCGAGGAGGCCGCCGTCTCCCTCGCCATGATCCGCAACGCCAAACAGGTCATCGTCGTAGCCGACTCGCAAAAGATCGGCACCGTCAGCCCTGCACTCATCTGCCCCATCGCATCCATCCACACCCTCGTCACCGATACCGGCATAGCACCCGAGGTCCACCAGAAGCTGCTGGCCTGCGGGGTCGAGGTCATCCTTGCCTGAGCGGTCGGCCCTGCAACGCTTCAGAACCCTGCTCGAGCACCCTCGGACATGCCTTTCCCCTCCGACTGCGATAGGCTTATCGGGTTCCTAAAACAGCTTTGAAGAATCTTCCGGACGGCCAGACGAATTCCGGCCCACGACGCTCTGGAAAGAAGTATCGACGGCATTGTGAGCGGCGCCAATCGGGCCCAACCACCAACACCAGGAACGAGAGTAGAGATCAATGCCCACCACGCTCACGGCCCGCAGACTTCTCACCGACAGCGGCCAGATCGATCTGCCCATCATCACCATCGACGAGGATGGCCTGATCCTCCGCATCGACCAGGGCGCTCCCGACACCTCTCCTGCCCCATCGGCTGCCACCTCTACAGGCACGCTAGACACGCTCACCGCCGCCTTCCTCGACATCCACGTCCACGGCGCCTGCTCCTATGACTTCATGGCGGCCACCCAGACCGAGATCGCGGCGGTCGGCACCTTCCTGGCCGCGCGCGGCGTCGCCCACTACCTGCCCACCACCGTCACCGCGCCGCTCGACCTCACTCTGCGGGCGCTCGAAAACCTGGCCAACGCCATCGAGAGTCCGCTCTCCTCTGCCCCAGACCTCCCGCTCGCGCTCCCCGTCGGCATTCACCTCGAAGGACCCTTCGTCTCCCACGTCAAGCGCGGCGTGCATCCCCTCGCCAGCATCCTCGAACCCAGCGTCGCCCTCTTCGACCGCTTCCAGCAGGCAGCCCGCGGCCACATCCGCCTGCTCACCCTCGCCCCCGAGCTGCCGCACGCGCTCGAGCTGATCGAACACGCCAGCGCCGCCGGCATCCGCGTCACCCTCGGCCACAGCAACGCCACCGCCGCCGAGACCCTGGCCGCCGTCGCCGCCGGCGCCACCAGCTCCACCCATCTCTTCAACGCCATGCGCGCTCTCGATCACCGCGAGCCCGGCATCCTCGGCACCCTGCTCGATCGCGACGACGTCTACGCCGAGGCCATCTGCGACGGCGTCCACGTCGATCCCGCCATGATCCGCCTGTGGCTCAGGATGAAGGGTGAGCAGCGCGCCATCCTGGTCACCGACGGCATGTCCGCCACCGGCATGCCCGACGGAACCTACACCCTCGGAGACCTCTCCGTGGAGGTCAAGGATGGCGTCTGCCTCTCCGGCCAAACCCTGGCCGGCAGCGTCCTCACCATGGACAAGGCCGTCGCCAACCTGCGGCGCTTCACCGGCAGCTCGCTCGCCACCGCCGTCCATCTAGCCTCGCGCAACCCCGCCCACATGCTGGGCATGCCGCAGCTCTCCACCCTCGCGCCAGGACATCCCGCCAACTTCAACATCTACAACCAGACCGGCGAGCGCACCGGCACCATCCTCAACGGACGCCTGCTGCAGCAGTAGTACGCCAAGATCCCGCTCACGGCTGCCGCAAAATAATTTTCAAACGGAGGAGAAATGGCGCCCTGGGGCTCCGATATGCCTTCTCCGTGCCGTTCCGGCCGGGGTTGTGAGGCACCCACCCCCTCCCCCGTACTTGAAGTCCTAAAGTATAGAAAGCAAATGACCTAAGTCCAAATGAAATCTCTTCGAAGTCTGGACCTGGTCTGGACTTCGAAGAGGCTTCGCTTTTGGATGCTATCTATTTCATTATAAATGGCTTGTCAAGAAATCCCGGTCGCTTGAGGGCGTGAACAGCAGATTCCTCCGCTGCGCTGCGGAATGACAACCAAAGAGTTTGGCGGTGTTTCTCAAACCCCTTCCACCGGCGGCACAAAGTCCGGCAGCGAAGGGAATCGCGGCTGCCGGATGCGGTATCCGCTCAGCGCGAAGTAGATGAGGTAGGCATAGCACAGCAGAACGATCGCGAAGCTGCGCTGGTAGCCGAAGGTGTCGGCGAGCAGTCCCTGGATCTCCGGAATCACAGCGCCCCCAACCACCATGGTGATCAGAATGCCGGATCCCTGGCTGGTGAACCGTCCCAGCCCCTTCACCGACAGCGGGAAGATACAGGGCCACATCACCGAGTTGCAGAGCCCGCAGGCCACGATCGCCCACATCGCCAGCCGGCCATGCCCCAGAATCGTCGTCGCCACCAGCAAGAAGGCCGACACCGCAACCACCGTCAGCGCCCGCTGTGCCCGGATGTAGAGCAGCGCAAAGGAGCCGATGAAGCGCCCAATCATCGCACCCATCCAGTAAAGAGACACATAGGCCGCCGCAGCCTGGTGCGAGAGACTGCCCATCGCCGGCTGCCCCAGGAAGCTGATCAGAATGCTGCCGATCGCCACCTCCGCGCCGACGTAGCTGAAGATGGCGACCGCGCCCAGCCGCAGATGCACAAACTGCCAGGCGCTGCCCTCGCCGATCGCCCCCTCCGGCCGCTTCTCGATCAACTCCGGAAGCCGGACGAACAGGGTGACCACCGCCAGCAGAAACGTAAACCCGGCCAGCAGCAGGTAAGGCGCACGCACCGATCGCGCCAGTTGCGCGCTCGTCGCCCCGGCCGCGATAAAGATAAACGCCGCCCCGACCCTGGGCGCAATCGTGGTTGCCAGCGAGTTCAACCCCCCGCACAGGTTCAGCCGCGCAGACGCGGACTCCGGCCTGCCCAGCGCACCGACATACGGGTTGATCGCGACCTGCAGTAGCGCCAAACCGCTGCCCACCACGAACAGAGCGAACAGAAACACCGGGTAGGAGATCGCGATCGACGCCGGAACAAAGCACAGCAGACCGCAGGCCATCGTCGCCAGCGCCGCGATGATGCCGGCCTTATACCCGATCCGCCCCACGATCCAGCCCGACGGCAGCGACATCACGAAGTAGGCCCCAAAGAAGCAGAACTGGACCAGCAGCGCCAGGAAGTTCGTCAGATGAAAGAGATCCTTGAAGTGCGGGATCAGGATGTCATTCATCGCCGTAATAAAGCCGATGCTGAAGTACAGCGACACCATCAGCAACATCGGCAGCACAAAGCTGCCCTGCGCCTCGCCCGCAACGGATGCCTGTGCACTCTCTACGCTTCCGACAGCCATTGTGGTTCTCCAGTCTTGGTCCGTATGTGGATTGCTACGAATTGTAGTTGCGGCAAGGAGTCGCGGAACGAGTCGCCAGCAGCGCACATGACAGCACTACAACTACATAGGGCCTGGGCCTGAGTCAGGCAAACAGGCGCTCGATCCGATGCAAATGAGCTTCATTATGTTCATTTGCTGTTTTATTGCTCATTTAGATGGAAATATTACAGGATTACGAGGGCATCTGTCTCGATCGGCTCATCTTCGATAGTGGGTCAGTTTGCAATCGAGCGGGGTTTGTAGTGCCGCCGCATGGTTTCCACGACCGAACCGACCAACGCATAGGTGGCAGCGTTCATAAGAAGGACGAAATAGAAACTGAGGGCGTAATGGCGAGCCAGCGCAATAGGACAGGTCAAACAGGCCAGAGTCCACACGATCCCAAGGGGCGTTGGCGAGGTTGCGGAGATGGAGATATAGAGGGTCCAGAGGACCACAACCAGCGCGCCCACACCCGACCAAATCGCGATTCGGAGTTTCATGCCGCCGCCTCCTCTTTTTTCGCTCTCATCATCCCACCCAATTGCTGAAACTCCAAACTGACCCACTGCCAGACGTGGTTTCCGCTGGCAGGGCGGAACGCCGGGCTCACTTCATCTCCAACCGGAAACAAAGCTAGAATTGCTGGACCGCGGACGAGCTTTCTCTTCTGTTGCCTAAACTTGGGCACTCAGGATTTATACGGACGTGGTTAATGGAATCGCGGGCTGTTCAGCCGTCTGGCAGATGTAGATCCACAAATTTCTTCCTGGCCGCGCGAGCAGCCAGGTACAGCGGGCGGACGACAAAGCATGACGGCACGATGCAGCATGGGATGGTTTTTCGCGGCCGGTACCCTGGCCTTCGCGGTCGCAGCCGGGCCAGCGCCGCAAGCTCTCGGGCAGGCGCCCGAGAAGGTAACGGCGCCTGGTTCCGCAGCACAGTCTTCCTCCATGGGAGGAGCAAGCTCCGGCGTGCCGCAGCCCGTGGTGCTGGACGCGGAGCATCGCCCGATCACCGCCGGCGGCTTCGTCTCCAGCGGACCAATCATCTTTCAAGAGATGGCCACAAGCTCCGGCCTCGCACAGTGGCGGCACATCATGGGCACGCCGGAGAAGACCTACATCGTCGAGACGGTCGGCTCGGGAGTGGGCCTGCTCGACTACGACAACGACGGCTGGCTGGACATCTACCTCGTCAACGGATCGACCTATGACGCCTTGTCCGGAAAGACGCCGCCGCCGCACGCCGCCCTGTTCCATAACAACCACGACGGCACCTTCACCGACGTCACCAGCAAGGCCGGTGTCGGCAACGATCGCTGGGGCTTCGGCGTGGCCATCGCGGACTACGACAACGACGGCTGGCCAGACATCTTCGTCTCGAACTTCGGCAAGAACCGCCTCTACCACAACAACCACGATGGAACCTTCGCTGACGTCGCCGAGAAGGCCGGCGTCACCCTGGGCAACTGGTCGGCCGGCGCCACCTGGGGAGACTACGACGGCGATGGCAGGCTCGATCTCTTCGTGCCCGGCTATGTGCACTACGACATCGCCGCGCCTCCAATGATGGCCGGCAACAGCTCCTGCCAGTTTCGCGGCGTCAAGGTCATGTGCGGTCCGCGCGGCCTCAAGGGGGAGCCGGACCATCTCTTTCACAACAACGGGGACGGGACCTTCACCGATGTCAGCAAGGCCGCAGGCGTCGGCGATGACGCGAACTACTACGGCCTCGCCTCGCTGTTTATCGACGTGAACAACGACGGCAAGGTCGACCTCGTGGTCGCCGACGACTCGACGCCCAACTACCTCTACCGCAACAAGGGCAACGGCACCTTCGAGGACGAGAGCTACGCCTCCGGATATGCGTTGAATGAGAGCGGACGCGAGACCGCCTCGATGGGCATCGCAGCCGGCGACCTCACCCACAACGGCCTCATCGACCTCTACAACACCACCTTCTCCGACGACTACAAGCCGCTCTATCGCAACGACGGCAACACCAGCTTTACCGACGTCAGCTATCAGATGGGCATCGCCGAGCCGACCATGCCCTTTCTCGGCTGGGGCGACGGCTTCTTCGACTACGACAACGACGGTTGGCTCGACCTGTTCGAGGTCAACGGTCACGTCTATCCGCAGGTCGACCAGATGAACTGGGGCACAACCTGGCTGCAGCGCCCGCTGCTGTTTCACAACGTCAAGGGCAAGATGCAGCTGATGCCCGCGGTCGAAAAGACCGGCCTGGCGGAGGTTCGATCCTCCCGCGGCATGGCCTTCGGAGATCTGTTCAACGACGGCAAGATCGACGTTGTCGTCAACAATCTGGACGGAACGCCGTCGTTGTTCCGCAACGTGGTTGCCAACAGCAATCACTGGATCGAGCTGCGCCTGGTGGGTGGTCCCGCTGGCCCTCGGGACGCAATCGGAGCCACCGTTTATGTAACCGCCGCTGGTTTTCGGCAACGCGGGGATGTAGTCAGCGGAGGCAGCTATGCCTCCTCCTCGGACCAGCGCCTGCACTTCGGCCTCGGTGTCGCAACCTCCATCGATCAGGTGGAGATCCACTGGCCCGGCGGCCGCGTGGAACCGATCAAGCTGCCCGGCATCGACGCCATCTACACCGTGGTCGAAGGCAGCGGCATCGGCAGACCGGCGCAGCTATCGAGCGCCGCGAAGTAATCGACAGCGTTTTCGAAGTAGCGTCACGGGAATAGGAAGTTGCGAAAGTAACTTCACAGCCTTTGCGACCGCAGCCCTGCGTCCTCACCCAGCCGTATAATTGTCGCCGCATCGCAATCAGCATCCATTTCACGCTCTGAGCAGGAGTTGGTCCGTCCATGCCACGTTGCCACGCCCGCGTCCTCGCAAGCCTCTGCGCCCTGCTGCTCCTCCCGCTGCACCTGCACAGCCAGCAGCCGGCGCCGAGCGCCCTCCGGTTCATGAACGCCAAGCTGTCCGTGGAGGACCGGGTCGATGACCTGATCGGCCGCATGACGCTCGAGGAAAAGGTCTCGCAGATGCGCGACCACGCCCCCGCCATCCCCCGTCTGAACGTGCCCAAATACGACTGGTGGAACGAAGGCCTGCATGGGGTTGCCTTCGCCGGCAGCGCCACCAACTTTCCCCAGGTCATCGGCATGGCCGCCACCTGGGACAGCAACCTGGTCCACCACATCGGCCAGATCACCTCGACCGAAGCCCGCGCCAAGTACAACCAGGCCATGCGCGAGGGCGACCACGAGATGTTCTTCGGACTCACCTTCTGGGCGCCCAACATCAACATCTTCCGCGATCCACGCTGGGGCCGCGGCCAGGAGACCTACGGCGAGGATCCCTTCCTCACCAGCCGCATGGGAGTGGCCTTCGTCACCGGAATGCAGGGCGACGATCCCAACTACTTCCGCGTCATCTCCACGCCCAAACACTACTCCGTGCACAGCGGCCCCGAGCCTCTGCGCCACCGCTTCAACGTCGATGTAAGCGCGCACGATCTCGAGGACACCTATCTGCCGGCCTTCCGCGCCGCCGTCACCGAGGCCCACGCCCAGTCCGTGATGTGCGCCTACAACGCGATCGACGGAGCCCCGGCCTGCGCCAACGCCATGCTGCTGCGCGACCATCTGCGCGACGCCTGGCACTTCGACGGCTACGTCGTCAGCGACTGCGCCGCCGTGGCCGACGTCAACACCGGCCATCATTACACCCCCGACATGGCCCACGCCGCCGCCGCCGCCGTGAAGGCCGGCACCGATCTCGAGTGCGGCTTCGCTCAGGGCCAGGCCTTTCCCGCGTTGGTCGAGGCCGTCCACCAGAAGCTGATCACCGAGGCCGAACTCGACACCGCGCTGCGCCGCCTCTTCCGCGCCCGCTTCCGACTCGGCATGTTCGATCCGCCCTCGAGCTACGCCTACGGCCGCATTCCCTTCAGTGAAGACAACTCGACCCAGCACCGCCAGCTCTCGCTGCAGGCGGCGCGCGAGTCGATCGTCCTGCTCAAAAACGAGAACGCTCTGCTTCCGCTGAAGCCCGGCAGCCGCATCGCGGTCGTTGGCCCGACCGCCGAACTCGTGCAGTCGCTGCAGGGCAACTACAACGGTCCTCCGCCCGCGCCCGTCTATCCGCTTGCAGGCATCGAGAAGCGCTTCTCCTCGGCGAAGGTCCGCTACGCCCAGGGCTCGACGCTCGTCGAAGGCCTGCCCATGCCCATCGAACACACCGCGCTGCACCCCGCCAGCGGCTCCGGCGACGGCCTCACCGGAGAGTACTTCCGCTCCAAGGATCTAACCGGCCAGCCCGTACTGACCCGCCTCGATCGCAACATCAACTTCAACTGGGACAAGGTCATTCCCGTCAGCGGCCTCGAGCGCAACAACTACTCCGTGCGCTGGAGCGGAGCGCTCGTCCCGCCCGCCCCCGGCGACTACAAGCTGGGCGTGCGCGTCAACTACTGCTACGCCTGCGAGAACGCCGAAGGCTTCAAGCTCTACCTCGACGGCAAGTTGATCCTCGAGAGCGGCGGCAAGACGGGAGAGCGCGGCGCCGTCAGCGAAGGCTCCGTGCACTTCAGCGACACCAAGCCGCACCCCATCCGGCTCGAATACCTCCACGGCGGCGGCAGCGCTGGCATCGATCTCACCTGGGAGGCTCCTGCCGATGTCCTGCGCGAGCAGGCCGTCGAGGCCGCGAAGCAGTCCGACGTAACCGTGGCCTTCGTCGGCCTCTCCCCTTCCCTCGAAGGCGAGGAGATGCCGGTCAAGCTCGACGGCTTCAGCGGCGGCGACCGCACCGCCATCACCCTGCCCGCCGCGCAGGAGGAGCTGCTGAAGGCGCTCGCCGCCACCGGCAAGCCGCTAGTCGTTGTCCTCGAGAACGGCAGCGCCCTCGCCGTCAACTGGGCGCAGCAGAACGCCACCGCCATTCTCGAGGCCTGGTATCCGGGCGAGGAGGGCGGCACCGCCATCGCCGAGACCCTGGCTGGAGACAACAACCCCGCCGGACGGCTCCCCTTGACCTTCTACTCCTCGCTCGAACAGCTGCCCTCCTTCGAGGACTACTCCATGCAGGGCCGCACCTACCGCTACTTCTCCGGCAAGCCGCTCTACGGCTTCGGCTTCGGTCTCAGCTACACCAGCTTCGCCTACACCCAGATCAAACTGCCGGCTGAGAACGTCACCGCCGGCCAGCCGGTCCGGGTTGAGGGCGAGCTCAAGAACATCGGGTCCCTTGCCGGAGACGAGGTAGCCGAGCTCTACCTCACTCAGCCCAAGGGCTTCGAGACTCCTCTGCGCGTCCTCGCCGGCTTCACCCGCGTCCACCTCGAGCCCGGTCAGTCGACCCACGTCGCCTTCACCATCGATCTCCGCAGCCTCGGCCAGGTCGATGCCCAGGGAAATCGCATCATCCTGCCCGGCGAGTACCTGATCTCGCTCGGCGGCGCCCAGCCCGGCCAGACAGAGGCGATTCAGACGGCCCGATTCACCGTCACCGGCCAGGCGGAGCTCCCGAAGTAGCGTCCCGCCCGATCTTCATCGTCGGTCGCATGTTTTGAGCAGGACCACTCGGGCGCCCAGGGCAAATCCTGGTCGCCCAACCCCATTCAGCGGCGGGAGCAATCTGCGTCTCGCACACCAACCCAGCCACAAGGTAGTCTAAAAGGGTAATTGGAGGAGTTTTCGAGTGAATCTGAAGCGTGTCCTGAGTCTGTCTATTCTGCTGCCACTGCTCTCTGCCTCCGGGCTTCCCGCGCAGGCCACCCCCGATCACGCCTCCGATCACGCCGATGTAACCCGCTCCACCCTGGCCAACGGTATGCGGGTCGTAATCATCCGCAACGCGCTCGCGCCGGTCGTGACCGTCGAGGCGAACTTCCTGGTGGGCGGCAACGAGACCCCCGCCGGCTTCCCCGGCATGGCTCACGCCCAGGAGCACATGGCCTTCCGGGGCTGCACCGGCATGACCGCCGACCAGACCGCGGCCATCTACGCCCAGCTCGGCGGCCAGAACAACGCCGACACCCAGCAGAACATCACCCAGTACTTCGCCACCGTCCCCGCCGCCGACCTCGACGTCGCCCTCCAGGCCCAGGCCACCTGCCTGCGCGGCATCGACGACTCCCAGGCCGAATGGGACCAGGAGCGCGGCGCCATCGAGCAGGAGGTCGCCCGCGACCTCTCCAACCCCACCTACAAGTTCATCAGCCGCCTCAACGCCGACATGTTCGCCGGCACCCCCTACGCCCACGACCCGCTCGGCACCAAGGACTCCTTCGACAAGACCACCGGCTCCATGCTCAAGCAGTTCCACGACCAGTGGTACACCCCCTCCAACGCCATCCTGGTCATCGTCGGCGACGTCGATCCCGCGGCCACCCTCGCCAAGATCAAGCAGCTCTTCGGGGACATCTCCAGCCATCCGCTACCCGCCCACCCGGAGGTGAAGCTGCAGCCGGTCAAGCCCGAGAGCTTCACCCTCGACAGCAACCTCCCCTACGTCCTCGGCTTCGTCGCCTACCGTCTGCCCGGAACCGACTCGCCCGACTACGCCGCCAGCCAGGTGCTTGCCGACGTCCTCGCCAGCCAGCGCGCCGATCTCTACGCCATGGTGCCCGCCGGCAAGGCCCTGGCCGCCGAGTTCGGCATGGCCGAGACCTACCCCAAGGCCAGCGTCGGCTTCGGCCTGGTCGCTCTGCCCTCGGGAGCCGACTCCGCCAGCGCCATCGCCGAGATGAAGACCATCCTCAACGGCTACGCCGAAAAGGGCGTTCCCGAGGACCTAGTCGCTGCCGCCAAGCGCAGCGAACTCGCCCAGGCCGAGTTCCAGCGCAACTCCATCCCCGGCCTCGCCAACGTCTGGTCCAACGCCCTCGCCGCCGAGGGCCGCACCTCGCCCGAAGAGGACCTCGAGGCCATCCGCAAGGTCACGCTTGCCGACGTCAACCGTGTCGCCAAGAAGTATCTCTTCCAGGCCAACACCATCACCGCCACGCTCAAGCCCGTCCCCACCGGCCAGCCTGTCGCCGCCAAGGGCTTCGGCGGCGGAGAGGAGGTCACCTCCGCTCCCACCAAGCCCGTGCAGCTGCCCGCCTGGGCCGCCGCCTCGCTCGAACAGCTCAAGGTGCCCTCTCAGTTCGCCAAGGCCTCCGACACCACCCTGGCCAACGGCATTCGCCTGATCGTCCGCACCGACACCACCAGCCCCACCATCACGCTGATGGGCGCCGTCAAGCACGAGGCCGACCTCCAGACCCCGACCGGAGCAGACGGACTCGCCGACATGCTTGACGGCCTCTACTCCTACGGCAGCCAGAGCCTCGATCGCATCGCCTTCCAGAAGGCGCTCGACGACATCGCCGCCAACGAGAGCGCCGGCTACCGCTTCTCGCTCAGCGTCCTCAAAGATGACTTCTCTCGCGGCGTGCAGCTGCTCGCCGACAACGAGCTCCACCCCGCCCTTCCCCCGCAGGCCTTCACCATCACTCAGAAGCAGACCGCGCAGTTCACCGCCGGCAATCTGGAGAGCCCCGGCTACCGCACCACCCGCGCCCTCGATCTCGCCCTGCTCCCGGTCGGCGACCCCAGCCTCCGCGAGACCACGCCCGAGACCATCTCCAAGCTCACCCTCGAGCAGGTAAAGCAGTACCACGCCGCCACCATCCGCCCCGACCTCACCACCATCGTCGTCATCGGCGACATCACCCCCGAGAACGCCCGCGCGGTCATCGAAAAGTGGTTTGGCGACTGGAAGGCCACCGGCCCCAAGCCCGAGACCACGCTGCCTCCCGTCCCGGTCAACAAGCCCTCCGCCGCCAACGTCGCCGACGCCGAGCAGGTCCAGGACTCGGTCGAGCTCGCCGAGCAGCTGGCCATCAACCGCTTCGATCCCGACTACTACCCGCTGCAGCTTGGCACCCACGTCCTCGGCGGCGGCTTCTACGCCACCCGCCTCTACCACGACCTGCGCCAGGTCGCCGGCTACGTCTACACCGTCGACGTCGGCCTCAGCGCCTCCAAGACCCGCGCCAGCTACACCGTCAGCTACGGCTGCGATCCCGGCAACGTCTCCAAGGCGCGCCAGATGATCGAGCGCGACCTCAACCAGATGCGCACCGAGCCGGTCTCCGACGCCGAGCTGCACCAGGCGAAGGCCATGCTGCTCCGCCAGATTCCGCTGCGCGAATCGAGCGAAGAGGCGGTCGCCGGCGGCATGCTCGCCCGCGCCCAGATCGGCCTTCCCCTCGACGAACCCGTCCTCGCCGCCAACAAGTACGTCCAACTCAACGCCGACGACGTCAAAGCCGCCTTCGCCCGCCAGATCCACACCGAAAACCTGGTGCAGGTCGTCCGCGGCCCCGCTCCCAAATAACGGTGAGCAAAAAATAAATGGAGAAGGGAGTGCTTGGCACTCCCTTCTCCGTTTAATTTAATCGTCATCCCGTAATCGTCGTTCCGTAGCGCAGCCTTTTGGCTGTCATTCCGGTGCGCAGCGGAGGAATCTGCATTTCCGGCCCTCCCACACAATCGGATCAGCAGCTAAACCCGCCGCATCTGCGCCCGCCTCACCCACCGATGCACCCCGAACAACAGCATCGCGATCGGCACCAGCGCGATCTCCCAGAAGATCTGCCCCCCCAGCGACCTCCTCGGCAACACATCCAGCACCGTCGAACACTCGCCCGACTCGCTCCCGCGCTGCACCTCCACCGTCACCTTCCAGCTGCCCGCATGGGGCAGCCTCACATCCGCCGCCTGCATGAACGCGCTGGTCGCGGCCTGATGGGTGGCCGCCAGCTGCATGCGTCCCCGCTCGCCCTCATCCATCGGAGTCAGAATCAGCCGGACCGTCGCATCCTCCACCAGCCCGCCCGACGCCTGCTCCAGCGCCACGCTGAAGTCGGCATCGTCCGCGCGCAGCGGATCGGGCGTCGTAAACAGCGTCACCACAAACGGCCCCGCCGCCTGATGCAGCCGCAGCCGTCCCCCATCCGCATACGCCGAGGCCCAGCAGCCCAGCAGACACAGGCCTATCAGAACTCGCTTCATCACATCGCCATCCCGCGCATCTCCATCGGCTGCGTCAGCACCCACACGCAGACCGCATAGAGGGCCGCACTGCTCGCCACCCACACCGACAGCATCGCCGCC
>Ga0210403_10000213_pt1 | contig 64147 bp, 44 predicted proteins | sample IncBWC19MmetaG_FD_150863 | JGI IMG/M metagenome (GOLD analysis project Ga0210403, IMG submission 150863) | Forest soil microbial communities from Barre Woods Harvard Forest LTER site, Petersham, Massachusetts, United States - Inc-BW-C-19-M | ecosystem: Environmental > Terrestrial > Soil >...
CAAAGTGCGGCTGCAGCCGGCGAATTCGGACATGGCTCCGATCATGGTTGCGGCAAGCGACGTGAAGATTCAGGGACGGGTCATCGGAGTGCTGCGCAAATATTAGAGTAATCTGCTGAGCGAAAGCCGGCTGCTTCTGGGCTAAACTGAAGTAATGCTGGCGACTCTCAACATTCAGGGCCAAACTTCTTGAGCGGCAGTGCTCGCAAAAGCAAGATCTCCCATTGGCATCGGGCGAGTTCCGCGGCGCTCACGGTCATACTATTTATTCAGCTTCTGTTGCCTCCCCCCGGATTTGGCTACGCGGTGCTTGCTCATCAAGCCTTGATTGACACTACCTGGGAATCACACGTCAAACCGTTGCTGAAGGCCCGGTATCCTGAGGCGACCGAGGAGCAATTGAGCGCGGCGCAGGCTTATGCGTATGGCGGCTCCATTATTCAGGACCTGGGCTATTACCCGCACGGGAGCCACTTTTTCAGCGACCTGACGCACTATGTGCGCAGCGGCGATTTTGTGCTGGCCCTTTTGCGGGATGCACAAAATGTGTACGACTACGCGTTTGCGCTGGGGGCGCTTTCGCATTACGCGACGGACAACCAGGGGCACCGGCTGGCGACGAATCGAGCGGTGCCGATACTTTATCCAAAGCTAAAGAGCAGGTTCGGCGATTTTGTGACGTATGAGGACGACACGCTGGCGCACGTGAAAACGGAATTTGGGTTTGACGTGCTGCAGGTGGCCAAGGGGCAATACGCTTCTGAGAGTTACCACGACTTCATCGGGTTCGAGGTTTCGCGTCCGCTGCTGGACCAGGCATTTCAGCAAGTTTATGGAGTGGAATTGGCTTCGGTGCTGGACGACGAGGAAAAGGCGCTGAACTCCTATCGCCGCGACGTCAGCAAACTGATTCCGGAGGCGACGCGCATCGCCTGGAGTCTGAAGGGCAAAGAAATCCAAGCCGATGAACCGGGCGCCACGCACCGGAAATTTCTCTACAACCTTTCGCGATCTGAGTACGAAAAACAGTGGGGCAAAGATTACCAGGGGCCCAGCCGTAAAGAACGGTTTTACGCTTTTCTTTACAAGTTGCTGCCGAAAATCGGGCCGCTGAAAGTGTTGCAGCTGAAGACGCCGACTCCGGAGACAGAGAAGCTGTTTGAGGAGAGTTTTAACGCTTCGGTCCGGGAATACCAAGAATTGTTGAACGACGAACGAAGGGGAACGCTGCAGCTGGCAAACCTGAATTTTGATGTGGGGAGCGAGACGTCGGGCGGCAAGTACCGATTGAATGACGATGCGCACGCGCAACTGCTGCATCGGTTGGCCGAAAAGAAATTCGGCTGCGTTTCGCCGGACTTGCGAGAAGAAATATTGGGTTTTTTTGCCAGCGCGGATGCCCCTTACGACGGCAAGCAGGACAAAAAGGGGTGGGATCGCGTGCAGGCCGAACTGGAATCGTTGAAAGAAATGGAGCCGGGCGGGGCGCTCGCGCATCCAATTACTTCAGGGCTGCCCGCTGGCGTGAAAGCCCGCGCCGACTAGGGTAGACTGCTAACTCCTTCGAGGGGCAAAACCTCGAAGCATAGGACTCGCTTACTCGTGACCACAAAAGCCCCTAGCCTTCTTTTGGTCGGCGCACCCGACCCCAGCCGCGATGAGCTTGGCCAGATTCTTGCCGCCGCCGGCTATGCATTGACCACCGCTGATTCCAACGAAGATGCTTTTCAGAAAATGCAGGGCGCGCCGCCGGACATTCTCCTTCTGTCTGCCGCGGGGGGGCGCGGTTCATGCAACGAAGCGATTGCCGTTGCCAGGTCGCACAATGCGGACATGCGGATCGTAGTTTTATCGGCGGGCAGCACGGGGGACCGGGCTCGTGCGCTGGATTTGGGCGCGGATGATGTGGTGCCGGTTCCGTGGACGGAAAATGAACTGCTCGCGCGTGTGCGCACGCAATTGCGGCAGAAGGGTGCCGTGGACAAGCTGGAAGAAAAAAACCGCATTGCGGAGGAGAGTTTTGGCGTAGCGCAGACGGCGTTTCAGGCGCTGGCGGTGACGGAAAAGATGACCCGCGACGCTTTTTCGCTGGAGCGGATTCTGAAGATCGGCGTGCTTTCGCTGTTTGGCCTTGCGCTGATCATCAGCGGGGTTTTCTTTCTGTACTCGCATCGCGCGGAGAAGGAAACCAAGCGGGCTTACGGAGAGATTGCGCAGCTGGAGCGCAGTGTTCAGACGGAGCAACAGCTGCTGGCGTCGGCGCGGCGCCTGCGCGAAGACCCGTCCAATGCGGACATGCTGCAACAGAAAGAACAGTTGCAGAAGCAGAGCGAGGAGCTGAAGAAAAAACTGGCCGTGCAAAACGACGGCACATCCGGCGAGCTGCGGCGCCAGCTGGACGAAACGACCAGCCGGTTGGCCAAGATTGAAGGGCAATCGCAGGCTGCGGAGAGCATTATCCGCGCGTACGCGCCGAGCGTCGGGCTTCTTCACGTTGCCGTTGCGTTCAACGACAAGTCGTCCGGCCGGCGGCTTCGCTACGGTGGAATGGACAGCGACGGCTCGCCGTTGAAAGACAGCGACGGGAATCCGGTGTACACGACCGAAGGCCGTGGGCCGGAAGTGCGCGGCGATTTTTTTGGCACCGGATTTATTGTGGGGGACGGCAAAATCCTGACCAATCATCACGTGGTGCAACCCTGGTGGGAGAATCAAGAATTGGCCGGGGCGATGAAGCAGGGGTGGGAGCCGGTGATTGCAGAGATGACGGCTTATTTTCCCGGCGAGTCGAATGGCATTCCCGTGAATATCTCGCAGATTTCGAAAGAAGCGGACCTGGCGCTGGTTCACGGCGATCTTACGGAGTTGCACCGGCCGATTCTGAAACTTGACGCGACCAAGGAAGCGGCGGTGAGCGGAGAAGAGTTGATCAGCGTGGGCTACGCGACCGGATTGGACGCGATTCTGGCGCGCGCCGGGGACGATGTGGTGCAGCAAATTGTGAAAGCGAGCGCTGGAGATCCGAAGCTGGTGCTGGTGGAGCTGGCGAAGAGGAAGTTGATACGGCCGCTGGTGACGCAGGGGCATGTGGGCGATGTGCTTCCGGATAAAATTGTTTACGACGCGCAGACTACCTCTGGCGGATCCGGCGGACCGCTGCTGAACCGGCAGGGCGGAGTGATTGGAGTGACGTTCGCGATCGTGAAAGGGTTCGGCGGATCGAATTTTGGGGTGCCGATTCGCTTCGCGCTACCATTGGTGAAGCACTAGGACCCAACAGCTCCTTGAATTCACCGAACCTTATTAAACACGAGCAGTTCCCCTCGCGCTTTCTGCGCAACCGACGCGACCTGATTGTCTATCTGCCGCCCGGCTATCAGGAGCAGTCCGGCCGCACGTATCCCGTGCTTTATTTGCACGACGGGCAAAACCTTTTTGACGGCGCCACTTCTTTTATCCCGGGAATGGATTGGCATGTGGGGCAGACTGCGGACCGCCTGATTTATGAAGGCCGCATAGAGCCGCTGATTATCGTCGGGCTCTACAACGCAGGCAAACAGCGGTTGGGGGAATATACGCCGACGCGAGCGCCGAAGCTTGGAGGAGGGCGGGCCAATCGTTACGCAAAGTTTTTGTTGGATGAGGTGCGGCCTTTTGTTCAGAGGCAGTATCGGGTGGCGGAAGGGGCGGAACGCACGGGGATCGGCGGGTCGTCGCTCGGCGGGCTTGTGTCGTTATATCTGGGCCTGAAGCTTCCGAAAATTTTTGGCAGGATTGCCGCGTTGTCGCCCTCGGTCTGGTGGAACGAGCGGGTGATTCTACGTTTCGCGGCGGCGGCGCCAGTGCATCCACACCCGCGCATCTGGCTGGATGCGGGAACGCGCGAAGGCGGGCGCACGGTGGAGGACGTTGAGCGCTTCCGCGACGTACTGCTTGGCAAAGGCTGGCAGATGGAGCGCGACCTGCATTACGAACGCGTGGAAGGCGCCGAGCACAATGAAGCGGCCTGGGCGCGTCGCGTCGGGCCGTTCCTCCAATTTTTGTTTCCCGCCGGTTAAACACGGGTATAATCCGCGCAGTTATTGCACGGCAAGAGCCGTGATGTTTGCGGGAGGTTTGCGCGGATCAGCCCATGCCCTCGGATCACCCGATTTCCATTTTGTGCGTCACCTCTTATGAGAAGGGGCAGGATTTTTTGCGAGCGTGCAAGGCGCTCGGTTGCACGGTTTATCTTTTGACCGTGGAAAAGCTGCGCAAAGGGAATTGGCCGCGCGAAGCCATTGACGAAATGTTTTTCATGCCGGAAGAATTGCCACTGCAGGATTTGTTGAATGCGGTGAGCTATGCAGCTCGCAGCCGGAAGATCGACCGCATTGTGGCGTTGGATGAATTTGACCTGGAAAACGTCGCGGCCATCCGCGAGCATTTACGCCTGCCCGGCATGGGTCTTACGACGGTGCATTATTTTCGCGACAAGCTGGCGATGCGCATGCGGGCCCAGGAGGCGGGAATCCTGGTTCCCGAGTTTATGCATGTTTTGAATCATGAGAATCTGAACGAGTTCATGATGCGCGTGCCGGGTCCCTGGCTGCTGAAGCCGCGGGCGCAAGCTTCGGGCATCGGCATGAAGAAGATTTGTGCGAGCGAGGAGCTGTGGCCGTGGCTGGACCAGCTGGGCGACAAACAATCGCAATACTTGCTGGAGCAATTTATTCCGGGGCGGGTTTTCCACGTGGACGGGATTGTTTCGGAAAAGAGAGTCTTGTTCGCCGAGGCGCACGCCTACGGGATGCCGCCGCTGGACGTTTCGCACCACGGCGGAGTTTTCACCACGCGGACGTTGGCGCGCGATTCCGGAGATGCGCTGGAGATCAAGGAAATTCATAAGGAGCTTGTGGAAGCGCTGGGTTTGATGCGCGGAGTGACGCACACGGAATTTCTGAAATCGCACACCGATGGGCAATTCTATTTTCTGGAAATTGCGGCACGCATCGGCGGCGCCTATATATCGAATGTGGTCCAGGCCGCGACGGGAATCAATCTGTGGCGCGAGTGGGCGCAACTGGAAGTGGGGGCAGGGAAGCAGCCTTATCACCTGCCGGCACCTCACGAAGATTTTGCAGGCGTGATTGTTTCGCTGGCGCGCCAGCAGGAGCCGGACACTTCCGGATACATGGACGAGGAGATTGTCTATCGCATCTCGAAATACCATCACGCGGGTTTCGTACTGAAAAGTTCTTCGGCGGATCGAGTTGAAGAACTGCTGAGTTCTTATTCGAAGAGATTCGTTTCGGATTTCCTGGCGACACAGCCGGTGCCCGACAAGCCGACATCCTGAGGCTGAGGGCAAGTTCCCTGGTACCTGGGACAGTGGGGACCCTGTTCGTTGGTCTAGTTACTTTCAAGCACCTCTTTACGATACTGTATTTGCCGCACGCCTTTCCGCGGACTATCTTTTGCTTACTACCCCGGGCCGGAAACCTGCGTGGGGTGTGCTATCCCTGGAGGACCGATGTGGGGTAACAAAAAGCCGGAAACGCCGCAAGCCGCGCCGCCGGAAATAAAAAATTCACCAGTGAATTTGCCGCCGAAGACTTCAGCGGCAACTTGGGAGGGAACTACCGCAATGTCTACAGATGCCATGCGTCCTTTGGGTGCAACAGCCGATCGCGCAACCGCGCGGCTCGGACCAAGCCTGCATATCAAGGGCGAAATTACCGGAAGTGAAGACCTGCTGCTTGAGGGCACGGTCGAAGGGCTCGTGCAGCTGGACGAGCGCAAGCTCACCGTCGGCGCTTCCGCCAAGGTGACCGCGGATATCATTGCCCGTGAAGTTGTGGTGTACGGCACGGTCAAGGGGAATCTGCGCGCGAAAGACCGCATCGAGATCAAGAAGGACGGCTCGGTGAACGGGGACCTGACGACGGCGCGCATCATGATTGAAGACGGCGCGTACTTCAAGGGTTCCATCGAAATCGACAAGTCCGGAGAGAAAGAGTCCGGCAGCAGCGCGTTTTCGCGTTCGGCTTCGGCGCCCGCGGCTGCGGGAGTCGGGCCAAAGACGATCTAAGTACCTGCTCCTTACCAAAGTTCTTCCCAAGGACGGCGCCCCGTGCTAAACGGGGCGCCGTTTTATTTTATCCTCAGCTTGGCGCTCACGTTATTTAATAACTTGACAAGTTCTCGATGTATAGCTAAGGTGTGGGCGGTTGTCCACTTCCCGGAGGGGTGAACGATCCGGCGGGCCCCGCCCTTGCTTGCCGACCCCGCCCAAAACAGAGATTCGCTTCGCAGGAGTTACGACATGCCGCGAGGCGTGCATAATTCGGCTTTCCTGATTACCGTTTTCGTGGTTTTTCTCACGGGTTGCGGAGGTGGCGGAGGAGGGGGGACTCAACCGCCGCCTTTGCAGCCTGATTTCACGATTGGGCTTTCAGCGACTTCGGTGACGATCGCGCAGGGGAGTTCGAGCTCGCCCTTTAATGTGAGCGTGAATGGTGCGAACGGGTTCACCGGCAGCGTGCAGGTGACGCTTTCCGGGATGCCGGCCGGGGCGACCAGCAATCCGACGAGTCCCTTCTCCGTGAGCACGGGGCAGCCGGTTTCGGTGATTGTAGGGGCTGCGCCGAGCGCTGCTACGGGGCAGTTCAATATTTCGGCGCAGGCGACCAGCGGCTCGCTTTCCCATTCCGCGACACTTTCATTGACCATTCAAAGCGGGGTTGTGCTGAATCTGCCGCGTTCTACTTATCTGCGTAACGATTCGGTGGCGGCGATAGACATTCCCTCCGGTGAACCACGGCGGCGACAGATTGTTTACGACAGCGCTGGGAAGCGGCTGTTTGTGGCGAATCCGGCGATGAATCGCGTGGAGGTTTGCGCGGATGCGAACCCCGGGTTGCTGGCAGCGATCGATGCTCCGGGGGCTTCGAGCGTGGATTTGTCGGGCGATGGAGCGACGCTTTGGGTGGGGACGAGCACGGAAGAACTTCTGTCCATTTCGACAAGCAGCTTGCAGGTGAGCGCGCGATACCCGATGGCTGGGGTTTCGCCGATTCCTGGAGTGGTATTCGACCGGCCGCGGGAAGCCGTGGTGCTGGCCGGAGGAAAACTGGCACTGCGATTAAGACAATCCGCGGCGAGCGAATCTTTGCTTGCCCTGTGGGATCCCGCTTCAAAAATCGCGACGGATTTGACGCCTCGGGCACCTGGTATTTTTCAAAACGGGCTCGGTGTGATGGCGCGGTCGGGTGACGGGACACGTTTGTTGGCCGTGGCGAATGATTCGAGCGGCGGCGCTGTGGTGCTTGATGGAAGCGGAAATGTTGTCAGCGGGCCGCAAATTCTGGGAAGCGGGAGTGTGACGAGCGTCACGGTAAATTCGAACGGGAGCCGGTTTGCGGCAGTGATCAATGGGGGGGGCGGGCAGCAAGTTGCGGAGTTTGACGCGGCGCTGAATTCGTTGGGGAGTTACCTCGCGACGAACGCGGCGGGGATTGTGTTTTCGCGCGATGGCCAGATGCTTTATGTTTCCGAAGCGTTTGGAAATGGGCGCGTGATTACGGTGCTTTCCGGCAGCGGCCTGCAAAAATTGGGGCAGGTTTCCGACCTGGCGGTGCAGGGGATTCCGACGGCGATCGAAGAAATGGACGACTCGCAACTTGCCTGGGGGCGGGGGAATCGGGGAATCGGCGTGATCGATGTTTCGTCGCCAGCGATGCTTCCCCTGCCCGCGCCTGCTTTCGCCAGCGCGCCTGCGGCTTTGCCCGCGGAAGGGGCGAATGCCGGCGGGACTTCACTGACGATCAGCGGGTCGAATTTTCCAGCGGGAGCGCAGATCCGGTTCGGGGGACAGAATCCGATTGCGGCAACGCTTGTGGGGAGTTCGCAGATACAAGTGAATTCGCCGGCTAGCGCTTCGAGCGGGCCGGTGAACTTGACGGCTTATTTTTCGAATGGCTGGGTGGCTGCGGCGCCGGACGGATTTAGCTACGGCCCCAGCGTGCAGGCGATTCTTCCGAATGCTGCATCACTAGCCGGCGGCGATACGATTTATCTGATTGGCCACGGATTCGGCACCAGCACCGGCGGGATAACGGTGAAGATTGGGGGGCAGTCCGCGACGGTGCAGAAGGTTGAATCGCTGGCGGCGTTTGCACCAGCGCTTTCGCTGGATTCTTCCTATCCATTTCCGGTTGAGCGAATCACGATTACGAGTCCATCCGGCACTGCGGGGAAGGTCGATATTTTAGTTACAACACCCGCGGGTAGCGTGACCCTTTCCAAAACATTTCAATATCTGGCCGGCAGCCAGAGCTATGCGAATCCGAGCCTCTACAAATTTATTCTTTACGACCAGGGCCGGCAGCAGTTGTATCTTTCCGCGACTGACCATGTTGACGTTTTCGATCTGGCCGCGCAGGTTTTCCGCAGTCCGCTGGCACCGCCTCCGAATGGGCCGCCACCGGATGCGGGGCTTCGCGGGATGGCGCTGACGCCCGACAACACGCAACTGATCGTTGCGGATTTCGGGGCGCAAAATGTTTACCTGATTAATCCGGATGGAGGCGCGAACAACGGTTCGAACGTGTTTGTGGGTGGAGTCGCGGGATATTTGAACTCCGGCCCTTCGCGGGTTGCCGCCACCAGCGCACAGAGCGTGTTTGTGGGGCTGAGCGGCGAAGGCGGGACGTCGAATGCGTGCAACAGTTGTCTTGGCCAGATGAATTTGACGGCGTTTCCGCCGACCTTCGAGCCTGCGCCGCAGCCTCAGGTGACGTCAATCACGGGGGCGCCGCTAATGCAGGCTGACCATAACGGGGATGCGGTGTATCTGGCGTTTGGGAGCGCGCCGGGAGGGCCGGTTGCGTCGTGGTCGGCCGCCACGCCTGGTTCATTTACGGTGTCCACGGCGAAGGATTTTTCGTCGGACCTGACGGCGGCGGCGGATGGCACGATGTTTGGGATTCGGTCGAATGGTACGACGGAGATGCGCGGCGCGGATTTGACCCTTGCCGCTGTGCCCACCTCCGCGGAGCTGGAAACAATTCCCAACCGAGTGGCCGTGCCCGGTGTGGCGCTGCATCCCAGTGGCGCGCTGCTGTATGAGCCGTTTCTGGATGGGCCAGCGCCGGCGGCTCCGCCGGCAACCGGAATTCGCGGCGGCGTGGACATTCGCGACGCCCATAGCGGGCGGCTGAGGATGCGCCTCTATTTGCCCGGGCCCTTTGCGATGCTTTCTACCGATGTGGACGGACTTCACGGAACATTTCTAACTGTGGATGAAAATGGGCAGAGGCTGTTCGCGTTGACGACTTCTGGTGTCAGCGTCGTGCAGCTTTCGAGCCTGCCGCTAGGGATTGGAAGCGTTGCGCCTGGCGCAGGTCCCGCGGCAGGGGGAACAAGCGTGACGATTCGTGGGAGCGGATTTCAGGCAGGAACCAAGGCCATGTTGGGCGGGAAAGCAGTGACGGTCACATTCAAGGACAAAAATACGCTGACACTCGCTACGCCAGCGCTTGCCGCGGGGACGCAGCAATTGGTGCTTACGAATCCTGATGGCGAGAGTGCTTCGCTGGACGCGGCGTTCATCGCGCAATAATCTTCCTTAACCATTTGAGTGGATTCCTCATCCAAGCCTTGAGCCTGGTGGCTGTAGAATTTTTGCCGCGGAAAGAGGACCATCCAATGGATCTTGGACTAAAAGGAAAAGTGGCCGTTGTCAGCGGATCGACCGCTGGGATTGGGCTGGCAATCGCTTCCACGTTGGCTGCGGAGGGCGCGCACGTTGTGGTGAACGGCCGGACGGATGAACGGGTTACCACGGCGGTGGACTCCATCATGAAACAGCATAAGGGCGCGCACGTGCGCGGGGTGGCGGCGGACCTTGGTAAAGCCGAAGGGGTAGCAAAATTCGTGCGCCAGGTGCCCGAAGCGGATGTGCTGATCAACAACCTGGGAATTTTTGAGGTGAAGGCGTTTGCGGACATTCCGGATTCGGAGTGGCTGCGGTTCTTTGAGGTGAACGTGCTGAGCGGCGTGAGGCTGACGCGCCACTACCTTTCGGGGATGCAGCGGAAGAATTGGGGGCGGGTGATTTTTATTTCCAGTGAATCGGCGCAGCAAATTCCGTCGGAGATGATCCACTATGGGATGACGAAGACGGCGCAGGTGTCCATCGCGCGAGGCGTGGCGCAAACAGTTGCGGGCACGGGGGTGACGGTAAATTCCGTGCTGGTGGGCCCGACGTCTTCGGAAGGCGTGGGTACGTTTGTGAAAGAATTTGCGCGCCAGAAGGGAATCAGCGAAGCGGAGTTTGAGAAACAGTTTTTTGTGAATGTCCGTCCGAGTTCGTTGTTGAAGCGGTTTGAAACGCCGGAAGAGGTGGGCGGAGTGGTGGCGTTCGTTGCCAGCGAGCAGGCGGCGGTGATCAACGGAGCCGCGATCCGCGCGGAAGGCGGCGTGGTGACGAGCATTTTCTGAGGTTGGCGGCTTAGGCGCGCAAGTAATCGGCCCGCCAGGTCTGCACCATCTGCTTGATGGCTTTGCCGCTTTGAATGTTGTCGATCAGGACTTTGCGCGCGAGAGCGGGAAGTTCTGCGTCGCCGGCGAAGCGCATGGCTACCAGTTGGCCGCTCGTGAACTCTTCGATGCGGGGCTTCAAATCGGCGGGCAGGAGTTTTTCGAGGCGAAGGCGCTCCTCCAGGCGTATCACGCGATCCTGAACTTTTAACGCGAAGAGACGCGCGTACAGCGTGAACACGACCAGCGCCGCGGCGGTGAGCACGCTGACGAACCCATCCAGGGAAAAGGCGGCCAATTTCCAGCGGTAGATCGACCAGCCGAGATTCAAAGCCAGGACCGGCATCACGAAGAAGTGAAACGCCGGGACCCACCGCACGTGATTTGCAAAACTCTGTTCTGCCATGTCTGTAGTTCCTCCGTCTTCCGTTTTTTACACTGACCTTACGGCCAGTAATTAACTCGCCGCCCGCTGCCGCGCGCTCGCCCCGGTTCGCTCTGAAAAATGCACAATCTAAAGATGGCCGCGAAACTTGCGGCGGGAAGGCATCATGTCAAACCTCAGCTTTGCGCGGATCATGTACGGCACCAGCCAGGAAGCAAGTTCGCCGCTGTATGGGGCGGCAAGCAATTTTCCCTCGGCATTTAGTCAGACAGCGACAGGTACGTCCGGAATATCCTCGAACGAACCGCACGGCGCCACAGTAGAGAGCATTCTACACAAACTGTGGATGGCCCTCTCCGCAAAGAGATAGTTGCAGCGACTCCTGCTGTTCCGAAATTCCAAAAGCATCTAAATTATTTCGCGGGCGCTGCGCAGGGCGGTGTGTGGAAATCGTCCTTGAAAACCGCGCCATCTTTCATCACAAATTTCACTTTTTCGAGTTCGGCGATTTCTTTCAGGGGATCAGCTCCAACCGCGATGATGTCGGCGTATGCGCCTTCGGCTACCACGCCAAGCTCTCCCTTGCTGCCCAGCATTTCGGCTGGGCGTGAAGTTGCCGCCAGAATCGCGGCCGCCGGAGTCATACCGAGTTTCACCATCCACTTGAACTCTTCGGCAATCGGTTCCTGCCAGGGGATGCCGCCGATATCGGTGCCGAACACAATTTTCAGATTGGCTTTCAACGCTTTGCGGAAGGACGCTTCGTGTAAATTGGCGCGCGCACGATCCCGCTGTCCCTCAGGAGTATTCTCCGCGGCCCAATCGGTGTAATAGACGCCGAGGGTAGGGCAATACCACGTGCCTTGCCTGGCCATCTGCGCGATTTGCGCATCGCTGATGTCGAGGCCGTGTTCGATGGAATCGCAGCCGCCGTCGAGGCCGCGCTGGAGGCCTTCGCCGTTGTAGGCGTGGCAGGCGACTTTTTTTCCCCAGCCGTGGGCTTCGTCGACGATGGCGCGCAATTCTTCAACTGTCAGAGTCGGCTGCGAGACTAGGTGGCCCTGCTTGTCGACCCAGGAGCGGTGCGTCATGTAGACCTTGATCCAGTCGGCGCCGTGTTCCAGTTGCTCGCGCGTCGCCTTGCGCGCTTCCACGGGACCGTCGACGATCTGCACGCCCTTCGGCATCGTGAGTTCGGGAGCATATCCTTCCAGGTTGTAGCCGCCGGTGGTGGAAATTCCGCGGGTGGCGCCGAAGATGCGCGGGCCGGGGATGGTGCCCTCGTCGATGGCCTGCTTGATGCCAATGTCGCCATAGCCGGCGCCCTCGGTCTCGACGTCGCGAAGAGTCGTGAAACCTTGTTCGAGGGCGCGTTTTGCGGCGTAGGTTGCACGCGCGGCGCGCAGGGCGAGTCCGGCTTTCAGGATGTTGGCGTCGTAGCCGCCTTTCGCGGGATCTTCGCCCCAAAGGAAAAGATGGGTGTGGGAGTCGATCAATCCAGGAAGGACCGTGGCGCTTGAAAGATCGATCGTCGTAGCCCCTGCGGGGATTGCTGCGGAGCCATCGGTAACTTTTTCAATTCGATGGCCGCGTACGAAAATGAGCTGGCTCTTTCGCGGTGTTTCGCTTTGCCCATCAAGCAGCGTTCCCGCGCGGATCACCGTGAGGGGAGCTGTTTCCGATTTTTGCGATTGCGCATGGGAAATTTGCGTGTAGCACACGACTAGCAAGAAGAGCAGTCCAAAGCGTTTCATAGCCGCTCCATTTCGTTTTTCCATTACAACTTATCTCATAAATGTGAAGGGTACGGAGAAAAACACTTCCTCAGGGGCTAAAGCCAATTTTTTCTTGGCCCTTGATGTCGGAGCTAAAGCTCCGACCCCCAAGCCCTCATTTATGAGATGGCTAGATGGCTTCTAGTGTTTTTGATTCAAGCCTCGAAGCGCGTTACGTCCCCAGGAGGTTGCCCTGGATGCGGGTGTAGCCGTGCTCCTCGGCCCACAAGCTTAACGGCACAGCGGCCAAATCGTCCACCACGGGAATGGCGTGGCCGTCTTTGGTGAGGTCGATGGTGCGCAGGAAGTGCTTGCAGGTGTCGCAGCTTTCCACGCGGACGTGTGGAAACTGTTCGGCGGCAAAGACAGGGAGTTGTTTTTCGTTTGCCTCGCCGCAATTGGCGCAGAGGATGCGCCGGAATTCCCATTCGAGCGAACAGAAAGAGCAAACCAGGAAGCGCTTGCCGCCGTCGCCTTCCTGGCGCAACACGCCGAGCAAGGGCAGGGCATTGCAGCGCGGGCAGCGGCAGACCGTCATCAGCGGAGCGGGAGGCAGCATGGCGCCGGTGACGAAGTCGGCATAAGGCTGGAGGACGGCGCGCGCAAAGAAATCTTCGAATGGATTGACGAGCGGCGGTTCGGAAGGCGCGGCGACCGGGAGATGAGTCTCCAGCAAGCCGGTTTTCCAGAATTCGTGGAGGATTTCCGCCTGGCGTGCGGGGCCTTTGGATTTCAAATTCCGGGCCTGTTCGACCAGCACATCCGGGGCATGCTGCTCGATTACCTTGAGGAACTCAGCGAAAGGCTCGAGCAACACGGAGAGATTGAGTTCGGAGCGAAGATCGCCACCCGCTGGAACGACGGGTTTCTTGCCCCAGCTTTTGGGAAGTGCTTCGTAAAATTCTTCTTGAAATTTTGCGATGGCGCCGTAGAAGGAGAGAACCTGATGCGCGAAGGGATGCCGCTCGGCCAGGAGGGCGGCGCGCTCGATTCGCGCGCGATAATTCACATTCCCGGCCGCGAAAAGGGTCATTTCGTGCGTTCAGATTTCCGGACGATCTCTTGATACCAACCGGGGTGATAACGCTTGGCGAAGGCCAGCGAGACGTCGCCGCGGATAACGCTGCCGAACGCGCCGCGCTCCGCGAAAACTCCCATGTAGACGTGAATCATCAGGTTCCCGATGAGCAGCAGCGCGGTGCCCGCATGCACCACGACGGAGATGTAACGCAGCCAGCGCCAAGCCCAGGGAATCGATTCGGTGAACCACAAGACCAGCCCGGAGGCGAGGAGCACAATTCCGCCGAGGAAGAAGCTCCAGAACAGGAGTTTCTGTCCGGCGTTGTAACGGCCGGCGGGAGGCATTTTTTCGTCTTCGTTGCGGATGTAGTGAGGGAGCGACTTCCACCACTCCGTGTCAACTGCCTCGTGCTTCATCTGGCTGGACCAGAGAGCGTACATGTAGCAGACCGCGACGAAGAAGACCAAGCCAACCCAGGGATGGAGCATGCGCGAAAGCTCCGCGCCGCCGAGCACCGAGGCGATCCAGAAGAGCCACGGGGACCAGAAGGCGAGCCCCGTCAGCATCAAGTAGATGAAAGAGCCTGCGGCAACCCAATGGTTCAGGCGCTCATTGAACTCGTAGCGAAGCACATGGTCGTGAGGAATCAACTGATCCTGATGGCTCACGGTTAATCTCCTTCTTTCGGCGCCAGGTCCGACTCTTCACGCGACTTGGGGCCAAATTTCAGGTAGTGAGCGAACAAACCCACCAAGCCGCCGACCAGGGCCAGGTTGCCCAGCCACTTCAGCGGGTGCTTCCAGAACTTCACGGCGAGGGGGATGGTAGGATTGCTTGGCAATCCGCCGTAGAGTTCAGGTTTGGTGGCATCATGCAACACGTAAATCACGCCCGTGCCGCCGACGCCCGGCGGATCGTAAACACCGGCGTTGTCGAAGCCGTAATGCTCGCGCAGTTGCTTGGCGCGGTTTTCAGCTAGGAACTTCATGTCGTCCTTGGTGCCAAAGTGCAGACAGCCGGTTGGGCAGGACTTGATGCAGGCGGGTTCGAGTCCCTGACTGACGCGATCCGTGCAGAGGGAGCACTTGTACATTCGTTTGGTGACGCTGTTGAACTTGGGAATGTTGAAGGGGCAGCCGGTGATGCAGTAGCCACAGCCGATGCAGTGGTCCTGCTGGAAGTCCACGACGCCGTTGGTGTACTGCACGATGGCGCCGTCGGCCGGGCAAGCTTCGAGGCAACCCGGTTCGGCGCAGTGCATGCACTGGTGCTTGCGCATGAGCCACTGGAGCGAGCCGTCTTCACGTTCGTGCTCGTTGAAGAGGATCAGGTTCCAGTAGTTCCACCGGGTGTCCGGCATCGTCTGGTAGGTGTTGTCGAAAGTGGTTTGCGAGAACGGCATGTCGTTCCACTCGACGCAGGCGACTTCGCAGGCCTTGCAGCCGATGCAGGTGGTGGTGTCGACGAGCTTGCAGACGGTGAACCCGCGCTGGGTGTCTTCGCCAGGGACGGTGCCGGCGTGGCCGGAAATTTTCTGAATGCGTAGGGTGGCTTGGCTCATGTCGGCTCTCCTACGCTTTCTCGACCTTCACCAGAAAACCCTTGAATTCCGGTGTGTAGGCGTTGGGATCATAGACCGTGGGCGTGAGAGTGTTCGCGAGCGTCCTGGCGTCCTTACCTTCGTCCTCGGTGATTCCGCGGAAGCCCTGGTGGATCTGGAAGCCGATCTGGTAGACCTTTTTGCCATCGATCGTCATTGGCTTGATGCGTTTGGTGACCATGGCCTTGGCGATATACTCGCCGCGGATGCTGGAGACTTTTATTTTTTCGCCGCCGTGGACACCGATGTCGTTCGCCAGCTCAGCAGGGATTTCAATGAATGGTTCGGGGATGAGCTGTACGTTCATCGGATTGTTTTTCGTCCAGTAGTGGTAATGCTCGGTCATGCGGTAAGTGGTGCAGACGACTGTGTACCCATCTTTCGGGGTGCTGTATTTGTCTTCGGGGGTCTTGAACCGCTTGACCACGGGATTGTGGGTCTGCTGCGGATGCAAGGGATTGTCGATGGGGCTTTCGGTCGGTTCGTAGAACTCCGGAAAGGGGCCATCCGCGAAGGCGGCGAGCGGGCCAAAGATTCGGCCGACGCCCTCGGGATTCATAATGAAGGGGCCCATGTGATCCTTTGGCTTTGAGTCCGCCTTGAAGTCCGGCACATCGTTGCCAACCCACTTTTGCGTGGCTTCGCTCCACCAGACTTGTTTGCGCGACGGATCCCAAGGCTTGCCATCCAAGTCGCAGGAAGCGCGATTGTAGAGGACGCGGCGGTTGGCCGGCCAAGACCAACCCCACGCCGGATGGACTCCCATGCCGGAGGGATCGCTGGGATCGCGTCGAGCGGATTGGTTGCCGGCTTCGGTGAAGGCGCCGGAATAGATCCAGTTGCCGCAGATGGTTGTGCCGTCATCTTTCAACCAGGCAAAGCCGGGAACCTGCTGTCCGGCCTTGATCTGTTGTTTGGTGGCTGGATCTTCCAAATCCGCCAGAGCCTTGCCGTTGATTTCCTTCAATACTTCGGCCAACGGGGGGCTGGAGGGATAGCTGTAATTCCAAGTGAGGTTCAGGATGGGATCGGGGAACTTGCCGCCTTCTTTTTTGTAGAGTTCACGAACCTTCAGGAAAATCTGGGCCACGATGGCGTGGTCCAGGCGGGCATCTCCAGGCGTCGGCACGGCGGTATTCTTCCAAAGCACCCAGCGCGCGGAATTGGTCATCGAGCCGTCTTTTTCGGCGAATCCCGCACAAGGCAAGTTGTAGACGGTGGTCTGGATCTGCTTCATTTCGTCGGTGGAGATGCCGGGCGCGCGCCAAAAGTCGCTGGTCTCGTTCGGATAAATTTCGCCGACGACCAGGAATTCCGCTTTTTTCAGGGCGTCGATGTTCTTCTTGGAGTTGGGGCCGATGGCGACGCCGTTCATCCCAAAGGCGAGCATGCCTTTTACGTTCCCGCGGTACATGTCGTCCCACATCTGCACCCAGGAGTAATTGCGATCCACCTTGGGCAGATAATCGAACGCCCAGCCATTTTGCTTGGTGGCCGCGTCGCCGTAGAAGGCTTTGAGCAAGCTAACCGCGAATTTCGGCGTGTTGCTGTAGTAGTTGAAGGAATCCCACGCGGCCGGCTTCGAGGATGTGGGCGTGATGCGTTTCATCCAATCGGCAAAGGAAGTATCGGCCGGGATCGGCACCTTCAGATAGCCGGGGAGACTGTCGAACAGACCGGCCATATCCGTGGCACCCTGAATGTTGGAGTGGCCGCGCAGGGCGTTGACACCACCGCCGGCGCGCCCGACGTTGCCAAGGATGAGTTGCACAATCGCGGCGGTGCGGATGATCTGGGTGCCGAACGAGTGATGAGTCCAACCGACGGCGTAAATGATGGTGCTGACCTTCTTCATATCGCCGTCTTTGCGAACCGAAGTGTAGAGGTCAGCGGCCTTCAGGAATTGATCCTTGGGGATGCCGGTGATGCGCTCGACCATTTCCGGGGTGTAGCGGGAATACTGCTTCTTGAGCAGTTGGAAGACGCAGTTTGGGTTCTGCAAGGTCGGATCGAAGTCGACTGTGCCCGGCAACGGAGGAAGCGGAGGCGGCATTCCAGGTTTTGCCTCCGGAAGCACAGGAGCCTTTCCGCCCGCCCCCTGATAATTCCAGCTGGCGCGGTTGTAAGTCTGTTTTTCGGAATCGAAACCGGAGAACAAGCCGTCGACATCCGGGAGCTTGAAGTCTTTTTCTACAATGAATCCGGCGTTGGTGTAATGGGCGAGGTAGTCTTTTGCGATTCGATTGTTTTCGATGGCGTAGTGAATCAGGCCGCCGAGGAAAGCAATGTCGGACCCGGCGCGTATCTGGCAGAACATGTCGGCGACCGCGGCTGTGCGGGTGAAACGCGGGTCCACGACGATCATTTTTGCGTTGCGGGTGCGTTTTGCTTCGACGGGCCACTTGAAACCGCAGGGGTGATTCTCGGCAGGATTACCGCCCATGATGAGCATCATGTCGGTATTCTTCATGTCGACCCAGCCATTGGTCATCGCGCCCCGGCCAAACGTTGGTCCCAAACTTGAGACCGTGGGGCCGTGTCAAACCCTGGCCTGGTTTTCTAATCGCACAATCCCCAGTGCGCGCGTGGCTTTCACAGCCAGGTAGTTGAATTCGTTAGTGTCGGTGCAGCCGCCGATGAAGGCGACCGATTCCAGCCTGTTGACGGTGTGTCCGGCGGCGTCCTTTTCAATGAACGATTCGTCGCGAGTCTTTTTAATGCGGGCGGCGATTTCGTTGAGGGCATCGTCCCAGGAAATATCCTGCCAATCGGTGGCGCCCGGCCGGCGAACTTGGGGCTTCAGCAGGCGGCGGTCGTTCATGATTTCTTGTTGGAGCGATGAGCCCTTGGGGCAAAGCGTGCCGCGGTTGGTCGGATGATCGGGGTCGCCCTCGACATGGACAACCTGCGCGGTGACATTCTTCGCGCGGTCGCCGATGGTGTAGATGATGGTGCCGCAACCCACCGCGCAATACGGACAGGTGGAGCGGGTTTCGGAGGCTCGGCCGATCTTCAGGGTGCGAAGCTCCGCGTAGGCCGGTTTCAGATCGAAGCCGAAAACGGCTGCGGCAGTTCCCCCGACTGTGGCGATTTTCAGGAAGTCACGGCGAGAAGCGTCCATCAGGACCCTCCGTAGAGTGTGAAGAGATGCGTCGCGGTCTCCTCTTCATATTTCTTCCCAAGCCTGCTGTCAAGTGTAAAACCTTTGGGCACCGGGAGAACCAACAGGGCTTCGATGTAGAAGCGGCACAAAGTGTTTCAAAAATCTTTGTAAACAGGACCAGTTGAGTCCGATAAGAATTGTTTGGAGGTCAGGCGGAGGATTTGGTTGGAGCGAGCCTTGTGTCGGGTAGGGTACTGCTTAACCTACGGCACACACGGGGCGAGAATTCCGGGCGTGCGGGGCCAGAAGTGTAAAAAGATAGAGGAAAGGAGTTTTGCTGGAGGCACGAGGAATTCGTCGTGTCGCGGTTCCGCCCGGGCCGCGAACTCCAGCGATGTTGGGGTGTGCGAAGCACCCGATTCCGTTGATCAATGATGAAATCTAGTCACAACGCGTCTGTATCTGCCGCGCAAACGGCCTGGCTCCCCAGGCGTCCGCTGGTGTACGGCTACTGCCTGACGGCCTTTGTGGTTCTCTTGTCCCTAGGGGCTGCCCTGATTCTCCCGAACGGAACTCAACTGAGTCTGTTGGGCGACGGTTTGCAGGTCGGGCTAACTGGGCTCTTCACTGTGCTGGCGTTTCAGAACATGATTCGGAGTGAGGGGCAGGTGCGCGCGTTCTGGTTTCTGCTGTTCACCGGGGCGGCGATGTGGCTGGCCAACCTGCTGATATGGTCTACCCACGAAGTGTGGTTCCATCAGCCGGTCCCCGATGTACCTGTCGCCGATATTTTCTTGTTCGTGGGATTAGTCCCGCTGGTGGTCTCGACGGCCCTCGAACCACAACGAACGCACGAGTCCCGATTCCGCTCGTTCGGGCTGCTGGATCTTGCCATCCTGATACTCTACTCGCTCTATCTCTTCGCTTTCTTTGTGCACGCTTACCGCCTGTTGCCAGGGGCGATGGCGATATACAACCACAATTTCAACGTGGCGGACTCAATAGGAAACCTAGTGTTCGCGTTTGCCACTGGCGTTTTGTATTTTCGAGAACGCGGGGCCTGGCGGCGGGTATACCGCATATTCTTTTTCTCGGCCGCAGCGTTCGCACTGTCCTGCGACGCGATCAATGTAGCGATCGATTTGGGGGGTTACTACACCGGATCGCTTTATGACGTGCCATTGGTCGGCGCATTGGGCGGTTTCGTTTGCGTGTGCCTGGCAGGACATCCGCTTCGTGAAGCAGTCGCGGGAGGTGAGCATGGATCCGGGCGGCAGCGATCCATCCCTGGATTGACATTTCTCTCCTCAAATCTGGCGATGCTGGTGACTCTCTCTACTCCGGCGATCGGATTGTGGCTTCTGACCGCGTATCCACGCCACGACAAACTTTTCTCCTTCCGGCTGGATATCACCCTACTTACCATTTTTCTGCTGACCTTGCTTCTCTCCATCAAACAGGATTTTCTCAGTGCGAATCTGTTTGGCTCGCTGCGGCAGCTGTCCCATACGTACTCCAGCATCGAGCGATTCAAGGACCATCTTGTGCAGGGCGACAAACTGGCATCGCTCGGGGAGTTGGTGGCTAGCGTGGCCGAACAGATCCGGAGGGCGATGACCGTCACCCGGCAGCAGGCCGCGCTGATTACTTCGCGTTCGCATGGGGAATCGCGGAGTAGTGCGCTGGCGGGAAAAATTGGCCGGTACGCGGAGCGAACCGATGCGCTGGTGGAGGACATGCAGCGCTTCGCGCAGGAGACACCGCTGCAGCTTGCGCCGGTGGAAGTGAAGCCGCTGGTGGAGAACGCGCTGCATCTGAGCCGAATCGACAAACTACAGAACGTTCTGGTGCGGTTGGAGACGGAGCCGGGATGTCCACCGGTGATGGCCGATTCCAGCCAGTTGCTTCACGTGTTTCTACAGATTATTTCGAACGCGATGGATGCCCTGGAAGAGGCCGACGGGGGCGAACTGGTCATTTCCATTCGACCCTGCGAGCCGCAGGTGTGCATTCAGTTTTCGGATACGGGGCCGGGACTCCAGCATCCGGAACACGCGTTTGAACCTTTTTTCACCACCAAGCCGGTAGGGAAGGGAACGGGCCTGGGGCTCAGCACGTGTTACGGCATCATTCGGCAGCATGAAGGGGACATTACTTGCGGCAACCGCCTGGAGGGCGGGGCGTACTTCACAATTTTTGTTCCCGCGGTTGCGGTGGATGCGCGGGAATCCAGCGTGCGAGCCGTGATTATATCGGAGCCGGCAGGATGAGCCTGCAACCTCGGCACAAACTCCTGCTCGGAATTGCGGGTGCGATTTTTGTTCTGCACCTGGGGGTGGCGGCGTTCGCGAAGCCGTCTTTCCAGTTGACCATGTTCGGCGACGCGCTGCCCTGCGGATTACTGGTGGTGGGAATTCTGGCAGTTCGAGAAAATTTTCGGTTTCATCAAGGGGTTTTGCCGCTGTTCTGGAAATTGATGGCCGCGGGGCTGTTTCAAATGCTGCTATCGCAAACATACTGGTTTTATTACGACTCGCTCCACCGCTATTCGACACCCAGCCCGGTCATCGGCGATACGCTGTTCCTGCTGGCCCACGTTTTCTTTCTTTCGGCTTTTGTGCTGCGACCGCACTCGGCGTCGGCCGGCGGGGATATGCGGCTTCGGCATCTGGATTTTGCGTTGCTCACATTCTGGTGGCTTGCTTTGTACGGCTATTTCGCTTTGCCCTGGCAAATCGTCGTTCAGGATTTCACCAAATACAATCCAGCCTATTATCTGCTCGCATTGATTCAGCACCTGATGATCATCGCGGGGCTGGCGGTGGTCTGGAAACGCAGTAGCGGGCTATGGCGTACGTTTTACGGCAGCTTCATCTGCCTGTTTGTGCTGATTGCCGCGGCGAATCTGCTGCAGAACGTGGCCATCGATCGGGGCACTTATTATGCCGGCGGTTTTTACGATACACCCTTCCTGCTTTCGTTGTTTCTGGTGACTGTCGTGGCGACTTTCGGGCCATCTCTGCAGCCCGAGGAGGACAAGACGCCTAATCGCGAAATCAATCAGAGCCTGTGGACCGCGCGTATCGCAATGGTCGCGATCCTTTCTCTGCCGGTGATCGCCCTGTTCGGTTCGTTCGAAAAGAAAGTCCCCGAGGACGTGGGTGCATTCCGGCTGGAGCTAGTGTTCGGAGCGATGCTGGTTTTGAGCGGCCTGGTGTTCTGGAAACTGACACTTCTGGCGCGGGAATTGCGGCGATTGGTGCGCCTGTCGCAGGCGTCCTTGCAAAATCTGAAATCCGTGCAGGCGCAGATTACCCATTCGCAGAAACTTGCCGCACTGGGGCGGCTGGCGGCCGGGGCCACTCACGAAATCAGCAACCCGCTCACTGCGATTCTTGGCTACTCCGAATTGTTGACTGACATCCCCTCGCTTTCGCCTCCGGATCGCCAAAGCGCCCAGACCATCCAGAAACAGGTGCACCTGGCACAGGCGGCCGTAAACAGCCTGCGCAATTCGTTGCGAAACCCGGATTCGATGCATCCAACTCCGGCAGGTGAACCAAAGAGTTCTTGAGCCCATTGACCGGCGACTAATCCATGGTTCGACTACTGCTTCTCGCATTCGAATTCGCGACCGTTTTTGTGGTTGTTCCGCTGTTCATTTTTTACCGCCGAATTCCGAACTTGCCGATTCCGTATCTTCTGATCACAGCAACTCTGGCGCTTCTCATACTTTGGGGTGATCCCGGGTTCAGGCTTTCGCGACTCGCTGCGTGGGGAAATTTCGGGCCGTTCCTCTCGACCATCCTGACTCGCGATGCCATTTGCCTGGTTGGCTTGGGAATCGCGGTTTGGTTGCTGGCGCCGCAGCTGCTTTTTTCGCTGATCCGGCACTCGCCGCGGCTTTGGGCTCTTATTTTTCTTTTCTATCCGCTGCTTTCCGTTTACCCGCAGGAATTGCTGTACCGGGCGTTTTTCTTTCATCGCTATCAAGCGCTCTTCGGAAATGGCTGGGGGATGGTGATTGCCAGCGCGGTGGCGTTCGGATTCGTGCACATCATTTTTCGAAACTGGCTGGCCGTGGGGCTTTGCCTGATCGGCGGGCTCCTCTTTTCACTCACGTATGAGACGTCAGGCTCCTTGCTCCTTGCCTGCCTGGACCACGCCATTTTCGGTAACTTCCTGTTCACAATCGGCCTCGGCGAGTTCTTTTATCACGGCACCCGGACCTGACTGCCGGGCATTCATTCCCCTCCCCAAACCGGCCCTCACCCGGTAAAATGTAGGCGAACCAATTCCCGCTTTCTCTCGCTGAAATAAATGGGCTGCCCGGCGCGTATTTAGATTTCAGCGCCGCGTCCAACTTAAGGAGATGCCGCCGCATGGCGACGACACCGAAATCGCTGAAGCCCGACCTGGGCTCCCTTCGCATCAGCGATACGAAGCGCAATGCCACCCGACGTAGCCGGAGGTGGCTGTGGCTGATTCTTGGCGCGCTGGCGTTGATACTGCTGGCGGTCGGCGCTTCGGCTTTCCGTGATCGGAAGGCAGGGGTGGAAGTTGCATCTGCGCGCAAGCCGGTCAGCGGGCCTGCCGGGGTGTTGAACGCCAGCGGATACATCACGCCGCGACGCCGGGCCACGATTGCAGCGAAAATCACCGGACGCGTTACCAGCGTGATGTTTGATGAAGGAACGCGGGTCAGCGAAGGGCAATTGCTGGCCACGCTGGATGATTCCGATGCGCGGCGGGCGCTGGACTCAGCCAAGGCCGACCGCGATTCCGCGCAGGCGGCGATTGCCGATTTCGAAGTGCAGCTTCGCAACGCGGAAATTGAATTGCGGCGCACGCAGCAGCTTGTGAAAGAAGGCGTGCAGACGCAGCAGGCGCTTGATTTGGCTGTTACGACCGCGGACAGTCTGCGGGCCAAAATCAACCTGGCGAAACAGCAGGTGGCGGGATCCGAGGCGCGCATCCGCGAGCAACAGCAGGCGGTGGACAACTGCACGATTCGCGCGCCGTACGCGGGAATTGTGGTTTCAAAGGACGCGCAGGTGGGAGAGATGGTCTCGCCGGTTTCGGCGGGAGGCGGCTTCACGCGCACGGGCATCGCTACGATCGTGGATCTGCATTCGAATGAGATCGAGGTGGACGTCAGCGAATCCTACATCGCCAAGGTGCAGGCTAACCAGCCAGTCACGGCGATTCTGGATGCCTACCCTGATTGGAGCATTCCCGCGAAGGTGCGGACCGTGATTCCCACGGCGGACAGACAGAAGGCTACGGTGAAAGTGCGTATTTCGTTTACGGACGACGGCCACGTCCGGCTGATTGATCCGGCTACGCAGCCGCGGATTTTGCCGGACATGGGAGTGAAGGTGACCTTCTTGGAAGACGAAAAGCCGAAAGCGGCGGATAAATCGGCAACGGCGGCGCCTGCGGTGGCCCTGGTGCCGCAAGCGGCGATTCATCAGGACAATTCCTCGAAGTTCGTGTTCGTGGTGAAGGGCGATGCCCTCGAACGCCGGGCAGTTACGGTGGGTTCCGTGCGCGGGATGGACATCGAAATTCTTGCCGGGATTCAGCCGGACGCGGTTGTGGTGGTGAAAGGGCCGGAATCCCTGCGTGATGGACAGTCGGTGCAGATTCTGAAATAGGAGCGATCCCTATGGTGAAAGTTGACGGAAGTGGCGGTAACTCCAGCCTGATTCAGGTTCGCGATCTGGACAAAACGTACCGGCGCGGCGGCGAAGAGATTCACGTGCTGCAGGGGCTAAACCTGGATGTGGAGAAGGGCGAATTCATCGCGTTCATGGGCCCGAGCGGGTCCGGCAAGACCACTTTGTTGAACTTGTTAGGCGGGCTAGACGTTCCAACGCGCGGGAGCATCACCGTTGCGGGCGATGAAATCACGAATATGTCCTCGAACCGGTTGACGGAATGGCGCGCGCGGCATGTTGGGTTCATTTTCCAGATGTACAACCTGATTCCGGTGCTAACAGCGTATCAGAATGTGGAGCTGCCGCTGCTGCTGACCAAACTTTCGAAGACTGAGCGCCGGGAGCATGTGGAGACCGCGCTTTCCGTTGTGGGGCTTGCCGACCGGATGAATCACTTTCCGCGGCAGCTTTCGGGAGGGCAGGAACAGCGTGTGACCATCGCTCGCGCGGTCGTCTCCGATCCGACTTTTCTTTTGTGCGACGAGCCGACCGGTGACCTGGATCGCAAGAGCGCCGACGAGATCATGGCATTGATTGAAGAGCTTGTGGGCAAGCATTCCAAGACGGTGCTGATGGTGACGCACGATCCGGTTGTCGCTTCGCGCGCGAACACCACGCTGCATCTGGAAAAGGGAGTGCTGGTGGAAGGGCGCAGGCAGCCTCAGATGACGACGGCGGGGGGTGCGGCATGAAATTCGCGAGCATTATCTTTGCGAATCTTTTTCGCAAAAAGGTTCGCTTGCTGCTGACGATCGGTTCTTTTGCCGTGGCGTTGTTCCTCTTTGTCTTCCTTGCTGTCGTCCGCGATGCCTTTAACCGCGGAGCCGACATTGCGAGCGCGAACCGCCTCGTGGTGATCAACCGGACGTCCATCATCAATCCCATTCCACTGGCTTATCGCGACAAAATCCTCCGGATTCCCGGCGTCAAACAAATCACTCACAATAATTGGTTCGGCGGCATTTATAAGGACGAGAGAAACTTTTTTCCGCAATTCGTGATTGATCCAGAAAATCAGCGTCAGGTGTTTCCTGAGCTCGTAGTCTCGGAAAATGAGTGGACAAATTTCCTGAATGACCGCCAGGGTGCCATCGCCGGGGCCCGCACAGCCGAGCGATTCGGATGGAAAATCGGCGACCGTATCCCAATCAAGACTACCTTTAACGGCGGCGGGTCCTGGGAATTCAATCTGGTTGGAATTTACCATGGCAAGAATACCGTTGCCGATGAAACGCAGTTTTGGATTCGGTGGGATTATTTTGAGGAAAAAGTTCCACAAGCCAATAAAGGCCGGATTGGCTGGTATGTGCTTCGGGTGGAGAATCCCGATGATTCGGTGCGCATCGCCAAGACCATCGACGATGAGTTCGCCAATTCTCCTTTCGAGACCAGAACGCAGACTGAATCTGCCTTTGCTTCCAACTGGGTCAAGCAATTCGGGAACATCCAGTTCCTGATTGTGGCGATCGGTTCAGTGGTCTTCATGACACTTCTTCTGGTCACCGGCAACACCATGGCCATCTCAGTTCGTGAACGTACCTCGGAACTGGCGGTGTTTAAAGCCATTGGTTTCTCGGATCTGATGATTCTCTTTTTTGTGCTTTCCGAAGCGCTGGCGATTGCAGTATTTGGCGGAACGCTGGGCATCCTGTTCGCCGCTGGGGGGACACCTGTCCTGGCCAAAGTGCTTGTCGGGGTATTACCAAACATCGTGTTGCCAAGGACAGCCCTTATATCCGGCATTGTTTTTGCAGTCTTTGTGGGCCTGTTGAGCGGCTTGCTCCCGGGCCTCAGCGCGATGCGCCTGCGTGTCGTCAATGCCCTCAGGAGGGTCTAAGGATGCTTCCCAAGCTTTTTTTCGGATTCGTAGTTACGCTCGCCGCGGTCTGTGTGCTCCTGCTTGGGCTTACGATACTGGTAGGCCTGCTCGCGCCCTTTTTCAACACTGTCCCCGTTTCCTACAACTTTCGCAGCATTCGCGCGCGCTGGACTTCCACGATCGTTGCGGTCCTCGGTATCGCTGGCACGGTAGGAGTTTTCGTCGCCATGCTTTCGCTGGCCAAGGGTTTTAAGTCGACTCTGGTCGCTTCAGGCTCGCCCGGTAACGCGCTGGTAATGCGCGCTGGCTCCTCGTCGGAGATGATGGGGGGAATCACCCTCGACTCCATTCGCATTGTGCAGGATGCTCCCGGGGTTGCTCACGACTCGGCCGGTCCGCTGCTTACACAAGAGGTTGTCGGCGTGATTCCTTTTCCTCTGATCACCACGGGTACCGACGCCAATGTTCAAGTCCGCGGCGTTTCCCCCAACGTGTTGAACATTCGAGGCTTCGTTAAAATTGCCGAGGGCCGGATGTTTCAGCCGGGGCTGAATGAACTTGTAGTTGGAAAAAATGCTGTGCATACCTATGCGGGTTTGCAACTCGGAAACTCCATCAGGTTTGGCGGCGGCCAATGGAAAATTGTGGGCATATTTGACGCGGGCGGCTCTGCATTCGACTCAGAAGTCTGGTGCGATGGGACAATTTTGAATCAGGTTCTGCTGCGTCCCGCAGACGTATTTCAGTCAGCCACGGTCCACCTTACCTCGCCGGCAGCGTTTCAGCAGTTCAAGGATTCGGTCACGTCTGATCGCCGATTGAATGTCGACACTATGCGCGAAGTAGATTATTACGCGAAGCAGTCTACCGTGATGACGCAGTTGATTACGATACTCGGCGGGATCGTCGCACTGATTATGGCGGTGGGGGCGGTGTTTGGCGCATTGAACACGATGTATTCGGCGGTGGCGGAACGCGGGCGGGAGATTGCCACCATGCGGGCGCTCGGATTTTCCACCCTGAACGTTTTGCTTTCGTTTTTGTTTGAGGCGTTGCTGATTTCCATTGCCGGCGGGATTCTGGGCTGTCTTGCTGTGCTTCCGCTGAATGGTTTGACTACAAGCACGATGAATTTTCAGACGTTTTCGAACCTTGCGTTTGCGTTCAAGATCACGTTTGACTTGCTGCTGATGGGGATTCTGTTTGCGCTGGTTATGGGAGTGTTGGGTGGGTTGCTGCCGGCGATTCGCGCTTCGATCCGTCCGGTAGCCGTGGCATTGCGGGAACTCTAGACTGGGTAAAAGGCGCCCGCTCCGCAGGTGCATCCAGAGTCCCAAAGGCGGACCTCGGAAGGCGGCCGCTACAGCGCCAGGCGCTATAATCGCCGTTCTTCAATGCGCCGCGAGGCCGGATGGTAATCGCAAGGGCGCACCCACTTCGGTCTCACCACGACGCTTTCTTCTCCTGGGCCGGGCCGGCGACATCCGGTGCATGTTACACTCACTTTTTCCCAGGAGAGACGCCTTGATCCCAGCCCTCATTCGATTCCTTAGCCGTGGCCGCATGTTGTCGATTTCACTCTGCGCGCTTGCCGCGATTTTGCCTGGTTCTCAGGTGTCCGCTCAGGATTTAACGGCGGAACAGATGAAGGGGCTTTCCTGGCGGCTGATCGGGCCGCACCGGGGCGGCCGCGTCACCGCCGTTGCCGGCATCGCGGGCGATTCGAAAACGTATTACATGGGCACGCCGGGCGGAGGTGTGTGGAAAACCACCAACGGAGGGGTGACGTGGGTTCCGATTTTCGACGATGCGCACGTCGCTTCGATTGCCGATCTGGTGGTTGCGCCTTCGAATCCAAACATTATTTATGTGGCGACGGGGGAACAGGCTCCCGGGAACGGAGTCTGGAAATCCACCGATGCGGGGGCCACGTGGACGAACATCGGCATACGCGAGTCGCGCACGATTCCCTCCATCCTTGTGGATCCGAAGGATGCCAATATTGTTTACGTCGCGGCCGTTGGCGATATCACGCCCAGCGAGTATCGGGGGATTTACAAAACCGCGGATGGCGGCAAGAGCTGGCGAAAGGTTTTCTATAGGGATGATCGCCACAGCCCCACGGAACTTTGTTTTGATCCCAGCAATTCTCGCGTGATTTACGCCGCAGTGCGGCGAATCCCGCAGCCTCCACAGGAAAAGCCCGGGGAAGCGAAGCCTCCGCAGGAACAGGAAGCGGACACTTTGATTTTGAAATCTTCCGACGCGGGTGAAAGCTGGACTCCGACCGGGGAAAAAGGATTGCCGCCCGCGCACCGCGGACGCATCGGCCTTGCGGTCGCCCCCGGCCTCGCAGGCAAACGCGTTTTCTCCTTGATGCGGCAGGGGCTTTTCCGCTCCGATGACGCAGGGGAAACGTGGCAGCAGATCACGCAGGACCCGCGCGTGCTTGGCGACGATTATTTTGGCCGCGTGTACGCCGATCCGAAAAATCCCGAGGTCGTGTATGTGATGCAGACCTCTACCTACAAATCCACCGACGGCGGCCACACGTTTGCTGCGTGGAAAGGCACGCCGAGCGGCGAGGACGACCACGTTCTGTGGATTGCGCCGGAAGATACGAGCCGGATCCTGATGGGCACAGACCAGGGCGCGGTGGTCACGCTGGATGGCGGGAAAATCTGGAGCACCTGGTACAACCAACCGACCGGGCAATTCTATAGAGTCGCGGCGGATCGTTCGTTTCCGTACCGGTTGTACGCTTCGCAGCAAGATTCCGGGTCAGTCTCCGTTCCGAGTCGTACCGACTATGGCCAGATTACTTATCGCGACTGGTTTCCCACCGGGTCGTTTGAAAGCGCGTTCATTGCACCGGATCCGCTTGATGCTAACAACGTTTATTCGATCGGATGGTATGGCGTTGTGTTGCGATTGAATCGCACCACGGGCCAGGTGGCTACGATTTATCTTCCGGCTGCGGGCTACCGGGTCACCTGGGAAACGCCGCTGGTTTTTTCTCCGCGCGATTCGCGCGCGCTCTACTACGGAACGCAATTTCTGCTGAAGACGACGGATGGCGGCACATCGTGGAAAGAAATCAGCGGCGACCTGACCAGCAAGACGCCGGAGGCGCCCAGTGGCGCAAAACCCATGGAGAACGGCCACCGGCTGACGAAGGACGCCAACGAATTTTCTTTTTGGGGCGACGCGGGCGACGCGGACGACGATGATGACGATGACGCGCAGAATACCCCGCACGGTGCGATTCAGACGATCGCGCCATCGCCGCTCGAAGCCAATCTGATTTGGGTGGGTTCAACCACGGGATTAATCCACCTGAGTCGCGACGGTTCCACCTGGAGTGATGTCACACCCGCGAATTTTCCCGAGCGTCCGTACGTTAATTGCATTGAAGCATCTCCGCATGATGGCAACACCGCGTATGCGGCGGTGTTTGCTTCGCACGGCACATTTTCCACGCTGTATGCGCCGCGGGACGATCGCCCCTACTTTTACCGGACGCGTGATGCGGGAAAAACCTGGGAGAAAATCGTTACTGGTTTGCCCGAGGCTGGCATGGCGCGTACGATTCGGGAGGATCCCGGCCGAAAGGGGCTTTTGTTCGCGGGAACTACCAACGCTGTCTATGTTTCGTTTGATGCGGGAGATCACTGGCAGCCGCTGCAACTGAATCTGCCGACCGCCAACGTCACCGACCTGACAATTCACGGTGCGGATCTGGTCGCATCCACGTTTGGCCGCGGGCTTTGGATACTGGACGACATATCCGCGCTCCGCCAGTGGTCCGCGAGACTTGGCGAGTCCGCCGCGCAGTTCTTCGCGCCAGAGTCCGCCATCCGGGTTCGCTGGGACAATTATCCGGACACTCCTTTGCAGACGGAAACGCCTGCGGGCCGGAATCCCGCGGACGGCGCCGTACTGCAGTATTTCCAGAAATCTTCGGCGAAGGGCGAACTCGCACTGGATATTTACGACCAGCAGGGAAATCTGGTGCGCCACTATTCGAGTCACGGGGTTCAGGAAACGATTGCTCCGCCGAACGTGCCCGAGTTCTGGTTCTATCCACCGGACGCGTTGCCCAATCAGGCGGGTATTAACCGGTTCGTGTGGGATCTTCATTACGCGCATCCGACCGCGTTGCCGTATGGATATTTTGGCTCGCGGCTGAAGTACACCGAGTACACGGTGCCCGATCACGCGATTCCGGGGGAGACGCCGCGAGTCCAGCCTCCGGGGCCGCTGGCGGCGCCGGGCACTTACGACCTTGTTTTCACGCGAGAAGGGAAGTCCTATAAGCAGAAGTTGCAGGTGCTGCCCGACCCGCGCGTTCACATCAGTGCGGAAGATTACATGGCACAGGTGGCGCTCTCGCGAAAAATCTGCGCTTATATGGAAGATACGGCGCGCGCGTTTCAGGTGGTTGTGGCGTTGCACGAGGAATTTGACGTCCGCAAGAAAGCGTTGCCGGCGGGGCCACCGAAGGAACTTGCGGACGCGATTGCTGATCTCGATAAGCAATTTCACGCACTTGAGGACGGGAATGCGGAGGCTCCCGGCTTCGGTATCCTGAACCGGGATTTTGGGCACGATCTGGTAATGGTTCAGAGCGCCGACATGAAGCCGGCCGAATCGGCGTATAACACGGTCAACAGTGGGTGCAATTCGATTGCGAAGAACATCGTTGGGTGGAACAAACTGAATGCGGAAACGATTCCTTCCTTCAATAAACTGTTAAAGGAGCAAAAGGTGGAGGAGATGAAGGCTGCGCCGGCAGTGCCCGCACCGTCGCCCTGCTCGAAGTGAAGCTATCGTTTTCGTGAGGAGTAACGCGGGTCAGTCGTTGGCAGAGGCGGATTTGCCGGTCGAAACGCCGGCTTCGGTCACGCCATTAGCAACCATGCGGTATCGTACAACGAGGATGGTCACATCATCCGCCTGGCGCGCGCCGCGGGCAAAATTTTCCACGGATTCCAACACTGTTTTCTGAATTTCGTCCAGCGGCAAGTCAGTCTTTCCCTGCAGGACGGCGCGCAACCTGGGCACGCCGTACAGTTCTTCTTCCGGGTCCATTGCTTCCGTCACGCCGTCGCTGAAGAGCACCAGCGTGTCGTCCGGTTCCAGTTGAACCGAAGCTGTGGTGAATTCCGCTTCCGGTACCAGACCCACCGGGAAGGAACCTTCGGTGAAGGCTTCCTCGGTGGTATCTTTTCGCAAGAGAATCGGCGAAGGATGTCCGGCATTGATGTATTCGAGCTTGCCGCTGTCATCCAGAATCCCGAAGAACATCGTCGCGTAGCGCCCCACTTCGGCGTGGTCGCAGAGGAATCGATTCACGTGATTGAACGTGCGCGCGGGGTCGGTGCCCAGAGTCATGCCGGAGAGCGCGCCCTGGAGCATGGTGGTCAGGAGAGCGGCTCCCAATCCCTTGCCGCTGACATCGGCCAGCAGAAACGCGGTGCGCCGATCGTCGAGCGGGAACACGTCGAAGTAATCGCCTCCGACGGACAAGCAGGGGAAATTCACGCCAGAGACGGCCAGGTGAGGATATTCGCGCAGATTTTTCGGCAGGAGGGCTTGCTGGATGTCGCGCGCGATGCCGATTTCCTGTTCGAGGCGCTGCCGCTCGCGCTCGCGCTCGACCAAGCGGGCGTTGTCTAGAATGCTTGCAGCGTCGGCCGCTAGCGCGTCCAGAATTTGGCGATCAAGCTTGGAAAACGCCGTCGGCCGCTTGGAATCCATGTAGAGCACGCCGAGGAAATCGCCGCGGCGGACGTCCGTCGAGGAAGCGTCGGTGCTGGCGCGCGCGCTCGCGTAAAGCGGGATGACGACCACCGCGCGCAAACCCTGGGCGACGATGCTGGCGGCGGCCTGAAGATTCATCTCCGCTTGCGCCAAGTCCTCGGTGATCACAGGCGATTGCTGCTTCATCGCCAACTGGATGGCGGTCTGGCTGGGGGTCATGCTTTCGGGCGGGAGACGTTGGCCGCCGCTGCGCCGGGCCAGCCGCACGCGCATGTTTTCCACTTTTCCGTCGACTGCTTCCTGCAATAGGCCGCGGTCGGCATCGGTCACCGCGATGGCATGATCGATCATTTTCGCCAGCACGGAATCGAGCGGAAGTTGCGAATGCAGCAGCGACGTCGCCTCCAGCAGCATGTTTAGTTTCCGCAGGCCGCCACCCGTGGACTCGGAGCTGGTCATGTGGTCAATGCGCGTCAACAGTTGGGGAATCGCTTCTTCGGAAGTGCCGGAAGCGGAGCGGAAAATCAACTGGTAGGAATCTTCCAAGCCGAAGGTGACGGTATCGCCGTCATTCAACATGCGACTTTCCACTTTCTCGCCGTTGACGAACATCCCGCGCCGCTGCCCGCGGTCTTCCAGATAGTAGCGGTTTGCTTCCATCACGATGGCCGCGCAGTTGCGGGAAATGCGGCGGTCTGTCAACTGCAGATGGTTGCCGGTTTCTGCTCCGCGGCCCATCAGGAAAGGGACCTGGGTGACGCGAACGTACTTCCGCGCCCCGTCGGGTGAAATCACCTCAAGAACCGCTTCGCTTTGAACCAGCTGCTCCGTCATCCCCCCGCCCTTACTCCCCCACTAAGCCGCGCATTGTAACACGCGCTTGTGTGCTGCGCCTTGCTACTTGTGCGAGGCTGGGGACCCGCCCACCAGGCGGCTGTATGCCTTCGAATAGTCTAGCGGCTGGCGGCCAGCCTTCGCTCCACATAATCTTTCACGAACGCGTCGAAAGCGAGGTCGAGGCGCTTTGTAACCGGTCCGGTGGTCCCGTTCCCGATTTTGCGCCCAGCGATTTCCCGGATGCCGATGACGTTGCGATTGGTGGAGGTGATGAAAAGCTCGTCGGCGGTGTAGAGATCGTCGAGCCGGAGGGTCTGTTCCACTACCGACGTTCCCGCCTCGGCCGCTACTTCCGATAACACTCCGCGTGTCACGCCCTCCAGGCACCCTGAGTTCAGGGGCGGCGTCAGGACCTTATCGCCTTTTACGGCGAAGATATTTGCCGCGGTGCATTCGCTGACCTCGCCGCGCTCGTTGAGCAATAGCACTTCGTCGAATCCCTCGCGCTGGGCCTCGGCCACCGCCCAGACGCTGCTCAGCCAGGAAGTGGTTTTGACGCCCGCAAGCGGGGAAGCCGCATGGCGGCCATGCTCGCGGACGGCGATGCGCAAAGTCTCCGGGTAGCCCGGGACATCGGCGCTGGTGATGACCAAGTCCACGTCGGGCATCTTTTCGTCGCTTTTCCAGAAGCCGACGTTGTTCCACACCAGATAGATTCGCGCGCAACCGTCTTCGACTTTGTTTGCGCGAATCACCTCTTGCAGTTGCACGCGCACTTTGGAGCTGGAATAGGTGAGCGGGAGCCGGGTCAGTGCCGCATCTTTTTCAAGCCGCCTCCAGTGTCTCTCGTAGGCGAACGCTTCGCCGCTCACGATACGCACTGTAGTGAAGAGTCCCCAGCCGCAAATCAGGCCAGCCTGCCCGGGGGACCATCGCACTTTATCCACTGCCTTCAACTCTTCGTTATGAAACACAAATCGATGAATCACGCTTGCACCCGTCCCGTGTTTCTCAAGAGCCGCCAGTTGCATTGTACCGGAATCCCGGCGCGCTCATGTAGAGCCAGTTGTTCGGTATCCGAAATGCTCTCATTGTTTTTGGCCTTTTGCGGCCAAATGAAACGGGCTTTTGCGCCTGCCCATCGCGGCGCCCAAGGGCTCAACAGTATACAGAGGATTCGTGGCGGTTCGAAAGACCGAAGCGGGCGGAGGTGGTGTTGAGGGGACGCAGGCGACCCCAGAAAGGGAGCATGAGCCGAACAGGGTGTGCCAGGATGGGGCAGTCGCTTTCGTCCCACAGAATTCATCCCGGACTCTGCTCAATCGCTTTTTCCGCTCCCAAACGACGCGGGGTGCGCCGGTGCAGCGTCCTGCCCGAAATCCAAGGTTTTATATTCGCCGGCTGATTTTTGGTCTCGTTTGTATCCTTCTTTACGTGCTGCTGGATCGCACGACGGTTTATCTTCAAATCTGGCCGAGCATCAGCGCATGGTATCCGCCCGTTGGATTGATGGTGGCGTTGCTTGTGGGGATCGGACCGGAAATTCTTCCGGTGATCGTCGTGGCGGGCTATCTGGCCGGGTACGTCAATTATCATCAGGACGTCCGGGGCCTTCCGTTTCTCCTTACGAATCTGCTTATTCCCGTCATTTACGGAAGCGCCAGCGTTTACCTCCGCCGGAAATTGACGGGTAAATTCCATATCCGTACCACCAGCGATGTGACCGCACTTTTGGGAGTGTCCCTGCTTACTTCTTTGGCGGCCGCGGCCAGCGGCACAGCCGTCCTCGTCTGGAGCCACGAAATTGCCACCGCCGATTATACGCAGGCGGCATTCAGTTGGTGGATCGGCGACGCCGTGGCGCTTTCCAGTGTGGCGCCGTTCCTGTTGGAATTTGTCCTTCCGTGGTGCCGCCGATACCTGGGGATTGTGAAGATCGATGAGTTGTCACTTCCGAAAAAAGGGCGGACCTGGAGCCGCCCGGAAATCCTGGAATACTCCGGCTTTCTTGCTTCACTTGGATTTCTGATTTACCTGGCGTTCGGCAACAGCTTCGCGCGCAGCGCCCATCTGTTTTATCTTTTCTTTCTGCCGCTGATCTGGATTGCGATCCGCAGGGGTGTGCGAGGAGTTCTGGTGGCGTTGATCCTGCTCGATACCAGCCTGGCGATCATGATGCGGGTGGTTCAACAGGGGTTGGAAGACCTGGCGGTTCTCCAGTTCCTGATGCTGATTCTGGCTCTGACGGCGCTGATACTGGGAGCGATCATCGGAGAACGTCGAAAGGTCGAAGAGCGGCTAGCCAACGAGGAAGAACGCATACGGCTCATCCTGGAGTCGACGGCCGAGGGTATATACGGCATTGATACTCAGGGAGTCTGTACGTTTATCAACCCGGCGGCGTTGCGCATCCTGGGGTTTTCCTCGCGCGAACAGGTCCTCGGACTGAATGGCCACCTGCTTTTTCATCATTCGCACGCTGACGGGAGCACATTCCCCATGGAAGACTGCCCGATTGTTCACGCGTTTCGTTCCTTGAAGGGGACACATTCCGATGATGATGTTTTCTGGCGTGCCGATGGGACCAGCTTCCCGGTGGAATATTGGTCGCACCCGCTATTCCGGCATGGCCAACCGATTGGTTCGGTGGTCACATTTCTCGATATCTCGCAACGGCGCTCGTTCGAACTGGCCATCCGCGAAAGCGAGCAAAAATTCCGCGCGGTGTTCGAAGGGGCCGAACTAGGGATTGCCGTCGCGGAGCTCAATAGTGGCCAAATCACCATTAATTCGGCGTACGGGCGGATGCTCGGTTGCACCGCGGAAGAGATGAGTTCCCTGAGCATCTTTGACGAGCTTACTCACCCGGATGACGTCGAGCGGGACATGAAGGCATACCAGCCGCTAGCGCGAGGCGAAATCGATCATCTCCACATAGAGAAGCGCTACGTACTGCGGGACGGGCGTCTTGTATGGGCAAACGTCGAGCTCTCCCTGCAGAGGGACGCAGCCGGCAAGCCGCAATATGTTCTTGGCCTCGCCGCGGACATCACGGAACGCAAACAAACTGAAGAAAAGTTACGTTCCAGCGAACGCCAGCTCCGCGCCTTCATCGAAGGCACGCCCGTATGCGTATCGATGTTCGACCGCGAGATGCGCTACCTGGCGGCCAGCCGCCGCTGGACGACAGACTATGGCTTTGGACATTCGGACCTGACTGGACTTTGCCTTTACGATCTGATCCCCAACCTGCCCGAAAAGTGGAGAGAATCCCATCGCCGAGGAATGGCAGGTGAGAAGCAGCATCTGGGCGAAGACATCTGGATTCGCACGGATGGTTCCGAGCAGTGGGTGAGCTCCGCCGTTTATCCCTGGAATGATCCGCAAGGGAAAGTCGGGGGAATCATTGTCTCCGCGGAAGACATTTCTGAACGCAAACAGTTCGAACAACAGTTGCAAAACGCCAAGCACGCCGCAGAGGCTGCCAGCCAGGCAAAAAGCACTTTTCTGGCTACCATGAGCCACGAAATCCGCACGCCCCTCAATGGTATCCTGGGCATGACCGACCTCGTCCTCGATACCGAGCTGAATGCCGATCAGCGGGAAAATCTCAGCCTGGTCCGCTTCTCCGCGGATTCGCTGCTTACCATCATCAATGACATCCTGGATTTTTCGAAAATCGAAGCCGGTAAACTGGAAATCGAGCTGATTCCGTTCCCGTTGCGGGAGAGCCTGCAACCGATCCTAAAGACGTGCGCCATCCGCGCGCAGCAGAAGGGCTTGCAGTTTACGTTCAACGCACCCGCCGGCGTTCCCGATGACGTCATTGGCGATCCAGGCCGCATCCGGCAGGTGCTGCTGAACCTGATCGGGAATGCGATCAAGTTCACCGAGCGCGGACAGATTATTGTGGCTGTGGGGTCGGCATTCCCCGTGAAGGGCCGCGTGCTGCTTCATTTCGGTGTGAAGGATACCGGCATCGGGATTCCGCCGGAGACCCAGGAAAAAATATTCGCCCCGTTCTCGCAAGCCGACGGCAGCATGGCGCGCAAATACGGGGGCACGGGCCTGGGACTGGCGATCTGCGTCCGACTGGTGGAGATGATGGGCGGGCGGATCTGGCTGGAAAGCGCTCCGCAGAAGGGCAGCGTCTTTCACTTTACACTGGACCTGGCGCTGGCGGATGAGCGGGCGAAAGAGGCGGAGCAACAGGGTGGTTTGCCCGGAGTTATGCCGCAAACACAAGCGGCGCTGCCCGACAACGGAGAAACGTTCAACGGCAACGGCCGCACTGTTTTGCTGGTGGAAGACAACGCCGTGAATCGTACCCTGGCGCAGCGCCTGCTCCAAAAGCGCGGCTTCAGCGTGTCGATTGCCGTCGACGGCAAGCAAGCGATCGCCGCGGTAGAGAACGCCGAATTTGATGTGATTCTGATGGACATTCAGATGCCGGAGATGGATGGTTTCGAAGCGACGGCGGAAATCCGCAAGGGCCAAAAAAACAGTGGCCGGCGCACCCCTATCATTGCCTTGACGGCGCATGCACTGAAAGAAGATCGCGATCGTTGCCTCTCCGCGGGAATGGACGGGTACGTCACCAAGCCTATCCGCCCCATAGAATTGTTCAGCGCCATCCGGACTGTGCTCCAGGAATCCGCGACCCGAGATATGATAACGGCGCTGGCGCCGGTCCCCAGTTCCCGCTAACCGGTTGGCGCGAGGACGTTTTCGCCGGAATTCACGCTACGCGTTCGTTGCGAGGTGATGAGTAATAAGCTGCGGGTTTGCGAATTAAATCACTAACTCAAGTTATGGCTGGGCGCGACGAAACTACAAACCCGCAGGCCAATAGATAGCGGAACAGAAAATGGATCGGTTCGGGCGGATGCAGGTTGTCCACATAGACTAATCCTTCCGTCACCTCATAGGACCATGCGTTTGCGCCCAACTCCTGCAACCTTGCCTTCAGCGCGGCTTCCGTCATCGGGTACACGCTTAATCTTACGTTTTGGGTGAACAGTCTGGCGGTGCCTTCCAGAAGCGCGCCGTCCAGATTGTTGTAACGGTCCTGCATCGCGTAAACAACCACGGACAAGCCCACTGCAAAGTACACCTGCGATTTGGTATAGCGGCTTACGTAAGCGCTCATCGTGTAGAGTTCTTTTGCGCGAAAAATCAGAGTGCCGAATCCCAGTTTCTGCAGATCGCTTACGTGCCGGATCAATTGTTCCGCTGACGGCCCATGACCTCCGGGCAACATCGATTGCCCCGCCAGGCAAAACAGGCCCAGGCTTCCTTTGCTTTGCTGCAATTCTTCTTTTGGAAGTTGCGCCAGGGTGCTCTGGATCAATTGCCCGTGCAATTCGGAGGCGGTTTCGAATAATCCCGGGGCCAGCACGAGGGCCTTCTTGTAGAGCATTTCCGTCGGAGGAATCGCCTTGCCATCCGCGGAAAAGGCCACTGCCTCCGCGTAGCCGTTCGTCACGAGGGAGGCGTGCAAGTTGCGCTTGTCCCAGGAATCGAAGACCGGGCCTTTCAGGTCGACGAGGTCTATCTCCATCCGCTCCAGGCTCAAATCCTCAAACAAAGCGGCGAGAAACGTGCCCGGAGAATCGAGCGAGTGCCCGGCGGCGTAAATCAGGTTTACGCCGAGAATCCCGACCGCTTCCTGCTGCTGCAGGTTGGTCGGATCCTGTAAATTGATGTGCAGCACCACGTCGTTTGGCGCGCCGCCCGGCGTATGCTGAAACCTCAATCCCACCCAGCCGTGGCATTCGTTGGTTCCTGCAAAATTCCGCGCGGAGACTGTGTCCACAAAAGTGAAAAACCGGGTCGTCGCGCCGCGTGTGGCCTGCAACTCCGCGAGCAGTTGCTTCCACTCGCTTTCCATCATCGCTTCCAGGCGAGGGTGCGAAACGTAGCGCGTACCGGGCCCGTAGAGGTCGTCGCTCACTTCTTTGTCGTACGCGGATATCGTTTTCGCCACCGTGCCGGAGGCGCCGCCCACCGTCAGAAACCAGCGCGCGACTTCCTGCCCAGCGCCGATTTCGGCGAACGAGCCGAAAATTGCGGCGTCCAGGTTGATGGTGAGCGCCTTCTGGTGGGTTCCTACCTTTTCTTGAATCGCCATTGGCCTTCTCCGGGGAGCGCGAGGGATGTTTCCGCGCCGTGAAAAATCTGAAAACAGTGCCGCCCCATTTTCTCTTAAACGGGGCGGAAGCTACTTGTCTTGGATGTATGATGGAGCGCTTTGGCTCCGGCGGAATCAGTGGCCGAGAAACTTTTCGAGTTTGGACAACTCGGCGTCGGCCTGGTCGAAGTATTTCTGCGCTTTCGGCAGATCCTTCGCTTTCAGGGCAGCGTCCCCTTTTGCCAGGTACATCTGCATGCGGTCCTGAGCCGAAGAAATGTCGGCGCGCAGATTGTAGCCATCCGCTTGCTGCTGCTGGCGCAAAGTTTCAAGGCTTCTGGAGGCTGAGCTTGCCCGCACGCTCAGGCGGTCGGCTTCGTCCTCCATTTTTGCAATTTCCTCCGGGGATGGGCCCGCGGGCGCCGGTGGAGGCGCGGCCTTTGGTTTTGCGTCCACCTTGGAGTTCGTACCCGCCTGCACCGAAGTGCCTGGAGCGCTGACGTTGACGTTGCCGTCCGGGGTAGCGTTGATGGAAACTCCCGGCGCCTGCACCGAAACATTTCCTTTTTCGTCCACGTTCACCGAACCGGCCGGTGTGGTGATGGCCACCGGCCCGTCTGTGCCGGTCTTTGGCTTCGCTTTGGAATCGGAGGCGGATTGCGATGGCAGGTTTGACTGCTCTGGGTCTGCGTGGGTTTTCATTCTTCGCGGAATGTACACGCCAGCACCAATTATCACGCCCGCGCACAATAACACCCCAATCGCCATCCACAATCCGCGGCTCGAAGAACGCGCGGGGGGCGGAACGTACGCGACGGGTGCGGATTCGGCCGCTGCCACGGGGGCGGGGGCCATCGGAACGGTTGGTATTGCGGACGGGGAACGAGGTTGGGTCGGTGGGGGCACAGGCACTCTCACGGCTGCTTGCGTGGTCGCCGGCGGGCTAACCATGCGGCCCATGGCTCCGGCGCCCGGCGCCAGCGTTCCCATCAGCGTGTCGTCGGGCGACAAAGGAACTCTTGGCGTGGTTGCAAACGTTGTGCCCGGGCTTGGCAGCGCGGAGACAGGGACGCTTTTAAGAGCGTTACAAAAGGCATCCGCGCTCTGGAAGCGATCCGCTGGGTCCTTGGCCATGGCCATCAGGATGATTTCGTTGAGCGCGGGAGGAACGTCGGCGCGCAAACTGATCGGTGAAGGAGGCTGCTGGTTCAACTGGGCGGTCATCAGTGAGTACTGCGAATCGCCCTGGAACGGGAGCTTGCCGGTCAGCAGTTCGTACAGCGAAATCCCGAACGAGTAGAGGTCCGAGCGGGCATCGGCCGCTTCGCCCCGCACCTGTTCGGGCGGCATGTAATTCAGCGAGCCCAGGGTGGTGCCGGTGGAGGTAAGCGAGCCGTCGGTGCCGGAGCGTGCGATTCCGAAATCCATGAGTTTTACGACGCCCTGAGGAGTCAGCATCATGTTGGCCGGCTTGATGTCGCGGTGGATGATGTTGTGTTTGTGGGCATAGCTCAGCGCCGAAAGGATCTGCTCTGAATAATTCACCGCTTCGGCGGTCGAGATCGGGGCGCGTGCGATGCGGTTGGCCAGCGTCTCGCCCTCCACGAATTCCATGATCATCACCAACTGGTTTTCGTAGGTCAACGCGGTGCGCAGCGCGGCGATGTTGGGATGGTTCAGGGAGGCCAGCAGACGGATTTCGCGCAGAAAGCGGTCGGCGAGGCTCTGGTGCGCGGTCAGGTCCGGCAACAAGACCTTCATGGCTTCTGCGCGGTCGGAAATGACGTTGCGGACCTTGTAGACCTTACCCATGCCGCCCAGGCCGAGAATGGAGAGGACCTCGTAGTCGCCAACAGTTTGACCAACGGTGAATTCGGAAGTCATGAGAGCCTCCAAGCGGAACGAATTGCAGCCAGTCTGAATTGCACTGAGAATACACCAAAGAATGGGCCGAAAATAGAATGAGTCCGGGCAACGGCGGCGCCCGGACTCGCAATTCACTTTAGGACGATCGGTGGCTCACGGGTTGTTCTTGACGACGTCCCCCACCTTGGCCGCACCCGCGCCGCTGAATGTGGCCGTGGCGGAGTCGTCGTCGACTTCGGTGACCGTGGCGATTCCGATTTTGTCGGTTACCGCCTTGATGACCTTGCCTGTAGTGGGATCTTTCACGACGCGCACTTGCCGGCTGACCTCCAGCTTGTCGCCGACATTCAGGCCGCCCTTCTTGCCCACGGTCACGATGATGGTTTTGCCGGTGACATCGGCAACGACGCCGTTAATCGAGCGCTTTAGCGTTTCCACCTTCGAGGAGGCTGCGTTCAATTGTTCGGCGGTGCTATCCACCGCGGCCCGAACCGCTTCCCCGAGGATGGTGTTGGCGAAGTTGCTGCTGCCCATGTCCAGGCCGCCGCCGCCTCCGCCCGACCCGCCGCCACCGGCACCGAGCAGCGAGGTGCTGCCGCGGGTGGACTCACCTTTGCCGGTTACAGCGGCCATGATTTCCGCTGTGGAGGTATTGATCACCCGGGCGCTGACCGCCACGACCGCTTTGGATTTGCTGGTGCTGACGCCGCCGAGGCCGAATTTCCCCAGCCCGTAACCGCCGCCACCGACGTTGGTGTGCTGATCATCGCGGCCGAATTGCGTAATCGAGCCGATGATGATGGCATCTACGCCGAGAACTGCGCCAATTTTCGCCGCCGAGTTAGCATCGGCGCGGTCACTGTTCGAAAAATTCTGCTCTTTCAGGATTTTGTCGAGTGCCGAGCGTTCGATCACCGAATACTGGCCGCCGTTCACGAGTTTTTCCACCAGCATGTCGCTGATGCCCTTGCCGACGTCCTGGTCGGTGCCAAAAATCTGGGCGACTGTGGTGCGAACGGTGCCGTAATCGAAATTCATCACGGCCACGCGCTTTTTCTTGGCTGGCGTGCCCTCCTGTCCTGCGGCTGGTGCGGCGGCAGGCTCCGCAGCGGGCGGCGGATCGGCCTGCGCCGTTTGTGCCGGTGCGGCATCCGCTCCATTTGCCAGCACCTGGCTGATTACGTCGGTTACCTGGCCGCTGTCGGCGCCGTCGAAGTAGCCCTTGGGGTACAGGAAAACCACCTGGGCTTTGCGGAACGAGGGAGTGTTGACGTTATTGCAGGAGTCGCACTCCACGATATTCAGAGTGACTTTGGATTCTTTCCTGTTTACCTCCACTTTTGAAACGTAAACCTGATCGCCGACTGGCAGAAATTTCGTGTCCTTTTTCGTTTTCACCAAAGCCGCGGCGGGGCTTTGCACATCGCCGTCCTTGACGACGTTTGCCAGATAACCGGGATCCGCCTGAGTGACGCTTAGGATTCCCCCCTTTTTTATGACCAGGACGGTCCCCGCTTGAATCACCGAGGTTCCTGATGAGTCTGTGCCGAGTTTCGTCAATTTGTACTGCTGGGCAATCTGACCTTCCAGGGAATCGGCGCCGCCGCTTTGGGCTTTCGCCGCCACCCACGGAAGTATTCCCGCTCCCACCACGGCGAGAATACGAACTACTCTCCCCAATTTACCGGCCATCGTACGCTCCTTTTGTCTGCTGCGAGCGCTGCCGCAGCAGGAAAACCTGTACCGCGAATCTGTTCCCCCGGTAGAGTGTTCACTCCTTCGGGCGAGTCGATTCTCACCGGAGGCTAGTCGTCGTCGTTGCCACCCTGGGTGTTGGCCGCAGCGTCGGCAACTTCCTTCTCCGACTGGCTGGCGTCATCCTGCTGGGCCTGGAGGTCAGCTTCGACCGTCAGGTCCGGCTGCGCCTGGCCCGCGGGGTTCGCCTGAGCCCCGGGCGCAGGTCCCGCCGGCAATCCGTTCTTGCCCTGATTTTCCGCAAGTTTGCCAAGGCCTTCGGAAACTTTGGCGCGAAACGCATTGTGCATTTCCTGCAGATCCGTCACGGCAACCGCCACCTGAGTGCCGGAAGCACAATCGTTTCTCTGGTTGCTGGCAACCAGAACTTTTACGCTCTGGTTTGCGTCGGGTTTGTCTTCGATGCGGGTGAGCACATCGCCCGGGCTAAGGGCGCATTCCGTTCCGTCGGCCGTTGCTTCGCTGAGCACTTCGGAAACGATGAAGGTGCGGTGGGCCGGATCAAGAGCGGAGGGCAACTCATCAGGACCGGTCTGCTGATCGGCACCCGCCGGAGGCGCGCTGCTGACGGCGCCCGCAGGTTCGGGGTGCGCAGCGGCATCGCGTTCCGCGGCAATCTGAGCTCTTACTTCGTCGGCGATCTGCTGCTTCACTTCGGGCGAGAGCGTGACCTGGCCTCCACCTGAGGCGGCCTGATCCTGCGCCGCTGCTTCGGCGTTGGCATTGGCCGAGGCCCTGGCGTCATAAGCGGCTTGAAGATTTGCGGCGATGATGTAATCCGTCAGCCAGAGCGAGGGCGCGGCGTAGACGGGATATGGGGCGAAGTAATAGCCGTAGTATCCATACCACGGAGATGGTCCCCAACCCCATCCGTAAGCCACCGGAACTGCCCACGGATTATAGGCCCAGCCGTAGTAGCCGGGAGCGTAGTAATACGCGGGAACGTAGCCGTAATAGCGGTAGCCGCCGTAGTAGTAGCCGCGGTAGGCGTACGCGTAGCTGCGGCCGCCGTAGTAATAAGTGCGGCGCATATAAGGCCTGCCGCCGCGGTAATAGCCGCGCTCCGCGTAGCCCCGGCCATGGCCGTAGCCGACCACGCGACCGCCGCCAGGCCGGTGAGACTCGAAGCGCCGCTCGCCGTGAGCGCCGTGATTGATGGCCATACCGCTTTTCGTGTGAATTGAGCTGACGTGGCCGGTGTGGTCGAAGGAGGCTTTGGTTCCGGTGCGAGTTTCCACGCTGGTCCGTTTCCCCGCACTGTTGAAATTGGTGGTGTGACCCGCGGCGGACGTCACGCTCTTTCCGCCGTCGGGGCGATTCACCGTTCCAAGAGGCTTCGCGCCCGCAGTCGTATTCGTGCGCGTAGTCGTGGTGTTGCCAGTGGTATGAGTGTTGTTCGCCGTTCCCGTTTTCGAATTGTTCGCGTTCGCATGGGTAGCGTTGTTCGTGGAGCTATTTCCTCCATGCGTTGTCGTGTTGGTTCCTCCATGCGTCGCGCCGCCGGACGCGTTTGTGTTTGTACCGCCATGCGGGGCCGCCGCGTTCGGGTGAGGAGCTGAGTTTGCATTCGGATGCGGGGTGCTTGGCGCGGGATGAGCCGCCGGTGCGGGCGCAGACGGCGCGGGTTTGCTTGGCGCAGGAGCGTCGGGTTTCTTTTGAGCCGCGGCAAATGCTGAGAAGCTAAAGAGAAGCGCGGACAGGCAAAAACACCGAACGACGTTTCCGCTGGGCACGATCCGTCTCATTCGTTCCTCCTGAATTTTCAGCTCCCCATTCTTATAATCGAATCCCGCTCCACAGCGAGGTGCTCTTCCAATTAGCCATCCGTTCACTCCCCGAACCGAGTCTTCCGATTACGAGGTGCCTCTTCTCTCGAAGTCTTGCTGTCGCGGATTTGAACACAAGGAAGGGAACCTGCAGTGGAGCCGCCAACAAGAGCGCATTTATCAATGGACCTCACACCCAGGGCCCTGATCTCGAGGCGCGATGAACGCCCCGCTTTGCCGCGAATCTTATCGAGTGAGACTGTAGCTGTCAATGCTGTCCATACGCCGCGGATACACTTCGCAACCATTCCATGGAGATGGCGCGGAAAAGAAAAAGCGGGGTGGAAAAGGCTCCACCCCGCCGGAAAAGTGTAGTTCGGGTTAAGCAGCCCGTTTGCGCCGGAAGAATCCCAGACCGACCAGTCCAGCGGCAAGCAGCGAAAGCGAGGCAGGCTCGGGCGAGGGGACCGGTGGAGGCCCGAATGTTTCCGTCAGAGAAACCAACGTCGGACCGGTGGAAATTTCCGAGAAAACCCAACTAAATGGCAGATTTGTACCGGAGAAGGTATAGCATAAGGTGTTCGCGATTGCGCAATTATCGTCGGTAATAAAATTCGCGGGATCGATGAAATTTGGGGCAATTCCGTTGTTAAAGGGGTCGCCAAGGGCAGTGCACGGCAGGTTCAAGGATTGTTCGGATGAAGTGTAGATCCCCGCACCGAGTTCACCGGAATTGCCATAGCCGCAAGCAACCACTTGAAAGTCAGTCAGACCCGGAAGCGACGTGAACGTGAAGTTTACTGTGGCTCCGGAAATCACTCCGATCTGGAATAGGTTAAAAACGTCAGGAGTGGACAAAGTTCCGTCGTTCGATAACAGGGTGGAACCAGAACCGCCGACGCAATTTTCTCCGGGAGTCACCGTCGAGCAGTCTCCTCCGTCACCCGAAGGCTTTACATATCCGCGGAGATAGCCCGTGGCCATGGCGGAGCTGGCCCCGAACGCGAACACAAGCAGGAATGCCAAAACAATGAACCATGGTTTGCTTGAGCGCATGAATCACCCCAAATGAAAATCGTCTATCTCTGCGGGGACTGAACGTGACGAGAGTTTTTCAAAAACATCAACGCACGTCAAGTATATTTTGAGTTAGCTGTAAGAATTGCCGGGGGCGCGGCCTCGTTCGCCGATATTATGGGAAAAGTTCTGCACAATCCCGTCCAAATACCAGTAAAACCGTGCAAATTTACGCCCAATCGGGAGCCTTTTTCAGTTGCTTCGGCCACCAGTGGCCGCGCACGCTCCTCTCCCTTTTGGCTCTCCAAGTGAGACCCGCTGGGCGCTTCGGGCTTGTGGCATAATCGCCGCAACCAAGCGCTCCTTAAAACAATGGATCAGCCTCCGTTCAAGCCGCCCGAGAACGATCGCAGCCAGGATACGCTGGAGACGCGCGCCGAAACCCCACCTCCTGCCATCAGTTCGCCCGATCGCGGCCCGTCTGCAGGGCCTGTCCCGCAGGCTGCGCACTCCAACTTTTCTCCGGGCGACACCGTGGCCAAGCGGTTCAAGATTCTAAGATTCATCGCGCAGGGCGGCATGGGCGAAGTCTACGAAGCCCTGGACATCGAGCTGAAACAAAAAGTCGCGCTGAAGACGGTGCGTTCTGCGTTTCTGACGGACGCAAACGCACTCGAACGTTTTCGTCAGGAAATTGTGGTGGCCAAGCGAGTCACCCATCCCAATGTCTGCCGGACATATGATTTGTTCCGACACGAAGGAACGAAAGACGGCGAATCTGACCTGCTGGTGATCAGCATGGAGTTTCTCGCCGGCCAAACCCTCGATCAACTCCTGAAGGAAAAAGGAAAACTGAGTACATCGGAAGCACTGCCGCTGGTCAAGCAGATGGTCTCGGGACTTGAGGCGGCCCATCAGGCGGGTGTCGTCCATCGCGACTTCAAGAGCAACAACGTAATGCTTGTGCCCGGCGGTTCAGGCTCCGGTTCTCCGCGTGTTGTGGTCAGCGATTTTGGACTTGCCCACTCGCTCGATGCCGGCGAATTCGCCCTCACGCGCACGGGCGAAATGCTCGGCACGCCGGCATTCATGGCGCCAGAGCAGGTCACCGGAAAAGAAATCACTCCTGCTACGGACATCTACTCGCTGGGCGTTGTGATGTTCGAAATGGTCACCGGGCGCCTGCCCTTTGAAGGACGCAATTGGCGGGAAGTTGCGTTCTTGCGTCTCGAAACTCCCCCGCCTTCCGCCAAGTCCCTGCAAGCGGATTTGGATCCTGTGTGGTCCCGCACAATTCAGAAGTGCATGCAAATCGCGCCAGCGGATCGCTTCACGGAAGTGACCGAAATCGAAAAATCTCTGGCGGGAGAGATTCAACCCTCGGTACCGTCCAGGCGCGGGAGATTAGCACGAGCACTCGTTGCGGCCGGAGCATTTGTCCTCATCGCGCTGGCCGGTGTTTTCATAGGTATTGAGTTTCCCAATCTGCTCCCATGGAGGGAGACTCCGTCCGTCACGGTGCTTGGGTTTAAGAATATTTCCGGCGATTCCAGCGTGGATGAGTGGGGCGACCAATTTCGCACCAACCTGGGTACGACCCTGGACGTAAAGCCCATCCGCTACATGAGTCCCCAAAGCATGGCCAATTCGTGGAGGCCACAAAAGCCAAGCGAGATGCCCGAGGAGCCCGCACCAGAGTTTCTTTCCAAACTCCATAAATTCGGGTGTAAGTACGTTATCTACGGGACCTACATGGTGATTGGGCAGCCGGGCAGCCGCAAAATCCTGTGGAACATCCGCCTGGTGGACGCGAAGACCGGCAAGAGCCAGGGGAGTATCACAAAGAATCTGACGGAATCGGAACTCACCGATGTAATTCCCGGCGCCGCGGAAGATGTCCGGGAAAAACTGGGAGTCTCGCTCTCTCCGGAGGAAAAGCGCGGGACCGATCGCGCGCTTCACGCGAACCAGGAGGCTTCGCAGGCGTACACGGCGGGGATCAACGAGCTGCAAAATTTCGAATATGCAAAAGCCAAGGATTCTTTTCTCGCCGCAGTGCAAGCGGATCCCAACAACGGCGAGATCCGGAGTGCCCTGGCGCAAGCGTGGTGGGAACTTGGCTTCGAAATTAAGGCGCGCGAAGAGGCCAAGAAGGCGACCGAGGAATCCAATGAACTTTCCAACGAAAAAAAAGCGCTTATTCAGGCTCGTTTTTCCGGATACTCCGGGCAATGGGATCAGGCGGCAAAGATTTATGACTCCCTCTGGACTGTGAGCCCCGATAATTATCAGTACGCGCTTTTGCTTGCCAAGAGCCAGACCTCGGCCGGAAATTACCAGGCGGCCGTGACAACCCTGCGAAAAATGGAAAGCAAGAAACTCTCCGATTTTGCAAAGGGGGAACGCGATCTGCAGCTTGCCGAGGCGCAGGGAAAATTAGGCAACAATGCGGAGCGGTTGCAGGCGGCGACCTCCGCGGTGGCCATTGCGAAGTCCCTCGGCGGCGGCCTTCTGCAGGCCCGCGCGGAAATTGCCCAGTGTCTGGCGATGCTGGACCTCGGGAACGTCGAGCAAGCCCCAATTGTCTGTGCAGACGCCGTGAAGCTGAATCAGAGTCAGGGTGATGACCTGGGCACTGCGCGTGCCAAGAACTCGGTCGCCAACGGCTACTATCTGCGCGGCGACCTGGAAAAGGCGGAGCCTCTCTATCAGGAGGCCCTCGCCATCGCGATCCGCATTGGCGACAAACGGGATCAGGCGGGTGCGTTGCTGAATCTTGGCAACATCCAATACGGGAAGAATAATCTTGTACAAGCGCGGGAATGGTACGAGAAGAGTATCCAGGTTTCCAACGAACGCACCGGCATTAACGATGATTTGCTTCTGGCGCAGCAAAACAGAGCCGTAATTATCGGCGCGCTCGGCAACTTGCCGGAAGAAGTGCGGCTCCTACAGGAAGTGGCTGACAGTGCGAATCGCGTCGGCGACAAGGGAAAACTTGCGCTGGCGCTGAACAATCTTTGTGATACGCAACTGCAGACGGGCGAAGTTGTGGAAGCCCGCAAGAGTTGTGAGCGGTCGCTGGAATTGATGGTGGAAACCAAGGATAAAGACGGAGAGGCCCGGACGCAGCAGGTTCTGGCAAACGTTCTGCTCGCTAGCGACGATTTGTCAGGCGCTGAAAAATATTATCAGCAAGCTCTGCGCACCCAGCAGCAGCTTCAATCGCAGGGAGACGTAGCCGCCACGCAAATCTCGCTGGCGATCCTGAATGTGGAGAAACGGGATTTTGCCACTGCGGAGAAAATGATTCAGGAAGCGCTGAATACTTTTCTGGCGGCGAAGGACGCGAACGGCGAAGTCCTGGCCCGCTGCGTTCTGGCGCAAGCTCTGCTCGGGATGCGCCGTAACAAGGAAGCAGAAGATCAGATTCTGAAAGCCAAGGAACACATTAAGGACGTGCAGGACCCTTTCCTCCGCGCCACTTTTTCGATTCAGCGGGCGGTTGTAGAAAATACCCTAAAGCCATCGGACACCGCCATTTCGGAGCTAAAAAAGAACGAAACCGAAATGAGAAAATCAGGATCCGTGCAGATTGCACTGGAAGCGAAATTGGCCCGGGCTGTGGCCTTGGCGGGGCCCGCTCGAAAAGCCGAATTGAAAGCCGTCGCCGAGGAAGCGAAGCAGCACGGTTACCTGCTACTTGCACGCAAGGCGGTTGAAACGCCCGGCGCCTGATTCATCGGGGCAGTTTAGTTTTTAGCACCCGGAAGGCGGCCCAGGTGCCTTCGTGTTTTGTGGGGACGTCGCGTGATTCCACTTCCACTTCGCGCCAGACGTGCTTCAGGAACTCCGAACTGAGGATTATTTCGTTGGCGCCCGCCGCGGCGCAGAAGCGCGAGGCGCGGTTCACGGCGTCGCCCACGACTGTAAATTCCAGCCGCTCCTGCGTGCCGACGAAACCGTGGAGCACATCGCCGGAATGGACGCCGATTCCTATCTCACAGGTCGGCTGGTTGCGTTCCTTGCGCGCGGCGTTCAGCTTCTGTACGGCTTCCTGCATGGCCAGGGCCGCGTGAAGCGCTTGCCGGTGATGTTCGGGGTCGGGGTCCGGACTGCCGAAGACCGCCAGAATCGCGTCGCCAATGAATTTGTCCACGGTGCCTTCGCAACGGAAGATGGCTTCCACCAAAGCGGCGAAGTAGGCGTTCAACATGTCCACCACGTCGTCGGGTTCCATGGTGGCGCTCATGCGGGTGAAGCCGCGGATGTCGGAAAAGAGGATGCTTACTTCGGAGCGCTCGCCGCCGAGCGTGAGCCGTCCCTTTCCGGCGCGCTCCAGCAAACGCTGGCGAACCTTGGGCGAGAAATGCGTCAACAACCGCTGCAGGAGCTGATTCTGAGCCTGCAGGTCGCGGGTCAGCCGCTGGGAATAGATGGAGAGGGCAACGTGATGGGCGATGGCGATGAACAGCCGCAGGTCGTCGGAGCTGAAGGCGGTTCCGGCCCGGCGCGTGTCCACGCAGAGAACTCCCAGCCGTTCGTTCTGCCAGGAGAGTGGGGCGTACATTGCGCAGGTGGTTTGCATACCGATGAGGCTGCGCGCCCCGATGTCGCTGGAGGCAGCCGCGGCGGGATTCCAGACGACCGCGGAGTTCTGCTGGAGCACGTGCTCGGCAAGTTCCATACTCGCGGAAGGCTCGCCGGCGGGTACATGCGCTTGTAACAGGAGGCATTTCGAATTGCGGTCCCGCAAGAGCATCACCGCATGGCTGGCGGCCGGGAAAAATTTCAGCAGGGAACTGACCGCATAATCGAGCATCGCCTGGTGGTTCGTCTGGGAAGCCATCTGCAACGGAAGGTCGTAGAAAAGCGCTTCGCGCGGCGTGGTCTTCAAATCCTGTAACGGTTGTTCGATCGAGGTCCGCGTGGCGTCCAGTTGCAACGTGACGCCGGAAACCGGAGGCGGAGCCATCAGCGCTTGCAGTTTGCGCAGCGGCCCGCTGAAATGCGCGGGAATCAAGGGATCTTTTTCGACGATTGCCGGCAGAAGGGCTCCGAGCAGGTCGAAGAGGGTCGTCAGGCTGCGTCCCGCCATACCCGCGCGCTGGCCCGCCTGATCGAACACCACGCGTGTTGCATCGGCGCGTTTGGCCACATGGTTTTCAGGAAGCAGGATTTGAGTTTTCGGGAGGCGCGCGCGAACCTCTCGCCGCAGATGAATCGCGTCGAGCCCCGCCATGGCCGCCGCGGAGCTGACGTCATTCCATTCCTGGTGCAGGATTTCCAGGCGGCTGGGTGACACCGCGTAGCGTTCCCACGCTTCTTCGCGGATTACGCGATCCACGCCGAAAATGCCCAAGAGAAGATGAGGTGGATCAATCTCCGGGCTGCCGGCATGAACGGCTTCTTCGGCTGCCAGGCGCCAGGCGAGTTTTATCGATTCGGAAAAGGGCGGCAAGGACTGCTGGGCCATGAATGCTCCGGGCTCGTTCTTCGGTTCAAGTATATGGGGAAATTCTTAACGAGCGGCCAGCATCTGGGGAGAACTGTGCGCAATGCACGACCCCAGCACCGGAACTGTGGTCAGCGCCTGAGCCCTGGGAGGGTAGCTGCGGAGCGGCGCGAGCAGTTCATGCGCACTTCTTAACGCCCCAAGGAAATGGGAAGCAAAGTGGGACCGGAGGCGCGAAGCGGTCCAAGCCGCGTGCGCTCCAGGTCATCCCTGTAGAACAGATTGTAGGTGTCGAAGGGAATAAGGCGTCCATCGGGATGCACAATGTGGATGCAGGTTTTCTTGACGGAGCGCACGTCGAAGGCGTGGGCGTCCAGAAACTGCACGATCAGCACGCGGAAGATATTTTTGTAGGACAGGCCACTCGGAGCGGCAATTTTTGGCAGGCAGCACAGGAGTTCGCGGAGGGATTCCGCGCCCGATTGCGGCGAATGGTTGGTGGCGAATAGTTTGAAGAGGCAATCGCGCACGCCGGGTTCTTCTTCGTAGACTATCGTGTTGCGCGCGGCGTTCAGGAGCACGTCGGGCTCGATGAAACGGGTGAGAGGTAAAACGTTTCCGTCGAGCTTCAGAGCATAGGCCATCGCCAGGGAGTCCGGGTGGCAGGGCACGGGGATTACGTCTTCGGCGCGAAAGACGGTGGATTGTTCGAGAATCTTGCGGCGGACTTCGGTGAGCGTGAGCCGGTCGGTTGCGGGGTCGAAGCGTTCCAGGCGCCCGGCGTCTTGAATGGGTTGCAGCGTTACGCCGCGGACACTCGGTTGCTGCAGGGCATAGTCGATGATCTTCCCGATTTCGCCGTCGTTCAGGCCTTTGCGAAGGGTCACCACCAAGGTGGTCGAGATTTCATATTTGTTCAGCCGCTCGATGGCGCGTTCGCGGACGCTGCGCAGGTCGCCGCCACGCAAATCGAGCAGTGCTTCCCGCTCGAAGGAGTCGAACTGCAGGTAGACCTCGAAGTCCTCGATTTCGGCTAGGCGCTTTGCGAAATCGTCATCCTGGGCGATTTTCAGACCGTTGGTGTTCACCATCAGATGGCGTATCGGGCGCGCCTTAGCCATTTTGACGATGGTGAAAAAATCGGGATGGAGGGTGGGCTCGCCGCCGGAAAGTTGCACCACGTCGGGATGCCCCTCGTTCCGCACCACGGCGTCCAACATCTTTTCGATCAGGGCGAGCGAGCGATGTTCGGCGCGCTCCGGACCGCTGTCCGCGTAGCATACCGGGCAACGAAGATTGCACGAGTCGGTGACTTCCACGAGCGAAAGACAGGAATGCTGCTCGTGGTCGGTGCACAAGCCGCAGTCATAGGGGCAGCCCCACTTTACCGGGGTGTTGTATACCATGGGCATTTCCGGCTTTTTGATGAACACCTCGCGGCAGCGCCGGTAATAGTCGACGTCATCGGCGATCAGCACACGCTCTCCCCCATGCTCGGGGCAGCGCTTGAGGAGGAAAACCTTTTCGTCCTCGAAAACGATCTTGCCTTCCAGCTTGCGAAAACACCTGGAACAGATGGTGAGCGCCACATCGTAAAAAAGGTATGGTCGGACGCGTTCGGTCATTTTGTCTCCCGGCTCCCCCTAATTATGTCGCTGAGCACTTTGATTACCAGCCAGAGCAACGAGCCGAGAAATGTCAACACGCAAAACACGAAACCCCCCGCACATATCATGCTCCACGGAGTGCTCCGGTTGAGAAAAGGGGTGTTTAGGAAGCCGAAGCATGAACCGCCGGCCAGCAAAAAGGAAAACAGTAGGGTTAACAAGATAGTCTTGTAACTCGATTTTGCCGGGGGTGGAGTTGAAGTCAAATTGCTATTCATCCGATTCCTCCAACAGTTTGATCCGTAGTGACGGCGTGGCTAGAGGCAGCGCCGGACGAGGCGGACAATGAACCGCGACGCGGAGTGAGCCATCGCCGCAAATCCGCGGAATAGTAAACGAGCATCGCCATGCACGCCAACTGAATTGAGGACAGGCCAAGGAACACGCGGACATCCGGTTTCAGGAAATCGCATGCCAGCCGGAACGCGAAGTACGCCACCATGAACGTGTTGAAGATGTCGCCCGGGACACTCGGCAACTGCATTCGCCGCCAGAGATACCCTCCAAGTGCCAGCGCAAACAGCGCTTCGTAAAGCTGCGTCGGGTGCCGGGGAGTTCCGTCGCCGAAGTTTACGCCCCATGGCAGGGAAGTGACTATTCCCGCAGTGTGGTCTTCCAAGCCTGTTAAAAAGCACCCGATACGGCCAATCACGATACCCACGCAGAGAGGAATCGCAAAGAGATCCCCTGTGCGCTGCCTGATGCCAAGCAGTTGCTTTGCCAGCTCCACGGCAAATAAGCCGCCAATCAGCGCGCCGACAATCGTTTTCCCGCCCATCAGATAGACAGGCTCTGGCCAGTGCGCCAGCGTCAAGGCGGGATCTTCACACCAGTAGAGCAACTTGCTGCCGGTCAGCGCGCCCATTACAGCGGCCGCGATGATCCACCAGCGATTCCCGTCGTCGAGCGCGTCGCCTGACCGTTTTCGAACGATCAGGTAAATGCGAAAAGCAATCGCGTAGGCCGCGGTTTCAAAAATGAGATGTGGATGAAGTTTTATTGAACCGAACGGAATGTATACGGGGAAGGTCATTAATGTGAAAAGTGACGCCGCGCCAACGCTACGCCGAAAACCGTACCGGGTCAATCCACGTCCCTGGCGGGGCGAATTATTCGAGCCACAAGGAGACGCGCTGCTGCCGGAAAACAATCAACGCGGCGAGGCAGATCTTGCGGCTGCCTTTGCTTGATTCAGCATAAGATCGAGCACGGGGCGGTCCAGATAGACGCCGGCGCGAATTACTGCGGAAATTTTGGTGGTGTTGGAGATTTTCTCCAGGGGGTTTTCATCCAGAAGAACCAGGTCGGCATGCGCGCCGTCCGCAATCACCCCGAATTCTAGATCGTGGCCCAGAAATTTCGCCGCGTCACTTGTGGCCGCTCGCAGTGCTTCGAGTGGTGTCAGCCCTTGTTGGTTCAAAATGGCCAACTCCTGGTGCAATGCAAAACCAGGAAACACGAACCGGTCCAGCGAATCGCTTCCGGTGAGTAGAGAGACTCCGGCTTTGTGCATTTCAGCCGTCAGTCTCGCGTCATTCGCATATTGATTGGCCCACCACTTTTGATCTTCCTCCGGGACCCGGTTTTTCGGGTCGCGCGGGTCCCATTCTTTCCGGAGAGATGCGGGAACAAATTCAAGACGTGGATCGACGGCCTGTTCCTGTAGCGATTTTGCTTGCGGAGTTTGCGCTTCGATGGAGACCAGCGTTGGTGTCACCCGCGTGCCATTTTTCTTGAATGTTGCCCAGAGAGCGGCAGCCTTCTGGGGTGAATATGTATTCACCGCTTCAGTCAGGATGCGGCCTGTCGCGGCCTGGTCATGATTCCTGCGGGCTTCGGGGATCGCCGCCCGCAACTCTTTTTCCTTCGAGGAGCAATCCAGCGAAAGGTTGCTGTAGACGATGTGCTCGATGCTGCGCATTCCTGCGGCGGAGGCTTCCGATGCGGTTACCGCCAGCGGCACGTGGCCCACGAACGGGATTTTTTCCTTAGTTGCTTCCTCGGCGATTGCGAAGAATATTTCACGCGAAGGGACGCTGATGATCTTGATGAAATCGGCGCCTTGCTGCTTCAGTTCGCGAACTGCCACTCGCGCCTCCTCCGCAGTAGTGACCGGCCATTGCTCGGGCGTCTTCTTTCCCGACGGCACGAGCATCGGCCCGCCCGCAAAGATGTGCGGCCCGAGGAGTTTGCCTGACTCAATCTCCTGCTTCCATGCACGCAAAACGCCGAGGTCTCCGCCCATGTCCCGGACGCCGGCGACGCCCATGGCGGTTAGGAGCGGCAGAATAACGTCTTTGCTCCATTTCGGATCGGCGCTGATTCCAGCGATGTGCACATGCATGTCCCATAGACCGGGAATCAGAAATTTCCCGCTGGCGTCGATAATGCGGGTTCCAGTTTCGGGACGGAACTCGGAGGACGGCACAATTTGAGCGATCTTTCCGGCTGCAATCACTATGGTCTGATCGGGCTTGATTTTTCCGCTTGAAGTATCCACAACGGCGACGTGGGTGATGGCCAATCGTTTCGCGTCGTCGTTTCCGCGGATGAATCCCGCGCCCGCCAGGAGCGACAGCAGAACCGCCAATGCCGGCCGCAAGAATTGCATTTCCCCTCCGTCCAACGATTCCACGAAGACAGTCCAGACACGCAAGCATAGACGCTTCAAACCCCCATTTCGCTCGCAAAACACACAGGCCGCTCCATTTTGCTTCGTTGACAAACGTGCCCTCAGCCCCTAGACTTAGATTTTGTCTTTACAGGGAAAGGTGTGACTGTTGCGATGAGGACGTACGTAGCCAAGGGAGAAGAAGCTGAAGCCCTGAAAGTGGGGGCTCAGTGGTTTGTTGTAGACGCGAAAGATCAGGTGCTTGGGCGCCTGGCCACCAAGGTGGCGCGGATGTTGATCGGCAAAGATAAGCCGAGCTTTACGCCGTATCTCGATTCGGGTGACCACGTTGTGGTCATCAACGCCAACCAGATTAAGATGACCGGCAACAAGATCGAGCAGAAGATGTATTACTCGCATAGCGGCTACCCTGGCGGTTTGAAGGAAGTTCCGGCGAAGCGGGTTCGCGAGACCAAGCCGGAATGGGTGGTTCGCGAAGCAGTTCTCGGAATGTTGCCGAAGAACAAGCTGCGGGCGCGGCGCGCGAAGAAATTGCGCGTGTATCGCGATGCGGCCGGTTTGGCGCGGCACGCCGGGCAGAAGCCCCAGGCCGTCGCGCTCTAAGGATTTGTGGTGGCACAGGCTTTGGCCTGTGTTGCCCTAGTTAGGCAAGGCGCGAAGTTCGCAGGCTAAAGCCTGTGCTACTTGGTTCCGCACGTGGGTGTTCCTTTCTAAGTTTTGCCTTAGCAGGGATCCAGCCGAGCGTGAAATTCGATGAGACGAGCGGGATTCGTCTCGTCAAAAAGGTTTTGAGGAGGAGCATTGAGTACAGTTGATTCGCCCGCAGCGGGCAGCAAGACCTGGTTTTACGGCACGGGACGCCGCAAGGAATCAATCGCGCGCGTTTTTCTCCGGCCGGGCTCGGGAAAATTTACGGTCAATGGCCGTACCGCCGAGCACTATTTTCCGAATCACGCGTGGCTGCATGACGCCACGGAGCCGCTGAAGTTCACGAGCCTGGCCGAGCAGGTGGACGTTGTGGCCACGGCGAAGGGCGGCGGCGTGGGCGGGCAGTCGGGAGCGGTGCGCATGGGGCTTTCCCGCGCGATCAGCCGCTTTAATCCCGAGCTGCGTCCGGCTCTGCGCAAGAACGGATTTTTGACGCGCGACTCCCGTATGAAGGAACGCAAGAAGTACGGGCAGAAGGGCGCACGCAAGCGCTTCCAGTTCACGAAGCGTTAAAGAATTTGGCGGGGAACTCCCCGCTGCACGAGCTCTGGCGGCGCGGCGAAAGCGGCGCCGCCAAGATCACGGCCGGCAAGCTGCCGGCAAGAGGCTGCTGCGAGGCGATCGGTTGTGCAGGAGGGAAGGCGGCATAAAGCCGCCCCTACAGGCACTGCTGACGCCCCGAAAAGCAGCTATCTAACTAGGAGGAAAAGTGGCAGTAGAAATCACCATGAAGGAGCTGCTGGAGGCCGGCGTTCATTTCGGTCACCAGACGCGTCGTTGGAACCCCAAGATGAAGGAATATATCTTCGGGGAGCGCAATGGCATTCACATCATCGACCTGCAGAAAACCCTGAAGATGTTCCGCGAAGCCAGCCGCTTCGTCACCGACATTTCCGGGCAGGGAAGGACCGTTCTTTTTGTGGGTACCAAGCGTCAGGCTCAGGAAGCGGTCGCCGAAGAGGCGAAGCGCTGCGGTGCGTTCTTTGTGAACCATCGCTGGTTGGGCGGCACGCTGACCAATTGGACCACTCTTCAGAAATCCATTAAGCGCCTGAAGCTGTTGAAGGCCATGACCGAAGACGGCCGCATGCTGGAGCTCTCGAAGAAAGAGCGCGCGCGCCTGGACCGCGAGATGAAGCACCTGTTTCAGAACCTGGAAGGCATCGAGAACATGACGCAACTGCCGGACACCATGTTCGTAATCGACTCGAATGCCGAAGAGATCGCCGTGAAGGAAGCCCGCCGCATGGGCATCCCGGTTGTCTCCGTTGTGGACACCAATTGCGATCCCGACATGGTCGACTGGATTATTCCCGGCAACGATGACGCCCTGCGCGCCATCCGGCTGTTTACCACGAAGATTGCCGACTCCGTTGCAGAAGGCCGCGCGCAGTACGAGCAGTCCCAGGTGGCCGACCAGAAGGCTGCCGCCGATCAGGCCGCGCTTGAAGCGGGGCCGGATTACGTGGACACCAGCGCTTACGAGCAGTACGAGAAGCAGGAAGGCGACTTCGTCGAGGGCACCGAGGCCTTCATCGAAGCGGCCGGAACCACTGTTCCTCCCGACGAGGAACCCCGCTAACAACGGCGCAAGGCTCAATCATTCTGTTGGCCCGGTGCTGAAAGCGAAATCCACACCGGGCCATTTTTGTAAAAGTTTGTAATCGCGAGATTAGGAAAGAGAAAAAGAGAAAAGGATGAGTACTTCAAAACCAGTTATGGAAATCCCAGCCAAGCTCGTCAAGGAACTGAGAGAACTCACGAACGCTGGCTTCAGTGATTGCCGCGCCGCGCTTGTGGAAACCGCCGGCGACGTGCAGAAGGCCATTGACGTTCTTCGGAAGAAGGGCCAGGCTGCCGCGGCCAAGAAGGCCACGCGCGAAGCTTCTGAAGGCCTTATTGGGCATTACATTCATGCCGGCGGGAAAATCGGCGTGATCGTGGAAATCAATTGCGAGAGCGATTTCGTGGCCCGCACCGATGCGTTTCAGCAGCTTTGCCACGACGTGGCCATGCACATCGCCGCGGTTGACCCGCGCTACGTGCGCCGCGAAGACGTGACGCCAGAGATGCTGGAGCGCGAGCGCGAGATTTACGCCGCGCAGGCGCGCGCCACCGGCAAGCCGGACGCCGTCATCCAGAAAATCGTCACCGGCAAGATGGAGAAGTTCTACGAGGAGACTTGCCTCTACGAACAGCACTTCATCAAGGACGAGACGATGACCATCGGGGAGAAGATTACCCAGGCGATCGCCAAGCTCGGCGAAAACATTGCGATTCGGCGCTTCTCGCGCTTCAAGGTCGGCGAAGTCCCCAATCAGATCGGCACGCCTGCTCCCGAGCAGGCCTAAGTCAGCCGCACTCTTTAGTTGGCGGCATTTTGCCGCTGCCAAAGCGCCCCGGACCTCCGGGGCCTTTGTTTTTGTAATGGCCGCCTTCCGAGGCGGGCGGCTCTTCCATGTTTTACCCAACCACCCAAATTATCCGCAAACTCTGGATGTTTGTTACAATCGGCAGGGTTCAGATTCGCTTAACGGAGACACATGGCATCGCAATCGAAAGCGGTGAAGAAAAACGGCAAGAAGCGGCCTGCCTATCACAGGATTCTGCTGAAACTTTCCGGGGAATCGTTTCAAGGCCAGCAGGGATTCGGTATTGACGGGCAGACGATTTACGCCATTGCCCAAGAGCTGCGCGACGTTCATAAGCTTGGCACACAGATCGCCATTATGGTTGGCGGCGGAAATATTTTTCGCGGGGCGCGGCAAAAGGGGTTTGAGATCGACCGTGCTACCGGCGATTACATGGGAATGCTGGCCACGGTGCTGAACGCACTTGCTCTGCAGGACGCGCTGGAAAAGCTTGGCGTGCACACCCGCGTGCAGAGCGCCATCGAGATGCACCAGGTGTGTGAACCCTTTATTCGCCGGCGTGCGGTCCGCCACATCGAAAAAGGCCGCATCGTGATTTTCGCCGCAGGTACAGGCAATCCGTACTTTTCGACGGACACCGCTGCGGCGCTGCGCGCCATGGAAATCAAAGCCGACGTGATTCTGAAGGCCACACGCGTGGACGGTGTTTACGATGCGGACCCGGAAAAAGTGAGCGGAGCGAAATTTTTTGCGGAAATCACCTATCGCGAGGTGCTGCATCAGAATCTGAAGGTGATGGACTCCACCGCTATTTCGCTGTGCATGGACAACGGCATGCCCATCGTGGTGTTTAATATGAATCAGCCCGGCAATATACGGCGCGCGGTCCTTGGGGAGCGCGTCGGTTCAACGGTCACCCCGGCTTAATCTGGTTTCCGGTTCAGTTTTTGGAAGATAGGGAATCCTCGTGCTTGTTTGGGCGAGCGGCTGCAACGCGAAAGATTATCTAACACTGAGGATGGAACGATGACGAATCTGGACAGCACCAAGGCCGCGATCGCCACGGCAAAAACGCGCATGGAGAAGGCCGTTGATGATTTTCGCAAGGAACTTACCAGCGTGCGGACCGGGCGCGCCAACGCGGCGATTTTGGAAAATGTGCGCGTGGATTATCACGGCACGCCGATGCCGGTGAACCAGCTTGGCAACCTGACCGTGCCGGACGCGTCGATGCTGATGATTACGCCGTGGGATCCGAGCGTGGTACCGCTGATCGATAAGGCGATTCGCGCTTCGGACCTCGGCCTGAATCCCACGAACGACGGCAAGGTGGTGCGCGTGCCGATTCCGGCTCCGACCGGCGAGCGGCGCAAGGAACTGGTGAAGCAGATTCACAAGGCGCTGGAAAATCACCGCACGGCCGTGCGCAATATCCGGCGTGATATCAAGGAAGCCATCGACAAACTGGAGAAGGACAAGAAGATCAGCCAGGACGACCAGAAGCGCTCGCTTGACGAGTTAGAGAAACTTTCTCACGCCGAAACCAAGAAAATCGAAGACCTTTCGGCCACGAAAGAACGCGAAGTTATGGAGTTATAGCGGCTGGCGTCATCGAGCGGGTTGGGTGAATATCTCTCGCACCTACGGCGCTAGACTTTCTTCCTTTTTGTTCCCAGCCCTTACGGGCTGGGCTAAGTTCTGCCGCGCCTCCGGCGCTTCGGCCGGATGATATTGATAAGCCGAGGGCGCCAGTCGGGGAATTAGCTTCTATTGTTTTGCGCCTGCCTGCGGTGCTGATGGCATCAACACGAGCATCTGCGCCTGGTCATTCTGCACCGCGCGCAAGAATGCGTTGTAGTCCGTTGCTTGCTCCGCCGGAATCTCCCGCTTCAGAAAATAGATGGACCGCGATGCCGTCAAGGTGTTCAGATGTCCGGCGTATTTCGAAGCAAAGGTTACATAATCACGCGCCACCGAGGTCGCCGCAGGTGTCTGCACAGTCGTCCCCGACGGAAGTCGCAGTCTTAAACTCGTCTCCACATCCAGCGGCGTCCCCAGCTCAATTTTCCCGGCGTCCTTGCCTGGAACATCTGGCAGTGCAATTTGCGGCAACAGCGCCGGTATCCGGACCGGCTTCTTTGTCCAATCCACAAACTTCGCGTGTGTAATCTCATACTCCACGGTGAACGGATCTTTCGTCATCATCGGGTCGGAAGCCGTCACATTGGTAATCGTCCCGCGAAACCCGTCCGAAAACGCCAGCAACCCCGCCACCTCTTTCCACCGTTCCTTCGGCGTCTGATGAAACACCTCTCGCAGCTGCAATTCGTTGTCTCCTCGCATGAGGTAGTTCACTTTCGCGTGTAGATCGCCGTCCGCAGAAATGGAGGCAGTCACATTCACGGATTGTTTTGCGGCGAAAGGGAGGTTGTTCGGAATCCTCTCCCAAGTCTTTTCATTCCAGAAAAGATCGCCGGTCTTGAGAAACAGGCCAGTTTTTCCTCTCAAACTGGAACGAACAACACCGAAAGGCGCGACGACAACCGTTGGATCCAGCCAGACAAAAAAATCACAATCGCCACAAGCTTGTCCTGGTGGGAGCGCGGGATAAAACTGCAATTCCTGAATGAGATTCGTTAGCAGATTTGGGCTTGGAAGCCTTTCTGAAAATTTAGCTTCCCCACCCGCGAAAATTGCATAATCACGGCCTTCCGAAGATTGCGCGAACGCTCTAAGAAGCACGAACTTATCCAGAGGCGTTCCATACCCCGATTGAAGCGTCTCCTCAGCAGAACGCGCTCGAAACCCGACCGCCGTCAATGGAATCTCCACATCTTCGATTTGTTGAGAAACGAATTCATACATTGGCTCGAATCTTTTGTCCTTGTTTTTTCCGTTGCTTCCCTGCACCAATGCCTGCGCCTTCTTGCGCACGGAATCGCTGACCTCACCTGGCAACAGTTGGCCTTGCGACAATCGCGCCGCGAGCGCTTCCCACGAGGCATAACTCGTCAATGCCAGATCGGGCTCCTTGGATGGTGGTGCAGAGGAAGCTCTCGCATTGCCTATGTTCAACGACAATCTGTAGTCGGTTCGACCCGAATCGCCTTCTCCGGGCGTTCGTTTTTCCTCTGCGCGAATCGTGGGGGAAATTCGGATCTGCACCGGCCTGGAAGCGGGCAGATCAAGCTCGTATTCTTCCCTGAGAACCTGGCCGCTCCGGTCAAATGTATGCTCCAGCCAGAAATCCGGTGCTAGCGGCGGCTTCGTCGTCGTTGTGATCACGCGGTATTCCAGGGTGTCCCCATCTTGCAATCCCAAAACACGTAGCGATTTCACCCGCACATCGTGATAGGCGGGGAAATCCTGTACGGCTGGATTTGGTGCGTCGGTGATTGCGCTTGGGAGAATCTCGCTGGTGCCGCCGTTGGCGTGGCTGATTTTTACCAGCGGGATCTCCACCTGCTGGAATGCGCGATTGTAATCGAAGCCCAGGCGCGAAAATTGGCGGGCGCCGGCGAGGTCGTTGATTTTGACGATGGTGTGGACTTCTTTGCGTGAATCACCGTTGGTTTCAAAGCGGATGTGTGTTTCGAGTAGTTGGATCTGGAAGGGGAGTGGTGGTTTTTCTTCGTTCTTGGCTACTGTTGTTTTTTCGGTCGGGGACGGCGCTTCGGAAGGCTTCGCGGCAGGTTCTTGCGCCAGCGCCGCGGCACAAAGAAGGAGAGCCAAGAAAGAAAATTTGGACAGGATTGGAAACGGAGAACTCACGTTGGAAGTTTAGGAGGCCCTGCCATGAGGGTAAAGCAGCGTCTCAACGTGCGTTTCGAGACGAGCACTGTCGACAAAGTAGTGCTGCAGTAGCGGCCCGACCCGGTCAGAGGGCGGTTCCTCTCATGGAGGAGTGGCCGGTCTGAAGTCCGGCCACTACAAAAGGTTTGGAACTGGAGCGTCGCTCCAGTCCGGGCCGCGTCTAAGAGCATGGTAGAGTGAAAGTTTGTGCATGAAGGAAATTCAACGGAGAGCGAACGAATGAAGAATTGTATGTTGGTCCTGGCAGCGATGATGGTGGCGGCTAATTGTACATTCGCCAGGGAGCATTTCTCGCCCAAAAGCGCTGAGGGTGACACCACAAAATCCGGGCTGGTCAAAATTGCCGGGAACGGGGCGATGGACTCGCACGCGTTCGAATATCTCACGGAACTTAGCGACGACATTGGCGCTCGGCTCACCGGTTCTTCGCAGGACCAGAAGGCGCGCAACTGGGGGCTGGCCAAGATGAAATCGATCGGGCTGGAAAATGTTCGCGAGGAAAAATACCCGATGTGGAAAGGCTGGACGCGCGGTACTGCTGAGGCATCCATACTTACGCCGACTCCGCGAAAGCTTACGGTCGCCGCGATGGGCTGGACGGGGTCGACTCCCGCGGGTGGAGTGGATGCCGACCTCGCCGCCGCCAATGTCTTCGACCTGGAAAACGCCATCAAGAACGCCAAAGCGTATCGCGGCAAGGTCGTTTTCCTCTGGGCACAGGGCACGCCGAAGGGGAATATCGGAACTATCTTTGGACAAATCGGGGAATTCCTGCGGGCGGCAAGTCGTGAAGGCGCGCTCGCCGTGCTTACCGGCGATTACGGGTTCCGGCCCGAAGGTCTTGGCCTCGCTCACACCGGCATCCTCGGTTTCGCCGCCGACTTCGCCATTCCCTTCGGCGAGCTCCCGCGCGAAGACCAGGGCCAGATTGAACGCTACCTGCTCGCTGGGAAAACGGTTCGGGTTCACGTCAACATCCAGAACAAATTCACAGATGGTCCGGTGGAAAGCGCAAACGTGGTTGGGGAAATCGTGGGACGCGAGCATCCGGAAGAGATTGTTGTCATTGGCGGCCACCTGGATTCCTGGGATCTGAGCGAAGGGGCAACGGACAACGGCGTTGGTGTCGCCGCGGCCCTCGCCGCCGCGGATGCCATCCTCAAAAGCGGAGTTCGCCCGCGCCGCACGATTCGGTTCGTGCTCTTTACGGGTGAAGAAGAAGGCCTGCTCGGCTCGCTCGCTTACGTGAAACAGCACGCCGCCGAAATCAAGAATCATCTTGCGGCGATAATCCTCGACAACGGACAGGGGCCGGTGCGCGAGTTTCAACTCGGCGGCCGCGGCGATCTCCTCGATTCTTTTGAGCCCTTTGCCGCTTCACTGGGAAACATTCGAGAAATCAAGGTCTCGGACAAAATCGAACTTGAAACCGACACCGCGTCATTTATTCTCGTTGGACTACCCGGCATCAATCTCGATCAGGATTCACCGGAATACAAATACACTCACCACAGCATCGCCGATGCTCTCGAAGCCGTAAAGCCGGACGTTCTTGCACAGGATGCCACCGTCGTGGCGCTCACCGGCTACTGGATCGCCGACCGCCAGGCCCGGTTTGCAACCCCATGGACTGCGGAAAAGACCGCCCGCGTCCTGCGCGAAACGGGGCAGTATGACATGCTGAAGGCCATAGGTCTTTGGACGTTCGGTGAGCTGGGTCAAAACCCGCAATAGCACAGTAAGATGTTTATTTATAATCGTTTAAGGGAAGAAGGACAAGAATTTACCTTTGCATCACCTGCCTGCATCTAAGTGGTTGGCTACGAGGGATTTGGGCAGTACTGGGTCTTTCTGAAGGCAAGCCCGGTGCCATTCACCACTTTTCCACAATTATTTCCACTGGCTTGTGGCTAAAGAGGTTTGACAGAAGGTTCATGCTTCTCTATACTTTATGTTTGTTCAGGGGTATTTTCCCCGAGCAGTAGCAGCCATCCGATTCAGGGTAATTGGGGGATGGTTGGTTTGATGGGAATTCTTCGGTCCCGGAACAAGAACGATGGAATGGGACAGAAGAGCGGCCGGAATGGGGCGCCAGCCCCGAAAAGCCGAGTGAGCCTCTCCGAATCGAAACCAGGAGCGTAGTTCTCCCTCTTGGAGTGCGTGCGGAGTTTCTTGCTGGTCTCTCCGGATTCGCAGTACACCTTTGAGCCTGTGTGTGTGCTCTCGCGTATTGGGCTGCGCGCAAAGCGAGAGTGAGTGCAACTTGTCTGCGCGCGATGTGCGGCTTGCTCGCCACCCGCTGTAAATGTGCGAGTGCCGAAGGAAAAAGAGGAACGACTGTGCCGACGTTTTCGCAACTTGTCCGGATGGGAAGAGAAGGAATCGTCACGAAGACCAAGTCGCCTGCGCTGATGGGCTGCCC
>Ga0210403_10000214_pt1 | contig 63734 bp, 56 predicted proteins | sample IncBWC19MmetaG_FD_150863 | JGI IMG/M metagenome (GOLD analysis project Ga0210403, IMG submission 150863) | Forest soil microbial communities from Barre Woods Harvard Forest LTER site, Petersham, Massachusetts, United States - Inc-BW-C-19-M | ecosystem: Environmental > Terrestrial > Soil >...
TGGGGAACAATTGAGCAGGATGATATCGGGCGCGCTTTTGCCGCTGAATTCATCAGCAGCTCGGCCCCAGATGGCGTCGTGTATCTCGAAAATGCGGCGATGAAACGGAGGTCTCGTGGGCTTACTTAGGTCGCTCATCGGTGCGAGGCGGCATCGCGATCCAACGACGATGAAATGAAAAATTCTCCAAGCGGGGGAGCCACTCGTCGCGTTCGAACTCACGTCTCCGGAGATTACCGGCGCGCTCTACGCCAACAATGGGGGCCAACCCGCTCCCTGCCATGTCTGTACTAAATAGAGCATTTTCAAGTTGTAACCAACTTATCGGTTCGTCGGTAATCGTTGCTCGTCTCACTAACTTCGTCCCTATGATCGGCGAATTCATTCGCGTCTCAACGCGAGCGTCGGTGGAATGCGAACTGCGCGTCTGGCTGGAAGCATCTTAACCATGCAGCCCGGCTGTACAATAACTGAAGCACAAAGAGATTCTTGAAGGGAGGCTGCATGGGTCTTCGAAGGTTCCTGATTCTGGGGTGCCGTTTCGGTTTGATGGTCTGCGCGACGCTCACATTCCCAGCCATTGGTCAGGGGCAATATAGGGCACCCCGGACGCCGGATGGACATCCTGACTTTCAGGGCTTTTGGGAAAACAACATCGCCACTCCGCTCCAAAGGCCCCAAGAGATCGCTGGTCGTCCGACTCTCACGGACGCCGAAGTGGAGAAGATGCGGCAGAAAGCGAAAGAGCTGTTCACTGGTAAGTCGGACGCAGTGTTTTTCGACGGCTTTTACCCGGCTGTCTTGGATAACGTGCTCGGTCTGAGGCAGGGCTTCAAGAGCTCTGACGGTGAGACTGGGGATTACGGCTCCGAGTGGAATGACGAGCGGACTTGGGAGAATCGGACATCGCTGATTACAGATCCCCCTAACGGTCGCATACCCGATCTCACTCCTCAGGCGTTGGAGGCCCGTGCAGCAGCAAGGAAGGCAATGGGGCGTTTCATGAGCGTCCAGGACCGGCCTTTGGGCGAGCGGTGCATCACCTATGGCTCGCCACAATTGACGGCCGGATACCAGAGCTATTACCAGATCGTGGAAACGCCGGGCGCAGTCATGATCATGCTGGAGATGTTCCACGACGCGCGCATCGTGAAAATGAGCGGTCCTCATCCGCCGAAATACGTCCAAGGTTGGTTGGGAGACTCGATCGGCCATTGGGAAGGGGACACGCTGGTGGTGGATACGACCAACTATCGCTCTCGTGCATTTCAGAGCATATCGAGTGAGAATCTCCACATCATTGAGCGGTTCACCCCGCAGGACGCGAACACCTTACGCTATGAAATTACCGTGAACGATCCGGATACATATGTAAGGCCGTGGAGCCTGATGATCCCGCTGCAGCGCTCCTCGAAGCCGGTTTACGAGTATGCCTGCCATGAAGGCAACTATTCGCTGGCTGGCATTCTGGCTGGCGCCCGCGCCGAAGAATCAAAAGGGGCGCAATCGAAGTAAGCTCGGAAGTCAGGCATAGTTGGGCAATTGCGTTGTTCGATCCAAGTTGTCGGGGAAAGCTCGACCCGTGCGAGTGACGAAGCCTCGGCCGAGCGGATCGTTTCCGGATGGCCGGCTATCCGGAAGCTGGCTCGAAACGGCGTTCGCGGAGACGCAGACGGCTGGAGCGTTAACCACCATTATCGCGAAGATTCAGTTTTTAGAGCTGCGCATTCATCGCCGCCCCGCACGTCTAAAGCGCTCCGCCCAGAATGATCAGGGTAAGTTCAGGCGGGTCTTAACAATCGTCTCCCCTCGAGCAAGCCGTGGTTTGAGTAGGGAAGTCCAGTGTGTTGGTAGCAAAGCTCCAATTGTCTATGGCTGATCGAAGGCCGCTACGATTTGAACAAAAGATCGGCAGCGGCCCGATCGGTGCGATTTCAGTTTGTGGCTTGTGCCGCAAGCGCCGTGCGGCCAGCCGCACGAAGCGCATCGGTCACGTTGCCGCGATGCATCGTCTGGTGCATCGCCAGCGTCAGAAAGCTCCGCCCGAAAGTGTCGAACTCCTGCTCCAGCCCCTTGATCGGCGCTGCCGTAGGTTTATCGAGATCCGCCTCGCTGAGCGAATCCAGCAGCTTCAGGTTCCGCTCCCGCAATTCGAGATACTTCGCTCGAACCTCGGCGAAGGATGGATACGCGCTCGCGTTGCCGACCGGTTCCGAGCCCGGACCGAACAGCTTCTGCCATTCCGCCACGGGATGTTTTTCCCCGAACAGCACTCCTGGGATCATGCCCTCGACCACGGTGAGATGACCGAGCACCCACAGCGGGTGGCAACCGCCATTCGGCGTCGGGAAGGTTGTGGCCGCGTCGCTCATTTTGTCGATCTCGCTCAGCACTGCTCTATTTGAGAAGGTCAGCGCGTATTTGATCGCTTCTTTCGTGTGCATTGTTTCTCCTTTTTGGAAAATTGCATTTCCACTCTGTATTACGGTTCCGGAGCGAGCGAAGATACGCGTCGCTCTCTTTAGAAATGTTCGACGACGACAGAGGTGGTTGCGTCCACTACCCAAGAGCAGTGCGCGTAGTCAACGACGCGGGTGATGCGATCGCCTGTCATGTCTACGCGAATGATCGAGTCCGGCATCCACGCCCCATTGTCCTGGCGCAGCCTTATGACCGCCAGTTGGCCGTCCACCTCGCCCACCGCCATTCGCCACGGAGTCGTCATGCGCTCGTAGCGGCCGAAGTACGGCGCATCGATCAGCGGGCCTGCGAACCGGTCCGCCACGCGCAGCCGGGCATCGGCTGTGATCAGTTCCCGGAGCCCGTCCCAGTCGCGCCGATTGAATCGCTCCACGTAGAGGTGCAGGAGCTGGGACAGTTCCGGGTTCGCCGCGCGCGGCTGCGCCGATGGTTGCGGCAACGAAGCCAGTTTCGATCGGCCGCGATTGAGCGCGGCCTTGACGCCGCCTACTGTAGAGTCGACCAGTTCCGCGACTTCTTCGAGAGAGTAGTCGAAGACGTCTTTCAGGAGCACGCAGGCGCGCTCTTTTGGAGGGAGAGCGAGTACGAGGTGTTCGACCGCCCGGCCAAGAATCGGACCGGGGGGATCGACAGGTTCGACCGAGTCCTCCGCCATTATGGCTGCTTCTGCTTCCTGACGAACCTCGCGGCGGCGAAGGAAATCGATGCATTGATTGTGTGCAATCCGGAAGAGCCAAGGCTTAAGAGGGCGGGAATCGTCGAACGCTTCGAGTTTCCGATAGGCCTGGAACAGCGCTTCCTGAACGACGTCCTCGCCGTCAAAAACAGATCCAGTCATGCGCGAACAGTAACGATGCAGGCTGGGCCGGAGGTGGGTGATCGTTTCGAGGAACGCGAGGTAACGCGCCTCGAAGGGACCAGGAGTGTCAAAGCCCATCGGATCGTCCATATTGATCTTTACGCAGCCCAGGGCGTTTAGGATACTAGCGAAACCAGAGGCAAGGGATTCTTCCACCAAACCTGACTTCATTCGAGAAACGGATCGTGATCGCCCTGGCCGTGGCTGCTCGGTTCTCCTTGGTGATCCCGGTCGATTGGGAGCCGAAGCCCCCGACCTGATTGTCGTCCCGGATCGATCACCGAGGCCGGCTCACGGCAGAGGCTCCGGGTTGAAACAGAACGGCCCCCATCGCTCTGCAGGCCACAATAGAGCTGTGATGGTTGCGGAGCTTAGGCGAGCCGCCGGCCAAGCTTCACGGTCACTCGTTCGGGAATTGCACGCTCTGTGCAACAAACAGCTTTACTTCGACCTTGCCCGAATCGGGCAGTTCCTTATACTGCACGGGACCGTCCCCCCCACGCACCTGACTGCTCCGTAGGGGCACATTCACATTACCAGCCCGCAGCATTACGCGCTGCAGCGCAATACTCCGCGCATCGCTAGGAGCGCCTGCACCAACTTGAGTCACCTGCCCCGACGCGACGTCGCCAGTCCGGGCAACTACCTTTCCGAGCACAGTCAAGTCCTCGGCGAGAACAAACGTGACGGTTTGGCCGACCGCCGCTCCTTCCGCGCTGAAGCCATCCACGGCGATGAGCGGTACCGGACTCCCTTCCCGCAAAACCGGCACTTCCGCAACCGATCGATCATCTGGAGCGTTATGCGTCAGCCTTTTCAGGAACAGCTCCTGAGCCAAGTTCAGGGCCACCAGCCCACCGAAGTGGAACATCAGACTTCTGCCCAGCAAACTGTACTGTGTCCTCGAACCCGGGTAGTAAACCTGCGAGAATTCCGCCGCACCAATCGTTCCGATCACACTGGAATACGGCGGCTGCCATCTTCCGTTGTTACCCTTCGCTCGAAACGCGGACTCAATCGCATACCAGGCCCGTTGCGCTCTTGTCCCCCGTCCGCTGTAGAAGTATCGTGGATCCTGATGAAGAACCGAGGACGTCAGCGCTGACGTGATCAGAAGGTTGCTCGAGGTGGTTAAGTACGCCGCCCCAAAGCGCTTGGCAAAGCCCTCGGTACCCTGGCCATACTCCCAGTAGCTGTTCCTCGTTTGCTGAATACTCGCCGTGATCCCCGCCGCCGCGAACGTGGTTGGATCCACAAGCGTCCGCAAGCCCAGACGGAATTTCTGGTTCGATGACAACGGAGCCGGATTCTCCTCGTAGCTGACATAATAATTGGGGATAACTCCCAGCACTCGCTGCTTCAGCTGCTGGTTCACCTGGTCTGCCGCCAGTTCCTCCGTCGACGGCCGGACCGTTACACTCGTTACCTCCGGCGCCACTTGCAATACGGCAAGCACTGGATTCGATTCCGGTGTCGCGGAGGCAGCTACATTCACATTGGACCAGTCGGAGAAACCGGCGGCGGAAATTTTCACGCTGTAATTGCTGAGTGTCAACGATGAGATCTTAAATGCGCCCTCGCCATCCGTAACGGTTATACTCCGACTCCCGTTGGGGCCTTCGACCGCGACCACCGCCCCGAATATCCGCGCGCCGGACGAATCGGTCACGGTGCCTTGAATCGAGCCGGTAGCCTGTGCCATCACCCACTGCGCGGACAGAAACAAAAACACCAAGAGCGCTGCTTGAGCTTTATTCACCAGGAACCTAGCGGCGTCCGTCTGGTGCTGCCTGGCTACAAAATCCAGGATTTGTTCACCAGATTGGGCGTGTCCATGGCGCCCCTCCTGCGCGGTTGCGGTTGCCGTTAACACCGGCTTGATTTTGTCCACGGTTGCCCATCCTCCCCGGTGCTTCTGAGCGTGTGGGAACTCACCTTCGCCTACAAGGAGCATCTCCGCTGGATGGTTGTTTGATGCGGTGTGGCCGCTTAACGTCGCGGTTCCTAATAGCTGCTGTCTGACCGCCGCAAACAAAGCATCGGGGTGCGCTCGTCGACCGCTGAAGAGCATTAAGGATTTCAACTACTTCGCGCGGCTCGAGATTGTGCATCTAGCGGGCAATTGCTTGCACGACGGGTGTAGCTGCGAACGTGACCAACTCATATCTTGTCCGGATCGTTGACAATCCGGACATAATCCACATGAGTGGCGAGTCGCCATGTCGGACTTGTGGCAATGTGCGCCGTCAGCGCGTGACAACGGTCGTTATCGGTGGCTGTCGTCTTTCGCCTGGGCCTTCAGCGAGTGCCGGCTGGAATTCAACCAGCCCTTTTTTCTGTCTTGCCACTTAAGTATTGGTGGAAAGCGGTTGGAAAATTGGCGCAACGGACGATCGTGCGACGTCGCAAAGCAAAGGAAGGCTCACGCTCACGGCAGCTTGGCGTATTCAGCTTTCGCTTGCTTGAGAATCGGGATGTCTGGGTCGGCGTCTTTCCAAGCTGTAAGAAAGTCCTGGTAGGCGGATCTTGCCTTTATTTTGTCTCCCGCCAGTTCCAAGGCCCGCGCCAACTGGCGCCGAGCCGCGGCGTCCACCGGGTCGCCCGCGGCCAATCCGGCGTGGGCCAACAGTCTGAAGAACTCAGCCGCTGCTTCCGGCAAGATGGCTATGTTTATCTATATGGTGAAATAGCACCAACAAGATCCTGTGCTCTACTCCGGGAAGCGACTAATGCCCTCGGCCACGAAGCAATTGTAAAAAGAACGCAACCACCTCGCGGTTGAACTGCTGGTGGAAACTGCTTCGATCGAAGCCTGGCTGGTCAGTACAGATGGATGGCGCAACCTGTGTGAGAGCGTCGCTGCAAGGCGGCAAAAACCCAAAGTGTCCACCACCCGAGACCGTGTGTAGATCGGGCGTGACGGGTAGGCCGCTTCGTACCACCGCCGAGTTCCATGCATCCGGAGCTTGTGAGTCCGCGTCGGCACGCCATAGTTGGACAGGAATCGTCACTTTTTTCAGGCCGCCACCCACAAATAGGTTACCCGCTGCGGGCGCCGCGATCACCGCGGCCCGGATCGCCGAATCGTGCGCCCAGACGGGAGTCCTGTGGATCGGGTCCAATTGATCTCCCTTGCGCTGCCGGACGAAATCACATTCGGGGGCGCTAGAATGCTGGTGGCAGAGTTGGATCATTCGTCCGAGGTCTGGAACTCCGCCAATCTCAACCAGAACCGTGAAGCCGCCGAGAGAGAAGCCGAAAGCGCCGACCCTTTCAGGGTCAATGTGAGCGCGATCGGTCCAATTGTCTAGGACGAAGCGGATGACCCGTTTCAGTTGGCGGGGCCGGTCGATGAGATCGATTCGATTCCCCGCATAGCTCTGATCCTGGCCGTTATCTCCAGTATGGGTGAGAGCCACCACGATAAAGCCGGCTTCGGCCAATGCGATTGCCGTGTCGTAGTGGCTGGCGAGTGATCCAGCCGTGCCGTGAGAAATGAATACGACGGGAAGTTTGAGTCCGATAATTTCCGCATTGAAAGCTACTTCCTGATGAAAGAAGCCGAGCGTTTGAGGGGACGCGAGGGAGTTGCTGGGATACCAGATTCCAATATCCAGCGGCTTGCCTGACGGATCGGGAACCTGCATTTGCCGAAATCCAACATCGCCCGCAGAGGCGCGGAGGATGGTCACAAGCACACCCGCCACTGCGGCAGCGAATCTCATGCGAGGTCTCGCAAGACGCGATTCATTACGACTATGGTATCCGGCGTAAGAAGCTCGGAGCTGCCCGCCAGGCAGCCGCCCTACTTGTGGCAGTCATATGGTTGTGATACAAAAGTTTCCAATAGCGGTACGGGGTCCGTACCAGACTGACCGAGTCGTCACAGATCTTTCGGAAGAAAGGATTCCAATGATTCATCGACTTCGTCTGCCCCTGCTTATTTTCGCTCTCGCAATCACGCCTGTGGCCTGCTGGAGCCAGATCTCTTCATCAACCGGAGCCATTCAGGGGACGGCGGTTGATCCACAAAACGCGGCGGTTCCAGGCGCGAGGGTCATGCTTACCAACCTCGCTACCGGAGCGACGACGCAAACGACAACTCAGCCTGACGGCACGTTTGTATTTCCGCTGCTTGCTCCCGGGCAGTACAAAATTCAAGTTCAGGCGGATGGTTTTGAAACCAGTCAGATCGATGGAGTGACCGTCGACGTAACCAAAGTTACCAATGCGAATACCCGGCTGAAGCTGGGCCAGGTCAGCACGGTGGCGACCGTTAACGAGAATTACGCCTCCATCGATACGCACACCGCGACCACGGGCGACGTCGTGACTGGCACGCAGATTCGCAATATTCCGCTGCCGACGCGCAATTTCCTGGATCTGACCGCGATGCAGGCCGGCACTGCGGCGCGCATTCAGAGCGCGGCAACGGTGGGCCGCGGGTCTCCGACACTGGATGTAGCGGGCTCGCGCGCCACGGTGAATAATTTTGTTCTCGACGGCGTCGATGCGAACAGTTTCGGAAGTAATAGCCTGGCGAGCGTTCCCGTGCCCAATCCGGAAGCCGTTGGAGAATTTCGCGTCAGCACGAGCATGTACGACGCCAGCCAGGGCCGTGGGTCAGGTGGGAACATCAACGTCGTGCTCCGCTCGGGCACGGAGCACTTTCATGGCAGCGTGTTTGAGTTTTATCGCAGCAATGACATGAACGCGAATGATTTCTTCGCGAACCTAGCGGGCAAGCCGGTCCCGGTGCTGCTCCAGAACCAATTCGGCGGACAAGTGGGCGGACCCATTCCGAAATTGAAAGACACATTCTGGTTTTTCTCCTATCAGGGGACGCGTCAGAAAAATGGCGTGTCGAGCCTGATCAGCGGATCGCAGCCTGTCCTGCCGGATGTCCGCACCGCCGCGTCGCTGGGAGCCGCATTTAACGTGAATCCGGCGAACATCGATCCCGTCGCCTTGAACATTTTAAACCAGAAGGGCCAGTACGGCGGGCTGTTTTATCCGTCGGGAACCTGCGCGGGCGTCCCAAACTGCACGGGCCCGGGCAGCATCGGATCGCTGGTGATTTCCCTTCCGACCATTTATAACGAAGATCAGGAAGCGTTCTCAGTGGACCGCAACCTTTTCAAGAACAACCACATTGCCGGGCAGTATTTCTACGCGAACATTACGCAGTTCGCTCCCACCAGCGGAGGCGTCTCGCTTGGGCAAGGCCAGAACTCCCCGTCGTCAAATAATCATGCGGCCTTGACCGACACGGAGACGTTTACTCCACGGCTGCTGAACGAATTTCGCATCGGCTTCACCAATATCAAATCGATTGGTGAGGGAATCGAAAAAGTCAACGTGAGCGACATCGGGATGCAGAAATGGGATAGCGCGACCTATGCAGGCATTCCGTCGTTGTCGGTCAGCGGACTGCTTAGTTTCGGCGGTATCGGCGTGAACAGCTTCACGCATGGGGGAAACACAGCCATCACAATCGGCGACACGGTGTCTTGGGTGAAGGGTAAACACACCATTCGCCTGGGCTTCGAGAATCGACGCTACGGATGGAACTACGAAAACGACTACGGAACGCGCGGCAGCATCAGTTTTCCCGACTTTCAATCGTTCCTTACGGGAACGCCCAACCGGCTGCAGATCGATGTCGGTTCGTTCCCGCGGACGTATCGCGCGCAGGACATCGTGGGATTCGCGCAGGACGATTTTCGCATCACGCGGAGACTGACGCTGAATCTCGGATTGCGCTACGACTACCTGGGATTTCCCTACGACCTGAACGGTAAGGTCGGCAACTTCGACCCGAGCCTGGTGACGCCGGCATGCGTTGCGGCGGGCGGCGGGCAGTGCGTACAGGCGGGATTCATTTCGCCCGCCAGTTTGAAGGGCACCACGTTGGCGACGCCGGGGGTCAGCAACACTACGCTGCTGAATAACAACAACACGAACTTCGCGCCTCGCGTCGGCGCAGCTTACGATGTGTTCGGCAATGGCCGCATGGCGCTGCGCGGCGGCTTTGGCGTTTACTACATCCGGACGTCCGGGCAGACACTGCTTCAGCTCATCGCGTCGCCGCCATGGGTCGAGCAGTATCTCGCGTCAGGAACCGCGGTGGTAGGCAGTAAGGTGCTGGCGAATCCGTGGCCCGCTGGACTCCCGCAGCCGAACCAGTTCCCCATCCTGCCCGTAATGGGGCAGTTCAGCGGCAAGTTCACGGCGGCGGGCGCGCCGATTTTCGTCAACCCTGATGGAACACCCGCGGTCGCCCAGTCGCTGTACGGATTCACGCGCGGAATGACCACGCCCTATGTTCAGCAATACAACTTCACCGTGTCGACGCGGCTTCCGGCCGGCTGGGTGCTTGAGACCGGCTACCTCGGATCGCGCGGCGTGAACCTTCTGGTGGAGCCGAGTCTCAATCAGTCGCTGCTGGTCAATTCGTCGAGCCCGGTCACGTACAACAATTCCCTGATCGCGGCGAACGGATTTCCGAACGGATTGACGATTACGCAAAACTCGAATGCCAATGCGCCGATTCGCGTGCCGGTTCCCGGATTTTCTGCGGCCGGGCTGAATCTGGTGACCAACCAGGGATATTCCCACTACAACGGATTCATCCTGGAGGCCAGCCACGCATTCACGCACACTTTCCAGTTCAAGATGGATTACACCTATTCAAAATCCACCGACAACGATTCCGGTCCGGCGGGCTCAGACCTCGACAGCTTCACGAACAATCAACTGGTACCAGGCGGCAATCGCGGCATCTCCGATTTCGACCTCACGCATCGCTTTGTGTTCACCGGAGTTTGGGAACTTCCCGGTCCGAAGTCGGGTTTCCTGGGGACAGCGCTCGGCCATTGGAGCCTGAGCGGAGTCTGGACCATCCAGTCGGGCCTTCCCTTCAACATCACGAGCACGAACGGAGGCGGATTAGGCGGGCTGAATGGCTCCGTGACAATTCGCGCAAACGGGGGCTCCTGTTCTACGCTCAAAAACTCCGGAGGCGTGGAGGCCAATCTCAATAGCTACTTGAATCCCTCCTGCGTGGCCGCTGTGCCGAACCTGCTCGCGGGTACAGTGCTCACCACTTACAACGCGCAGCAAGGCGCGGGCAATGGTTCGTTCCCGATCGGAAACTCGGGTGTAGCGGGAGATTCGGGCGTCGGCTCGCTGTTCGGGAGCCTGGGCCGCAACATAGTGCGGGGACCCGGCGCGGAGCGGTTCGACATCGCCCTTGTCAAGACCTTCCCCGTGCGCAAACTTCTGGGCGAAGCAGGAAGCATCACTCTGCGAGGTGAAGCGTTCAAGCTGTTCAACAATCCGATCTTTTCCAACCCGGCGGCGAATATCAGCAACGTCTCCACATACGGGCATATCCTTTCGACAGTGGATGGCACCGGACGAATCCTGCAAATCGCGGCGAAAGTGAGCTTCTAGGTACGGTTTGTCGCGTCGTTCATGAATTGGTGGCTTGGGAAGCGCCGCTCGCATTGCTAAGATAGGCAGCAAGCGAGGTAGTATGATCAACGGCCGCAGTAGCCGGGTTGTTCGGTTTGTGGTGCTGCTCTGTTCACCAGCTTCGCTACTTGCGGAAGGCATCACGCAACCCGGCGGCGTAACGATCAATATCTCAAATTCTGGAGATTTTCAGATCAGCTATGGATTCCCGCCTTGGACGTTTGGCGGGAAAGTTCCCGGTCAAGTCACAGATATCAGCGGTCTCAGTTCGGGAGACGATAACAACACCGTTTCGACCAACGGTCCGTACGACGAGCTGACGGTTTCCTACCAGGACGCCAACGGCAACCCGTGGCAGGTTCGGCTCCGGGCCTATCGCTACATTCCAATCGCGACAGTATCATTCACGAATTTCGTCAGCGTTCCCAACGATCAGCCCTTGGGAATCTTCACGGCGTTTCCAAACACGCAGCATCACTTTTCGAACGGCGGCTGGAACCGCGCCTTCGGTGTGCTGGGCTGGATGATGCGGGACAGCCCATGGCTGTTTTTTGACGATGACGCGCGATCCGCGATGCTCTCGCCGCTCGACCATCCGATGTTCGAACGGCAACGTTGGATTTCCGGCGGCGGCGCGAACGGCGTGATCGCCTTGGAGATCGAAGGCAGCAATTCTGTTTTGCCGGCGGGAGGAACTTACAGCTACATCGTGGCCTTCGGAAGCGGTATCGGCACAACGTTCGGCGCGTGGGGCCAAGCATACACGAACATGCTTGGGAAGATCAGGCCGGGCAACCAAGCCGACCTGAGCTTGATTATGCCAATGCTGTCCACGGACGCATTTGCGACTTACTATTATCGGTTCGATCCATCGCTGGGCTACGAGGACACGCTTTTGGCGGTCAAAGCGGACGCTGCCCAGTCGGGGATCAGGTTTGGAATAACGCATGTCGACAGTTGGTGGTACTACAAGGGCGGCAAGCACGATAACGATCCCATCGCCGCAGGAGCGTCGTGGAAAAACGGGGGCAACGGAATCTGGAAACTTCGCGCGGATCGAGAGCTGTTCTTACCCAATGACGAGAAAGATCCCGAAGGCGCGGGCTTCGGTCATCGCCTGGGTTCGCTCATGGCGCATGCCCGATGGATCGACCCCAACAGCCCGTATCGCGACCCGATCCCAGACGCGAACGGCAATGTCCTGACGGCCAAACCGGTTTCGGGAAACGTAATTGTCGACCTGGGGTTGTGGCGCAAGGTCGCTCAGTACCTGAAGCTAAGCGGCGTACAGGTTTTCGAACAGGACTTCCTTTCCGGTCCGGCAATAGCCGACACGACATTCGACGATGAATTGTTTCTCGACGCGATGGCCCAAGCCATGGGAGAGCAAGGCATCGCGCTGCAGTATTGTCTGCCGGTGGCTCGCGATATCCTGCAGGCGTTCCGATATCCTCATGTACATACGGCCAGAGCCAGCGGCGACGGCTTTAGTTGGCCGCATTGGGACGAAGAGCTGTATAACAGTTTGTTCTTCGGGGCCGGCGGAATCTGGCCGACGGTCGATAACTTTCGAACGACAGAAAAAAGAAATCTTCTCCTGGCGGTGCTGAGCGCCGGGTCATTGGCTTTGGGCGATCAGATCGGCGCGTTCGTGCCCATTCCAGAAGCCATTCGCGTGGATGGGCTGATTATGAAACCCGACACCTCAATGGTCCCCACGGATGCAACGTTCGTTGCGGAGTCAACGGCGATTGAGGACTTCTACGGCGTCGGCAATGGCGGTAACGCCGCGGCCAGCGGTGGCACGTTGGTCCTGCCCCCGGTGGTGGCCTACGCATATTCGGACTTCTGGTCAACCAAAGCAGAATACGTGTTCGCCTACAGTCGAGACTTGCACGGCACTGCGCCGATCCATTTTTCACCGGCAGAATTTGGTTTCGCCGGACAGGTTTATGTTTACGACTACTTCCGCAAAACGGGGGGGCGACAGCCGGCCGATCAAGCTGTGAGCACGGCGGTCGATAGCCAGGGCGCCTATTTCGTGATTGTGCCCGTTGGACCATCGCACATTGCTTTTCTGGGCGATTTGGCAAAGTATGTCCCGCTCAGCAAACAGCGCTTCCCGGACTTGTCGGATGATGGCCAGGTCAACGCGACGCTGCAGTTTGCTCGCGGCGAGACTGTGACTCTGTCATTCGCTGCGGATGCGCCGCCCACTGTCACGGCTGAGCATGGAGCGGCCGGTCCGGTGACCTACGACATGCTCAGCGGATTGTATCAGGTGACCATCGTACCGGATCAAAGCAGGACCGCGATCGTCCACATCGCACCCAATCGGATACAGTAGCCCCTGTGCTGGCGCGTCCGTTTCACCGCACGGCGAGTGTGATGCCGTTCGGGCTTACCGCATTTTCCACTCGTAGAGAAACGCGAATCGCCGGTCCTGTTGGTGCTGTTTGTGGAATGCGGACGTTAAGCTGAAAAACACCATCCACAAAGCCCGAGGCCGAACTGGTAGACAAGACTTCGGCGGGCTGTCCGCCGATCCATGCCGAAACAGGAAGCACTGGAACGAGACGAGAGCCGGTTGCCACCTCGCCATCGTGTCCCTGTGGACTGGTCTGTCCAAGACCGGTGGCGAAGAGCACGATCACCGAGCCCGCCCATGCAGGATTATCGGGCGAATTGAGGCTGCCGTCCTCGTTCAGGATGGCGCCTTGGCCGCGTCCCAATCCCGAAACTGAGAACACAGCCGGGGTTGCCGCGGCAATCTGGATGGCAGATCCCGCCGACTGTCGGCCAGCGTATTGAACCAGCACCTGGGTTCTCGTTCCAGCCACGCCAAAGGGAACCACCACACCCACCTGTTCAGAGGATGTGTACATCAGCGGAGCTGCGATCCCATCGAAAAACACTTGAGTGCCGGCGAGTTCGTTGGTGACATGACCGGTCTCATCGACTCGCATATTTTCGAGAACACCAGGTCCCAGATTTGCGCCAAGGATCGCCAGGACTTCGCCGGGAGAAACGGAATCTTGAATGAAACTGGCGCCGTTGAGCAGCGCGGTGATCTGTGGGCCCAGGCTTTCAGCAGGTTTTGGCGCGAATCCATAGATCACCAACCGGTTGGAAAACGTCGGGACATATACTTTGCCGTTGGCGACCAGAGGGACAGCAAATTTAGCGAATGCGCCGAGAACATCGCCGGGCTGCAAGTCGCTGTTCCAAAGTTCCTTGGTCAGATCCGAGGCATCGAAAGCGTGCAACGTTCCAGGGATGCCCGACCGATTGTAGTTGCCGGTGGTTTCCCAAACGATCCCGTCGGATTCGCCGTTGGAGGAAATCGCCATGCCATGGTAAAGCGAATCGCCTTTCCACGTGCCCTGTGACGCCGGCGTCTCTACGATGGTCGTGCCAATGACTGTGTACGCCTTCAAGAGACCGTTCCAATCGTGCTGGTACAATCGCGAACTCTGTTCGCCTCCCCAGACACCCATCTGGAAAATGCCGGCCAAGCTGGCGGTGAAATGGCCAGGTACAGAGTCACTCTCAACGTGGCCCATCGCGCTCAGATTGATGTGATACAGGCTGCCCGCCTTGTCTCCAGTGATGAGTAGGTCGCTCTCTGGCACCAGGATTCCGCCGGTCGAGCCCAAATCCAGATCATTTGCGCTCAGGTACTGCCAGTCGGCGGGAGCGAACCAATCCACCACCGTTAGATCGGAGCCGGACAGCTTGATCACGGAGCCGCCGAAATTGGTGTTCCCATCGAAGTCGCCATTGCCGGATGCCACATACACGTTGCCTGAGGAGTCGATTGCAGGAGCGCGGCCCGACTGCCAGATTCCGCCACCACCCCCGTCCGGCGTGGTGTTGAATGCAGCGACCTGATGCTGCAGGTTCGCGGCATCGTAAGCGATCAGCCAGCCATGATAGGGCCCCTGGTCTCCGTGGGCGCCGAAGCCAATGTAAATGGTGTCGTTGGCGAGAGCCAAACCGGGGCGCTGCAATTGCCAGGAAGCGTCGAAACTGACGGTTCCGTTGACCGTGCCTGACCCCGCACCGGCCACCGATGCGGCGATCGCAACAGGTCCACTTAGGATTTCGTGTCCATCGGCGAGGGACAGCGCGTGAAGACGAAATACGGGTGCTCCGTTTTCGAGAGTATCGGCAACGACATAAATCGCCTGGCGCACGATGTCGATTACGGGTGTCGAAAGGATGCCCACTTCGGGAATGATATCTGTGAAGTCCGGGAACTTAGCCGCGGGAACGGGATCTCCCAAATGGACCTGCCACAATGGGGAGGCCGCAGTGGGGTTGTCTGCGTCAATCGCATAAACGTTGTTGTTCATGGTTGCGACAAAGACGGCGTTCTTTATGCCTTTACCGAGGACTTGCACGCCCCCCACGTAGAGTGGCTGAGCGTAAATCTGGCCAACCACGTTGAAACTTCCCAGCTTGGCGAAGCCGCCGGTCGCAACGTTGGCAGGTGTCAAAATGGTCTCAGTGACATTCGCATTGGTGCGCAGGTTGTTATAGTTTGCGGTCACCACATTCGTCTGTGACTCGGCAAGAAAGGGAACCGCCAGCAGGCCAACGCCGATCTTCAGCCACAATTTCTTCCGAAACATAACGTCCTCCACGCTGGGCAAGCGAAAAACAGCATGGATGTCCGCCATAAAGGAATGGCAGGGGTCGAAAACGCGAGATTCAGAACTTTTTCAGGCAGGAATCGAAACGGAAGGCGGAGTTTCCGCAGTTATAAAGGCAGGGCAAAACGGAGCACGTGTGACGCCGCCTGGTGCTGCGAACACGTGACCAACTGCGACAACGGGTGTCGTCTTTAGGTGTGACGCTGTCGATTTGCGTACTGATTCAACGCGGATGTTAGCGCAGAAGCCGATCGCGGTGCACGGACCCCGCCTGTAATGATTTCCTTGTTGCTCAGGCGCTTGCCGTACAGTCTTTCGTTTTCGCCGCTGTCCGGACGTATGGTTGCCCCTTCCAGCGACAGGCCCGCGAATACGCCTCGTGATCGCGACCACGTCAGGATTTCGGCTGTCATGAGCAGGTCCGTGTTGGCGCTCGTTTCACGCCCGACGGGGCCGGCGGCAGCCGCTGCTTCGCCACCGAGTGTAAATTTGTCAGAGACCAGCCGCTTCATGCCGTTTGCGTTCATCACCAGCATAAAAACATCCGTTGACGACCCGCCAATCTGAAATCCGATACTGGCGCCTTCGATTCGGACGCCGGCGGGCGCGCCCCAGCCCGACCCTCGACGACACGCGGCGAAGCCTCGCCCATACTTGCCTCCGAAACCGAATGCTCCCTTCTTCAGCCCGGGAATAATGATGATGCAATTGGCACGTTCGAGCAGGTCGCGAGGAATGCCTTTGTCCGGGGTGCGCATAAGCTCCTGGAAAGCGGATGCGGCGTGGTTGATTCTTTGCTCTGAATCGGCAGCGAAGGTCCAAGCCGCCATCAGAAGTGCGAACGCAGCAATGCGAATCGGTTTCATCACAAGATGATCGGCGTTCTTCTGCAGGACCGTTAGCCGATCAGATGTGGATCCTTCCTCCAAAAAAGGCGACTGCGGTTGGACCAGTCAAGTTGGCGTTTTTGACCGCCGGACGTGGAAAGAAACTCCTAAGAACATTCGCTTACTGAGGAATACAGAGAACAAGGATGCAGTTGCCGGATCAACAATCTGGCCCTAAGGTTCGATCCATCGAGCGTTGGCCGCAGAATTGCCGTTACAGATTGCCAGCTTGATCGCCAATGAGTGCACATCGGACAACCTCATCTCAGACACCGCGCAGTAATCTCGTCGAATTACTGATGGTCAGTATCTATATTGCCCTGACTACCTATCTGATGCCCACCAACTCGGCGCCTTCATTGTGTCTCATTATCAATGCGGCCGTTCGTCCGTTCCAAATCACGATTCGGGCCAGGAATGCGGGGGCGGAGCAAAGTGACGCTGTGTGGCGCTTGGCACGACTCGAGAATGTTGTCCGGCGGTCGTGTGGTGAGCGATAGCGCTCCGCCTAATGTGCATCCCATGGAGCACCGGTTCGTTGAGCAACGCTTGGCCGCCTGCGGCGAGGATTGACTCCGAACCGCCGTTGCCGGTACCGAAGGATCGATTGAGCCAAACCTGGCGCCGCCACGGTTTTCTGCAGATCACACAGTGATCTTGCGGTCGAGGAAGTCTCGAATGGTATCTGCGATCTGCGGATAGTGAGTTTCGAGCGCGAGGTGGCCCGTGTCGTAGAGATGGATCTCCGCATCCGGATTGTCTCGCTTAAACGCCTCGGCGCCCACAGGAAGGAAAAACGGGTCGTTCTTGCCCCAGACCGCAAGCAACGGAGGCCGCTTGGTCCGAAAATATTTCTGGAACTTCGGATACAGTGCGACGTTGCTCGCATAATCCAGAAAAAGATCAAGCTGGATTTCGGTATTGCCGGCCCGCGCGAGAAGTGCGGAGTCGAGCTCGTACGTTTCGGGCGCGATCAACGCCGCGTTCTGAACGCCGTGCAGATATTGAGACTTGGTCGCCTCAGGCGTGAGAAAGTCACGCAGCGCGGCGCGATTTGCCACGGTTGCTTCCCTCCAGTATTTCTGGATTGGATTCCAGCCCTGGCTAAGTCCGTCCTCGTAGGCGTTTCCGTTTTGCGAAATGATCGCGGTGATCCGTTCGGGATGGTCTAGCGCGAGACGCAGTCCCACTGGCGCGCCGTAATCGAAAACATAAATCGCGAAGCGATTGAGACCGATTGCGCGGGTGAAACTGTCGACGGTCTTGGCCAGGCGCTCGAATGTGTAGGGGTACAGCTTGCGGTCGGGAGCATCCGAGAACCCGAAGCCCGGCAAATCCGGCGCGACCAAATGATAGCGGTCGGCTAGCGCCGGGATCAGGTTGCGGAACATGTGCGATGAGGTTGGGAACCCATGCAGCAAGAGAATGGCAGGGGCGGTTTTCGAACCGGCTTCGCGATAGAACATCTGGTTGCCGTCGACATTACAATGCTGATAACTGGTCATAACGAATCTCCTTGTAGGGATCAGGTGCTTTCTGCAAGGGCTTCAATGCATCGCAGATCGCTTCATAAGCCTCAGATGTACTAACCTGTAAAAGGATTCATTATCGGTGTAGTATGTTGGAGTGGAATATGAACACGACGGCCCCACGGCGGAACCAGGAGGGGAGAGATGGGTTCCTTTTTGTTGGCAATCAACTCGCGTTGGATTTCTTAAACACGCGTCCGGCCCCAAACGGAGAATCTTTGGAACTACTCCCTGATTTCAAAGCGCTCTTGCAGTGGTTTCAGGCGGCGGGCCTGCTCAACGTTCGTCAGGTGGCGAGGCTGCGGGAAAGGTGGGGACCATCGGATCGGGCTCATCAGACCCTCGAAGCCGCCTGGAAGCTGCGCGAAAAACTAAGGAAGCAGGTTCTGGCCTGGGAGCGGGGTGAGGCGGTCCACCGCTCAACGGTAGACGAATTGAACCGATTGATGGCCGACCATCCCATGCGAGCCAGATTGAAGGCGAGGGGAGACGCGTTCTCAAAAGAACTGTGGTTCGACCCGCAACAGCCCGAGGACTTGTTTGCCCCGCTGGCGTTTAGCGCGGCCACATTGTTCGCTGAGGCGCCTCGCGACCGGGTCCGGAAGTGCGCGGAATGCGTCCTGCATTTTCAAGACACGAGCAAAAAAGGAACACGCCGATGGTGCAGCATGCGACTGTGTGGAAACCGGCTCAAAGTCGCGGCGTACGCTGCGCGACAGCGGAGTAGTTAACCGGCGCGGAGTCACGCTTCCTCGGAAAAACGCGGCGTTGGCTGTGTCACGCCCGGCACGCACGGCGACGCACGCGCATGCCAATGGGAATTGATTCCGCAGGGCTGCATAACTTTCTTCAGGATTGAAGCGAAACCACGGACGGGTTCGCATATCCGCGCACATGGCATATGCGACGTCAATTTCGAAATAGAGGAGAGTCTCACTTGAATTGCAAAAATCTTAACTTTCGTGGAATTTCACGCATTGTCGCACCGGCCATCGCGATCGCGATGGGCATAACAGCGCTGGCACAGGATTCACCGCGCCTTCGCGCACCACGCCGAACCTTCGTTGGAGGGATCGGACAGAGCGCGGCGGACATCGCTGATGCTGGCGCCCCAGTCGATTTCAACCTCGCACAAGGTCCTGGACCAGGGCCGATCGGTCCGGGCCCGGGCTGCAACCTTTTTCCAGCCCCACCGTCGGTTGGCACGACGGTCGATATTTCCTATTTCGGACCGCCGCCTTCGACCACCAATCAGAGCCTGGTAGGCCCGGTTCAATTGCTCAAGTCCGGTCCAGTTAATTTCACCAACGGCACGATCACCATTCCTCTTTATCTGGGACACCTGAAAAACGGCGCCAACGTCTGGTACGTCCTGTTGGACGTCGACGATGCCAATGTGGCGGCGGAACTGGGTCTGAATTTCTCAGCCAAGATGACTTTCATGGCCAATGCCGCACGAACTGCCAATCTGGATCTGAACGGGAACCTGGTGTTCGACAAGGGAACCGTTGACTTTTCACCTGTGCGCAGCATCACGCCGGGCTCAATCGGCAAGGAGTTCCCTCCGATCGCTTTTCAGCCTGGCGCGGTCGGCGACAAGGACTACAGTCCATTCGTGCAGATCGTGAACGCCGGCGGCGTTATCTATAACGCTCCGATCGTGGCGTTCGGCGTGAACGCAAGCGACATCAGCTTCCCGAACGGCAATGTCGATTACTCCAAAGTGCATGATCAGGTAGTGGCCATCGACCCGGCGAACATGACTGTGACCCTCAACTTAATTAACGGCTTTAGCTTTGGAAAGCCAGTGTGGTACCTGTCGATGGACACGAGCATACCTTTGGGAGCCGCAATCGAGCACAACACCTTTGCTCCTCTGATGGCGGCGCTTCATTTGGGCGGCGATGACACTTTCTCCAGCCCGATCGAACGCATCTTCATTTCCACCAACGGAGCCCAAGGCTGCGCAAATCCACAACGGCAAGGTCTTTCCGCGGACCTGGCGGATGGGTTTCGACCCAATAACGTGGTGGGTGGAATCCCGACCAACGCGTTGGATTACAGTCCTGCATGGGACGCCCAGTTGTTCGAATGGACCCAAGACGCCATCAGCAAGGGGTATCGCGGTCAGGTGCGTGAAGAATTCCAGATCCTGACATTCGTCCAGGATGGCCTGATTACAGGGCCAGGCGGCGGCCCCTTCGGGAGCTCTGGCTTCTCGATCAACTGCACCATCGTGCAACGGCTTAACTAAGTGAGTACGCGCCCGCTGCCTACCTCGGGTACCGCAGCGGGCGCTTTTCTACGTTAAGACTTAAGTCCGTCCGAGCCCGATTCGAAAATTAGTTCTGTAGTCATCGCGATTGCCGCCTTCAGACTGCGATAAACCGGGCACTTGTCGGCGAAGATCCCATGCACACGACTCGCGGTTTCCCGGTGAGCCTCTTCAGCCTTCAGCCTCAGCCGCACGTGAATCCTGCGAATCACGAGTACATTGTCTTCGAGTTCAATCTCACCGACCGCCTCGCCCACCAAGCGTTCCCCCGACGCATCAATTTGACGCGCCTCCAGCGCGCCCCCAAAGGTTCCCGTAAGTCAACCCGCCGCGGCAGCAACAATGTAGTCGAGCGTCGTAGCGCGCGGTTCCGCGACGGCGGGAGGAACCTTGTAATGCGCCGCAACAGCGCCGTGGACGCCAAAAATAACTGGGTCCCGCTCGGCCGGGAGATACGCCTTGCGAACCGGCCCCTTCACGCGCTCGATTCGGACCTCGGAACGATACACAACGTCGGACATAAATCCTCCCTGACTAATTCGGCTTGCGCTGGAATTCCGACGGGGCTCGCTGCCGGTCCAGACCCTCATACTTGAAGCGCCATTCGAGCGGAACGTCTTCGGGGATGTAGCATTTGCGATCGTCGCACGCCTGGTAGCGGAACGATCCCCTGACGATCACTTCGCCGTCTGGACTGACCAGCGGCTTCAGCACAGCCTCCTGTCCAAAAGTGATCTCGCGGAGGATCCGGATGTGACCTCGATACACCGGGACGGTTTCGCCGATCGCTTCGAGGCGCAGCGTCTCCGAGCGCGGGTATTCAAAGGAGTGCCGTTTCGCGGCCGGTCCACCTTCCTCCAACCGCCAGTCGATCGGAATGTACCCCTGGACTCCGGGAGCATAGAGATGCATGCCTGGCTTCAGATCGATGTCGAGAATGAGTGCGATTCGAAGGCCGGGCCTGGCGATGTCATTACTGGCCGCGCTGGTGATTTGAAGGTGCTTGGCTTCCGTTGCTCTTCGCACCGCATCCACGGGAACCCCGAACTGCCTGGTCAGAATATCCGCCGTGGATACCCGATCCTTGTAGTCGTCTTCAAAGTACTTGGACACCACTTTTCCCTGCGCATCCACCACATATACTCCCGGATATGGAATGCCGTAAGTTAGCGTGCCCGGCTTGCTCGTTTCGTTGAGGATGTCGTAGGCCCGTATGATCTTCGACTCCGGATCCGAGAGCAGCGGATACGTGATATTCTGCCGGCCCGCGAAATTCTTGAGAGCCGCCACGGAATCGTAACTAATAGCCGCCACACCGAGCCCTTGCTTCCGGATCGCGTCCAAATGCTGTTCCAGCTCGACGAGCTGGATCTTGCAGAACGGTCACCAATCCGCGGAACGGAAGAACACCAGCATGACGCCTTTCGGACCCATCACGGATTTGAGAGTCTGAGTCCGGCCTTCCTGGTCCTGCGCGGAAAACGAGGGAACCTGCTGCCCCACGTCAGGCCCAGTCTTGATGTTCTGGCCATGCAAGGCCGCTATCGGAAGCGTCCACATCGCCACTTCGAGGAGAGACCTCTTTGTCATAAGCACCTGCTATGTCTCCTTGCGGTTCGCGCTGAATGATGAATCGACGGTAGAGCGTTTGGCTTCGGTCGCCATTCCTATGACCAGCCCGGCCAAAGCGCACAGCATCGCAACGCCCAAGTGCGACACCAGAATGTGCGCCGCATCCAGGTTTGGGCAGTGAATCTCCAGCACACTGGTTCCAACCAGTCCCGCGAGCAGCCCGGTTGCCGCGCCGGTCATGCCCGGAGAAAGGATGGCGCCCCGGCGCAGGACGAGCCAGAAGGCCATGGCGGACAAGACTCCAATGGGAGCGCCTGCTCTGATGCAGCCCCACGCGTTGCCCCAGAAATTTCGCTCACTTTGAAACTGGAACAACACGACGATCGCCATGGTCAGCGCGAACGTGATGCCAACAGGCAGAAGCCTCGGAGGAATTGTGTGGCGGCTGCCCGGCACCATCTGATGCACCAGTGAGTAAGCCAACAAACCAGTACTGATCGCCAACGCCCCCAGAATCGCGACGGTTTGCAGAGGCGTCATGACAGCGATCGCGCGCGGGCCCAACTGGTAGACAGCAATAGAAACGATGAAAGCGAAAATGCCAACGATAGCTGCCAACAAATAGCGCGCCGGAGCCACCGGACGCACCGGGCGCAAATCGGCGATGATGCTCTCTGTGATCTGACGCAGCGTTGCCGGCGAAGGCGAATCCACGGCAACCGGCGCGTTAAGAGCGTTTACGAGTTCCAGACAGCGATGGCAACTTCTCACGTGATCTTGGACTTCGAGCCGCGACGGCGACCCCTCGCCGAGAGCTCTGGTGACGTCATCGCAATTCATCGAGCCGCTCCTTTCGCCCCATCGTCTGCCTGGATCTGGAGCAATTTCCTGAGCCGCTCGTAAGCGCGGTGTGCTTTCTGTTTCACGGCGCCCACGGTAGATGACGTGGCCCGTGCTACTTCTTCCAGGCTTAACCCTCCCACCTTCAACATCGTCACCACTTCTCGCTGCGCTTCGGGTAGGCCCGCGACAAGTGTATCGAACGTCGGACCCGGGTTTCGAGCCTGGGCCTGCGCCGGCAGTTCCGGCAGCACCTCCATCGCAATCTCGCGCAGCGCGACCCGTCGCGTACGGCGGTAGCCGTCCACGCGTACCCGCCTTGCGATGGCATATATCCACGGCAGGACCGGCTCACCAGGGCGGTAGGTGTGCCGCACGCGATGAATCCGCATCCACGTTTCCTGCAGAAGGTCATCAGCCTGTTCCCGACTCGCGACCTGGCTCCTGAAGAATCGAAGCAAAGCGGGGCTGAGCGCAAGAACCAAAGCCGCCGGCGCATCCGGATCCGCTTTTTGGTAACGCGCCATCCAGCAATCCAGCTCTGCCAAGGGCGGCCGTGGCACAACGTTCTCCTGGAGAGCGGACTCCATCTGCGGGTTATTCGCAGCATCGGGGCGCGGAGTTACGCCTTGCGGGAACATTATCTCCTTCCAGCTCCCGAAAGCCGGGTATCTCCAATGTACCCCGTCGTTAACCTTGAATGTTCTGAAATCAGTGGTGAACGGCCACGGCCGGCTCGCCGTCGACAATTCGCGAGTTGTGCCCGTCACCCGATCGTTGAGCTAGAAACGAGTCTGCGGAAATCCGTCCAGGACCAAAGATAACCACCAGGAGCGACGCCATCAAAAAGGTGTACGGCGCCGCGCCCGTGAATTTATCGGGATTCGAAAAGATAGAGAACAACGCCTCGCGATCGGCCGTGACGTAGGCTACGAGCATGTCGATGACGAGCGGCACGGCAATCAAACGCGATCCGAACCCCAGAATGAGAAGGATGCCGCCTCCAAATTCGAGAGCCGAGACGAAGTAAGCGTTCAACGCAGGCGCCGGTATACCCAAATCCGTGAAGAAGCCAACTACTTTCCCGATATCGGTGAGCTTTCCCCAGCCGGTCTGCATGAACTGCCAGCCCCAATACAGGCGCACCGCGAGCAGGAATGGAGATTGCAGGCTCGACGACACGCGAATCAACAGCAGGTAATACTTTTCCACAAGCTCTCGCATTGAGTTATTCCTTCTTAAAGCTCCACGAGCATCGGCACCCTGGTTGCATCATTGCCGGCAGGCGCGCAAGTCAGGGCTCCGGCCGATAAACAAAATGCCACCGTGAAAGCACTCGGGCTATTCATATTCCTTCCATGCATCGGTTCGCAAAAAAAGGTGTTGAAAGTTACGCCCCCGGTCGCTACAGTAGCTTACAAACATGAAGATCTATTTCGGATTCACCGTGGCTGGCGACCGGTCGAGCATCGACACAGCTCGAACAGTCGTGCATCAACTGGAAGAAATGGGACACGAAGTCTTGACTCGGCACCTGGTAAGCGACAACGCCTGGGAGGCCGACCGTTCGATCAGCCCCCAAGACGTATTCCGGCGCGATATGGCTTGGCTGGACCAGTGCGAGCTTTTCATTGCTGAGGTCTCCGGGTCGTCCTTCGGTTTGGGATTCGAAACCGGCTATCTGCTAGGTGCAACCAGCAAGAAAGTTATCCTGCTCTATCGCCGTGACGTGGAGCAAAAAGTATCTCTTCTGATCACCGGAAATATGCATACGAACTGCACGTTGGTCCCCTACGCCACCGTGGAGGAAGTTGAGGAGTTTGTAGCGCGCAACATCGGTAGATGAACCTTTTCGGAGCGAATCTACAACCCGTCGCCATTAGTCTTTACCGATGCGGACGGTGTCTCTGCAATGGCTGGATCAGATCTGAAACCACTCCTGTTCGCGGCGCCGTTCGATGGATCGCGCTAAGGCGCCGAGCAAGGCGCCTCCCAGCGAGCTGATTGCCACGACGCCCCCATGCCAGACCAGAATATGAAATACGTTCAAGTTCGGACAGTTGATCTCCAGCACGCTCAGACCAGCCAAACCGGCCAATCCTCCCGCGACGGCACCGATAAGTTTGGGATGCAGAATGGCGCCGCGCCGGAGAATAAGCCACAACAGGAATGCCGCCGGGATCGAATACCTGAGCCCGTTTTTCATGCACATCACGCCGCTCGCAAGAAAGGCCGGCTCTTCCTGCGCACGAAACGTGTCAGCGATCACCATCATAAGCACGACCAGAATCGCAACCAGGAGCACGGCGGGAGCAATAGCGTGTTTACTTCCAGGCACCATTTGCCGAACCATTGAAAACGCGAGGAGCGCCGCGCTGGTCCCGAGCGTCGCAAACACAGCGACCCTCTGCACTATACTCAGCGCACCCCAGCCGTTCGTTCCGAGCAGGAGAGCGCCAACAGCCACCACGGAAAGAAAAATAATCGCGCACGCGAAAAGCAGGATGTAGGAGGGCGTTAAGGGCCGAATCGGCGTTAGATCCGACAAAATGCCGGCCTGGATCCGCGACAACATGCTCTCTGAGGGACGGAGCCCCTCAGCGGCGTTATCCAGCAAGCGCGTCAGACCGCGGCAAGGCTTACAGTGAATCAGGTGTTCGGCGGGTTGCGGCTCTAATCCGGAATCACCAGACCGCGAACTGATGGCATCATCCATGTCCCGACAGGTCACTTTGCTTCCTCTCCAAGCATCTTGCGCGATTCGGTCCTGCTCGATCGATCTGCCAATACTTCGCTACGGTGATCGAAATGGTCACGCCATCGTAACTGCGGCGTGAACTGACTGTCATCGCCTTCCGCGTCTAGTATCGCGCTCAAACATGCGGCACTCGAGGCGCGTTCTTAGGTTCGCTCCAGCCGCGAGTCGCGAAGCATGTCCTGATCGGACAGGCTTTGAAGAAATGCGGTGAGGGCCTCTTTCTCGCTGTCAAGCAATCGAAATCCACGAATGAGCGGACTCTTGTTAGTAATTTTCGAGGTTCTTCCAATGATGTATATGTCGACGTCAGTGGCTGGGTCGTCGCCGACGGTGAAGAATCCCGTCATGGCGACGTTCGACATCAATTCCTAAAATTGTTTCTCCGCGACGTTCATCTCAACAGCGGAGGCCGTTTCTTTCGTTTCTGCTACCGGCTTCGGCCGCTGACCAAATCCGGTCCCCGAGACCATCGCTCATCTAACGGGATGTGATCATTTTGGGTATCACATGGATCAGCGCGCCAGGATTGGCGTCTTCCAGCATCCATAGCGAGCCATCGGGGCCTTCTTCGACATCGCGGATGCGGCGCCCCACATCCCAGCGCTCAGCGGTTTTGGCGCCGCCATGGCCGTCAAAGATGATGCGATTGAGCGTCTTGGTTGACAGACCGCTGACGAAGCCGTTGCCATTCCAGTCCGGGAAGGTTTGAGTGCCGCTATAGAACATCAGATTGCCCGGTGCGATCACCGGAGTCCAATACAGCACCGGCTTCGCCAGGTCAGGCCGCGTGTCGGGATGGGGAATGGGCACGCCGTCATAATTCGGGGCATAAGAGACGAGCGGCCATCCATAATTCTTGCCCCGTTCGATCAGGTTCAGTTCGTCGCCTCCGCGCGGGCCATGCTCGACCTCCCACAATTCGCCGGTGGGCGAAAACGCCAAGCCGTAGGGCGTACGGACGCCGCTCGCCCAGGTTTCGGCAGGCGTCAGGTTGGGACCGGGAAACGTGTAAGTGCTGACCACCCTCGCGGTCTTGGCGACGTCGGTGTCGCGAGGCGGATCGATCAGGGAAATGGTGGCAGCGCCGATCTGGCCGTGGTTGGGATTGTCTGGTGCGGGTTTGCCGTCCAGCGTCAGGCGCAGGATCTTGCCTACGGGCTGGTCTGGATCCTGCGCGGGCGTCATACGCTGCCGGTCGCCCACGGCGAGGAACAGATACTGGCCGTCGGGTGAGAAGGCGATCTGCGCGCCTTCCTGCCCGCCCTTGCCTTTAGGCATCTGGCGCCACAGCACCTCGAAATTTTCGAGTCTCGCCGATTTGGCGGTGGCGTTCAGTTTGGCGCGCGCAAGCGCCAAGCCTCCGCCATAGTCACCCGGCTCGACATAGGTGAGATAGATACTCTTGTCGGTGTCGTAATGGGGCGAGAGGAAGACGCCGTGCATGCCGTTCTGGCCCTGCCAATAGACTGGAGGTGTATTGCTCACCGGGAACTTGTCGCCTTGTTGGGATACCAGCCAAACGGGCCCGACTTTCTCAGTGATCAGCATACGCCCATCGGGCAGGAACGCCAGGCGCCATGGCAGTTCAAACGTGCTCACCGTGGTCATCGTGAAGGGCAGGCTGGCTTCGGGCTTCTGTTCGCCCACATTGACCTGGGCCCAGCCCGCCGCTGATACCAGGCTGGAAAGCAAGGCTGCTTTCGCCAATTTCATCCTCATTTCTCTCCTTCCTTCTCAAGCGCCCGACCTTAAGCGATCCGCGGCGACGTCGCTAATCGTACATTACCATTCGGCCGTGCCAAATAAGTGAACTATGAAATACCGAGGTACGGGGAAAATAATCATTTCGACACTTTTTGGCCCTACATGACGAACCGGTCACCATCGATGAAGTCCTGCCAAGACCAGTAGGCGTTAAGACCTACTTAATGGACACTGTCTAGTATACACGTCGTCTCCGATTAGCGGCCTGTAGCAGAGCGGCGCGGCATTCACATGACGACAACAATCTCCACATCGCCTCTACTGCGCAGTACTTTTACGCTGACGTCGTGTTCGTGGCGAACCACAGCCAGATCCACATTAGCCTCCGCAAGCTTGAGATTGAGAATTCTGGCCTCATTCAGAAAGGGCGGGAGCCAAGGACGAACAAAGGAAATCTTAGAGGCGGTTCCGTCAATCGTCAATCCCAGACTCGCCTGGAAAAGCAGGAATACCGACGCCGCGGACCATGCCTGCGGAGCACACGCCACGGGGTACAGGATGGGCCCCTCTCCCGGGTCTCGCGGAAAGCCGCAGAACAGTTCTGGAACACGATGCAGGTCGAGATACATGGCGGTGTCGAACAATCCCGTGAAAATCCGCGATGCTTCTTGCGCCATTCCATAGCGGGCCAGCCCGCTCGCGATCAGTGCATTGTCGTGCGGCCAAACACCGCCGTTGTGATAACCCATCGGGTTGTAGCGCGGCTCGTTGGACGCGACCGTACGAATACCCCAACCGGAAAACGACTCGGGACCCAAGAGCGTTTGCGAAAGACGCCCGGCTCGCCCGGCAGGGACGATGCTGGAATAGAGACATTGCCCGGCGTTCGACGTCCGCACGCGGCAGGGTCGCTTGTCGCCATCTAAAGCCACCGCATACGTGCCCAACTCATCGCACCAGAATGCGCTGTCGAAACGAGACTGCAGTGTTTCTGCCCGTTTCTCGAAATCCGTGGACTGTTCCAACCGGCCGAAGATGGATGCCATCGCCGCACCCGCTCGCCACGCAGCGTAAGCGTACCCCTGCACTTCACACACGGCGATTGGCCCACGAGCCAGCGAACCGTCCGCGTGGAAGATCGCATCGTCGGAATCCTTCCAGCCCTGATGCACCAACCCGTCGCGCGACTGGCAACTGTACTCCAGGAACCCATCTCCGTCGCGGTCGCCGTATCGACACATCCAGCTCAGTGCTGCCTCGACGTTCGGCCAGATACGTTCGATGAACTCGCGGTCACCGGTGCGTTCGTAGTAAGCATGCGCCAAGTGGACGAACAGCGGCGTCGCGTCCACACTGCCGTAGTAACGGGCGAAGGGCATTTCCTTCAGAGCCGCCATTTCTCCGTTTCGAGTCTCGTGCAGAATCTTGCCGGGCTCGGCGTCCTGTTCGGGAATGACCTCTGTCGCTTGCGTTGAGGCCAGATACGCCAGCACCCCGCGGGCCAAGCCCGGTTCAATCCACAAACACTCCAACGCCGTGATCAGGCCGTCGCGGCCGAACGGAGTGTTGAACCACGGCACTCCCGCGTAGGGATACGGACCAGTGGCCAGCATGGTGGTCAACATGTGCAGATCGGAGGCGCCCCGTTTGACCCAGGCATTGAATTGTCCGTTGGACGCTTCGATCCAGCAGGCGGATTCTTTATGCGCATCGAGACTGGCCTGAGCTGCGGATCTCGCCTGGTCGAAGTGCAACACCCGGTTGAAATGCAAGGACGGACGCGACTCGGGTTCCCGCTCGCATTCGACGGACAGATAGAATACAGCCGCCTGTCTGGGTAGCAATGCAATGTCGAAATGCGCGTGGGTGGCATCTAACGACTTCGGCCGCGGCGTGAACTGCAGGAGCGTGCGGCGCACGACGCCGTCCAGGCCGCGATAGCGCAGAGTCACGCGGCCGTCGCTCACTTCCGGATCCAGGTCTTCGCCACGCGCCTTCCGTTGGAGTCCTCGAACCTCAAAGATATCGGCGAAGTCCGCTGCGAACTGCATCGTGATCTCGACTCGGGCGGGCTGGATTCCGTGGTTCACGAGCCGTAGCTCCTGGTGGCACACTCCATTCCAAAGGAACTTTTTCAATCCCAGATGCAGTGAGCCGAGCGGAAGGTACACGCGACCTTCCCTGCACAGATCGGGATTCGTGAGGGCGACCGTGAGTTGGTCATTGTCGTCCCGGATTGTGGAGCTCAGAAAGAACGGCCTGGCGCCCTCCAGCTCCAGCACCAGGCGAGAGAGAAAACGGGTTCCATCATGGTATAGGCCTTCCTCTCCGTTCTTCTCTGGCCGGATGTCGCCGTACTGATCGAACAGCACGAAAGTGTCGCCCTGCTTCAGGACTCGAATGGGTTGGTCGGTGAGACTCGAGTCGGCAAGGATGTGGCGGGCATCCTCGGGACGGCTTTGAGCCGTCTGTTCTATGCGATGTGCGACAAAGTCGGCCATACGGTCGCTTCCATATCACCAGACGAGAGGACGGAATGGGGGGCAACGCCATCGATAAGTCGCGAATAAACCTCGAGATAATTGCGCGCCATTCGCGTGACATCGAAACGCTGCTCGAATTCGCGCCGACATGTTTGGCGGCTTAGGCGCGCGACCCGAGGCACCGCCTTGACTGCATCCTCGATGGTGTCCACCACAAACCCGGTCTCGTCGTCCGCCAGCACCTCCGGAACAGAACCATTGTTCCAGGCAATGACCGGCGTGCCGCAAGCGAGCGACTCGATCATGACCAGGCCGAAGGGCTCCGGCCAATCAATCGGAAAAAGGAGGACATACGCGTTACCCATCAATTCGTCCTTTTCTTTGCCGCCGACCTCGCCAATGAATTCAACGAATGACTTGGACTCGCGCAGAAGAGGCTCGATCGAATTCCGGTAGTAGGCACGATCCTCGTCATAGATCTTGGCAGCAACCTTAAGCTGCCGTCCGGTTTTGTGTGCGATCTCGATCGCCCGGTCGAGCCGCTTTTCGGGCGAGATCCTCCCCACGAACAGGAGATACTCTCCTCCGTGCTTGCGGAACGTGTGGAGGTCGCGAGGCAGGCCGTGGTACACCGTTGCCTGCCAGTTGGCTCCAGGCAACGGACGGCGCTGATCGTCAGAGATCGACACCAGCGGCGTTTCCGCATACTCGTCAAACAGAGGTTGGAGATCATGCGGATTCACGCGGCCGTGTAGCGTCGTCACTCCCGGAGTCGCATGCCGGCGCAGGTGTGGAAAGTGCAGATAGTCGCAGTGAAAATGGATCACATCAAAGTTGCGGACCTCGCGAAAAACCAGTTCCATCAGCCGGACGTGGTGCGGCAGCGTCTCGCGGCAGTTCGGATCACGCCATAGCGCACGCTCGCAAGCCGGGACCAGTCTTGCCTCCGTTTCGGAGTCGCCGCTGGCGAACAGCGTGACATCGTGGCCCAACCGCACCAGCTCTTCCGTCAAATAGGAGACGACGCGTTCCGTTCCGCCATATAGCTTCGGCGGCACGCTTTCATACAGCGGCGCGACCTGTGCGATACGCATGATAGATGAATCCTCTCTCTTACTTCTTTTGATTCGAGACACGCACCTTGGGCAAACCGTTGCGGCGCTTTTCGAAATATGCGATTTCAACCAGCGTGGGCCACAATTGAATGGACGCCTTGATGACTCCAATCACGTCGTCGACAATCCGCAGCAGGTTCTGCTGAAAGAAGTCCGGCTCGAAGCTGTAGAACGCTTTTTCGAGGCTGGCTGCAAACTGCCGCAGCGATTGCAGACGATCCGGGGTCCGCGCCGTTTCAGCGGCTTTCAAGGCGCGCTGGTGAAGCGCGATGATCTTGTCCAGGATTTCGCGCGCATCCTCGCCGGTCACCTCGCCGTCATAGTCGAAGGCGATGGTGAGCGCGTCCATGTGCGTGACCGTGGATTTGATCTTGCGCTTCAGGAGGTTGCATACCTCCTCATTGAAGATCTCGGCGGCCGGCGGATTTCGCATGTAGTTGCTCTTCATGTGATGCTGCGCAGCATCCACATGCGCCGCCACCATGCCGCTTTGCTGCACCCACAGGCGGTATATGTAGTCTTCGAACCGCAGCCGCGTCGGAAAGAACGGCGGAAGACCGAAGGTGTTGTCGTATCCGGCGACGCCACAGTCCATCCGCCAGTTCTTTCGCGTGACCGCCGGCCGGAAATTCACCAGGACGTAAACGTCGTTCAGAGTGTCCAGGCTGGTCTGTTCTTCATCCTCCAGAAACATCTCCAGAAAATCGGTCGCATCGATGTCGTTGGTGCCGGAACGAAAGGTCTGCGCCATCTTCACCAGAGAAGTGTCCGGCACAGTCCCCCGCTGCAGCATCAGGGAGTGCTCGCGCGTCAGCCCTTTGCTGGCGTTGGTCTCCAGGTCCATGGCCGTATCGACCAGCAGCTCGCCTCGCTCGTAGTTGTCTGGAACCTCGTTTACCCGCTTGCCCAGAACGTCCAGGAATGCTGCCGTAATGTCGAACGATTTGCGAGTGTAGCCGTTCTCTCCGGCTTTGTGAAGCCGCCCGTGGCATACTTCGTCGTCGCTGAGCGACTCCGGGCTATACTCCACCAGACAATACGGACGCATGTCGTCATCGGAACTGATCATCAGTCCGCCCAGGGTGTACATCAGCGTATAGTTGCGATTTCCGCCATAGCTGGGGCGAAACAGACTCTTCACCAGCGACTCAAGCCGCTTGTCGCGCAAACGGCTGTTCAGATACGCCAGGAATTGTTCCTTCTCGCGCGGGCCGACGTAGTACAGGTCGTGATGGGTTTTCGTCTTCTCCAGCAGCGGGAAATACTTTTCCTGACTAGTCGGTGTGGAGTCGTCGAATACGATGATCTGGGGCGAATGCCCGTTACGCCAGAAGTGTTCGTCGTACTGCTCTGCCGTTTCGCCGACGTCGCGCAAACGGTATGTGGGGATCACGAACGATAAATCGTCTTCGTCTTGCATAGTCGCAGCGCTCTACTGGGAACGCTGCCACTTCGAGGATATGTGGAAAGGCCTGAAGAAGTCATAGAAAAGCCGTGAAAAAGTCATGAAGATCGATGCGCTGTGCCGTTACTTCTTCTTTCAGAAGCAGTTAGGTGAATTTGAGCTTGAACCGTGCGGAGGCCGTCGTGTATACGCGTCTCCACATCAGGCGGTTTATGGTAACCACCATCGCGCTGATCACCACCGTCGCTCCCAGCAATACCGGGAAATTTCTCGCGTCAGTCGCGCGGCTAGTCACCGGTCCCAGCCCGGTTACGCGGCAAACGAAGTAGGGACTGGAGCCAGGTCCGATCTGACGCAGCGGCGGAGAGAGCGTTCGCGGCAGGTTTGGGGAGAGGCTTGCCCAGGATTGATTCGACAAGTGCGCGTGAAGCCTTCGAGCTGGCGATGACCTGTGCTCCCTCCCGATGCCAGCGCGAGATCAGCGCCCGCGCCGGTTCATCGACATCAGTCACAAATGTCATGTCGATAATCAGTCCGCGATCGCCGATCACCGAAGAAGCAGTGCGCCAGTCTTGTTCGAGTCGTCGAGCGCCTTCCTGGTTCAAATTTCCCGCCAGTTCAAACCGGAAGGCGGTTGGCCCATCGTGCATGTAATATTGCAGTGCCTGCGTTTTCATAGAAGTCTCGGAGGTGTAAAGCACGTGAACGGCCAACAGTAATCGGCGGGAAAGCCCAGAAAAGTCTACAAAACGTTGATGTTTTTCGATATCGGTGGGTGTTCTATACTCCTCGTCTGCCGAACAGTTGCCGAATCATCGGCAGTGAATCGATCCTTGTCGCGAGGTTTCGTTCACCGCTTGGCATAGTTGGACGATGCTCAGAAGTTCGCGTAACCGGATCCGCACTGGCGCAAACTCGACCCGGGGGGAAGGGTCGCCCATCCAACCTCAACCCATCTTGGCTACTCGACTACAAACTACGCTGAATCCCGAAAGGGAGGTCAAACATCTAAAGGCCACGTAGAGGACTCTAAAATGGTAAGCGTGGTCAGCACCAGACTCGAAGAGCCGACAGACCAATCGGTCGGCACGCGTTATGAATCGCTGATCAGGGTTGCCGACTCGATCCGGGCTCAACATGAGCCGCAGGCGCTGTTCCGCGTCCTCGTCGACGAATTGCGCCCGGTGATTCCCTTTGACGCCATCGCGCAGTACGACGATTCCTTGAACAAGGTGAACTGGCATCTTTGCGAGGGCTACCAAAGACTCACCCCGGCAACTTCCGACATCCCGATCGAGGAGACACTACCGTGGTGGGTATTCGAAAACCAACAGCCGGCAGTCATAGCCGATGTTCGGCGAGAGACACGTTTTTCATATAGCGTGGAACAGCTCCGAAAGATTGGTCTGCGATCGGCGTGCGCGTTTCCGCTCAGTACGGCACATCGCCGGCTGGGTAGTCTGGTCCTCGCCAGTCAAAGAGTCGATGCGTACTCAGAGGAAGATGTCCGGTTCCTATCGCTGGTCGCAGGTCAGATCGCCTTGGCGATGGACGATGCCGTTAATTTTCAGGCATCGCGGCGCGCCCAGGAGCGCTTGGAACTTCTGTTGGACCTGACGAACCGTGTGGTCTCGACTCTAAACCTTCGGGAACTCCTTCGGGTGATCGCAGCGGATCTCCGCCGCGTGATGCAGTGCGATGGCGTTGGCATGCAGTTACCGGATCCGGAGGACGGAAAACTGCGGATTTACGCGCTCGACTTTCCGGGAAGCAACAACGTGATTCACGAAGGGTTTGAGCCACCTGACGCTGATTCGACGGAGGCGCAGGTTTTTCGAACGGGAGAGCCCACGCTGGTCGGGGCCCGGGAACTGGCGAACAATCCAATTGCCAGAGAGCTGGGAATCCAATCTGTTTGTGATCTGCCGCTCACCAGCCGGAACGGCGTACTTGGCTTGTTGTGTGTAGGTAGCTACCGGGAGAACGCGTTTACACAGGACGACGTCACTTTCCTCACTCAGTTCGCCAGGCAGGTAGCGATCGCGGTGGACAATGCAGTTGCGTACGGTCAGATCTCCGACTTGAAAGATCAGCTCGCGCGACAGAACCTTTACCTTGAAAATGAAATCCGCAGCGAACTGAATTTTGAGGAGGTAGTGGGAAAGAGCGAGGCGCTGCGCCGCGTCCTGACGCTGGTGGAAACGGTGGCGCCCACCGATTCCACGGTGTTGATCTATGGCGAAACGGGGACCGGGAAAGAATTGATCGCGCGCGCGGTGCACAATCTGAGTTCCCGCGGTTCGAAAGCTTTCGTGAAGCTGAACTGCGCCGCCATCCCCACCGGGTTGCTGGAAAGCGAGTTGTTCGGGCATGAAAGAGGGGCGTTCACCGGCGCCATCGCGCAACGTGTCGGACGGTTTGAGCTGGCGCATCACGGAACCGTCTTTCTGGACGAAATCGGCGAGATTCCGCTCGAATTGCAGCCCAAGCTTCTCCGCGTCCTGCAGGAGCGCGAGTTCGAACGGCTAGGGAGCACGCGCACGCTTCGCACAGACGCGCGGCTGATCGCCGCCACGAACCGGGACTTGGAAGCGATGGTCAACGAGCAGAAGTTTCGCCCGGATCTTTTCTATCGGCTGAACGTTTTTCCGGTCCGCGTTCCGGCGCTGCGCGAGCGTCCCGACGACATTCCGTTGCTGGTCCGTCACTTCGTGCAGCACTTCAGCCGTCGCATGAAAAAGAGTATCGACACGATCCCTTCGGAGACCATAAGCACGCTGGTGCGGTATCACTGGCCCGGCAACATACGGGAGCTGCAAAACGTAATCGAGCGGGCGGTCATCCTCTCTACCGGACCGGTTCTCAAAGTTGCGACAGACGAACTGCACCCTCGTACCGACGCGCCGCCAGTGAGCAATCATGGCAATGGAAATTTGCAGGCTGTTCTCGACGACGCGGAACGGCAGGGAATCCTGGCTACGCTCGAGAAAACCAACTGGAAAGTTGCCGGCCCCAACGGCGCGGCGGCCCTCCTTGGAATGCATCGGTCCACGTTGCAGTCTCGCATGCAGAAGCTCGGCATCCGCGTTTCACGCTCCCGCTCGTAGGCGCACAGGCTGCGAAGATTACTACCGAAAAATCGGTAACTTCTCAATTATCCGTCAGCAACCCTTCGGCACTCCAAAGTATTAGCATTCTCTGGCAAAGTTCAACCCTTTAGTAAATCAGCACTTTCAGAAATCCTGGCAGACTTCGCAGGCTGGCTGGTCGAATGCACCTACCAGTGCGCGAGGGAAGCCGATGCTCAAGATCACAAAATGCTCAACAGCTAACGAAGACAGGTGGATCTTGTGTGGGCAACTCACCGGCCCGTGGTTAGCGGAGCTTCGTTCGAACTGGGATCAGGTGCGCGACCGGTCTCGCGGCCGCAGGTATGTGATCGATTTGAGTGACGTGACTCTCATTGATGAGAGTGCAGAGAGATTGCTTGGTGAACTCAAAGACGAGGGTGCCGAGTTTGTCGCGAAGGGCGTTTATACGAAGCACCTTCTAGAAAACCTTAAGAGCGCTGAGCGGCAGCCGTTGCGGACAGACGGGCGCATGGGGCGCCGAAAGTCCGAGGCCAGCTAATCCACTGTCATTTTACACAGAGCAATCGTAATCAGAGGAGAAGAACAAGCAGAATGGAAACCCTATCGAAAAACCGCATGGCCATCTTGGCGGCAGCGGCATTGAGTATCGCGTGGTTGACCGCGGCAGCTTGCACTACCAGGACCTCGGCGGAAACCAAACAGTCTCCGCCGGAGGTGCAGGTATCGGCGGTCGAGCAGCGCGACGTTCCCATCTATCACGAGTGGATCGGCACGCTGGATGGCATGGTCAACGCGGCCATCCGGGCGCAAGTGACAGGATATCTGCTCACGCAGAATTACTCGGAAGGCTCATTCGTGAAAAAAGGGCAATTATTGTTCGAAATCGATCCCCGGCCGTTTCAAGCTGCGCTCGATCAGGCGCAGGGACAGCTCTCCATGGCAAGAGGACAGCTCGCTCAGGCCAAGGCGCAGTTGGTGCAGGCACAAGCCCAACTCGCGCAATCGGTGGCAAATCAGGGAAGAACACAACTGGACGTCGACAAATACATCCCGCTTGCCAAACAACAGGCGATCACGCAGCAGGAAATGGACAACGCCGTGCAGAATAACATCGCCTTCATAGCTCAGATCGAAGCCTCGAAAGCTGGTGTCGAGACAGCCAAGGCACAGATTGAGGCGGCCAAAGCAGCGGTGGAATCGGCTCAGGCCGGGGTGGAAGCGGCCCAAGTGAATATCGGTTTCACGCACTTGGTCTCGCCCATCGACGGGATCGTCGGGCAAGCTCAGGTGCAGGTGGGGAATCTGGTCAACCCCACTAGTGGAGTGATTACCACGGTTTCGACACTCGATCCGATCAAGGCGAACTTCACGGTCGGCGAACAGGAATACCTGACCTTGACGCGCGGCGGCGGAAACGATCTGGCGAAGTTGCAGCTCGATCTAATCCTGGCCGATGGAAGCACCTATCCGAATAAAGGCAAATTCTCCTTCGCGGATCGCCAAGTGAATCAGAGTACCGGCGCAATTCAGTTGACGGGGCTCTTTCCGAATCCCGGCAACCGGCTCCGCCCGGGGCAATACGGCAGGGTCCGGGCCGCGGTGGGGACCAGCTCGGCAGCGCTGCTCATTCCGCAGCGCGCAGTGACGGAACTGCAAGGCGGCTATCAGGTCTCGGTCGTCGACAGCGCCAACACGGTCGCCGTTCGGACCGTCAAAGTGGGCGGGCAGATCGGCTCGATGTGGATCGTCACGGAAGGATTAAAACCGGGCGAACGCGTAGTGGCCGAGGGTGCGCAGAAAGCTCGTCCCGGCATGCAAGTCAGCCCGAAGCCGTTCGTGGAGGGAAACTGAAATGTCTAAATTCTTCATCAACCGGCCGATCGTGGCTATGGTCATCTCGATTCTGACGGTGATTGTGGGAGCCGTCACGGTGTCCAGCCTGCCGATAGCGCAATTTCCGAATATCGTGCCGCCCGAGATTCAACTTCAAGCCACGTTTGTCGGCGCGGACGCGAAGGCACTAGAGCAATCCGTCGCGACGCCCATCGAACAGCAAATCAATGGCGTGGACAACATGAATTACATGTATTCCTTAAACGCCACGGGGAACTCGCAGACCACGATAGTGGTAGACTTTGACGTCAAAACCGACCCGAATACCGATCTGATTCTCACCCAGTCACGCGAGCTCCTGGCGAACGGCCAGCTTCCGCCGGACGTGAACAGTTTCGGGGTCACTGTCAAAAAGTCACCAACTGCTCCTCTCATGTTGGTCTCCTTGTTTTCGCCACGCGGCACTCGCGATGCGCAATTCATGGCCAACTACGCCTATATCAGCCTGAACGATCCCATCGCGCGCTTATACGGTGTGGGCCAGACGACGGTTTTCGGCGCGGGCCAGTATGCCATGAGAATGTGGGTCAAGCCCGACCAGTTGGCGAAGCTGGGCATTACGGTGACGGATATCGCGAATGCGGTCCAGGCACAGAACACCGTGAACCCTGCGGGTCAGGTTGGCGGCTCGCCCGCCCCCAACAACCAGCAATTCACCTATTCTGTTCTTGCTCAAGGCCGCTTGACTTCGCCAGAGGAATTCGGAAACGTCATTGTCCGCGAGACGCCAAATGGCGGAATCGTCCGCGTGAAAGACGTCGCGCGCATCGAGTTGGGCGCTAACGATTACAGCATTGTCAGCCGCTTGAATGGCAAAAACGCCGCGATCGTTGCCGTTTACCAGTTGCCTGGCTCAAATGCGGTCCAAACGGCCGCAGGCGTCCGGAAGCTGATGTCTGAGATGAAGCAGCGCCTCCCCGACGACATGGATTACGCCATATCGCTTGACCAGACCAGCGCGGTTACGGAAGGCATGAGGGAAATCGTCATCACGCTATTGATCGCTGTCGTGCTGGTGATCCTGGTGGTGTACCTGTTCCTGCAGGACTGGCGTGCGACGCTGATCCCATTGCTCGCGGTGCCGGTCTCGCTGGTGGGCACATTTGTTTTCTTCCCCGTGTTCGGCTTTTCCATCAATACTCTTTCGATGTTCGGGCTGGTGCTGGCCATCGGCCTGGTAGTGGACGACGCCATTGTCGTCGTGGAGGGCGTGCAACGCCACATCGAAGAGGGTCTTGCTCCGAAAGATGCCGCTCGAAAAGCAATGGAAGAGCTCTCTGGACCGGTCATCGGTATCGCTTTGGTTCTCTCGTCGGTGTTCGTGCCGACTGCCTTCATCCCTGGCATCACCGGGCGACTCTATCAGCAATTTGCCGTGACCATCGCGATCTCGGTAGTCCTCTCGGCCTTTAACGCCCTTACACTGAGCCCCGCCCTTGCTGGATTGCTGCTGCGGCCGAAGAAAGAAAGTCGCGGACTGCTCCGCAGGTTCTTCGACTGGTTCAATGCCATGTTCGAGCGCACCACCCACGGTTATGTCCGTCTTTCCGGTGTGCTGATTCGGAAAAGCGCTCTGGCGCTGGTGGCATTGGCGGTGTTCGGCGTTGCCGGACTGTTCTTTGGCAGCCGCGTGCCATCCAGCTTCCTCCCCGATGAGGACCAGGGCTACGTTTTCGTCAACATGCAGCTCCCGAATTCGGCTTCGCTGGAGCGGACGTCGGCAGCATCGAGACAGGTCGAGCAGATCCTCGCCAACACACCCGGCGTCCAGTACACCACCAGCGTCGTCGGCTTCAGTTTGCTCAGCTTTGTCCGGACTACCTATAACGCCTTCTATTTCGTCACTCTGAAGCCCTGGGGCGACCGCACAAACCGGGCGGACCAATATCAGGAAATCAAGGCGCGCTTGAACCAGCAACTTAGCGCGTTACCTCAGGGAACTGTCTTCAGTTTTTCACCGCCGGCGATCCCTGGAGTGGGCACTTCCGGCGGATTTACGTTCGTGCTGGAAGATCGCGCCGGGCGGGATGTCCAGTTCCTTGCCGGCAACCTGGACAAGTTCCTGGCGGCCGCCCGCAAGCGTCCCGAAATTGGCGGCATCAGCAGCACGTTTCTGCCCAGCGTGCCGCAGAAGTTCGTGGATGTCGATCGGGAAAAAGTGTTGAAGCAAGGTGTGCCAATCAGTGATGTTTACAAGACCATTCAGGCTTTCATGGGGGGGCTGTTCATTAACTACTTCAACGATTTCGGCCGTACCTGGCAGGTGTACGTGGAGGCGGAAGCGCCGTACCGGTCGAATCTGGAGAACGTGGGACAGTTCTATGTGCGCAACGGCAGTGGGGAGATGGCGCCGCTTGCCGCGCTGACCACGTTCGAGTCGCGTGACGGACCCGAGTTCACCATGCGCTACAACGAGTACCGCTCGGCGCAAATCAACGGCAGCGCCGCTCCCGGGTACAGCTCAGACCAGGCCACGGCGGCACTCGAAGACGTCTTCAAGCAAACCATGCCAGTCGAAATGGGCTTTGACTACATGGGTATGTCCTATCAGGAGCAAAAGGCACGGCAGGGGATCTCGCCTTCGGTCATCTTCGGCTTCTCACTATTATTCGTGTTCCTGATTCTGGCGGCGCTCTACGAGAGCTGGTCGCTGCCGTTCAGCGTGCTGCTGAGCACGCCAATCGCGGTGTTTGGCGCGTTCGGAGTGCTATGGCTCCGCCGCGTTGCGCTCGCTGCCTTCCTGCCTGCTTACATGGTCCAGTTGGAGAACGATGTCTATTCGCAGATCGGTTTGGTGATGCTGATCGGTCTCGCCGCCAAGAACGCGATTCTGATCGTCGAGTTCGCAAAGGAAAAGTATGAGCACGGCATGTCGCTCGTCGACGCCGCGCTCGAAGGCGCCAGATTGCGTCTGCGTCCGATCCTGATGACGTCGTTTGCATTCATTCTCGGTTGCGTCCCGCTGTGGACCGCATCCGGAGCCGGCTCGGTGGCGCGCCAGATCATGGGCACCACGGTGATCGGCGGCATGCTGGCAGCCAGCGTACTCGGCATCTTCTTTATACCGGCGTGTTTCTATCTGGTGGAGAAGGTTGCCGGCGCGGCGCGGGCGCAGGGGCATGCTCCCGAGCCGCTTCCATCACCTGCGCAGGGAGATTGAAATGATATACCGAGGGACGATTGTTTTGATTGCTGCCGCCTGGCTGACGGGTTGCGCCGTTGGACCGAACTACCAGCGCCCGCTGGTGAAGACGCCCGAGAACTTCCGCGCGCCCGATCCGCTGCCCCCGCCGCAGCCAACGTCGCTGGCGGATCTAAAGTGGTGGGATGTGTTCAAGGACGAAAAACTCCAGGAGCTGATTCGCGCCGCGCTCGACGCGAACTACGATCTGCGCGACGCAGTGGTTCGTGTCGAAGCGGCGAGAGCGAGTCTGGGGTCTACGCGCTCAAACCAATTCCCGCAGATCGGCGCGAGCGGGGATATCCAATTCACTCGGATTTCGCGCGGCGGCCAGACACCCTTGCCAGCCTCGCTCGTGCCTTCGCAGAACCGGAATTTTGGCGAAGCGGCGTTGAATCTTCTTTCGTTCGAAGTAGACATCTGGGGACGGCTTCGGCGCGCCACGGAGGCGGCCCGCGCCAACATGTTGAGCGCCGAAGAGAACCGCAAGGCTGTGGTGGTCACCCTGGTGAGCGATGTCGCCACCGCTTACCTCCACTTGCGCGAGCTGGATTACGAGCTGGAGATTTCGAACGCCACGCTCGCCACGCGGCGGGACTCGCTGAGCCTCACCACCGACCGTCAGACCGGGGGCGTTGCCACGCTGCTCGATCTGCGCCAGGCCGAGCAACTGGTGGATACAGCGGAGCAGACCATCCCGCAGATTCAACAACAGATCGAGCAGACCGAGAATCAAATCACTTTGCTGCTGGGGCAGAGCCCTGGCGGAATCGTCCGGGGCCAGGATTTCATGCAGCAGGAACTGCCGCCTGAAGTACCCGCCGGATTGCCGTCCGCGTTGCTCGAACGAAGGCCGGACATCTTGGCCGCGGAGCAGAACCTGGTGGCTGCCAACGCGAACATCGGCGTCGCGAAGGCCGCGTATTTTCCGCAGATCAGCCTCAGTGGATTGTTGGGCGGGCAAAGCAGCCAATTGTCTACTCTGTTCAATGGACCGCACAGCGCGTGGAGCTTTGTGCCGCAGGTTTCGCAACCGATATTTACCGCGGGCCGATTGAAATCCGGCGTGAAATTCGCCCAGGCTCAGCGTGACAGCGCGCTCATCCAGTATGAAAAAACCATTCAAACGGCGTTCACCGACGTTTCGAACGCGCTGATCGCTCATCAACGGGTGCGCGAAAGCCGCGTTAAGCAGGAGGCGTTGGTGGCAACGTTGCAGGATCGGACGCGTCTGGCCTATGTCCGCTATCGAGGTGGGGTCGATACGCAGCTCAATGCGCTGGATGCCGACCGGGACCTATTCCAGGCGCGGCTGAGTCTCGCGGAGATTCGTCTCAACGAGTTGCTGAGCGTGGTCCAGCTTTACAAAGCGCTTGGCGGAGGTTGGAGTTAAGTGCCGACAGACAAGCAACCGCGGGCTTTAATGGCACGAAGCGAGTGGTTTCTTCGAAAGCATTGATGCGTTACTACATACACAACGGACCGGCGGCGTTTCGCTTGGGTTCCCCGCATTTCCTAACGCCTTGGACATCCAAGTTCCAGAAGACGGTGGACGCTGCGACATCGAGGATGCCGCGCGGCGAGTGGCGTGCACTATACAAGACCTTGAAGGGAAAAATGAAAAAACTTCTCGGACTCACGCAACGTGAAGACAGGAGCGAGGGCTCGGGCATAGCGAGAATGGAACGTTCCCAGCGCCTCGCCGGTGCGGAGCAGCGCTCTGAGGTGCTCCAGATCGCGGCAACTCAGTTCGCCAAGACAGGACTGCGTGGCACCACGACACTGATGCTGGCGAGGGCTGCTGGAATCTCAGAACGCGCACTTTACGTCCACTTCGGAAGCAAGGAAGCTTTGTTCCGGAAGTCCGTTGAAGACAACATCGAGACGCGCCTTCAGTTGCTGGAGGGGCGCACGGCATCGGGGGTATACGAGAGCGAAACGGCTGCTATTCAGCACATCGCGAAAGCGACCGTGACGGTCTGTGTGGCCGGCGCTGGGAATTCGATCTTGACGAACTGGGCTCTTTTGGAAGATCCCGACTATGCGGCCGACCTGTACCGCAACGAGATGGGAGCGGTCGAGATTGTATGGGACCGGGCACTTGCGGAACGCTTCCCGGATTCACGCTCGCGCCGGATTCTCTCCGTTCACTTGGTGCCCTATGCGGTTAGCGCCTGTCTCGCATATGGCTTGTGGCTCGCTACACTTCGCCACGACGCGGAGAGCGCTGCGGCCCTTGCCGAGGGGTTCGCGGCGGGGATAGCGCAGGCCGCTTCGGCCCTGCTATCGGAACAAAGCTAGAGGAATGTGCTGCGCCGACGCGGAGTAACGCGTTAGGCATCTGCGGGGTTTCTTATTTGGAATGATCCGCTAGCATTCGTCGATGGATGAGTATCTACTCATCAATAGGGGACGAATTGGCGAAGCCGAAGAGCGAAGATAAACGCAATGCGATCCTTTCAGCCGCGATCCAGGTTTTCGCGGAGCGGGGACTGGGTGCACCGACTGCAGCCATTACAAGCGTGGCCGGGATTGCGGAAGGCTCGCTGTTTACCTACTTCAAGACGAAGGATGAGCTGATCAACGCGTTGTATCGCGAGCTCAAGCTGGAACTGGCGGATGCGATGATGTCCGGTTTCCCAAGAAAACAGAGCGTGCGGCATCGATTGGAGCACGTCTGGAATGGCTACGTGCAGTGGGGCGTGGCTAACCCGGACCAGCAAAAGGTTCTCAAGCAAATTCAGGTCTGGGGCGGGCTGACAGAGGAGTCGAAGGAGGCGGGATCCGCACCGTTCACTGAAATGCAGAGGATGACGGAGGATGCGGTCACACAACGGATCTATAAGGAAATACCGGAGACCTTGATCGGAGCGACGCTGGTCGCCCTCGCAGGGATGACAATGGATTTTATGGCGCGGGAGCCGGAAAAGGCGGAGATGTACCAGACCGCCGGGTTTGAAATGCTGTGGGCGGCAGTTACTCGCCGCTAGGCTTTTTTCGTGAATCTGTCATGAGTGCGTAAGCATTCATAGTGGTGGGGAGAAACTGTTCGTGGAAAGGAAGTCCAACATGACGAAGTGGACGCTGGCTGACATTCCATCACTGCGCGGCACGCTGGCATTGGTCACCGGAGCGAATAGCGGCATCGGCTGGCATACCGCGCTCGAACTGGCGCGGGCGGAAGCGAGGTTATTCTGGCGTCCCGAACAGAGGCGAAAGGCCGCGATGCCGTGGACCGAATCCGACGGCGGCCTCCGCAGGCGAGCGTGCGAGCGGAGGTGCTCGACCTGGCGAGCTTACGGTCCGTGCAGAGCTTCGCGGCGAGAATCGGCGGGGAAGCGAAGCTGGATCTTTTGATTAACAACGCCGGCGTGATGTCGGTGCCGAAGCGGCAGGTGACGGAGGACGGATTCGAACTCCAGTTTGGGACGAACTTTCTGGGGCCTTTCGCTCTCACGCTGGCATTGCTGCCGGCGCTGATGCGGGCGCAGTCGCCAAGAGTAACCACCGTTTGAAGCGGCGCGGCAGCTGTGGGAGAGCGCGGAGACTCTGACTGGCGCCGCATGGTGTGTCGTCGAACCCCCGGTGCGGTTGCCGGGCGATGACGTGCGCGAGGGACCTGGATCATTCATTCGAAAATAACTAAGAAGGAGATTCATATGAAATACCGACTTTTGGGCAACAGCGGACTTCGAGTTTCGGAGGCAGCGCTCGGCACCATGACCTTCGGCGATGACTGGGGTTGGGGCACGGCCAAGGACGAATCGAGGAAAGTATACGATGCCTTCCGCGAGGCTGGGGGCAATTTCATCGACACTGCCAACTTCTACACGAGCGGGACCAGCGAATCGTTTCTCGGCGAGTTTTTGGAGGGTCATCGCCAGAGCGTGGTTCTGGCCACGAAATACACCCTGTCTGCTCCGGGCACCGATCCGAACGCGGCCGGCAACCAGCGCAAGAATATGATGCAGGCGGTGGAAGCGAGTCTCAAACGACTGAAGACCGACTACATCGACCTTTATTGGGTCCACATGTGGGATCAAATCACGCCCGTCGAAGAAGTCATGCGAGGACTCGACGATCTGGTTCGGGCGGGCAAGGTGCTCTACACGGGCATCTCCGATGCTCCCGCATGGTGGATCGCGCAGGCGAATACACTGGCCCACCTACGTGGGTGGTCTCCCTTCGTCGGGTTGCAGATTGAATACAGCCTGATCGAGCGAACCGTCGAGCGCGAGCTGATCCCGATGGCCAAGGCGTTGAACGTCGGAGTGACTGCGTGGTCGCCGTTGGCGGGCGGCGTACTGACCGGCAAGTATCACGGCCATGGGTCGCCTGAGCAGGCGCGCATGAACAACGACATGATGAAGGGCTTCATGCCGGAGCGACAGCGCGCCGAACGCATCGTCGCCGCCGTCAAGAGTGTTTCAAATGAGACTGGTCGCAGTTTGGCGCAGGTGGCGCTGGCCTGGCTTCGCTATCGGCCCGTGCCGGTCATCCCGATCATCGGCGCTCGGAAGCTGTCGCAGTTGCAGGACAACCTCGCGAGCTTCGAACTGACGCTTTCAGCAGATCAATTGAAGACGCTGGACGAGGCAAGCGTGATTGAAGTTGGGTTCCCCTACGAAATGTACGCAAAGGAAATGCCGCGAGCAGTTTGCTACGGCGGTCTGCGAGACCAAATCCTCGCGTAGGCACATTTGCATTTCGTCCGAGCATGAATGAATGAAGAAAGGATCCGAAAATGACACAGAAGACTTGGTTGATTACGGGAAGCGGAAACGGATTGGGGCGCAACATCGCCGAGGCGGCGCTGAAGGCAGGTGACAACGTCGTGGCTGGAGCGCGTCGCACGGAAGAACTGGCGTCGCTGGTGGCGCAGTACGGTGAGCGGGTGAAGCCCGTTACTTTAGAAGTGCGCGATGAGGCCGCGGCAAAAAGAGCAGTGCAGTCAGCGGTAGACACCTTCGGGCGGCTCGACGTGTTGGTCAATAATGCCGGCTATGGGCAGTTTGCGCCGTTCGAGCAGATGAGCGCAGAAGACTTCCAGGCTGTGGTGGACACCTGCTTCTACGGCGTGGTTTACACGACGCGCGCCGCTATACCGGTAATGCGCAAGCAGAAGAGCGGTCACATCTTTCAGGTGTCATCGGTCGGTGGCCGCATAGCGATCGCCGGCAACACGCCGTATCACGCGGCCAAGTGGGCCGTGGGCGGTTTCAGCGATGCACTGGCGATGGAGGTCGCGCCGTTCGGGGTCAAGGTCTGCACGCTGGAGCCGGGCGGTATTCGGACGAATTGGGCAAGGCGGGCTGGACAGAATGCGCCGGATCTGCTGCCGGAGTACGAGGCCTCGGTCGGTTCGATACTCAAGCTGCTGCGAAGCCTCGAAGGAAGTACCGAAGGCGATCCGCGGAAGATCGCGGATGTGATTGTGCAACTGGCGAATAGCGATGAGGTGCCGCTAAGGTTGATCCTCGGTGTGGATGCAGAGAGGCGTGTGCACCAGGCGGAAGCTGCGCGCGCAAGCGAGGCAGAGAAATGGCGGCATCTCACTTTGTCAACAGTATTCGAGGACGCGGAAATCCATTCCTGAGCTGCTGAATTACTAACAACGAAAACTCAGGGCTTTGCCACCGGACGATTGCTTGACACTCGTGCGATCAAATCGTCGAGTCTGGAGAGGAACACCTTCAGGATTGACGACGCGTTCGCTTTGTTGTACCCGACGACCAGATCGATCGTCGGCACATCCCCGCTCAGAGGACGGCTGATGACCGACCACGGGAGAAAAGGTTGTACATATGCGGGCAACAAAGCGACGCTCCGCGTTGAGGCGATCAGGGACATCGCCATGGCAAGATTATCGGCTTCAAGCGCGGGCTTGGTGTCGATTCCACATCGCTTGAGGTAGTCATCAATAACGGCCCGTAGCACAGGAGCAGCCGACACGTTGAGGAGTCTCTCGCCCGCGATTTGCTTCGGATCGATGACTTTTCGAGAGGCAAGGCGATGATCGCTCGGAAGGATGACGACGAGCGGTTCCTTGGTGACAACCCTGTAGATCAGATCTGCCGCCTTCATCTCGGCCCTCAGAAAAGCGACATCGAGCTTGCCTCTCATCAAATCCTCCCCAAGATCGCGAGAAGAAGACTGACTTGAGACAGTGACATCGATCTTAGGCAACTCGTCTCGAAGAACGCGCATCACCTCAGGCAGCCAGTCGATCTCCTGGCCGGTCAAGAATCCAACAGCAAAAGTTGGTTTATTGGGTTTGGCCGCCCGACGCGCCGCTTCACTGGCTGCATCGACCTGAATCAGCGCCAGCCGCGCATGATCGAGGAAGGCCTTCCCTGCCGCCGTAAGTTCAATGCCGCGGGCGTTGCGAGTCAAAAGCTGGACGCCCACGTCGTTTTCCAAATCGCGGATTTGACGACTGAGGGACGGTTGCGCCGTGTGAAGTAATTTTTCGGCAGCCACGGTAAGGCTTCCTGCCTCCGCAACCGCAACGAAATAACGAAGATGGCGGAGTTCCATTTAACGCCCATACCTGTCAGGTATGGTCATCAGCATACAAAGTATTTGTGAACGGGGCAATCGCGCCGTAAATTCGGGGTATGAAGTGATTTCTTCAAAGGACGGCGGCGGGGATCCATGCGAGTCGGGTATGCCAAACGCGCCGCGCGTGAGGTCGGCAAAGGGAAGGACGGACACCATCATGGTAAATCTCTCGGGCAAAACCGCTCTTGTAACTGGAGCTTCCCGCGGCATTGGCCGCGCCAGCGCTTTGGCACTTGCCGAGGGAGGCGCACAGGTTCTGGTTCACTATGGCCGCGGCAACGCAGAAGCGGAATCTGTCGTTGCCGAGATTCACAATGGGGGCGGCCGGGCTGAGGCGGTAGCGTCGGATCTTGCTGCTCCAGGCGGGGCTCATATCCTGGCCAGGCAGGTTCGCGATATCGTTGGCGACCGGCTGGACATTCTGGTTGCAAATGCAGGCGTGGCTAAGTCGGCGAACATCGAAGATACGACGGTTGAGGATTTCGACCGGCTCTTCGCGGTGAATGTCCGCTCGCCTTTTTTTCTCATTCAGCAGACGCTTCCGATTCTGGGAAACGGCAGTAGCATTATCTTCATTTCGTCGCTCGGCGCACGTGCGGTGGTTGGCGCGCTGGCGGCTTATGCGGCGACCAAGGGCGCGATCGACACGCTGGTCAAACACTTTGCCGCAGCGCTTGGCCCACGCGGAATTCGGGTCAATGCCGTAGCCCCCGGCATCGTTGACACCGACATGTCGAACTTCGCGAAGACCGACGCCGGTCAGAAATACGCGTTGAACATGCAAGCTCTCCAACGTCTGGCGCGACCCGAGGACATTGGTCCTGTCGTCGCTTTCCTTGCATCCGACGACGCCCGCTGGATCACCGGCGACACGGTTCGCGTGGACGGTGGTTCAAAGCTTTGAAGGGGCCGACAAGACATGATCCGCAGTGTTCGCATACATGACTGCGGAGGACCGGAGGCGCTCCGAATCGAAGGCGTCGAGGTCGAAGAACCCGGTGAGGGCGAAGTACGCATGCGTATTCACGCCATTGGCATCAATCGAACCGAAATCACGCTGCGCTCGGGCCGTTTTGCCCATGAAACCCCCAGTTCCCACGAAGATCGGATTTGAAGCCGCAGTATCGTGGGTCGGCGCGGATATTGTCAGGATCGAGAATGGCCGCCTGGCCGAACACTGGGACGTCTTGCAGGACGAGGCGACGAAGGCTGAATCGAAGAGCGGTCTGCCGATGTTTGGCGACCGTTTCACGGCCTGACTGAATCCTTCGTCCACCTCAAATCATCCATCTCAAAGCGGATACTTTATGAAACTTACCGAAAATACGATCTTCATCACTGGCGGTGGGTCTGGCATCGGCCGCGGCCTTGCAGAGGCGCTGCACAAGCTGGGCAACAAAGTCATCATCTCAGGCCGCCGAAGGAGCAACCTGGATGCGACTACGCGAGCCAATCCGGGGATGCAATCCGTGGAACTGGACATTGCGGATCCCGCGAGCATCGCGGCGGTTGCGAAAAAGCTGATTGCCGACTATCCAGCGCTCAATGTGCTCATTAACAATGCCGGGGTCATGCAGATCGACGATGCCGCGGGGAAGATAGACGATCTCCTCCTGACATCGACCATCACGACGAACTTGCTGGGGCCGATCCGCCTGAGTTCGGCCTTAATCGAGCACCTGAAGAAGCAGGCGAACGCGGCGGTCGTCTATAACACCTCCGCGCTGGCATTCGTTCCCCTGGCTTTGACGGCGGTGTACTCGTCCACGAAGGCGGCACTGCATTCCTACGTTCTTTCGCAACGTTATAGACTCAAGGGCACTTCGGTCAGAGTTTTAGAAATCGCTCCGCCGTGGGTGCAAACCGACCTTCTGAATAGCAGCGAGGAACCTCGAGCCATGCCGCTGAAGGAGTTCATCGAACAGACGATGAGGGTACTTGGCACAGACGCAGAAGAGATCCTGGTCGAACAGGCGAAGCCTTTCCGAAACAATCCTGGACCAAATGAGAGCGGACTCGTGACGCGGTTTAACGACATGATGATCGGCGCGAAGCCGCAGTGATTTTCGCGGAGCAGAGAAATGCGAAATCGTCATCGTGGTGAGGAGCCTCCCAGCGTCCCTTGGTGTCGAGTCGCCCATCAAGTGGGTGCATTACTTCGGGGCGCCCAGCATGACCTGGAACGGACCCTCGCCATGTAGCTGAATCACGGAAGGGCCCTGCGCGGCACTACCTCCAAAGTGAGCATGACCTGGGGGGACGTAGATGTAATCGCCGGGTGCATAGTTTCTGAGCGCGTTCCCGTTCGCGGTGCTGCCCATGGCGAGCTGGAATGTTCCCGAAACCACCGTCAGATTCTCAGCGCGGGGATGCCAGTGAACGGGGAATCTGTAGCCGGCGGGGAATTGGAGCCGCACGGTATAGTCACCGGTTTTGCCCGGATCGCCGTTGATTATGGCGAGCTGCATTCCGGGATCAAAACCAACCGGCATGAAGTCGCTCCAGGCGAGACTGCTGTTGGCCACTATGTGAACGTCGAGCGGATACATGGGCGCGGGGATGATGCGCAGATCGCTAAGTCTGGTGAGCTGCCGCCTAAAGCTCTGGTGCGTGTCGATGCACTCCGCGAAGCCTGCCTGACGAATCTTGATGGTGCTCTGGATGGTCTCTTCACGGAAGTTGAGCATCCAGTCCACGAACGCCCAGTTTGCAATCTGGTTGTAGGGCGTGACATGCAGGCCATAGCGGGCAACCATTGACTCCCACAACGGAGCCTTCTCACTCATCTCGGAAACAGTAGACATCGCAAGCGGCTCGGCGATTGGGAGGCCGTAGAAGGCGGCAAGCTCATTCCACAGTTGCCTCCAGCGATAGACATCTCCGTTCGATATGTTGAAGATTTCATTGCGTGCTTTGTCTTCACCTAGAGCCCACAAGGTCGCGCGGCCGAACAATTCTGCGTCCGTTGTTTCCTGGAGAGTGTTCCATCCCTCCTTGTTGCCAGGAAAGCGTAAGGGCAACCCGAGTTCTCGAGTCATCGCAGCGTAGGTCGCGAGACTGGTAACCAGGTTCATTGGCGAGTTTAGGCTTGGTCCCATGACCATATGGGGACGCAAGACGGTCCAGCTAGCTCCGTTCTTAGTGGCCCAATCAGCGACAATGTCTTCCTGCAGATGGTAGTGGATCGGCGCAATGAGACGTGGGTCTGTCTCCTTCGCGGGAGCGTTGAACGATCCAAGATTGAAGCCGTACGACTTGGCGCCGCCAGCAAGCATCACGCGCTGAAGAGGCGCATTGCGGGCGGCGAGAGCGTCGAGCGTATTTTTCAACATTCTCGCATTTGGTTCAACCGTTTCAGCCATCGTGGGTTTCTCGACATAGGCAGCGAAGACCAGATCGGTCACCTTATCAAGAGATGAAAAGGCCTTTGTCGTGCCCTCGCGGTCCATGAGATCGACGCTGATGTGAGGGGGTGCGGCCTGGGTCCGATACGTTGGCGGGGGGCGGCGCGCGGCTGTGGTGATCCCCCATTTGGGGTTCTCTGCGACGGCGTCTATGACACCTGTACCAAGGACACCATAGGGTCCAACAAGCAGGATCTGGCGTTCCGTGACGCGTGTTTCAAAAGTAGCGGACATAACAATTCCTTCAAATCGAGTTGATCAGATCAGGTACAGATCCAGTCGGTCAATCCTCATGGAAGCTGCTCTGCTATTTCATCTACCCGCTCGGGATAGAACGCAACGTGCCCCTTAATCTGCACCACAGAAGGAAATGGATCCTCGTATGACCACACCGCATTAAGGGACTTCTTTCCGCCAGCGCGAATGCTGTAGTAGTTGCAATCGCCTTTATAGGGGCAGTACGTGACGTGATCCGTCCGTTCCAATTGGGAAAAATCAACGTCCTCAGCTGGAATGTATTGAACGGGCGGATACGCCGCTTCGCGGAGCGTCAGGGCGTTGCGGGTATCCCCAACGACACGGCCCGCGACGGACACGATGACGCGAGCGGGATTGCGCTGGATGGAAATCGGATGATCTGGACCTGGAAGCTTGACCTGCTGTTCCTTCATGTTTCGGTCTCCCCTTTCTGCTCCTGCTTAGCTCTTCAGGATCAGCGTGAAGTGCTCATGCACAATCTCGAAGTTTGCTAACAAAATGGATCTGACAATGAACCATCGCGTTGCTGCTCAGAGAATGGATAGTCGGTATAGCCGTGCGAATCGAAAGTGTAGAAAGTCCTGCGGTCGTAATCGTTAAGCGGCAGCCCGAGTTTGATGCGCTTCGGCAGGTCCGGATTCGCGACGAAGTGGCGTCCGAACGCCACCGCGTCAGCATCTCCCTTTTCTACGATTGCCGCGGCCGCGTCGGGTTCGAATCCACCCGCAGAGACGATTCTCCCGCTAAAAACCTTGCGTAGCCGTTCCGTAGCAACCGGTCCTTGACCCTCGGCGATGAGCACGTTGCCCTTGACGCGTGGTTCGATGATGTGGAGGTATGCGAGTCCGAACCGGTTCAATTGCTTGGCAACGTAATCGAACAGAACGTCCGAGTTGCTGTCCGACATGTGGTTCCATGTTCCACCAGGTCCAATTCGCACCGCCACGCGATTGCCACCCCACACCGATGCCAGCGCCTCTACAACCTCCATCAGGAAACGAGTTCGGTTTTCTATTGAGCCCCCATAACCGTCCGTGCGCTTGTTGCTGCCGTCCTGCAGGAATTGATCGGGCAAATAACCGTTGGCAGCGTGAAGTTCCACGCCGTCAAAGCCTGCGGCTTTTGCGCGCTCGGCGGCTTTGCGATAGTCCTCGACGATGCCTGGAATTTCTGAGATATCGAGCATCCGATGCGGCGAGGGCTTCTGCCAGCCATTGGGGGTAGAAGTGTTGACCGTGGAATCGAGCCAGTATTGCGGATCGATGGATGGCGCCACGGGTGCTGCACCGTTGGTCATCGAGACGTGCGACGAGCGACCCTCGTGCCAGAGTTGCGAGAACATGTGGCTACCCTTCCCGTGGATCGCGCTTGTGATCCTCTTCCAACCGGCGACCTGCTCGTCGGAATACATTCCCGGCGCACCAAACCACCCGCGACCCGCAATTGAAATCGAAGTCCCTTCGGAGATGATGAGCCCGCCCTCAGAGGCACGCTGCGTGTAGTATTCGAGCATCAGATCGCCCGGAATATCGCCGGGCTGTTCGGACCGCGAACGCGTAAGAGGCGCCATCACCACTCGATGTGTCAGGGTGAACGGGCCTACTTGCACTGGTGTGAAGAGTTTTTGTGTGGGTCCGGCTTCCCGACCAGCCTCAGTTTTTGTGAAATGTGACATCTCTCGCATTTCCGTTTACGATCAGCCTTTCAGAAACTGCGTGACGTGCCGCACAAACAGCTCGGGATATTGAAACTGCGACCCATGATTGGAGTCGGGGTAGATGATTAGCTGCGCGTCCGGGATGTTCTGCTGCATGATGAAGGAGTTGACCGTGGGCATGATCACGTCGTTACTGCCGTTCACCACGAGTGTTGGTTGCTTGATCGTCTTGAGATAGCCGTAGGAGCCCGTTTTCTGCACGCCCCACTTGTCCATCGCTTCAACCTGGGCCGGCGAAACCTTGTCGTTCACCTCGGGATCGCGCTCTTCCTGGCGAAGGTGCTTCCGCTTCAGGAATTCCTTTCCTGCGGCCTGCGCCGCCTCGGACGGACTGAAGAGGACCGCGAGCCAGAGGTGCTCGGGTGGATCATAGGGGGCGCTGAAGATCCGCTTTGCGACCTGGGTCAGCGACGCCATGCCCTCACCGCCGCGCGGACCGGTACCCACTAGGATCAGCTTACGGACGAGATCGGACGCCTGCAGCGCGATTTCCTGCGCGACCATGCCGCCGATCGAGAAGCCGAGCATATCCGCCTTGTTCAAACCAAGCGCTCGGCTGAAGGCGACCGCGTTGGCGCCCATCTGCTCGAACGTGGTCGGGACCTCGCCGGAGCTGCTGGAGACCCCAGCGTTGTCGAACAGGATTACCTCACGATCGCGAGCCAAGCCGTCCGTGACCGTCGGGTCCCAGTAATCCATGGTGCCCAGGTAGTGCATGTTGAAGACGAGCGGCACGCCTCCGGCCTTCCCGAAGCGGCGATAGGCGAAGCGGATTCCGTTAGCCTCAACGAACTGCGTCGGCGCGGTCTGGTGGGTGGCTTTCGCCACCGCTTCATTCACCATTTTCTCTGCTGGCTCATAAGAGATGCCGTGTTTCTCCACCACGTCAGCCATTGGACACCTTCCTCCATTTGATATTTATTGCGTGTCGATCATCCCCGCACTTCGTGTGCGTCGGTTCAGGCATTCATTCCGCCATCCACGGTAAGATTCGCCCCGGTGATATACGAGGACTCCGGACCGGCGACGAAGGCCACCAAGTTTGCGACCTCATCCACATGCCCATAGCGGTTGAGCGACGTGACGGCTTTTTGAGGCACAGCCCATTCGCCTGAGGCGGGATTCAAATCCGTGTCGATCGGACCCGGCTGGACGTTGTTGACCGTGATACCGCGGCTGCCGATCTCTCTGGCCAACCCTTGAGTGAACATTTTTACGGCTCCCTTGGTGGCCGAGTAGGCTACCAGTCCGGGTACCAGGACACGCTCGCCCACGGACGAGCCGATCATGATGATGCGGGCGCCGCTCTTCATGTGTTTCAGCGCCGCCTGCGTCGCGGCCATTATTCCGCGGACGTTGATGCCAATCATGGTATCCATCTCCTCGATCGTGGTCTCCTCGAACGTTTTTGGAATAGCCGTGCCGGCATTGTTCACCAGCACATCTAATCGACCGAAGGTCGCGACCGTTTTTTCGACCGCGCTCTTGACAGCTTTTGCGTCGGCCGCGTCCGCTTGGATCGCGATCGCCTTTCCGCCAAGGCGCTCAATCGCTTTGACCACGGCGGAAGCTGCTTTGTCATCCTTTGCGTACGTGATGGCCACACTTGCGCCATTCTTCGCCAGCCTTTTCGCGATCGCCGCGCCGATGCCCCGCGAACCGCCCGTAACGAGCGCAACTTTTTCTGTCAGTGTCGACATGTAACCTCCTATGGTTTCTGATGCACGATTCAGCGCTTCGCTGGTTCAATCGTCTGTCACTTTGATGCACCTGCATTGCAAACAGATTGGCACTCTGAGGAATACCGCCTATTCCGAATAGGAATGGATGGCGGAGTGGGAGGAAGCTACTTTTGCCCATTTCTTGAAATGGACAACAAGGGGAGAATCGTTACTCTTTGCATAGAATCTATTCCATAGAGGAATACGGAGGTGCGTGTGGACAAATTCGATGCAATGCAAATGTTCGTTCGGTTAGTTGAAAAGGGGAGCTTCTCCGCTGTCGCAAAGGAGCGTGGAATTGGTCAACCTGCCGTCAGCAAGCTGATCTCTGCCTTAGAGGATGAGCTCGGCACCGAACTGATTCACCGTACCTCTCGCTCGCTTGCACTCACTGAGCCAGGTCGCGACTTTTACGAGTCTGCTTTGCACATTCTCGACGACTTTGAGAACGCGACTTCACGAATCGGCAGAGGCCAAACTGCACCGAAAGGCCTCATTCGCGTGACCGTTCCTCCCACGTTTGCCCGTCTCCACATGGTGTCAAAACTGCCTGCGTTTTTTGCCTCCTACCCCGACATGGCAGTTGAGTTTGCGGCATCGGAGAGCCCCACAACGATCATCGAAGACGGCTTTGATTTGGCGATCCACTCCGGCGATCTTCCAGACTCCACTCTGGTGGCGCGAAGATTCGCGCAGACGATGATCATTCTCGTCGCCACGCCTCAATACCTCACACGACACGGGGCACCGGAATCGCCGGACGATCTCAACCGCTTCCGAGGTGTCGTTTATGTCGAGCGGGGCTCGGTGCAGCCGTGGACATTTGGCTCAGGACCGGACGTGAAGCGTGTTATCCCCACAGGAGTTTTTCGAACCACCGATATTGAGCAGATGCGGATGGGCGTCCTGGAACATCTGGGGATAGCCCAGGCGCCAGCATGGCTCTTCGCCGCGGAACTCAGAGAAGGTACAGTTATACGTCTTCTGGCTCCTTTCGAACGAACGGTCCCGATTCTTGCGGTTCGACCGGCTAGCCGCCGGCTGTCCGCGAAAGTACGCATCTTCATCGAGCATCTGGAGAAAACTTTCGCGTTGTGTTCCCAGTTCAATCCGCCTCGCTAAACTGTGTGTCAGGCGATCGCGGCATCGATCAGGGCTTCGGCCGCTTTGGCGGTAGCTTTCACTGCATCCCGCTTTCCTAGAATGCCGGCTGTCGAGTACGCCCCCTCAATCAACATGAGCAATTGGTTACTCAGAACATCGGGCTGATGCGCCCCTATCGTGCGGCACAGCTTCAGCAATCTCTTTCTCAGGTCTTTTTTATGAGCCAAGGCAACCACTCTGGCGCGGGAACCTTCCTCCGGGAACTCTGTTACCGCCTTCAAAAACGCGCAGCCCCGGAACTGCGGCTGCCGGGTCCGGACTGCGATTGCCTCAAATAGATCGTGCAATTGTCGCCGGGGCTGGCTCGGGTTTAGGGCCATGACCCTGTCCCACCATTGCCAATAACGCTGGCCCCTCGCCTCCAGGTACGCGGCGACCAGATCGTCCTTTGAAGCGAAACTCCGGTACAGGCTCATTTTGGCGACGCCGGATTTTTCGATGATCGTGTCGATGCCCACGGCATGGATGCCCTCACGATAAAAGAGATCGTCGGCGGTTTCCAGAATGCGTTCGCGGGCAGGCTTGTGCGGTGATCTCATGATACAGACCTGTCTCAATCATACACGAGATTCTGGAATCCCGCCAGGAGCAGGATGCATCAGTCCTTGTGTATGTGGATCGTAAAAGTCGCCCTCCGGCGCCCGTATACCTTCGTAGTCCTCGCATTGTTGATCCTCATTCTGAGCCCGGTAGTGATTCTGCGTACGCCGACGGACATCTTCCCCAACGTCGACATCCCGGTGATCGCTGTGGCTTTCGCATACACCGGGTTGAACCCGGAAGAGATGGAAGGCCGGATCACGACCGTATTCGAACGTCTGGTGACGACGGTTACCAACGACGTTGAGCATATCGAATCGACAACGATCAATGGACAGGCGATTGTCAGGATATTCTTTCAGCCTGGCGCCAATGTCGACCGAGCAACGGCGCAGATTACCGCGGGATCTCAAACGGTCCTGCGCTTTCTTCCTCCCGGGTCACAACCGCCGGTCATGATCAATTACAGCGCGTCGACGGTCCCCATTCTGCAACTCGCGCTGTCCGGGCAGGGGCTTTCCGAACAGCAACTGAACGATATCGGCCTCAACTTCCTGCGAACTCAATTGATCACGGTCCCGGGGGCGGTCATTCCGTTCCCGTATGGAGGGAAGCAACGGCAGGTCATGGTGGACCTCAAGCCAGGTTTGCTGCAATCGAAGGGCCTAGCGGCCGCCGATGTGGTCTCTGCGCTGAGCCAACAAAACCTGGTGCTTCCTTCCGGGACCGCCAAAATCGGCACGTCCGAGTATGACTTCGGCGTCAACGCGAGTCCCAAAACGGTTCCCGAGTTAAATGATCTTCCGCTCAAGGTGATCGGTAATTCCACGGTCTATTTGCGGGATGTGGCGAATGTCCGGGATGGATTTGCGCCACAGACGAATATCGTGCGGAAGGACGGGCATCGAGGGACGCTGGCGACTGTTCTGAAATCAGGAAATGCGTCTACTCTGGATGTGGTTCAAGGGATTCGCAACCTGCTGCCCCGCGTCGCGGCAACGTTGCCGGCGGAATTGAAGATTCAACCCCTGGCGGACCAGTCCCTGTTCGTTCGAGCCGCGGTTGGTTCGGTAATTCGTGAAGCCATTATCGCTGCCTGCCTCACGGCGCTAATGATCCTGCTATTCCTGGGGAGCTGGCGCAGCGCGTTCATCATCGCAGTCTCGATTCCTCTTTCCATCCTTACTTCGATCATCGTGCTCAGCTTATTGCACGAGACGATCAACGTGATGACCCTCGGCGGCCTGGCGCTAGCGGTTGGAATCCTGGTGGATGACGCCACCGTCGTGATCGAGAACGTCAATCGGATCCTCGGTGAAGGAAAGGAAGTAACAGAGGCGATCCTCGAAGGCGCCCAGCAAATCGCCGTACCAGCCCTAGTCTCGACTCTTTGTATATCGATCGTTTTTATTCCCATGTTTTTCCTGAATGGAGTAGCGCGCTATCTGTTCGTGCCGCTGGCAGAGGCGGTGGTCTTCGCGATGTTGGCTTCGTACATCCTTTCGCGGACGCTGGTCCCCACGCTGGCGATGTATTTGCTACGGCCGGGACAGCATGGCTCCGCTGGGTCACGGAATGGGTCACGGAACCCGCTTGCGCTGCTGCAGCAGGCGTTCGAACGAGGGTTCGAGAAACTTCGCCTGACATACGAGCTTCTGCTTACCCGGTTCGTCTATCACCGCCGCATTTTTATCCCAATGTTTCTCTTGACCGCGCTATCTGCATTCCTGTTGGTTCCATGGCTCGGGCAAGACTTCTTTCCGGCCATCGATAGCGGCCAATTGCTTCTCCATGTGCGGGCCAAAGCGGGTACACGGATCGAAGAGACCGCGCGGCTCTGCGATCTGGTGGAGGCGTCCATTCGCCGGGAGATACCGGACGCGGAACTGGACAATATTCTCGACAACATCGGCCTGCCTTACAGCACCATCAACTTCATTTACAACCGGTCCGGGCTGATCGGCGCCGCCGACGCTGATATCCTCGTGTCGCTGAAGGAAAAGCATCGGCCGGTCGCTGAGTATGCCCGGGCCCTGCGCGTCAGATTGCCTCAGGAGTTTGCCGGCACGACTTTTTCCTTTCTTCCCGCCGATATGATCTCGCAGATTCTGAACTTCGGGGCGCCGGCGCCCATCGATATCCAAATCGAGGGAGCGAACCTGGACGGCAATCGCCAGCTCGCCGACCAGTTGCTGGGGCAGCTTCGCCATGTGCCGGGCCTGGCCGATGCGCGGATTCAACAGGATTTCGATTACCCGAGATTTGACGTCGAGATCGACCGCACCAAGGCAGCGCAGGGCGGGTTCACGCCGCGCGACATCGCCAATAGCCTGCTGGTCTCGCTGAGCGGCAGCTTTCAAACCACGCCAAATTTCTTCCTGAACCGGCAGAACGGCGTCGAGTATAACCTGGTCGCTCAAACGCCGCAGTATGCCATCCAATCGCTGCAGGATGTCCAAAGCATGCCGATCAGCTCGCCTACGATGACTCGCCCGGAAATCCTGGCTGATGTCGGATCGCTCACGCGATCCACGGAACCCGCGGTGCTATCGCACTTCAACATCCGCCGCGTCGTGGACATTTACGGATCCGTTGACGGCCGTGATCTCGGAGCGACGGGCAGGGACGTTGCCCGCATCCTGGACGCGAATCGAAAATCCTTTCCGCGTGGAACTTTCGTCTCAGTCAAGGGCCAGTTCGAGACCATGCGAACCTCTTACCGGGGCTTGCTGGCCGGTCTCGGCTTCGCAATCGTTCTCGTCTACCTATTGATTGTGGTTAACTTCCAGTCTTGGCTGGATCCATTCATCATCATCACCGCTCTGCCGGCGGCTCTGGCGGGCATTGTGCTTTTTCTGTTTCTCACACATACAACGCTGAGCGTGCCGGCGCTCACAGGAGCCATTATGTGTATGGGAGTCGCGACAGCCAACAGCATCCTGGTCATCGCGTTCGCCAAAGAGCGCCTGCTTCACCATGGTGAGGCGGTGGAAGCCGCCATCGAAGCGGGCTCCACGCGGTTTCGCCCGGTAATCATGACCGCCTTGGCGATGATCATCGGTATGATTCCGATGGCGCTCGGGACGGGTCACGGCGGCGAGCAAAACGCCCCGCTGGGGCGCGCCGTTATCGGCGGGCTCTTAGCGGCCACGGTCGCAACTCTTTTCTTCGTTCCCGCGGTCTTCGCCATTTTGCACAGCGGGCACGCCGGAAGAACGGAAACCAACGGCGACAGTTTCGAATTTAGGGAGCTAAGCAATGACAACTATGAACGAAATAAGCACTGAAGAACCTACGCGAGGGGCAGCCAAGGACGCGAATCGCATTCCGCCGTTCACAGCCTGGGTTTTTGTCGCGGTGCTCGTAGCTGGCGGAGGCGTGCTCGCCTACGCAATTCACGGGGGCATTACCACTCGTGCGGCGACGGAAAACAGTCTGGTCCGCAGCACGGAAGAGGCTGCCATTCCGATCGTCAACGTGATCCATCCCAAGGATGGAGCGCCTCTCGAGGAACTGGTATTGCCGGGAAATACGCAGGCATTCAGTGATACGCCGATCTTTGCGCGAACCAGTGGCTACCTCAAACGCTGGCATTTCGATATTGGTGCTCATGTGAAGCGGGGCGACTTACTGGCTGAAATCGAAACTCCCGAAATTGACAAGCAGCTCCAACAGACGCGCGCCGAACTCGAAACCGCGCAGGCCAATCACCATCTGGCCGAGACGACGGCAGCCCGCTGGCAGTTCCTGTTGCAAAGCGACTCGGTGTCGAGGCAGGAAACCGACGAAAAGATTGCTGACCTAAGCGCCAGGAAGGCCACAGTGGATTCCAATGCTTCTAATGTCCACCGGCTTGAGGATCTTCAGTCCTTCCAGAAGGTCTACGCGCCATTCGATGGGGTTCTTACCGCGCGCAACACTGATGTCGGAGCCTTGATCGATGCCGGGGCCAACTCCGCGGGCAAGGAGCTGTTCCATCTCGCGTCGATCGATACGCTCCGTGTGTTCGTCGCGATTCCGGAAGTGTATTCCCGAGCCGCGCGGCCGGGCGCTATCGCGTCCCTGACCCTCGACGAATTTCCCGGCCGCTCGTTCCAGGGAACGCTTGCGCGTACGTCAAATTCGATCGACCAGGTGTCGCACACGCTTCTGACCGAGGTCGATGTTCAGAATACCGATGGCCAGCTTTTACCTGGCTCATACGTCTTTGTTCATTTCAAGCTGCCTCAGACGGCTCGCTCGGTCGTGGTCCCATCGAACACGTTGCTCTTCCGGTCAGAAGGTCTGCGCGTTGCGCTGGTGCGAGATGGGCGCGTGCAACTGACGCCTGTCAAGATTGGCCGGGACTATGGCAGCACCGTCGAGGTTATCTCGGGTCTCCAGGCGAGCGACGCCGTGGTGCTTGATCCAGCCGACTCGCTGGTGAGCGGCGCGGCGGTGCGAAGCGGCAGCCACAGCGCCAAAGCTCCAGGAGGTTCCGCCAAATGACACGCAGTCGAGTCGGAATCGCCGCGGTTCTGGCGTGCCTGCTCGCAGGTTGTACGGTTGGGCCCAAGTACAAGGTCCCCGATGTCCCGCTCACTCCGGCGTATAAGGAGGCGGATGGCTGGAAGGCAGCGCACCCCAGCGATCAGGTTCTGCGCGGACCCTGGTGGGAGATTTTCGGAGACCAACAACTGAACGCGCTCGAAGAACAAGTACCCGGCGGCAACCAAAATCTCAAGGGACTGGAGGCCCGTTTTCGAGAGGCGCGCGCAGCCATACGATTCAACCGCGCTTCGGAATTTCCCACGATTTCTACAGCTCCATCGATTGCTTCGATTCGCGATTCGGCGAATCGTCCTTACGTGCCGGCCGGGGCCGCCCGTGCGAAGGGCGACTTCATCTTGCCATTCGATCTCTCCTACGAGTTGGATTTTTGGGGACGCGTGCGGCGAACTGTCAACTCCGCGCGCGAGTTTGCCCAGGCGAGCGCCGCCGACCTCGAGACAGCAAAGCTCAGTCTTCAGGCGGAACTGGCGCTCGACTATTTCGAGCTCAGAAGCGCCGACGCGCAGAAGCAGATCCTGGACAACACAGTGGAAAGCTACGCCGCCGCGCTGCGGCTCACACAGAACCGGTATCAGGGAGGCGCGGCGCCGAAATCCGATGTGGCACAGGCTGAGACACAGCTCGAAACGGCGCAGGTTCAGGACACCGATATCGGCGTGCAACGATCCCAATACGAGCATGCCATTGCCATCTTGATCGGAAAACCTCCGGCGGCGTTCAGTCTGCAAGCAGCGCCATCGCCGTTGCGGCCTCCGGATGTACCCGTGGGCATGCCTGCGGATTTGCTCGAGAGGCGACCGGATATTGCAGCCGCTGAGCGCCGTGTGGCTGCCGCGTCGGAACAGATCGGCATCGCCCGCGCGGCTTTCTTCCCAACCGTGATGCTGACCGCTGCCGCCGGACTCGAAGGCACCTCGATCCTGAACTGGCTCAACTGGCCGAGTCGTCTCTGGGCTGTAGGTCCATCCGCGGTGCAAACTTTGTTTGATGCCGGCCGGCGAAGGGCAACCTCGGAAGCGGCTGTGGCGGGATTCGACGCAGCGGCCGCGGATTATCGCGAGTCGGCGCTGGCTGCATTCCAGCAGGTAGAGGACAATCTGGCCGCACTCCGTATTCTCGAGGCGGAGGCCGGCCAACAGCATCAGGCCGTGGTCTCCGCGCAGGAGTCGCTACAGCTTTTCAATAATCGATATAAAGGTGGCGTGGATACGTATCTTCAAGTCGTCACTTCGCAGACTACTGCTCTGACCAATGAAAGGAATGAGACCGATATTCAGCGGCGGCGCATGGATGCGACTGTGCTGCTGATCAAGGCGTTGGGTGGGGGCTGGAATGTTTCGAATCTGCCCAAGCTTTGAAGTCTTATTCTTGACTTAGGAGGACTTGAAAATCATGCGAGTAATGAGAGCCGAAGGATTCACGGGTTACCAGGATCTAAAGCTGGCGGACATTCCCAAGCCACACGTTGCGGACGGGCGGGTACTGGTAAAGATCACCGCGGCGGGAGTCACACCACTCGAGCACACCATTCTGTCGGGAGGATATCCACGAGCGAAAGCTCCTCTGGTCCTCGGGTCAGAAGGGGCGGGCGTGGTTGAGGACGCGAACGGCTCGGAGTTTTCAGCCGGGGCGCGCGTAATGTTCACGGGCCCTTACGGTGTCTCCGAAGACGGAGCCTATAGCGAGTATCTTGCAGTTCGAAAGGAAAACCTCTGTTTGATCCCCGGAAACATCGAGGATGTTTCAGCGGCGGGAATCCCTGTGGCGTACCTGACCGCTCATATGGCGCTCAGCCTTGCTGGATTTCAGGCTGGCAAGACGGTTCTTGCGCCTGCCATCGGGGGCTCGGTAGGCAACGCCGCCACGCAGTTGGCAAGGGCCTTGGGCGCCAGGCACGCTATGTCGACGACTACGAGTCATGCAAAGGCGGAACAAGCTAAAACCTTGGGCTTCGATGAGGTCATCGATCTCTCCTCAGAAAAACTCGGCGAAGGCGTTCGTCGGATCACGGGAGGCTACGGTTCGGATGTTGTGATCGATTCCATTGGCGGCGATATATTGAGCGAGGCGCTTGGCACGCTTGCAATAGGTGGAAGTCTGACGACGCTAGGCTATTCCGCCGGCCGCAAATCTACCATTGACGTCACCGATCTCATCTGGAAGCGCGCCAGCATAAAGAGTTTCTCGCTCTTTGCACAACCGCCGGAGATGTGGAGCACGGCCTGGAAAACGATCTACCGTTTGCTCGAATCGGGAGCGATAAAACCGATCGTGGCCCGGACGTTCGCTCTTGAGGATGCAGCGGAAGCGCTGCGATACCAGATCGAAAGCAGGCCTTTCGGGAGAGTCGTACTAAAATTATGACGACGATTTGGAGGAGCGCGCATGAGCCTATTGGATGAAGTCGCCGGAGGCCTCGACGGTTTGTCGCAACTGCGCGCTCTGATAGCTTCGGGACGCAAGCCCGGCATTCTGATAGCGCTTGATTTCGAGTTTGTTGAAGTCGAAACTGGCAAGGCTGTTTTTGCTGGGACTCCCGGGGAGCACGCCTACAATCCAATTGGTGCAGTGCATGGGGGTTATGCTGCGACGCTGCTTGATTCCGCTTGCGGCTGCGCCGCGCATTCCCGCCTTACCGCATCGCAAGCCTTCACGACCCTGGAGCTGAAGGTCGCTTATCACAAGGCGATTACGAGAGACACCGGACTCTTGCGCGCGGAGGGTCAGTTGCTTTCGTTCGGTCAAAGAGTGGCGTTCGCCGAGGCGAAGCTGACCGATACGCGAGGCAAATTGTATGCGTCCGCGACGTCGACATTGCTGGTGTTCAACAGGTGATTGACTGCTGCCATGTTGATACGGGATTTTGCGAATCCTTCTCGGTTTTGAACCATCTAGTTCAGTACGGAGAACGAGGGCGCGGATCGCTGAGGGAAGAGATGGCCAAGTTGCAGGGAAAAGTTGCAGTTGTCACCGGCGGCACCGAGGGCATAGGGTTAGCGACAGCTAAGCTCTTCGTCAAAGAGGGAGCATATGTCTTCATCACGGGCCGCCGCCAGCGGGAACTCGACGAGGCCGTGAAGGCAATCGGCAGCAACGTGACAGGCATTCAGGGGGACGTCGCCAAACTGGCCGACCTGGATCGTCTTTACGAGACGGTCGGTAGGGTGAAGGGGCGAATCGATATTATTTTCGCCAACGCCGGCGTTGGTGAATTTGTTCCCTTCGGTAAGGTCTCTGAAGAGCATTTTGACAGGCTCTTCAACATCAATGTAAAGGGCGCACTGTTCACGGTGCAAAAGGGTTTGCCGCTGCTGAATGATGGCGGCTCCATCATTCTCACGGGATCGGTCGCGAGCATAAAAGGCACTGCGGCCTTCGGCGTCTATGCGGCGAGCAAGGCCGCGATTCGCTCTTTCGTGCGCACCTGGACCACGGATCTCAAAGATCGTCATATCCGCTCAAATGTTGTTAGCCCGGGTCCGATCAGGACGCCGCTGACGAACCGGCAATCTGCCGACGTAATTGCGCGGATTGTCTCCACCGTGCCGATGGGGCGCATGGGTGAACCCGACGAAGTTGCCAAGGCAGCGCTGTATTTGGCGTCAGATGATTC
>Ga0210403_10000217_pt1 | contig 63330 bp, 50 predicted proteins | sample IncBWC19MmetaG_FD_150863 | JGI IMG/M metagenome (GOLD analysis project Ga0210403, IMG submission 150863) | Forest soil microbial communities from Barre Woods Harvard Forest LTER site, Petersham, Massachusetts, United States - Inc-BW-C-19-M | ecosystem: Environmental > Terrestrial > Soil >...
TCCCGGTGATCGTCACGGACGTTCCACCGGCAATGGTTCCGCTGTTCGGAGAGATGCTGCTTAGGAATGGAACTTGGCTGACCGTGGCGGACTTGAACGTGACGACCTGGTCGACCCACGCTCCCGAGGATTTCAGGGGTGCCCACGAATGATAGCTACCGGGCACGTTGACCAAGCGGTCTGCCGCCAGGCCTGAATCTGGCGAGGTGATGACTCTAGGGGTGAAAGGCGCGCCGGCCATGACAGTGGTGTTGCTGGTAATCATGTGTCCGCCGACCACCAACTCGTTCGCGGCGTTTGTGTTGACAAAGCCGCTGTCCGCGATATTGCTGTTCCCGCTCGTGCCAACGGACACATCAAACGGATTGGAAGTATCCGCGCCGCTGTACTCCAGAATTCGCACGTCGGGCTTGGTTGCGTTTTGATTAAAGGTGACGGTCACCGTATTACTGCCACCAGCGATGTTCTTGGCGTAGTAGATCGATTGCCGCAGACCTGTGCCGGAGGTTGGCCCGATCGCCAGAGAATACAAATTTCCGGCGGTGTCGGTCACAGATTGCACGTTGGCAGTGGTGTCATTCCATCCCACGATGACAACGTTGAGGTCGGTTGAAGTTTGCGATGCCGGATAAGCCACGGAAACCGATGAAGTATTTGTTTGCGGCGTGGCGGAGGCCACCTGGATGAAGCGAATTCCTTGAAACGCGGGGGGATTCAAACCGTAGACTTGCAACTGACCAGAGAACGAACTTGCATAAACCTTGCCGTTGACGATAGTGGGGGGAACGAACTTCGCATAGCTGCCCACGTCATCGCGCGTCAGATTCTGTGTACTGTCCCACAGCTCGTTGGCTAGATTGGTAGCATCAAATGCACGAAGGACGCCCGAAACTTGCACTCCCGAGGCCCACTGGGAAATTGAGTTAGAAGACCAAACGATACCACTACCCTGCTGGCTGCCATTGGCAGAAACAGAAAGGGGAGCTGTGTTGGATTCTCCGGCGCTATTCAAAATGGTGCTTTGCGAAACCGGGTTGGTCACAAACTTTGAGCCGTTGAATTGGTAGGCCTTCAGAGCATCCGCTGACGAATAGATATACACCACCGGCCCATTATTCGGGCTGTTCCAATAAATAGGAGAGCCGAAATAGGGATAAGAAGGAGATGCGGTGAACTCCTGAACGTCATTGTCCACGTTGGAGTTGAATTGGCCCATGCCGCCGGTGTTCACAACTCGAAAGATTCCGTCCTTGCCCATGCCGACAAGCAGTGATGTCCCCGGCATGAGCATGGGGCCACCAGAGCCCAAGTCAACGTTTCCGCTATTCAGAGACGCCTGATTCGACGGGGTGAAGTAGTCGGAAACTGTCAGGTTCGCCCCGCTATACTTCACGAAGGAGTCGCCATAATCTTTGCCGCCAGCGTTCGCGTCGAAGTCGCCATTTGCAGTTATGATGTAAACATTGCCGGCCGCATCGGCAACGGGACCCTGTCCCGTAGACCAAACTCCACCTTCGTTGCCATTTGGCGTGATGCTGATGATTGCCTGCTGCTGAAGTGTGCTGGCGTTGTAAGTCATGAACCAGCCGTGATAGGTCCCAATGTCGCCGACCGAGCCAAAGCCAAGATAGAGAAATCCATTCAGCAGCAGCAGCGACGGGCGCTGGTTATGGAAGGTGGGATCGAATGTGAGCGTGCCCCCCACGCTGCCGGGTCCTGTTCCACTTACCTGGCCCACGATTTCTACGGGGCCGGCGAGCCGTTCGGCTCCGGTGATTAGGTCCAGTGCATGTAAATAGTAGTGGTAAGTGCTATTACTGGTATTTTTCGTTCTGTTCACCACGTAGATGATTCCCGCGCTGGTATCGATTACGGGCGTGCTGGTGATACCGATCTCCGGGCTGATGTCGTAGTACGGGCAATCTAGCGGATTGGTGTCGCCCGTGATAATGCAAATATCCTGGCTGGGGACAGGGGTACCTAGGTTCACTTGCCACAAAGGAGCGGGTTCGTTCGGATTGTCGGCATCAAACGCATAGACACTGTTGTGTTGGGTGGCGACATAGACAACGTTGTGAGTTACCCCCTGGATGGTAAGTCCCGGAACGTATAGCGGCTGAGCATAGATAAAGCCGTCCACAGTGCGCCAGAACAGCTTTCCGAAGCTGTTTTGGTTCACGTTTGAAGTGTTGAGGGTAGTCTCACTCAGGTTCTGCCCGGTGCGTGCGTTGTCATTATGCTGCGTCAGGACCGAGACTTGGCATTTGGCAGGGATTGCATTCAATAGAGTCAGTATCAGCGCGCTAAGCTTAGCCAGGCGTATAATCAGTCTTTTCACTTCTTCCTCCCAAAAGTCGTCTAAGCTCGCCATTCCTGCCAACCTGCCATCTGGACGGGGACCAAATAAAGGTTCAGCGATGTTGCCGATGAACTGTGCAATTTGCGCTTTCCATTCACGAAGGAAACCATGTCACTCCGAGATTACAGGTGCATTCCCTAACCTCAAGAATGAGTCCCACTTTCAGCAATCGTTCAAGAACATAGTTGGCTTGAATCCGGTAGGCTTGCCGTCAACCGCCCGCCCAGAAGCACTCCGAGGTAAGAGACATACCCATCCCTAATTTCCGCAGGATACCTTGCAAATAACACTGCAATCGAATATCCAGTTTCGAAGACCGGAGCTACCTCGCTTTTTCAATCAAGGCAAAGGAAAGAAAGGACTTCCTATACGTGGCTGGGTTAGATGTAGGAGGGAAACCTAGTAAATTAACATCTGTGGCAGCAAAGGGGAAAATCCTTGCACACCCGGGCTCGGTCCCGCCAGCGCCACCCAAAATTCGAGCAGAATCGTCCCAAGGCGCGCACAGTAGTGTGAGTGTGACGGCTTCAAGGAAAGCACGATATTAGGTGCACAGAGGCAACACTAGTAGTTTTTGCGAGCCCTCAGTAAGCAACTGGCTTAATGGCAGTCAATGGAATTGAACGCGCAAGGACCCCTAGAAGGGGACTTGGGTATCCGCAACTTGGCGCGCCCTACGTCAACCATGATGGGCTTAATGGTTTACTGGAATGACTATCGAACATGGCTAGGCAATGGCCTCTGCGATCGGAGTTCTACGATGATGGGCCGCTTAGACGCGGGCGCTCTGAGTGACCGAACAGATTTCCCGGGACTTCGTAAGCGAGTGGGGAGCAGGCACCTGGAAAGCAGCGGCATAACGAACCTTCCATTCCGGTCTTCGTTTATTCAGGGGTTCGAGGCCAGCATAATGTCCTGGCCACAGCCACCTGAGCCAGTAATCTCCTTCATGAATCTCCTCAAGCAACTCCTCGATGGGTTTCCATCCAAGTTCACGCGCGACTTTTGTTCGCACGTCCAAATCCACCCCGGCGACAAAGAGATAACCATCGGGACTCACCAATCGAGCAATGTTCCGGAGGCATCTTTCTGCTTGCCCACTGTCCATATGACAGAGAAAGTTGTTGGCCACGACAATATCTTGTGTTCCCCGCCTCTCAGCCAGATCGGGGTTGCCAGCATCTCCAACTTGCCAGTTAATTCCCTGTTTTATCCATGGCTTAACCGACAACATTTCATCTTGCCGGTCAAAGAGTTCTGTCACTTCTGTACTGGTCATGCGCTCAAATATGGCCGGATCTTCTAAGTCCGAAGACCTCACTCCGGACTTGTCCGTGTAAACGCCGCGACTAGCAAACTCTACAACGTCTCGAGAGATGTCCATTGCGTGCAACTCAAGCCTTAAGTCAGGGCGTGCAGACTTGATTCTCCATGCTATTGAGTAGACCTCCGCACCGGCACTAGAACCCAACACTGCCACTCTGAGCGTCTCACTATGTTTCTTCCGGTCCGCGGTCCGGCGAATCAATTCCAGGGCAGGCCGGTTACGGAAAAAACAAGTGCCAAGCCCTTGTGAGCGATTGCCTCTTGCCCGCGTTATCTTATTCACCAAGCCGCCGTACCAACAAAATGGACGAGAAGCCGTTAGGGACGCTGGAAGTTTCCTCCAGATCTTCTGATTAACGCGAATATAGACATTGAATGGAGACTTTCCAAAAATCTGTAATCCGAGCAATCTCGAGAGCCAAGTAACGCCGTTGCCGGGTTCAAATCTGACGTTTCTGGGATGCACATCCGGGTTCCACTTCGTAGCTGTGTCATTGCCAGCGAACCAGCGGGGACTCATAAACGCTATGAATCGCATTGTGCCAGAGTAGGAGTATTCCAATCCTGGTGGGACCTCGACCAGGACACCCGGCCCGACGTCGTATCTTTGCCCTGAGATGGTGAAGTAACCGCTTCCCGACAGCACGTAATAAATTCGGCAGATCTTCTGACTTATCTGGAACGTATCGTGCCCTTGAGTAACGTCGATGTAACAGACCTCGACGTTGGAGTCATTTAGCGGGCCGAAAATATATCCAGTTAAACCCGTGGACGAAAATGAGGAAAACGCTGGCAACGAATGTAAGTGACGCATATAGATTCTGGTCCTCGCAAGACGAATTCAGTAATTGATGATCACAACTTGGACTTGACTATTTGGCTCCCCTTTTAAGGACGCAACAGCCTACGACGGCTACTACAGACCAGGGAGATTAACGAGAAGGGCTGGTCTAACCGAAAATAGGATAGAGCGATTCGTACACCACGTAATTCACAAGCCCAACACTAGATTGACTCTGACGACTTCGCCAGATATTTTTCACGATAGCATTCGGATGCAACGAGACAAGTTCAACAGTTTTTTTCTCGAGCGAATTTTGCGACTTCTGCTAATTCGCCGAGGCGCTTCTCTCGGGCACGCATCTCTGACATCGGATCTAGACCAGCGAGAGTCAAAATTTTCTTCCAGCGATAGACCCAGTCATGCCGCCGAAGTGCTTCCTCGGCATTTCGGGAACTGATCTCACGAAGTCGACCAGGGTCAACCAACAACCTTAAAATCACTTCCTTGGCGTCTGAACCATCCGGTTCGGTCTGGATAACTGCCTCCGGCCAGTCAAAGTGTTGGCGGAATGATTCGCAATCGGGTATCTGCCCAACTAGCGCTGCTCCTGCAGCAGATCCCTCGAAATAGCGAAACGCGATAGCGGCCTGACCATTAGTTTCATCAGGGCGATTTACCTTGCCAGGCGCAACCATGAAGCACCGGCTGCGTTTCGCAATGTTGGCGTAAAGATCGCGATGCTGCCGGTAATCCATCGTCTCGCGGTTTCCGACATTTTTCAAAGTGTCGTATACATAGAATAAGCGATTACTGGTAGTGAGTTTCAGAAGTTGATGATGTATTTCCTCACGTCTGCGGCCGACACTGCAAACGTCAATGACCCTCTCAGGACAGTCAGGATAGGGGGTGAACCGGATTGCATCAACTCCACCGTGCATCTCGTGACAGGTACGTCCGATGGCATCGCCGAGGGTTTTGCCGGACCCACCTATTCCGACAATCACGTGGTCGAATCTGCTTAAGATAGGCAGCCAATACTGCAGCTCTTGCACGTTATGTGACCAGAATTCATCAATCCAACAGACACTAGTCCGGCAATAATCCTGCCATCCTTGAATCGCGTTGGCATACAATACGTCTTGCCACCATGAACAAACAAAAATAAATGCGTCATACTCCTTGGTTAGCCGCACAGGCTGGAGTCCTGGATTGAGAAAAACTGCTCTCCGCGACACATCGTGAAAGACGAGCCGCGTCAGCCATTGCGATTTTAGGGCGAATCCCTTGGCGGGTCTCAACTGGATCAAATCGACATCGTCGCAGTCTAGAAGAACGTCTTGTGCTTCATATAACCCCGCTCGGAAGGCCTTCGCAGTAAATCCCGAAAAGCTCGGCATACAAATCCGAGGGTTGCGTAAGTGTTTCGTAGATTGTGTCGGATTCAAGCTCATAGGTTCGACTCGAACATTTTTGATGTATTATTCAGCGCAAAGCGAATTGACAATACGCTCGTACTGCTCGTCAAGTTTGGCGCGATACTCCGAAACTCTTCGGCTGATTTTTTGTTCGAGCGCATGCGAATCTCTCGTGAGTTCACAGAACCTCTCAATAAGGCTCTCGGCGTCAGCATGATCAATTGGGAGGTTGAATCTAGCCAAATCAAGCGATTCCAGTAGCGCCGAGAATTTCTCATGATACGAAAGAGCCATTACAGGCCTATTAAGCAGCAGGCCAAACACGATGTTGTGAAAGCGCGGCGATACAATAAAGTCGCTTGTCGCCAATTGCAAAAGCAATTCTTCAAAAGTTTCTATCGGTTCAGCAAGGAGCTGCCGATCCTGGTATCTGACGCCTTTCTTTTTCAACGTTTCTTTCAAATCGGCAAGTACTTGAGGGTCGTATGCGGCATCCCCGATTACAAGGCGCACGGTATAGGCATTCTCAAGCAACCAAGCCACAAAATCAGTCACTAAGTCGATATAACGGCTGTAAGTATCATTACCGCTGAGCTGATTAGGAGACGGTCCGAATTGGCCACGGTAGTCTATAACGCCTACCGCGATTACGCATTTGTCCCGTTCGCTCCGATAGCCCCGCGCAATCGTAGGTAGCGGCAGACTGAAAGCCAAATCGGGATAAACTCGATCACTGGTCCGGTAGAAGCCGATGCTACGCAAGTATTGTCTGGACGAATCGTCTCGATAGGACCTAAAGTTCGCCAGCAGCAGGGCCAATTTGACGAAGAGCTTGCTCATGGGGTGGTGCAACGGACCGACACCGACGCTAACGAATGCAAGCTTACATTTTTGCAACCTCGCGGCAACAGACCACCGAAATACCAGATACGGAAAGCCCCAAGGTCCCGTCAGATTGTCAGAAAGCATTTGGGTGCCCGGCACTATGAGCATTTCCGTGTTCCGGAGCACGCCAAAAGCCTTAATCCAGCGGTAAATTTCCATCGGAACGCCTAGTATCACTTTTCGCAACGACTTGAACAAGAAATTCCCGTGGAGCAATTCAGCTTTCACGAATACCTCATGAATGGGAATTGCAGGAATCTTGTGAGTTGTAGCTGTGATTCCCGGATTTGGACAAATGCAGTTCACGTCGGTTTCTGGCAGGCGCACCTGGAGATTGTGGAGTACTGCTGCGAGCGTAGCTTCATTGCCCAAATTCCTCTGACCAAAGTTGCCAAGGAAGGTTACTTTCGTACGATTCCTCTTGCGCGGCAGGCCCTTCGAATAAAGATCCATAGATTTGTGGTGTATCGGCGAACCTGATCCTCGGGCGATTCATCGGTGCAGGGACCAGACCGAATCTTCAAGAGATCAGTGGTCCGGACCGCGGTCCGAGTCGGTTAGAATCGGTGCCAGCGACCAGGATAGGAACCGATGTCAGGGTAATGTCCAAGACCAGCGAATGGTCCTTCAGAAGCCTTTGAGCCTGCCGAGATCGCGCCGAAGACGGGACAACCCCGAAAACGCCGCTTTTGAATGAGCTCATATTTCTTTTTTAATTGGTGCTCTTCCAACAAGGCTTTGTCCAAAATTATAGCTATAACCAAAATGTCTATGAACCCATTCAAAATGAGGATGCCCAAAAGGTATTGAGGAGAAATTCCATTCACCTTGCCGAACCACTAAATCGTAGGCCGAATAGGCATAGATTTCTCAGCGCTCTGATGCCTGGGAGGCTTGTGCGCGGAACCAGTCGATAGTAGCTTGCATTCCCGCCTCCAACGAAGTCTTCGGCCGCCAGCCAAGCTGCTCGAAAGTCCGCTGGACCCCCGCGACTCGAACCTGTTCCATTGGGCGATCTGCAAGGGCTCCGAATTCCGGACAAACATCAGTGCCCACAAGCTTGGCAATCAACAAAGAGACCGCGCGCAATTCCGTTAGACAGCCTGAACCCAGGTCAACTGTTTGACCCTGGAGGTCTTGTGATTTTGACCGGGCACAAGCGAGCAATCCGTCGACTACATCTTCGACATAGATCCAATCGACTTTTCGACCGCCGCTGGTCAACTTCGGCGCTTCACCGGAGAGTAGCGACTTGATTACATAAGGGACGAATCGAGCATCTGGTTGCGGGCCTGGGCCGTAAACCATAAAGATGCGAGTGTTCACCACGGGAGTTTTGTACAGGGCGTGGAACATGCGCGCGTAGGATCGTGCTGCCCATTTTGATGCGGCATAGGGTGAACTACAAATTCCTGCACCTCCCTCGTCCGGCTCTTCCAGCGATCCCGCCAAAATGATTCGCCCGCAGCCAAGTTCAGTCAATGCAAGCAGCAGGTTTAGGGTCGCATGCAGATTGTGCTCAAAAGTCGGTCGGACAGCATCGAGGCCCCGGCCCCCTGTTACGCAGCCTGCTAAGTGAAACACAACTTCCGGTCGCAAGTCATTCAGTAGACTGCGCGTTCCTCGTTCGTCCCGAATATCGGCATTCCACCATCGAACATCATCGTGGTGCCCGGGATGGGCCCTTCGCGAAACTGCGTGTACCTCTGAGCCGTGTTGTTGAAGGCGGCTACATAAGTGCGCGCCTATGTGGCCAGTTGCGCCTGTCACAAGGACTTTTTGCATTTCACGACTCATTCTGCGCCCCAAAAGGCTCTAATGCTAAACTAGCCTGCTCCACACCGTCGAAAAGATGAGTTGAGCTGAGTCGGTCAACACCCGGACGGACGCGAAAGGGAGAAGCAAGCTTGCGTATCTGCTAAGCGGAAAGCACGTTTCTTTTTTCCTCCAAGGCGGAGGAAGCTTTGAGGCCGCGCAAAAGATCCAAATAGAATGATTTCTGTCCCGCGACAAATAGGAGGACCACAGCAAACAAGACTAGAAGAACCGCGCTTTCCAGCACAAGTCGGGGGAGTGGGGACAAGAGGTGGCCGTAAGCCAAGCGCAGTCTGAACGTGACCCCGCCGGCTAGGATGGCAGAAGCAAGAGGCTTGCTTACAGTCAGCAGAATGTCCCAGATCGAAATAACCGTACCGTGCACGGCCCAAGCAATAAGTGGGATCGCCCACACGGCCATTACCGCGGAATACGCCAATGCGACGCCTTTAGGCCCATAAGGTAACCCACAGGCGTAACCCGCGATGATGAGCGGGGTGAAGACCAAGGCCATCCTCAAGCTCCGTCCTACCATTCCAAGCGAGAAGAGCAGCCAACCCAAAGGATTTATGATCCCAAAGATCAGAATCGTGGGAGCCAGCAAGCGAAAGATGGGTGCGGCCTCAACCCACTTCGAACCAAGGAGCACCCGGATGATGTCATCGGGAAAAAGAGCGCAGGCGATGGTGATGGGAATGGTCAAGCCGAGGACCAAAGAGTAGCCCTTCAGGAAATAGCTCTTGAGGCGCTCGAGATCGTGCTGAAGCCGCGACAATGCCGAAAACGCTACTTCGCCGATCGCCGTATTTAGGTTGTCCGTGGGAATGTTGATGAGTTGGTAGGCACGGCCGTAAATTCCGATGGCATCGGCGCCCCAGTAGCGGCCGATCAGGATTTTTTCGGCGTTGTACGCAAGGTATGCCAGGAGGCTGTTCAGCGTAAGCGCGCCGCCGAAATGCATCATAGAACGAATTCCGGCTCTTCTTCTGGGTCTCCCGGGGATCCATGCCGCCGCCATCCAGAAACCGATCGTGGCCACAAAAGGAGAGGTGATCGTCATGGCCACCAGTGCCCAATATCCATAGCCGGCTTTAGCTCCGGCGATGCCAACGATCGTGCCCACAGCCAGGCTGACCGTACTGATCACCGCCATTGTGGTAAACCGCATCTGACGCTGGAGAAGCACCGAGTGCTGGATCCCCCCGGCATTGAACAGGAAGCCCAGTGCCATCACCGCGCTGACAGCAACCAACCGGGGCTGATGGTAGAAAGCCGCGATGGCTGGCGCCATAGCTACGGTCAGAAGCGTGAGCAGGACGCCCACCAGCAGGTTGATCCAGAAAAGTGTGGAGATTTGCTCTTCGGTAACCTCGGCACGTTGAATGGCGGCGGACGAGAGTCCGAAATCCCGGAACAGGCTCAAGACTCCCGTGAATGCTGCCACCATTCCGACGAGTCCGTAATCTTCCGGCCCGAGGAGGCGCGCCAGAATCATCAAGGAACCAACGCGAAGAGCAAAATTTGCGCCCTGGGCCAGGAGCCGGGCGAGGCCGCCCTGAATCGTTTTTTGCTTTAAGTCCTTCATCGGGTTCCCATGAGGCTATCGAATGGCAGCTTCAAGTGGTTTGCCGGAAATCGCAGATCAACTTGCGGCAATAAAATGCTTCGGCATATTTGTCCGGGGAAGCGCACTCCACGCCGCGGATTCGATGCATGGCCTGAAAGGTGTCTTCGGTCAGCCAGGCCTTGTTGCTTTGTGTCTGAAATACGTCACAGATGTACTTGATTTTGCGGTCGCACACTTCCCTTTTGAGAGGGACGAAATAGTTGGGCGAGCCCAGATCGCCGTCATATTTGGGAATTTCGTACTCCAGAATCAAATGGTTGCGCCAGGTATTCCAGGTCAAATCAGATATGGTGCGATGGTCCTGGTGTCGGTCGTCCCGGTAGTGCGTGAAGATGAGATCCGGCAAAACAACCTTTTTGAGTTCCTCGAAGGATTCCTTGACTTTTGTTCCCTCGTAGGGAAAGAAGCCGTCGCGAAAGCTCTTGACGATAACCTCCTTGCGGTTCGCCTGCTCCAGAAAGAGGGCCGCGCTGTTGCGCGCCTCGCGTTCGCGCTCGCTTCCGGAACTGAAAACGACCCAGAAAAACTCCAGGTCGCGCCGCGCGGAGAGCATCTGCAAAACGGTTCCCCCGCAGCCGATTTCAATATCGTCGGCATGCGCCCCAAGGCACAGGATTTTGAGGGGACCGTCGTTGTGGCTTTGCGGGAGATTTAGAGGGAGCATGGGGTTCCGTTCAGCGGCTGGAAATTCCTAACGGCGCACATCGGTTTTGGACTTCCAGACTTCCCAAGGTGCGACGCCGTCCGAGCACAGGGTTTCCAGGTGCTGCTTGTCCTTGAAGGTGTCCATGCTCGCCCAGAAACCGTCGTACTGGTAACCAATCAATTCACGTTTTTCGATCAGCCTTTGAAACGGCTCCATGACCAGCTCTTCTTTTTCGCGGATGTGATCGAACACCTGGTTCTTGAAGATGAAGAAGCCTCCGTTGATCCGGATGCTGCCGTTATCAATCGCGTGGATATCCGTCACCAGATTGCCATTGCCCTCTTGCAGGGAAATCGAGTGGTAGCTAAGGTTGGGGCGCACGCAAAGAAAGCTGGCAGTCTTGCCGTGCTGGCGGAAATGCTGCAACTGCTTGGGAAGGTCCATATCCGTCAAACCGTCGCTGTAATTGGCGAGGAACACTTCCTCACCTTCCACGTATTTCTGGACGGCTTTCAGGCGCTGCCCGATATTGGAGTTGACCCCGGTATCGGCAAAGGTGATGCGCCAGTCCTGAATGTCGCTGTTCATCAGTTCGAGGCTCTTGCCGCCGCCGGAAAGGACAAAATCGTTGGAGGCGCACTCGTTGTAATTGAGGAAGTAGTTTTTGATCACGTCGCCGCGGTATCCCAGGCAGAGAATAAAGTCCTTATGCCCGAAGTGAGCGTAGTACTTCATCACATGCCAGAGAATGGGGCGATACCCGATATGCACCATGGGTTTGGGAGTATCTTCCGCGTCGCGAATCCGCAAACCCTGGCCGCCACAGAAAAGAACGACTTTCATGGTCGCCTCCGCCTTCTACCTCAATAAATGGTTACTTCCGGAATAGGTACAACAAAACGCCCACCCCAGTCCCGGATGAAGTGAAGCTGCGCCATAATTTCGTCTTTTAGGTTCCAGGGAAGAATCAGGACGTAGTCCGGCTTGGCCTCAGCGATTTTGTCGGGATGATAAATGGGGATGTGCGTCCCCGGGAGATAACGTCCTTGCTTGTACGGGCTGCGGTCGACGGTGTATTGAATCAAGTCCTTCCCTGTGCCGCAGTAATGGAGCAACGTGGCGCTTTTTCCGGGAGCTCCGTAGCCCGCCACGGATTTGCCCTGCCGCGCGGCGGTGATTAGGAATTCGACCAGCGCGAGCTTCGTTTTCTTCACGTGCTGGCTGAAGCTGCGGTAACCTTCCAGCGAAGCCAGGCCCGCCTTTTCTTCCTTGGCGATCAGCCGCTGCACGCCCGGCTCCGTCGCAAATTTCCGGCTTTCCGCCCGGCAAGCGTAGATGCGCAGAGAACCTCCGTGAGTCGGGAGTTCCTCCACGTCGAACACGCGCAACCCGTGGGCTTCCATGATGCGCACGGTTGTAAGCAAGGAAAAATAAGAAAAGTGCTCGTGGTAGATGGTGTCGAACTCATTGAGGTCGATCAGCCGTTGCAGATGGGGGAACTCCAGCGTGAGAACCCCGTCGGGCTTCAGCAGAATGCGGAAGCCTCCCACAAAGTCATTCAGGTCGGGAACCTGGGCGAAAACGTTGTTGCCCGCGATCAGATCGGCGCAGCGGCCCTCGGCAGCGAGTTCCTCCGCCAACTGCACGCCGAAGAAACGCACCATGCTCGGCACGCCCTTCTCGATCGCCACCTTGGCCACGTTCGCCGCCGGCTCAATGCCCAGCACTGGGACGTTGCGGAGGACGAAGTATTGCAGCAGGTAGCCGTCGTTGCTGGCCGCTTCCACCACCAGACTTCGTTCGTTCAGGCCGAATCGCCGGGTCATTTTTTCGCAGTAATTCTCACAATGCTTCAACCAGGAATCGGAAAACGAGGAGAAGTAGGGATAGTCGGAGAAAATGCTTTCGCGGCTCTCGTACTCTTCCAATTGCACCAGGAAGCAGCTCGAACACACGTAGACATGCAGCGGGTAGAAAACCTCGCCACGGTTGAGGTCCGCGGGCGCCGGGTAAGTCTCGCAGAGCGGAGACATTCCCAAATCAACGAAGGTGTGCTGCAGTTCCGTGCCGCAGAAGCGGCAAGGTTTCGTGACAACTAGTTTCTGAGTTTCAGCCGTGAGGGTCTCGTATTTCATTTCTGTTTTCCTTTTTCAGAATGAAGATCAGGCAAGTTCCGGCGTTTCGGCAACGCGCGGGCTGAAGCGCAGGGAATCGTCCAGCCGCCCGGCCTTCAGCAGTCGTTGAATCTGGCTCATGCGCACGTAGCGGCCAGCCTCCACCTGTTCACGGCTGAGGCCGACGGCGCGATACGCATCGTAGAGTTCCTGCGCGCCGCGGCGGGCGGTCCACTGCGGGCGGAAATTCGGGAGCAGGCGGTTGATTTTGTCGCAATTGATCCGGTAGCAGCGCTTGTCCGGGCCGCCATCGGGAGCGTATTCCACACGCGCGCCCGGCACAATTTCCGCGACGATGGCCGCCAGTTCGCTGATGCGATAGTTTTCCGAGGTCTGGCCCACGTTGAAGGTCTGGTTGTGAACAACCTCCCGCGGGGCTTCGAGCGCCGCCAGCATGGCCGCAATGATGTCGCGGATATGGACGATGGGGCGCCACGGCGTGCCGTCGCTCTTGATGTAGATGCGGCCCGTGGTATAGGCCGCGGCCACAAAGTCATTCAAAACGATGTCCAGGCGCAGACGCGGAGAAGCGCCGTAAGCGGTGGCATTTCGCATATAGGTCGGGCTGAAATGCTCGTCGGCCAGAGGAGCAACGTCGCGTTCGACGAATACTTTGGATTCACCATACGCCGTGACCGGGTTGAGCGAGGCCGATTCGTCCAGAAAATCATCGCCGGCCGCGCCATAGGTGCTACACGATGAAGAAAAGACAAACCGCTCCACTCCGGCCCCTTTGGCCAATCGGGCCAGGTGCACCGAGGCGTGGTGGTTAATGTCGTAGGTGAGACCCGCATTGAGATTGCCCAGCGGATCGTTCGAAAGCGCGGCGAGATGAACCACCGCGTCGAAACCTCGCAGATCGCCGATTGCCAGATCGCGGAGGTCCTTGCGGACCTCGGGAATTTCCGGGAGCGTGTTGCCGAAGTCGCAGCCCGAAAACAGGTCGGAATCAAGTCCCACCACTTCGTGACCGGCGTCCCGTAGGATAGGACCTGCCACGGCGCCGATATAGCCTTTATGACCAGTCAATAGGATCTTCATGCGATTTCCTTTGGGAGTAATTTTGACATTAGCATGGCTGAGAAAACTGTGGGCCCGAGGGCAAACTAAATTGTTCCGGACTAGTAATTTCCAAAAGATTCACACCTGAAAAAACAGGGAACCGAATAACGCCTGCCTGGCCGTTACGGCTCCACGCGGGAGGTTTCTCTGGGCTTCGTTGTGACCTCGCTATCGTCGGAAACGATCGAGAGCAGGCCGTGGCCGCGCAACATCTCCGCCGCGGCGCTGATCGTTTGAAAATCCAGGCCCGAACGCTCGGCGATCTCCAGCAAGGAGCGGTCTCCGTCGGACTGATTCAGCACCCACAGGCGCGCGTTAATCTCCTTCTCGATGCTGACGCCTCCCGTGGGACGGTAAAGGCCCCGCTTTCCGAGTTGCGGTTCGCAGTGCGGGCTCAGGTTGAGAAAACGGTGATTGTTTTCCAGGATGTCCATGATGGAAACGCAGACCCTCAGGGCTTCGGCGAGTTTCTCCGGAGGAGTAAAGTCCAGGTTGTCCGCGGAGGTGTGATTCTCCGGAAATCCCCCGGCAGGGCGCGTCAGGCAGCCGACCGGCAGGTTGAAACCTGGCGAGCAATATTGGCGCTCGTCGAATCCGTATGGCGAAAATTCCAAAATCTGCGCTGCATCGGTGGCGTCGCGCAATGCCAGCGCCGCGGCGCGGTCGATTTCCGCGTCTCCGCGGCGGCTTTTCTTGTAGTGAAATTCGCAGTCGTTGCCGAGAGCGGCGAGCACCAGGCCATGACGGATACGGGAAACCGCTTCGGCATTGCGGGCCAGCCAGGTGATGGCGCCGATCGTTCCGGGCAAGAACAGGAACCGGTAGGAGTACCGAAGATCGCGTTTCGCGAGAAACTCCGCGAGGAACGTAGCCGCAACCACACCGGAAAGGTTGTCGTTCGCCAGCGAAGGATGACACGTATGTGTGGAAATCAGCACTTCGTCGGTCGAACGGCCGGGCAAATAGCTTTCCGCGTAGGTTAAGCGCCCATCCTCCAGGGATGAATCGATGCAGACCTCGTACTCGCCATCCGCCAAAGCCAGCATCTGATTATGGGAGAGGCAAAATCCCCAGTTTTCCTGGTAATACGAGGTCCGGTAAGGAACCCAATCGGGTTTTTCCGGAATGGTGAATAGATGCGCCTTCAACTCGCTCAGGCGCATCTTCGCGTGTACCGGCGTGCTGTAATTCAAAACGTGCAAACAGGATTTCTGAAAGTCCACCACTCGCGTGCCGTCGGGAGCCTTGATATAAGCATCGCGGATGTTCCATTCCTTGGGCACCGTCCAGTCGAAAACCTGCGTGCCTGTGGGCACTTCAAAGGTCCGCAGCGCGATTCGATTTCCGATCAGGGCCAGCGTCTTCCGGATGCCGTCGCCGGTGATGCTGCGGCAAATGGGAAAAAGTTCCGATGCCAGTTGGTGCAAATCCTGGCCGGCTTTCACCAAATTATTCTGGTCGAATTCTCTCAGGAGTCCCATGAAGTCAACCAATGTCCGGGTAGGTGCGGTCCCGCTCGGAGATCACTTCCACTTTGCCCGGCCAGTCTATTCGAAATGCCGGGTCGTCCCAACGCACGCCGCGGGCCGATTCCGGAGCGTAAAACTCCGACATCTGATAGAACACTTCGCTCTCGTCCGCCAGAGTCAGGAAGCCATGAGCGCAACCTTCCGGAATATAGACCATGTTCCGTTTCTGGTCCGTTAACTCGACGCCGATCCACCGCCGGAATGTGGGAGAATCCGCGCGCAGGTCCACGACCACATCATAAATCGCTCCGCGAGTGCAACGTACCAACTTGGCTTCGGCATGTGGGGCTGCCTGATAGTGAAGCCCGCGCAACGTACCCTTCCGCATGTTAAAAGAGATACTGCACTGCACGAGCCTGGCGTTGAGCCCGTGGCTCGCGAATTCGTTTGCGCAGAACGTTCTGGCGAAGAACCCGCGCTCGTCCGAGTGACTTTCCACGTCGAGAATAAAGACACCGTGAAGTTTTGTGCCGGTAAAAACGATGGAAGTTAGTCCCCTTCTCTTCTTACCGCAGCGAAAGCGAATTCAGTCTCACGGACATCGCTCACTGTGGCCACGCCACTTCGTAAATCAGGTTGCCGTCCACACGCTTGGCATACGCTACGACCGAGCGTTCCGAGCCCTTGCCCTCAATGCGCCATCCACTTCCATCTGCAACCAGAGACATTTTGCTGCGATCTCTCCACCAGGTCTCTATCTCGGAAGGGAGGGCGCACCACAGGCCGGCCTGACGGCGCAACTCCCGCAAGTGACCAAGCAACTCCAAATAGACGCGGCGTGCCTCCGGCTCAATCACGTAATCGGGATGAACAATGAAACTCGCCAAACCGTTCTTGGCAATAATCCGGTCGAGCTGTGTCTTCCATAGGTTTATAGAATATTCATTCAGGATATGGAATAGGGTGTAGTCCTGAACGGTGGTCAGGGGCAGTTCGAGAATATCCCCGATAAAGTACGGCATCACCGTGCAGCAGCCGCCGCGCTGCGGGTCAAGATGCGCAACGTTGGGGATGGACATGTCAAAAGCGAATTCGAACGCTTCATACCATTCCGGCCGGCGATAAAGAACCGCGGCCCGGAATCCTCGCGCCCCGTACTGCTGCGCGTAGCGATTGATGATTTTTGCCCGGCGCAAAAACTCTTTCTTGTCGTCAAAGAGGCGACCGTCGTGATTCAGATCCTGGATGACAATCTCGAAGCCGCGCTCCCTCAAGGACGCCAGAAGACTATCGGGCACAGAATAGCGCTCCTCGGGAACAATCTCGAAGGACGCTTTGATTCCGAAAGAATCGTCCAGGTCCATCAACTCCGCACAATAATCTGTACCGGCCGCGTTCTCCACATCGTGGGTCATCATCAGACAGGATTTTGCCCCGTCCGGCCAGAACCAGATAAAGGGAACCTTGTCCACACCCTTGGCCTCCATCGAGAGCAGGAGAAGCCTTTCGCTTATGTCCTCAACACTGGAGTCCACCGGCCACTTGGGAAAAGTCCGCATTCTTCCGCTGCGTGCGTGGAACTTCTGGATCTGCTTTCGCAGGGCAAGAGTTGTCAGCGGCCGCACCAGGTAGTACAGCCTGCGCAAAGTGGAATACAGAAATTCATCCCCTTGAGTTCCGTGTCTTGCATAGCGTTCCAGGCGCAGGTTATCGATGATCTCGCCAGGATTAAACGGAAGGCTGACCCTCCCATCGTGTACTTGAACGTCGCTGAGTGCGTCGTATCCGGTTGAGGGCCCTCCCTCGCGAGTACGTCCGAAACAAGTCGTCCCCGGCCCGAATCGAAAGCAAGTCTCTTCAGAGGACAATGGGCCACGAAGATCGAAATTGAAAAAACTCCGGGGACACCGATACCGTTCCGATAAAGCCTGGCCTAAAGCGTCACTTTCGCCGGCCGCGGATTGCGGGTCTTGTCTTGGCAAGAGGTCGGTAGTCATCCGGGGCCCAGGACCGAGCCGAAAAAACGCACGCTAAAGAATAACCACAATCTGACCATCGGAAGTGTACCAATGCGGAGACGACAGCCGAGCACCGGACAGGCTACCGCCAATAGTGTGGCGCGAACCCAACCCAAGGTCGCAATCCACGTGCCAGAACGAGGATTGCAGAGAGGATATCCAATTCTTCGGTTTTTGCTCAATCACTGAAAATAAAGCGGTTAATGATAGGCAAGCGGGGCCTGTGACAAGGCGCCCAAGAGCCTATCAACTCGGGGGGAAAACTGTTACCACCCTTTGGGAACAAGTTTCCATGGGCATCGGGAAAAAGGTCTTATCCCAAACTACCGGGAGCTTGTATGAACGCCAGGAATTTCGTGCTATTCTGTGGATAGCGTGGGTTGAAAGCAGCGGCAGTTGAGCCCAGATTCCGGGCCCACCCTCCTCTCTGTCCGTTACTCCTGACCACTGACTGCCCTTTCGTCCAGTTGTTTGCGCTCGATAGCGATTGCTAGCATACAAACTACTATGAGACACACGGCGACATTATTCTTGCTCACTTTCCTTTTCCCGGCATTTGCCGCAGCGCAAAGCCCCACGCTTGTTCAACACGTCAGCTGCCCGAACGGCCGAAACGTTGGCGGAGCGTCCAGTCCAACGCCGGATTACATCTGCCCTCTTCCTGAGCCGTCGCAGGCAGGCAACGCCATTCTTGTGGGAATCATTTCGACAGCGGGCGCTACTCTCACGCTCTCCGATGATAAAGGCAACACTTGGAATCAAATTGACAGCGCTACCGACAGTGGCAGCGGCGAAATTATAGCCATCTATCTGGCGGTCAATGTCACCGCAGGAACCAGGATGATCAAGCTCCATCGGGGAACTCCTGGAACCTACGGCGTGGCGATGTCGGCGAGCGAGTATTACAACGTGAACGCTTTGGACGGAAGCGCTCATCATTGCACGGTCGGTTCTGCTTCGACATCGGTCAGTGCGGGGAACATCACGCCGAGCGTGTCGGGAGATTTGGTCTGGCAGTGGTCGGCAAGCATCTCCGGTGGCGTCCCGAATTCTACGACTTCTTTCACGGTCGGGTCTCAATCGAACATCGCCTGGCAATTTCTCGGGACGGACATCTACGACGGCGACGCGGTTCAGGCTGGCGTCTACGGTTCTACGGCCACGTTGAATCCCACGCTCACTAGCGGTACCTCGCTCGCGTTCGATTCTTGCGCGATGGCCGTCAAAGCGGCTTCGGCCGGCAATCCTCCGACTCAGTCTTTCCGCATTGTGCACATGCTCCACCAACAGATGCCGATGTCTGCTGCCAACCCTTGGAAAGCCCAGTACGCTAGCAGCGGTAATCTGATCGTGGCTTCTTACGTCTCTGGAGGGAGTTTCATAACTGGCATATCGAGCACGCCGTCAAACACTTGGACGAGCACGGGGACGGCGGTCGGAAATCCAGCGACCACGACCGGGTCTCAGATTTACTACGCCGCGAACGTGACGCCGTCGAACTCGATGTCGATTTCTTTCACGCGGGACACGAACACAAGCGACGGAACGTTCATGATGTATGACTTCGTTGGCGCGGCCAGCGCACCGTTCGACAAGGATTCCGGAGGGCAAACCGCAGACCAGACGAGCATAGTCACGTCTTTGACCACCTGCTCACCTGGAGGGCCGCTGAATTGTTCATTCAGTCCAACAGGTGTTATCCAGGAAGTAGTTTTGGCGAACACGGGGTGGCAATTCTGTACCGGTTTCAACGTGACGAGTCCTGGCGGAGGTCTGTTCGACGCGGCGACCGACACGGGCGTCAGCATAGACGGACCAGAACCCGCCGACCAGAACAACGGGTGGATGCACTACTACACGAACAGCGCTTCAAATATCACCGTGACGTGGAGCATGGGATGCGGTACCAGCTTTGAAGCGAACTGGGCAGGTCGCGTCGCGGCATTTAAGTCCGCCGGCTCGATCTCCCAGCTACCGGCGCCACCAACGCAATTGAAGGCCGTGGTCAACTGAAGCTATAACAGGCTTTTCACTCAGCCGATGTGGCGGTAAAGCAATTTTCCCGCAACCTTCAAAACACCCATGGGCATGATCGAAAATGCCCCCTTTGCCACAATGGTCTTCCAGCGTCCCGGTGCATCGAAGGATAAGGTTTCGGGATATCTCCAATAGAGCAATTGACGGGGTCGCGGATCCCAATGATTCTTGAACGCGAGCAGCCCGGAGTTTTCCTCCTCGGTCCTGCCCAAATCAAACAAGTTCGCGCCATCCGATTTCGCCGCAGAGATGGCCCGCCACAACAACCAAGGCGTCGCCCCAAAGTTGTTGAACCGGGTATCGGAGCCCCCGTACTTATAGTAAAGAGTGTTCTTGAATCGTAGCGTCAGAATGGAAGAGACGGGAATCCCTTCCTTGCACGCCAGGCGAATCTCCAACGCGTCACCTAGATACTTGATCAAGTTTTGAAACCAGGCGTAGGGCGTGGGTGGCAGGTGGTGCCGACTTCTCGTGGCAATGAACAAGGAATAAAACGCTTTCAGAAGCTCTTCCGATCTGCCGCACCTCTCCTCAAGCCCAGCGCGCTCGGCGCGGCCAATTCGCCGCTGCACAGAATCCTTGTCTAACCCTCGAAACAATTGATCCAGGTCCGGACACAGGCTCAGTGAATGGAAGAAGTATTTCGAGGCAACGGCGAACCGGCTCTTTTCATGACTTTGAGCAAAATTTTCATCAATCGGACGAATCTCAAGATATTTCCAGCCCTGTCGCTCCGCGGCACTTTGCAGGTAGCGGACCAGGAAGTCGAGTTCATAGGCTGAGTCACAGAGCGGCTCGCAATGATCGGAAAATGGCAGCGACACGAGCCGGCGCCCGGTAAGCCAGCTATTCACATGGCAGAAGACCAGGCCGTTTTGCAATTCCCCGATTGGGGGCGAGGTGGTGAAGGCCACCGTCTCGTACCCATAGGTTTGGCGCAATGCCTGGAGCCACCCAACCGTATGGAACACCGACGCCTGTGGATGCCGCTCGACAAGGGCGGTCCACCGCGCATCCTTCGTCGGGTCAATCTGATGAATTTCCATTGTTAGTTGGCCTGAACCACTGCACAGGAAACTGGGTTTCCAATGTCAGCTGGACGAGTAAGGCTGGCGCTACTCTCAGGCTGCTCGCCGCACGCCCTTCAGGATTGAAGGAGGTCGGCATAGACGTCCACAGTCGCCTGGCCCACAATTTCCCAGGAGTGGCTGGCCTCGGCGTCTTCTCGGATCGATTGACGCCTGTTGTTCAAATTTGCGAACAAGTCACTGGCGAAATACCGTTCGATGGCCCCGGCCAAATCAACTGGATCCCGCGGCTGGAAAACGAACCCCGTTTTTCCTTCCACGATTTCCTCTTTCAAAGAGCCGACGTCGGCCGCTAGGACAGGAAGGCCGAAACTGTGACCCAAGAACAGAACACCGCTCTGGTAGACGTGCGTATACGGCAAAACGAGAACGTCCGCCGCTTTGAAATAAATCTCGGTTTCCTCATCGGGAATGTGTTCGGCTTTTAGCAGTATCTTTGCGGCTCGAAGTTCTTCATGAAAGGACGAATGGACGGCGGACCAATATTCGTCACAGGACTTCGGCCTGCCAGCAATAATCAAAAGATATTCCTGGTCCCGGGCCAGAACTTCGTGAAACGCCGCGACAAGGTATTCGAGCCCCTTATAAGGAGCGATATGCCCGAAAAACAGGATTGTTTTTTGACGGTCCTTGATGCCTAGCCGCCGCTTTGCATCGGCCGGGGTGAGGCTCGTATTTGGAACAGAATTGTTGATCCCGAATGGAATGACGGTCACCCGATCCGCTGGCACACCAAACTCCCGGTTGAGCTCAGCTTTCATTTTGTCTGTGTGAACGAAGAGATGGTCCGTTAGCCGGTACTGGGTTCGCAGCGTCAGTCGATTTAGAAAACTATCGTTCGAATCTCTCCTGCCCGCATTGACATTGTGAACCGTGAACACAATCTTTTTCCCCAGTAATTTGTAATAGAGCATCAGGATAGTTCGATCAAAATACGGGAATTTGTTATTCCAGAGGATGTGAAAAATTCCTGGCTTCGCGGTGAGCGCGTAGCGAATCAGTTTGATGTACGACGCCGCCACCCTGAGGACTTTGTCTTTCATGCTGGCTTCCGGGCGCTGGTCGCCACGCAGATTGAGGATTCGCACCTCCGGTTTGCCGTGAAATTCCGGGAGGTCCAGATCATCGCTGCCAATCAGGTCCAATGGCATTCCGCGGCGGATGAGTTCTGTCGCCAGTCCAAATGCGTACGGTTTGTCACCGCCTCCCGTAAGCAGGCTCACCGCAACTGGATGACGCTCAATTAGAGTCGAAGTTTCTGCGGGTTTCCCGGCACTCTGCGTTTCGATGGCAATGTTTTCGGTCATCAGTTTCTATCGGGAGTCGATCCCAAAAGTGTTTGGGTTCTTGCACGAACTCGAATCTACGATTCGGCCAATCTTTCTTCCAGCAATTCGCAAATCGTATGGCCAATGGTGATGTGCATCTCCTGAATTCGTGGCGTCGATTTTGTGGGTACGCAAAGGCAGAGGTCGCAAGCCTTCTGCATCTCGCCCCCTGATCCGCCCGTCAAGCCAATTACGCTAACTTTGGCTTTGCGTGCCGCTTCAATCGCGCGAAGGATATTCCGGCTGTTGCCGCTGGTGGAGATTGCCAGAAAGATGTCGCCGGGCCTGGCATGCGCGGATAGCTCGCGCGCGAATACGTGCTCATATCCATAGTCGTTGCCAATGGCCGTCAGAGAGGACGTGTTGACGTGCAGAGCGTGAGCCCGAAACGGCTGCCGCTCGCGCAAAAAACGTCCTGTAAGTTCGGCCGCGATATGTTGCGCGTCGGCCGCGGATCCCCCATTTCCGGCAACCAGCAACTGGCCGCCAGCCTGCAGGGAGGAAGCGATCAATTCAAATGCCCGTGACACATCTTCGGCCAGGCCGGAAAGAGCCTTGGCTACTTCCAGATGCTCCTCCCAAATCATCCTTATCCGATCCACTTGCTGGGTCAGGCCCTTCATGCTCGCTCCCTGTCGTTCTAATTCTTTTGATTCAAAGGCCTTCGTCCAACATTGCTAAGTGCGGCCCCATTCCGACCTTGTAGCTCATACATAGCTTTGTCACATCCCCTTAGCACCGCAGCCCTCAGTTGAGGAAGCACCATTTGAGCTCGCTTCGCAGCCTTAAATCCTAAGATTGGACTAATCCAAGCGTATTTCCAAGCCAACTTCGGTTCTTCTAGTCGCCCGCCCAATTCGGCTGCAAGAATCTGTAGTTCTGCCATTAGGTCCGGTCGCTCGGGATAGAAATTCTCGTACCAGGTCCGCATATATGTGAGGCAGGCTTTACGAACGCGCTCGCTCTCCTCAAGTGAGCGAAGATACTGGATGTGAAGCTTCATCGAAACGACCATGGCATCCTTCTTCTTATCGGACGTTCCGATGTGGCTTAGCCGGCTTGTTGGAGTAATCCGGTAGAACAGCTTGGCTCCTGGAACAAAACAAGTGCCTTTGGATGCTAGAAGCACTCGGCAGAAATACTCGCCGTCGTCATCAACGTGCAGCCGGGTGTCCCAGGGCCCCGCCGCTTGTGCAAGGTCTCGACTTGTCAACCAGGTGGCGGTTTGCATATGCAGGTTCTCTCCCATCTTCCGGATGAGCCATTCGACCGGCGAGAGATCCTGCCAGAGTGAGGTCGGAACGAAGCGCGCGCGACAGGTTCTGTAGTTAAAGTAGCCCCACGAAGAGGATAGAAGCAACCGCTCCCCCGCGCGCTCTTGGAAGGCTGCAAGCTGTCGCTCGATCTTGTCCGGCGCCAGAAGATCATCCGCATCCAGCCATTGAATATAATCACCCTGGCTGAGTTGAAAAGCATGGTTGCGGGCTGCTGAGGCGCCGTGGTTTTCCTTTGTGACGACCAACACCTCTTTCGAAGCAAAGCGCCGGGCCACTTCAGCCGTCCGGTCGCGCGAGCCATCGTCCACAACGATGATCTCTTTGCGCGGCCACGTTTGCGCCAGGGCAGATTTGATCGTATCGGCGATCCACTGCTCGGAGTTGTACGCAGGGATCAAAATCGAGACCAATGGCTCCATAATTAAACGCTCGCTGTGTCGCAGTTAGATGTTTCCGTCAATCCTGAGGTGTTGAGATTTCGGACGTGGACCTTTTTGGACCGGACTGGTTGGGGCCACATAAGCGCTCACTTGTAGACAGCATGACGGGTTTTTGCTAAACGAATTCAGTATAGCAATATACAAAATTCGCACATCAAAGCACATCTCACGTACAGTCTTGAGGGTCGGTAACTACCTAGAGACAACAACTGTTCTAAAATTGCCCATGAGAACAGTCTCTTGTGAGAGCCCTTGCCTGATGATAATGCCTAAGGGGCGACTGGCGCAAACGCGCCGTGGCAAGCCTGGCTGCTCGCGTTCTTCGTCTCCGCTCGCGGAACATTCTAACATCCAGCTCGAAGGGGGGCAGCAATGTTACATGGATATGAATCGCTAGAGACGTATGGATGACTTCGACGCTTACTGATTATTGCCCGACCACCACGGTTGTCGTTAGCAGGTGAGGGTCCGATTCGGCTCCATCGACTGCTTGGGCAGCAACGCCAATCAAATGTGTTCCCGGAGCAATGGCCATGGGTTCACTCACGCCGTGGATTCCCTTGACAATGCCTGCGGCTCCGGGTGGAACGGGAACGGTAAAGAGTCGCTTCCGGGAATCGCCCGTGATGTCATAAACGTTAAACCCCATCACACACCCGGTCCTTATCGTCACGGAGCACGCGTGAGTCAACCTAAAGTCATAGTCAAAACTAACGGTCACCGTCTTTCCCGGTGAAATAACGGTGACTCTCTTTCGAAGTGACCAGCCAAGTCCAAGGACCATGAGCAGCAGCACTGAGATTGGAAGGATGAGTCGCATTGCTTTCACGGAGGTTTTACTCCTGCACGAAGTCGATTTTGTGTAGTGGATTCGTTGAACTGCTTGGCACGCCTGATGCCAATCTTAGGGCAAGAAAGCCAAATCTAAGAGATGACGAAACAAAGCACCCCTCGAAAAGGGCATGCTTTTCACCGCGAGGCCCCAAGAATCGCCCGCCAAGCCGAAGCGTGACTTCAGTTAACCGTGGATGTGAGGTTCGTCGGCGGCTGGGGTCGATTACTCGAGACTTGTGTGTAACAGCTATTCTCGTTGAAATTCGTAAGTAACGGCCCGGTTCCGTCTGGACGCCCGCCAAGATTCAAATAACAGTCCATCGCGGGGATGCTATTGACATGGCCCCCCGCTACTCCGCTGCTTGAACCACCCGCACACTGAGAAGAGTTCGTAACCCAGGATTTGTTGTAGGTTCCACTTGTGCAGACCAGAACATTCCCATTGCTCACGTCTGGACCAATAGGAGGCCACGGCTTGCCGCTCGGCCACCAAGCTGGCGCTGAGGAGTAATAAAAAGAAGCGGGCAAAGCATGGCTTGAGGGACAAGGATTAGAGAATGGAGCCTGGACGCCGGCTAACGCCGTCGGTACTTCACTGCAATTAAATCGCGGCGAGCCGAACCCAGTGGCTGCGTCGGCGTTGCCCCATAGCATCAGTGTAGTCTGGACATTCGGGTCTGCTGGAACGCCACTGTTACCGCCACCTAATAGTATAGCATTGTTATTCCCCGGCGCGGTCGAACTGTAAACAGTAGTCACGCCGGTCGTTCCAAGGATGTTCCCAATGACGTTATAGAACCGGCTGAACGCATAGAGTTGCATCGGTGTAAGGCCGCTAAAGCACGTTTGGTAGGTAGCCGTCGCATAGCTGGAACCGCTGGCAAAGCAGACCGACTGGGGACCGTTGTAATAATTACGGAAGTAGGTGTTTAGATTGTGCGTTCCGTGGATCACGTCAGCGTCGGCCAGGTTTCCTATGTTTCCCTCGATAAGGGAAGTATCAACGCCTGCCGCATGGTCTCCGTGCGCATTGACGTTATACCCCGGATTGGCGGGGTAGTAGTTATTAATGGACAAGTTATAATCCAGCACGGTGCCAGTACAAGTTTCGAACAGACTAGGGGACACGACCGCGTGCATGATGTTGTTTTCTACGAGTTCGTCTGATCCGGAGTAGCATTCAAATCCGTAGGACGCTGTAGCCCCATTCTGTGTCAGGAAGAAGTAGGAGTTCACGACGCTGACGTGAGCGGCGTATTCCATCCGGGTGTGCCCTTCGTTTGTCTCGATGCTGGTTACACCCTTCGCCCAGCAATTCAAGCAGTTAAAAAAGTTGATTCCCGCTGCTCCAGTGTTTTTCGTGCTGTCAATTGTAAGGTCCTCAACACCATCCATCATGACCGGCCTTGTAGCCCACCACGCCCTTGGGGAATTTGCAGAAGACCAATTCGGCATGTGGAGGGGCGGAGAAATGCCAACGGCTACGTTTGTGCCAGAGCACGCTGCACCGAGCGTTGCCACTCCGTTGCAACTGGTTACGGTGACAATTTGCTCCTGCGAATAACAATTCGCATCGCTGCTAGAACTCGGGCATGGCGCTGCGCCGCCCGAGTTTCCTGAAGTGCTGTAAGGGCCAGTAAGACCTGGGGGAACTGCGGAACCGGTGGTGGTGCTCTGTGCGACGAGGATTCCACCATTATCTACTGTGTTGTTCAGCTGATCTAAAATAATCGGGTTCCCGACTTTCAGGTTTGGGACAGACGCGAGGGTGATCGTCGTCGCGCCCGGCAGATACCCGGCCGTCCAACTAACGAGATTGGATGGGGAACCTTTCCAGTTGTTGTCACCAGAAGCGATACTGATACTGGCTGCGGCTCCATTGCAGCCGGCAGATCCCGAATTCGGTGCCAAGTTCGTTTGATTAGCTCCCGCACCCCTGAGAGTTACATTGGAAGCTGCTTCAAAACAAATTCCATTCGTAACGTTGCTATAAGTTCCAGCACCAAGCAAGACCACTCCTCCGCCGCTACTGCCGCAGCTGGCGATGGCTGAGTTAATTTGCGACGTTGTCGCACTTGATGTCAGCGTAGTGCAAATGTTGGTGCGGTTCGGGATGCCTCCCACAACTCCCGGATTCCACACTATAGCGCGACTAGCGGCCACCACACCGGCCCAGGGAGTTGAAACGGAACTGGTTTGAGCTTGTAGTCTCAGGCAGAGAAAAAATAGCAGAACGAACGATAATCTCTTCATCTTAAGCAGACTCCTACGATTCCCGCCAGAATTTACAACTTTGATGGGCTAGAATTCAAGCGGTCACTGACTTCCGGCCCAAGCCCTAGACTAAAGGTTGCGCGTTGAACGCGTTAACCTTAAACGTATTCTGATCAAGCGCCAATACAGCAAAAATTGAACAAGTCAGACGCACGCGCCACAAGTTTTCACTACTGGATTATTGCCGCCAAATTAGTAGGCGGCTTCACGGTCCCGCTGTTGGTCCATATCAGTGGGTTGGCGTGCTTCGTCCAGTCCATCAAAATGTTTTGAAAGTAGGTCGTCGTCCCGCTGTTAGTGCCCGCCTCGTTGTTGCCCACCGTCACATAGGATAGATGCGATTGGGGCCGGGCGGTAACCGTGGTGTTGCCTATTAGAGTTCCTTGTGGTGTATAAACATACAGCGTTCCTAGCCCGGGAGAAACCATGTTGTAGTTAACCGAGAACAAATAAGTTGTTTGCGGTGTTAATGGGATGCAAATTGGCGAATGCGTAGTGGCACTACCAGAGCCATTCCAGTCAGATTCCAACCGTACTCCGTATTGGCCAAACGAAGGGCAAGAAGGATTCAACTGGATAACCACGTAGGCTCCGTTCGGCGAGCCCCAAAAACCAAATATATCCCAGTCCGTGCCGTTGTTCTGCGCCGGAGGGCCTAGAGTTACGCACATCAGCGCTGAAATGTTGCTTGGCTGAGAGCTATTAAAATAGAGATAAGCGTTGGTGTTATTGTAGGCATCGTTGTGGGCAATACTGTTGTGGCTCAATGACTGAGCCGCGTACGAAGGTCCCCCGTTGTTAAGAGACACGCCTCCTAAGTTTGAACACTGCGCCTGATTCGCTCCGACTGTGAAACCGCTATTTACTGGACCCCAGTTACAGGAAATTCCGACAGTGCAAGTATTGCTCACCGTACCAGCATTAAGAATACTTGTTGTCAATGCTGTGCCAGGACTACTGGTGTTCATGTCAACCACCAGGTCCACTGGGAGCGTTGACCAACTTTGGCCAAAACAAACCAAATCCGGAAAGCACAAGAGAAAGACAAAGACGCAGATAAGGATTCTAGTCATCGCGAGTATAATCTTCATAATTCTCCGTCTTGAGCGACTTTTACCCCCATTTGAAATCTTAGCTCTCGAATTGGAATGAATACTACTGGCCGTGGGAACAGTTTGGGAGCAGGGACAGATACCTGTACGATAATGTCCTGACCCCGGTTTATGGCAGTGCCCGCACTGATTGTCTTTTGTCAAAAGCGGTTCGGTGCAAACATCCATCTTCGGACCTTGGTACCACTAGGGCGCCTAACAAAAAGGCCAGCCACATCAATTCACCTTTGCCAAGAGCCGCCGTCGTAATGTTGTAAATGGGCATTACGGCCCACAGAGCCAAACTCAGTGAGGCGGGACCGGAGTCTGATCCCATCCTCTTGCAAATGGTCCGGTAACTAGCAATCACGAATCCAATCAGAAGCGCTTCGCCAATGAGACCTAGATTGAGGTAGAGCTCGATGTATCCGTCGTGCGCTTGATTCGGCCGGAATGCAAACTGGGCCCAAAGCTCGGCAAGCCGGGGACCCAGCCAGAAGCTTTCATACCCGGTCCCCAGAAGAGGATTGATTTTCATGTTGAGGAGGTAGGACCACAAAACGGTCCGGTCGGTGAAAGTCGCATCGCGGCCCACAGCTCCCGCGATTGAAGCCTTCATGTCTGCGCCAAACACGAGGAATAGAGATAAACAAAGAGCGACGGGGATCAATATCTTCAGTGGCGCCGGATGTCGTCTAGCCACACCGCTGCGAGCCGCCAAAATCACAAGGCACCCGAATGCCAAGCAAATCCGACAAGTTGCGCTGTCGGCCATATTCAGCAGCCACAGCGTCATGGCGATAAACACGACGTTCACAACAATAATTACCTTCGTTCGCCGATCCCTTCGATTGGACCAACGTGTTAATGTATCCCAGAAAAAGTAGATACCGCTGACCAAACAGATAGCGCCAAGCTCATCTTTTGTGGTCGTAACTCCCGAATAAGTGGCGGCGCCACTCCATTCTGAGTATTGTCTTCCCATTTGGGGGTAATACTTAATGAGCACTACCGAAAGCGGGATGAGTAGAAACGAGAGACGCCTCAGCAATGTTCCAATCGCCTCAGACGGCCGCGGATCGGAGAGAACGACAAGGATCACGAAATAATTGCCGAAATCGCGAAACCATTTCTTAAACGTAACGAAAGGAAGGTCTGACCAGAGAACGCTCAGCAACGCGAAAGAAAGGAATGCCACGAGTGTGAGGTTGTTCCCGAAGAAATTACCCCATTTAAACGAGCGCGAAATCAAGACGCTGACCCCCAGCAGGATCAGCACCAAGAAGATCGTGCGGTCCAGAGGGTTCCCCTCTTCATAGGCTTGGAGCGCTTGACCGGCTGGTTCACCTCCCAGCCATTGTGAAGGCAGACGCGAAGCCAGAATAAACATCCAGACCAGAGGGATCCACAAAGCCGGCGAACTTGTCGCATCCTTGGCAGGGTCGAAACAAAAGAGACCGACGAGAAGGAAAAACCAAAGAAGCAATGCTAAAAAAGGAGGCATGGTCTAAGAGTTGTCGAGGCATTTCACTCTTGATATTGATCAAGTGCTAAAGCCTGAAAGTCCGTGTCGTTTTCCATTTCGCGTCTGGCCCAAAGGTTGTCGGTGCCTTCGATATCCAGCCCTCCCAAGAATGGCATCACGATTAGGGTAGCGCCTGCTGGAGGCTATTTGTCAAAGCCGAGTACGAGACTGATACCCTGGCTACACATGATCGGCGTCTTCATCAACAGGCGGTCTATCCAACGGATGGTTGGCCGCAAACCTAGGATCCATTCGGCATTGAATTTGCATCTTGTGCGCCACAATAAGTAGTCTAAAAGGGCTGCGCGGTGGTAATAAGCTTGCTGAGCGGAGCTACAAAGGAACGAACATTTCCGGCCTGGAACTCTGCAGTCCAGGGAGAACAAACGCCGCATTCGCTAGCTTAAGCGGCTCATCAGCAGTCAGTTTTCCCGCTTCCCATGTGCGCAAACGGCCGTCATCCGCAATGCCCCAAAGCTCGTATCCCTTTTGCTCAAGGAAACCGCTAAGTTTCCTTGGATCGGCAGCAGAGGAAGCGCGCCGTAGGACGCCGGCGCTTTGCCGCAGGGGATCATTCTCGTCAGGCAGTAAAGTCAGCTCACAGATGATCGCCTTCGGCGGACACACCCGAAACGTTTCCTCCATGCCCTGAAATGCATCCAACTCAGCACCCTCAATGTCAATTTTCATCACGTCGATTCGCTCTATCCGATTTTGGCGAACGTATTCATCAATCGTCACTAGCGGAACCATGACTTTTGAACCTTGGTTGAGCCATTCATGAGCATAGAGGGAAGAGCACCCAAACCACTCTGGATCGTAGAGCGGCAGATCTTTTCCTGACTCCTTTCCGACGGCCCGCGCGTTCACCAGGATGTTTCCGCATCCACTATTCAGCTCAGCAGAACAACTCAGATGCTTAATCAGGTAAGGGTTAGCCTCGAAAGCGTGGATCGCTCCCGATTTCCCGCAGAGCGGCGCAACATAGAGGGAGTAAAAGCCAAAATTGGCACCCAGGTCAAAAAAAACGTCGCCCTCTCTGACGAGCCGCCTTAGGCATTGGGCAACGCTTCGTTCGTCTTCATGCTGGCCAGTTATAGTTCCTAGGAAGTAATACATAAGGGCGTGCTCGGCAACTTTCTTTTCTCCTCCACAGAGCATCACGCCCCCAGTGTCAAAGACAGCGAGTCTCGAGAAGGAACTCCCTCCGCGTTCCACAAGCTTGGTCCCGAAATGACGGCAAAAACTTAGAACAGTCCTGCTCATTGGATATCTATGACCAAAAGACACCAAAGCTTTTTCACACGCCGAACACCAAGGACCAGCGGCCGCTAGTCCACTCAAGAAATGTACTACACTCCCTTTGATGGTCATTTTAATTGTATTAGTCAAAGAGATTCCTTATAGGTTCAGCATGCAGAGGGAGTTCGCGAGCGACCTCTGCAGGAGTCTTGCCCTTCAATGCCAGATGTTACCAGCTGTACGTTAAACGTCACGAACTTCCTCGTGCCATATAATTATGCGGTCCACTTGCCGAAAGCTCAACTAGGCCGCAAACAAATTCTCAACAGATTTTTAGCGGCCGCAACCGGATAATCGGACCAAATAATGCTCAAAAGACAAAACACGAAGTAGAGCAAAATTAGGTATCGGAAATTACCCTACGCCCCCGAAGAACGAGGGCACAGATAGCCGCGAACATCAATATCTGGAAGAAAGCGCCGTCGATAGGGCTGCCTTCAAGCTGCACATCGGCTCCGCTTGGCGGCCCAATTCCCAGCCAAACGGACAAGGACCTCGACCCAATAATCCAAAGATAGGCAACCGGTAGCCAGAGCGCCTTCGAGGTCTTGACACCCTTGTCGTAGTCCATGTAGAAGAGCCCGGCAATTCCGAAGGTATAAACCGGGGTGGCGAGTGTCGGACTCATTCGAGTTCAGTTTGGAGGATGATTCGGATACGCGGGCAAAAAGTCCGCCACGAGATGCGAAAAGTCTACATGCGAGCTCGCTAGAAAAGGCCGGCAAATGAAATCCGTGGCCATGATCGACGCACCACAAACCGCGGTACTTTAAGCCCTAAGCCGGGCCCCGGAGAGTGCTTTCTGGTATGCAGCTACCAACTCCGGGACCGAATACTCCCATGCGAGCTGCTCTTCAATTCTCTCTCTTCCAAACTCCCCCATCCGCTTTCTTTCCTCGGGTCTGTCCAGCAGCCAGAGGATCTTCTCGGCAAAATCTGCAATGCCTTGGTCTTTGTCGGCGTAAAGAGAAGCTTTCTGAGCGCTGAACCGTCCTTCGGTAGCATCAAATTGGACGATCGGCTTGCCGAGAGCCATATATTCCATAATTTTGATCATCGTAGAGATGTCATTCATCTTACTGGGCCGGTCCGGATTCACGCACACATCAGCTGTCGAAAGTATCTCCAACAATTCCTCGTCGGAAACTCTTCCGGTGAAATGGACCGTATCGCGTAATTCCCGATCCTCTACCATCTTTTTGAGCTTATTCAATTCCGTGCCACCACCAACGCACGTGAAGAAGACATCGCGCCGGCCTGAATTCTTGATGTGGTGCGCAACATCCAGCAATATGTCCAGACCATCTTGGATACTCATGTTGCCCACGTAACCAACCAGGTAGTTCTTGCCGTTTTTCCGCGCCGGATTCGCTGGAACCGGCTTGAACTTTCTCTTTTCCGGTCCATTCCGGACAACGAAGACGTTTTCGGGAGCCAGACCGCCCCTGCTGGCGGCTAATTCCTTATAGCTCATGTTGGTCGCGATGACCACATCGCTGAAGCCGTAATTGTATTTTTCGAGCCACACCAGAATTTTGTACAGCGTTCCCTGTCTGCCGTACTTCGACACATACAACTCCGGATTAGCGTCGTGATGGTCAAAAATGTATTTCACTCCGAGAAGTTTGAACGGCAGTGCAACCAGAAAAATGTCGTCCGGCGGATTGCAACCTTGAATGACCTCAAATCCATGCCGCAAGTAGATCCACGAAGTGTACAAAAACTCCCAGAACAAAGCGCAGCCGTACTCCCACAAATACCCCATCGGCGTGCTTCCTTCCGCTGGTGAAGGATGACGATAAATGCGAATTCCTTCGAGGATTTCGTACCCCTTCGCGGACGCTTTTCGCCGGGGACACAATACCGTCACGTCGTATCCGTTCTCTCGAAGCGAGCAAGCCTCCCTCCAAACACGCCGATCAAAGGGAACTGCCTGGTTCTCTACGATGATCAAGATCCTTTTTTTCGAGACCCCATGGCTCACTGTCCCTGAGCTGCTTGGAGCAATCTTGGACACACCTGGCGCGTTGACCGGAACATTTGTTCCGCCAGAGCCTTCGTGTTGCCGGGGCACAGAATTCTTACCAGCAGATGCCGCTGTACTCGCCATTATTGCTCCTGTAATTCGCAATACGCACAAAGTCCACGAGGCACTGACCGTTGTGTAGTTTCTGAGGAACGCTCTCGAACTCAGTAGATTTATTGCCGATCACAATCGTCTCGCCGTGCTGCAAAACAGCATCGATGTTGTCCACCATCAGTTTCGAAATGTGCGGAATCCGGTTCAGGATAAAATCGCGATTCGCGCCAACGAGTCTCGCCACCTGCACGTTCTTGTCATAGATACGTATATCGTAGCCTTTCCCAGCAAGTCGTTCGATGATTTCAATCATGGGGCTCTCGCGTAGGTCGTCTGTTCCTTCTTTGAAACTGAAGCCCAAGACCCCGATACGCTTGCGGCCCTTCTCCATGATCAACTGAAGACCCCTTGCAACTTGCAATTCGTTGCTCGGCAGGATTGCATTTAGAATTGGCAATTCCAGGTCATGCAACTTAGCCGAATAAGCCAACGCACGTAGGTCTTTGGGTAAACACGAACCTCCAAACGCAAACCCCGGCTTAAGGTAGGCTGACGAGATGTTGAGTTTCTTGTCTTGACAGAAAATCTCCATTGCCTTGTGCGCGTCTACCGAGAAGGATTTGCAGAGATTGCCAATTTCATTGGCAAAGCCGATTTTCAAAGCATGCCAGCTGTTGTCGATGTATTTGATCATCTCAGCTGTTTCGACGTCAGTTCGGATCAGTGGAGCATTGAGTTTGGCATACAGCGCAGCCAACAGATCCCCACTTGCCTTGTCCAGTTCGCCGATCACCGTTTTCGGCGGAGAGTTAAAGTCCACCACAGCCGTACCCTCGCGTAAAAACTCGGGATTGTTACAAACTCCGAAGTCGGCGCCGGCCTTCTTTCCTGAGGTTTCTTCGAGTACAGGGATGACCACCCGGCGCATTGTTCCGGGCAGGATGGTGCTGCGGATCACCACCGTATGTCGCGTTGGCTTGCGCTTGAGTGCTTGCCCCAGCTGCTCGCAAACGTGCCGGACGTGGGTCAAATCAAGGTTACCGTTGATCTGACTGGGGGTACCTACGCAAACAAAAGAAAGTTCGGTGTCCTGAAGGGCTTCAACAGTGTTGTCGGTAGCCCGAAGGCGGCGGGCATTAACCGCACCGACCACGATCTCTTCGATATCTTTTTCAATGATGGGAGACTTACCGGCATTGATTAAATCCACCTTTGTCTTTACCGGATCCACCCCAATGACTTCGTGACCTTCCCTTGCGAGGCAGCCCGCGGATACTGTGCCGACATAACCTAGACCGAATATGCTGACTTTCAAGATAGGCTCCTTCTTCTGATGCTGATGATTTCAGGAACGATCGAGTTGAACCTGGCACGTCTTAGGCCATCAACTTGGAGCTGTCTGTTTGGCAATACAGGAGAAAGCACAGACTTCGAAATAGCTGGGCTTGGGCCCAACGATGCATGGGTGCGTTATCCCAGCCCAGGAGAAGGCGCCGGCTGCGAAAGGAACCGTCTTGCCTTTGCCACACGGTCAAGATTTCCTTCAAAACGGAGGACAGCAGGCTATCCAATTTTGGATAACGCCCACTGAGAAGCACCGCTAAATTAATGCATTCGGCATAGTCGTACAATTCGCGCCGGTACACCGTTAATCGGGGACGGCTCGAGAACGGCTTGGGGGAACCATCTTCGTCGAACAGGTTTTCTACGTAATATCCAATTCCCTTGTCGATGGCTTTGGTGCACCCAGCATGGCCAGTTAGGGCTTCGATTTTTGCGAGTGCTTTCAGAACAAAACAGGTATGAAAGTGATCGATGAAATTCCGCTTTCCGTCTTTGGCGTAATACCACGAGCCGTCCTCATTTTGAGACTCAAGGACGAAATTCAAATTTCTTTCCGCCACCTTCCAGTATTTCTCTTCGGAGAAATCGTGTGCTGCACTCGTTAGCAAAAAGGCCCGATAGGCGTTCGCATTTACCACGGCCACAGATTGTTCGGGGTCAGGTGTGTACGAGCAAGTCGATGCGCTCGGGGACGTCGGGAAATCTTTGTAGTCGACTAGAGCGTGCTGCGCGGTCGACTCCATGATCCGAAGCCATTCATCAGCCCTGTCCATTTCCCAAATCTGTTTAAAGGCCTCGTACACGTAGGGCACCGTGGTGATCAGCGGTGTTCCTTCCCTGATCGTGCCGCGCAATGTTACCCAATTGAACGGATATCCCCAACAGTAGTGACTATGGCCGGGACAGCAAGTTTCCTTGAGAACTTCGATAAAATGAATCGCTTTCGCGTAGTAGCGGCCGTCTTTCAAAAGCTTCGCAAGAAACGCAAATCCCATCGCATAGTGCGCATCCGCAATCGGGAATCGCTGCCGCTTCCAAAAGACGCTTCTAGCCGAGGGCACAAACGCCTCAGAAAATACCATAGGAGCAACAGCCAATACACCCAACAACGGTTTCTTGTAGTAGAGCGCCTTGGCCCATTGTCCTACTCCGCTGGCGTAGAAGCTTTGAAAGTCGTAGGAAGTCTCTCCGTACTTTTCCAACCATTGAGTAAATTTCAGAACCGCCGTTTGAGTTTGTGCGATGCGCAGACAGCTGGCGGTGGCTGCTGTGGGAAGATCAGTTGGAGATGTTACCGGTAAATTCACTAGAACCTCGCTAGTCCATAAGCACAGCACGTTAATCTAAGAGCGTGAGAGGGGGAAAACACCTGATCCACTTAATGCTGCGGGCGGCTACGCTTTCGTTCAGCTCGCATCCAGAAACAACCGGTGCGTTAGCTCAAGCGTCAGAAGCCTGTGGATCTCCGTAGTGTAATTGCGATTGCCCTTCAAATGCCCTTCCACAATTCTTCTGACACCGGCTGGATCCAGGTAGGGGCGAGCAAGCGAACGCGGGTCCAGGAGCATTTCTCGCACATAATTTGCCAGATGATCTCTATACCAAATCCGGAAATGAAACACTTTGTGACGTCCCAACCAGATACGCTCCAAGTGCAAAGGGGCAAACCAGTGGTCGATTTGTGCCACCCATTGGGGCATGCCGTAGTCGTAGGCATATTCAGCCTTGAAGAAGAATTCAAGAAAGCCGCGAGCAAAAATGTTACTGAACGCTCCAATGCCGCGATCAGTGCGCAGCTGGGCGAGGGCTGGGTTCCCATCCTGGACAAGCCGAGGCCTACCCTGCTCGTTAATCTCAAGGGGGCCGGGAGCCTTGTAAACGGTCCTAACTAGATCGTTATCCAAGTAGGGCGAGCGGACTCCCACTTGGGTTTGTTCCAAACTAAGCACACCGAAGTGATGCCAAGGTGACTGGCGGAAAGCGGCAAAAGTGACCGGGTGACACCTGCGAGCATTATCATAGGTGCCTCTGGCCGCATTGATCTGTAACACGACTTCCGGCTGGAATAATCCGTCGACGGGTTTGTCCGCCTTGAACATCACGGCGTGCAACAGCATCTCGCTGCCGTACGTTCCTACTATTCGCACAGGAGCAATCTCTCGAGCCTTCTCGTTTACGTAGAGATCCGGGGAACGGCCGAGATCCACGCAAGCGTCTGTGAGGTATGTCGAACGCTCAGCATAATGAGGAAATCGCGAGAGGAACTCCTTACCCGTAGAAATAACTTGGTGCGGTTGACCGCAAATCTTGGCCACACTTCGGGCCAGGCGCACGTCTTGATTGTCGCGATACATGCTGCCAAATGTGTAGCAGGGTAAAGAGCCCGGCGAAGCCTTGTGCCAAGCCATGATGATGCGTGTGTCCAAGCCACCTGTGAGCGAAACACCCACCGGCTCTTTCCCGTTGAAATAGCGCGGCAGGTTGCGTACGAACGCGTCGCGAAGACTAACGTAGTATTCTTCTGGCCCAAGCTTTTCCGTGTTTTCCCATTCGCGCGGCTCGAAGTAAGAGGCTCTCTTTTCCGGCGTGCCGCCGCGGAAGGACCATGCCGCCCCGGGCGGCAGGAGCTGGATGCCCGAAAACAGAGTCCGGTTCTCCAGTACACAACCGCAAGCGATGAACTCTCCAAGGCCGCGCGGATCGATGGAGCGCAATTCGGGACGCACCTTGAGGATTGCCTTTGCCTCGGCCGCAAAATAGAAAGCGTCCTTCGCTTCATGGTAGTAAATTCTTTGCAGCCCAAAGCGGTCATTGAACAGCATCGCTGTTCCGTGTCTCCGGTCAGCGATGAGACCGTGAAATCGGCCATTCAACCCTTTGGGAAAGTCCGCTTCCTCTTCGTATCGATGAATCAAGTATGATGCCCGCCCAGCCTCCGACACGACATGCCCTTTGGCTCGCAGCGAGGAAGCAATTCCAGGTTCTGGGAATTCTTCGCCCGAAAAAACCAGCGTGACGTCACCGCCTTCGTTGCGCAGCGGCATCGGATCGGCGAAAGATCCCTTCCTCGCGACCCAGCCAACGTAAATGCCCTGCGCCGGATCAGTCCACGTGCCACAGGCGTAAAATGACTCATGGTAAAGCGCTTGCACCATTTGGCGCAACTCGTGTTCTGCGTCCGTTGGCGGACGGTTCGTGATAATGCCTACGATTCCTGGCAATTCTGAATCTCCTCAGAGCGCCTCTGGCTTCAACTTGAACTTCCGCTGATACCAGGCGCTTCGCCACTCTCGCAGCTTTGCTACCACGAGCTCAGGTAGCCGGTCAGACATCCGGTGGTGCAGCCCCAGACTGAAAGCAATTGAGCCCCAGCGCGTTAATGGCACGTAATATCGGGGCACATCCACGCGTTGAAAGCCGTTTCGTTCCTTAAAATCGCTAAGGCTACTGTTTGTCTTTTTCCCATACGCGAATTTCGCGTAGACCAGACGGGGGAAATGGCGATCGGCACAAGACCTTACCGCTTGAGCTACCAACGCATTTGTAGGCGCCTTATCCCGGTGCTGAAGGGTGGAGATAATATGCATGATCCCTGCTTGAGTGCGCTGGTCATCGAACGTAATTTTGATGAAACCGATCAGCTTGTCGCCATCAAAAGCGCCCAAAAAGATACTCGAATCAAGGAATGTCGCGCTCATCTCACGGACGGCTTCGAAACTCTTGCCGTAGTGCGGAAACGCTCTTCCCTGGCGAACCGGGGACTCGTTATAAATCTCCCAAATTCCCCGAACTAGTTCATCGTCAAACGGTACTTCCCGGACCACAACTCCCTTCTTTTCAGCTTGCTTGGCTTTATTCCGCGCCTTAAATCCGATCTGCTTTGTCCACCACTCCTCAAACGTAGAAATAAACAGGACCGCCACGTTGTCCCATTCCATCGGGTAGGAGTATTTGGGAGAGGTTTCGGGCAACTTCTGTACGAAAGTAAACAAGTCGGCCCGCATTTTAGACTTGCGTAGCTCCGCGATTACAGCTTCGGGATCTTCAAGTGCCTTAAAGTCATCTGCATCGAGGTTCGCTATCCGGCACAGTTGTCCTTCGACCATGAGTTCTCTGCCGCGGACATTGGCACAAGGCATTCTTCTCGCCATCTATTTCCGAACTCCTGCTTTGGGATTTACAAAAAGCAAGGCCAATTGACCTCACGCCGGCTTTTCTTGGAGATGATTATTTGTCCTGGAACTGAGGTGCCTGATAAACCGATTGACCTTGCGAGCCTTTTGCATCGAGCTGGGCAAACACTTCATCCATGATTCGCGCGGTCATAAGAATTTCCCGATAAGGAATCGGTACCGGAGCCTGCTCCCGTATCGAACGATAGAAGGACTCGATCAGGTATTTCATACCTGCGTCCATATGAAAATCGTTAGCCACGAACAGCTTCACATTGGCCGCTAAATTTCCAAGATACTGCTTCACGAATTGCACAGGGGGAACGAACTTGTCGGCGAAGCTCTTGTATTTGTCGCCTCGAAGCTTAAGCAAGATATCGTGATCATCATCGAGAATGAGGCTATTCTTTGAACCATAGACGCGAAGTTCATGAATGGACGGCTTCATTTGTGAAGAAAACGTAAAATACGCGGTGGTACGCTGCTCATCGGAGATGATGACGCGAAGCTCATCAATGATTTCGGTTTCCCCGATACTCTTGAGAGTCGGACTCACGAAACCATAGGCAATGATATGGGGAGTATCAGTCGTCAGGAACTGCGCGATTCGGGCGACGCCGTGGCTAATGATGTTTTGGAGTAACTTGCCGGGCAGCCTGCGAACCCAGTGCTGCTTGTCTCCCAGCAGGGCAAGCGCATAGGTTGGATCCCCAAGGTTATAGCCGAAGTGGCTTTCGATATGGATAGTGTTTTCGCCTAAATATCCACTATTGACAAGCTCTTTCATGCGTCTCGCCGCGGGACTGAATTGATAATTGTGGCCGGCGGTGAGCTTGAGGCCTTTCTTCTCGGCAAGGTCGATCAGTTCCTGTGCTTCGTGCGCATACACCGTAAAGGGCTTCTCGACGTAAACGTTGGCGCCCTGCTCGAGGCATAACTTGGCGAGTTCGAAATGTCCCTCCGGGGGTGTCGTGATGTGTACAACGTCCGGTTGTGCCGAGCGCAAAAGCTCGATCAGCTCCGTAAAGTGTTGCTTGACGGGAAAGCGGTCGCACAGCTGTTTTGCCATCAACGGCTCGCGATCGCATACTGCCACGATCTCGCAATCCTTAATTCGCAAGATCTGCGCCGCATGAACATCTGCGATCTTGCCGCATCCGACAATGGCAACCCTAAGCATTCTTTCCATCCTGCCTGCAGCTTTGGAAAAAACGCTGCAATCCCTCGTTGGTCGACACTTTTGGCGCCCAGCCCAACCGGGCCTTCAATTTCTCGTTGGTGTAAGTGGTCTTCTTCCAATAAGCGTGCCAGCGGCGGCGATTGAAGGCCGGCGGCAGTTGCCCCTCCGACCATTGGGAATATTTCTCCCAGAGATAACACAGGGCATAGCTAACCCCGTGAGGCACGTAGATTGATCTAAAGCCTCTGACGTTCTTCTTGTACGAACGCAAGAACTGCCGGCTCGACGGAAGGTCATCGTCCACAACATTAAAGATCTCCCCGTCTACACCCTTGGATAATCCAGCCAAAACGATTGCGTCGGCGCAGTTGTCAACGTAGGTGAAGGGAATCGCATTGGACCCGCCCAGATGCAAGAAGAGGCCTGGCGTGTCGATGCCTACACGGCCTATGATTGCTTGTCTTTTCGGGCCGTAGACACTTCCTGGCCTGACCACTACATATGGAATCCCAGAGTTCTTGTGATATTCGGTCAATATCTGCTCTTGTTTGAATTTCGCAAAGCAGTAGGCTTCCCCACGGAGCTCACCACGATCTTCCATCGGGCACGACTCTTCGAGCAACCGTCGATGTGGCTTGTCACAATTCGTATATACTGAAAACGAGCTAACTAAAACAAATCGACGTAGCCGCCCTTTCTGTAGGCTCGCATCCAACAAATTTCGGGTCGTTACAACTGAATTCATGAACGCATCGGGAAACGATTTTTCTCCGGTGCCTGCGGCAAGATGAATAATCAACGCTACATCCTTGCACGCGGCTTCACAATCTTGTCGAGAGAGCAGATTTCCCTTGATCAGTTTGATTTGGGCATGTGATTGACGGCTCGCAATATCTTCGATTGCGGCAAGCTTCCCCGAGGTGCGACCAAGGCAAACCAAATTGTGGAAACCACGCTCAAGCAGATTCTCGACGACTCGAGAACCAATGAAACCCGCAGCTCCGGTTACGAGAATTGGATTATCCGGTGAAATAATAAAGGAATCGTCCCTTCGATCAGGCGAGGAAAGTTCTCTCCATGAACCCGTTTGGCCGCTCATAGCATTCAAAGTGATGGCATTCATGATCTTTGGAGGGACAATTAATCGTCACGGCGAACGATCAGCTCAGGCTGGCTACCGGCTCCTCGTGTGCTCGCAGCCACTCTTCAAAAACTACGAGGCTGAAGAGGATCTTGTGATTGTCATGCCGCTTGGAGGCATGCTGCTCGAACAATTCCCGCACAACTTGCGGGCGCAGAAATTGGTAGATCCGTGAACCACGATCAAGCAGCGCATCTGCCATTTTGCTGTTGAAGACAGCAAGGAACCAATCGTCTACGACGTTACTAGCGAATCCGCGTTTCGGGCGTTTTACGATTGATTCGGGCAAGAAGGAGCGACAAACTTGCCGGTGCAACCATTTTCTCGTTCCATTTCTGACCTTGAGGCTCGCCGGCAATCGTTCGACGTATTCCACGATTTCCTTGTCTACAAATGGAACGCGAAGTTCGAGTCCATGTGCCATCGAAAGCTTATCGGCGTACATGAGCAGTTCGTCTGGAAGTGTGGATCGTACTTCCAGGAACTGCAGTCCGCCCAGTTCATCCGTGCCGCCCATCAACTCCTCCATGTCTTCCCAACAGTGGAGGATGGTGTCGCCGGCATCCCGTGGTAATAATCCGTCTTGGAAAAGGCTTTCGACTTGGTCTCCCGGTAAAAGGGACAATACATGCTGGTATCTGTGCATCCGATCGGGAATCGCCAGGGAGTAAACACCGCGCTTGAGGGTCTCATTCCTGGGCAGCGCGGCGACCGTTGTGGAGATGGGAGTACGCATCCAAGACGGCAAGCCTGCCCACAATGTGCGATACCGCACGCCGAGGTGACGCCGATATCCTCCAAACAACTCGTCTGGGCCTTGCCCCACCAGGGCTACTTTTACGTCCTGGCGCGCCCGCTGGCAGACCAAATACATTGGAACAATCGAAGAAGTCGCAATGGGTTCTTCCAAACTCGCAACGATCTTTGGAAGAACTCCTTCAAAAATGGACCGGGTTATAGTGACACCTGTGTGCTTCGATCCCAGCACCCGTGCCGTCTCGGCTCCATCGGCCAGTTCATCGTCGGCGAAAGAAGAACCGTAGCCCACTGTGTAGGTCGGCCACAAATTTCCGTTCAAATTCATCAATGCAAGCAACAATCCAGAATCGATTCCGCCACTCAGCAGGAGGCCCACTGGCACATCGCTGATAAGTTGACGTTTGACCGCATTCTTATAAATGTAGAGCAGTTCCTCCTGAGCTTCAGCGGGAGATTTGGCCGGAGTGAAGGGTTCGGGCTTGAATCTGTACCAGCGACTGACTTCCCAGGAACCATTTTGGACGGTCAGCTTGGTGCCCGGTGCGAGTTTTCTAACTCCTTTCAGGATCGTGTAAGGTGACGGCGTAAACCGGTACCGAAGGAAGAGATTTAAGGAGGTCGTGTCGATTTCGGCTTTCTCTTGCATCGCGGCTCGAACGGGGCGCATTTCCGAGCCGAAATACAACATATCACCTTCAATGTGGTAGTAGATCAACTTGATCCCAAATGGATCACGAGCCAGAACCAGTCGCTTCTGGCGAACATCCCAAATGGCGAGGCCAAACATGCCATTCAGGCGGTTGAGCACCTCATCTCCCCACTGCTTGTATCCGTGAATGATGACTTCGGTGTCGCAATTGGTGCGGAACACGTGGCCATAACCCTGAAGTTCGCGCTTGAGTTCAGGGAAATTGTAAATCTCACCGTTGAATACGACCCATACCGATTCTTCCTGATCCGACATGGGTTGACGGCCGCCAGCAAGATCGATGATCGAAAGCCTGCGAAACCCGAAACCCAGCGGCCCCGCGATGAAATACCCCTCGTCATCCGGACCGCGATGGACGATGGAGTTCGTCATCGCCTCAATGTCCGAACGCCGCACGGGCGCCGGGCTTCCGAAATTATATTGTCCGCATATACCACACATAGGTTTAGTCCGTAACTTTGGTCTGGACCGAAAGAATCCGATATTACGTAGGCTTGATTTCGAAGGAATCGATTCTCTTGAAGGTTACAAGTGACCTCAAAATCGCTTTTAGTTTCTTCAACTGCTCCCCGCGATGGAACCGCATCAACTCATCAGAGACGGGCCTTTCGATCCGCCGAAGGAATGCCCAAGCATAACCCGAAAAGAGCGCAATCCCTCCCAAGAGATAGGGCTTCTTGGTCATTCTGTACACAACACGGAAAACTTCCCACAAAGGATGACCGCCGAGATAGTAATCCTTTTCTCCGTAGGAAAACGCCGAGGCAAGGAGGGAGCGTTCCGCCGTGCCCAAACTCCGGTAGTGAAAGAAAGATTTCTCTCTAAACGACCTTGTCTTCCAGCCTTTCATACGCGCTGTGGTAACCGCGATCCAATCAATACCACCCGCTTTATTGGGAATGTATCCGCCAATATGTTCGAAACACCGGCGCCGAAAAAGCTGGCAACCGCCAGCAACGTGGTTTTGACCCTCGAAACTATCCTTCCCGGAGCTGTACCCTTCTTCCTGAAAAATCGTTCCTGCGACACCGAGATCCGGATTTTCTTGGAATTTCTTCATAAGGAATTCGAAGTAATCCGTATCAAACGACACGTCGGAATCCAGATTGCCGACTACTTCAAAATCCAGGTTCTTGACTCTTTCCAGACCTGCATTAACAGCGAACACTTTTGCAGCAAAGCTGCGGTCCCGATGCGACGGCAGGTTTAACAGTTCGATCCACTCATGCTTCGCAAGATAGCTGGACACGATATTCGCTGTAGCGTCCGTAGACCCGTCGTTAACAATGACCCATTTGAGCGGCAGGAAAGTTTGACTCGTAACCGATTGGATGAGCTTTTCAATATGTTCTTCCTCATTGCGAGCCGGGGTGATCAGTACAAATCGAGGAAGGGAACGAACGTTATCCATTTCCGTTTTCTCAACCCTGACACTAAGAATGAGCATCAACCCTTGGAGGAAGACTGCTGCGCATACACTTCGGATCGCTCGGCGGTCAGCGCTTTGTCATAGACCTGATCTGGTTCATGCACGACGACGTGGCTGCCGCGATTAGAGAACGAGAACGGTACACACAAAAGATTTTTCAACCGCGCCCGCAATTCCTTTCGCCGCTCCGGAGGCACGAAGAAAAGCATGAAACCACCGCCCCCCGCACCAAGGAGCTTGCCACCTAGAGCACCGGCGCTGCGGCCAGCTTCGTAGATTTCATCAAGGTTGTTGTTGGTGATGTTTTGCGTCAGAGTCCGTTTAATTTGCCACGATTCATTCAGCAAATGGCCGAACTCCTCGATGGAGCGATTGGGGTTGCTGACGATGGCTTCCGCCTCATCCACCATCTGGTGCATTGTTTCCAGCTCGCGCTTCCGGATCGGAGTCGCCTTGATCTGTTCTTTGGCAATCTCCGAAGCAATCCGGGAGAATCCAGTAAAGAAAAGGGCACAATGCTGTTGGAGTGCGGCTAGCCTGGCGGCCGGGGCAATCACCTGTTTAACTTCGAAGCTGCCATTCGTGTGGAAATTGATCCGGTTGAATCCGCCATACGCAGCACTGATCTGGTCCTGCGAGCCGACCGCCTCCTTAAGAATTTCCTGCTCCACATGGATAGCATCGAGCGCCAGCGCTTGTTTGTTGCGCATTTGCTCTCTGAGCGCGTAGAGGCCTAGCAGGAAGCCGACTGTAAATGCCGAACTTGTTCCGAGTCCAGTACGCGCAGGCAGGTCCGCAACGTGGTGGATCTCGACCCCTTCATCGACTCTCATAAACTCGAGACAACCGCGGACAGAAGGATGCTCGATGGCGCTGTTCTGCGCGACATTTTCCACTTTCGAGTAGGAAACGCGGCTGTGGTATTCAAAGAATGGGGGAAGATGCCGGCAGGTGATGTAGCAGCACTTATCGATGGTCGTTGAGAGCACGGCGCCGCCGAACTCGCGGTACCAAACGGGGTAATCTGTTCCCCCGCCAAAAAATGAGACGCGGAGTGGTGTGCGGGTGATAATCATGCTTTGACTTTCCTCTTAGATATTTGGAAATTCAAGAATCTTTGGAACTGCTTCAAAAAGGGACGGCGCAGTTACATCCGCGACAAATTCCCCGGCCGGGACTTTTTCTGGCGCTCTCGCCGCTGGCTCTCTTCCCGAAACCCGGGCGGTCCTGCAACCAACGCTCTTGCCGGCTTGAATATCAGCGTCAGAATCGCCGATCATCCAGGAGAAGGAGAGGTCGAGGTCACGGGAACGCGCAGCCTCCAACAACAATCCAGGCGCCGGTTTCCGGCAACTACAGGGCGGCTCAACTTCGTGCGGGCAGTAGTAAATCGCCTCAATTCTGGCGCCGTCTCGCGCGAGATGCTCGGACATGCGTCGGTGCAAGTCCTGCAGCTCGATCTCACTTAGCAATCCTTTCGCGACACAGCGCTGGTTCGTAATAACGATCACGTGAAACCCAGCTCGATTTAACTGAGTGATCCCCTGTGTTACTCCCGGCAGAAAATGAAAATCTTCCCAACGAGTCACATATTCCCCGTGCCGAGCTTTTTGATTGATGACGCCGTCGCGGTCCAAAAATGCTGCTTTAGTCATGTCCTCTACCAAATGGAACGGCATTGCCCTTGTAAGTTCTCTTTCCTGAGTGTGTTTCAGCCAGAACAAAACTCTCGGTTTCAGTTATCCCGTCAGTTTTGCAGTTGTTCCCGGGAGCTAACATGTGAATCCAAACGAGCTGCATGGGAAAGACTCTCGTAAAGGGCCTGGGCCCGCACATAGTCTTCGGGCGTCCCAATGTCGATGAACATTCCATTCTGTTCGAGGGCAAAAACCCTGTGACCCAGAAGGCCCGGAAGAACGTCCCTTTCCAAGCTGGATGGTCCGTCTGGAATGTGGTGGAGAACTTTCCGATTGAATATATAGACACCACCGTTGATAACGCCAGCTTCCGGGATCCCCATTTTTTCGCTGAAGCGCACCACGTGATTTTCCACGCCAATGTGGACGGTCCCATACCTCGCAGCGTCGGGAACCCGGCGCACCGCGATAGTGGCCAAGGCCCCCTGCTCCCTGTGGAATCTGATTAACTGGCCAAAATCGAGTTCAAGAAATGAGTCGCCATTCATAACCACAAACTCGGAAGCTGGCAACACGAAACGTTCAGCCAGCTTTATTGCGCCAGCCGTTCCAAGGGGGTGCGTTTCTTCCGAATAGTCGATCGAGAGATTCCATTTGTGCCCATCACCGAACTCCTGCTGAATCTGGCCTGCGTGAAATCCAGTGCACATCACCAAGCGACGTAGTCCTTGGGAACGGAGCTGCAGAACGAGCAACTCGAGGAATGGGACCCCACCGATGGGAGCCAGCGGCTTTGGCTTACCGGACAACACTGGCCGCAGCCGCGTCCCCATTCCCCCAACCAACAAGAGCACCGGTATGTCGTCGCAGGAACTCTGTGCTCGAGGAGGTATATGGACCATTTCCTTCAATGTACCTCGGAAACCTCGTCATTGCGCGCAGAACACTTGGCCAGAAATCGTTCTCAAAGAACCGCTTCCCAGTACTGCAACATCGACTTTAATGTCTGCTCCACTGAATTCTGGGCTGTCCAGCCGGTGTCCTTGCGGAACTTTTGCGTGCTCCCAAAGATGATTTTTTCATCGGACGGACGCATAAGCCGGGACACGGGTCGAATCTCTGCTTTGACGCCGGACAAACGAATTGCGGTGTGCAACACCTCGTGGATGTTATGTGTCCGGCTCGCACAAAGATTGTACGCCTCGCCACGTTTTCCTTTCATCGCGGCAAGGTAAAATCCTCTCACGGTATCCTGTACATCGAGAAAGGCACGGCGAGGTTTCAAGTTGCCAACCTCAATAATCGGGGCCTGCAATCCTTTCTTGATCCGCGCTAATTGTCGCACAAAATCAGAAGGTGCATCGTTGGTTTTGCCTGGCCCGGTAGTATTGAAGAGACGGATGTTTACAGCGGGAATCTTGTAGTCGAGAAAATATTCCCGAGCCAATAGATCCAAACAAACCTTGCTTATCCCGTAGGGATGGAGTGGCTTGAGCGGCTGCTCTTCTTTAACTGGGATTGCCGAGGCTGGCACGTTGCCATACTCAGCGCTAGAACATGCGGATACGATGACGGGGGGTCTTCGCATGCCTCGAACCGCCTCGAAGAGATACAAGGACCCCATGATATTTGCCTCGAAAGTCCTGACTGGGTCCGCCCACGACACCGTGGGCAAGCTCTGCGCTCCCAAGTGGAAGATGTGCGTCGGTTGATACTGGCCCAAGACTTGAGTCACACGCTGCCCATTTCGCAAATCACATTGTGCGAATCGCAAATTTGGCAGGTTTGGAAAAGGAGCAGTGCCCTCAGAGTCGTACGTCCCGATTACATTCCAACCCCGGCCTTGAAGGAATCTGACCATGTGTGAGCCAATGAAACCCTCTGCGCCTGTGACAACCGCAGTTTTTATCATTCGAATGATCAACCTTTGGTGCGAGGTATTTGAATTTGAGGAGGGACCGAATACATCTTTGGTAGGCTATCGCCATTGGACTCACGAGTGGGTCCAGGCTATCCTTCCGAGTTCAACTAACTAACGTAAGTTCAATCACTTACTGAACGTTTTCGAAAATCAGAGACATCTAAGTAAGGGCAATCAGATGGCCAGAACACTGAATCAAATCGGGTTCTCATCTGCCGGCAATAATTCGATAAGCTATTCATTATAAATTAGTTGAACAGAACTTAGTGGTGCATGTCCACGCTTTTCCGGAGCGCGGGATGACTCGAGGGGGCCCCGGTGGAAACATTTTACCACGATTTGACCCTAGCATTCCGAGGTACTCGGACCTTTGTGCGGTAGCTGTGGGTAGGTGCGCCTCCAGGGCGCCGGCTACCTGATTACCGGGTTCCCACTTGATCGAATGACCTTCCGGCCATGAGGGCGACATTGTGGTGGGCGAATTTGTAAAACCACTGGGGCCAGTGGAGCCAATCGTAGCCCCCTTCGACCTTTGCCCGGAGCAGCTCCACGTCGTCCCAAGAATTGACAGATAGCCGTGGCAAAAAATAACGCGATCCTTTTTGCTTGGCCCTTCCTATCGTCGAGGAAACGCCATTTGAATAGCCGATATTTTCCAGTGCGTCTGCGAGATACCTGATGAAATCACCGTCTTCTTCCGGCAGCGCAAACGGATAGGAAAATGACTCGACGGGAGCGCCGATTCTTTGTTCAATCGACTCCTTGGAATAACCAAGTTCGTAGTCAATCTGCTCCGGCCTAAGAGAGCGGAGATCCGCGTGAGTCACGGAATGTGAGCCGAACGAGATGCCCTGAGAGTGCAACTCACGCACTTGACTCCATGTAAGGTAGTCCGCGCCTTCGACGCATACCGAGGCGTCTCGAATGCGGTCGGTGGCCAAAAAGACCGTGGCATTAAAATCACATTGTCTGATTAACGGAAATGCGTCGGTGTAGAAGTCTTGATAGCCGTCATCAAATGTAAGAACAAATCTCATGGAGAGATTCTGGTCGGATTCCAGTCCGTCCAGCAGTTGGGAGAGGTCAATCGTGCGATAACCTGCTTGTCGAAGCCACTTCATTTGCAGCGCAAAAACAGAGACTGGGGTATTGATCTGATGATAGGGATGCACCTTCCCGAACAAATTTTCAGAGATGCTGTGATACGTCAGAATCGGGACACAATTTTTAGAACTCCAGCCCGTAAGCTTTGCCAGGGGGTGGCATACATAGAGGGTAGCCAGCCGATCTATGCGAGGCAGTTGAAATGCGCGAAAAAACATGGAGTTTCGGTGTGTCGAGGAAGAACCGACTGGTTTAAGCGCCGCGGGTGTGAGGTGAACGTGCGCCTTTCGATTGGTACGATTCGGCGCATTGAGAACAAAGATCCGGATTAGAATCGTCAGCACTGGAAAAGACACTTCAGTTCCCAAATGCCGGCGTTGGAAATTTGCGCGTAAAGAATTCGGAAGCGACTAGCGAGTCACTACCACTTTTGCTCCGACAAACTCCTTTACTGCGGCGACGACTTCGTCCTGTTGAGAATTCGTAAGTTGGGGGAACATTGGCAAAGACACGATTTCCCGCGCAACACGCTCGGTGACCGGGAAATCACCGGCCTTGTAGCCCAAAGCCTGATAGGCCTTCTGCAGGTGCAACGGAATCGGGTAATGAATGCCCGTTCCGATGCCAGCCTCCGCCAGATGAGCCTGCAGTCCCTCCCGGTCGGCGACGCGGACAACATAAAGATGGTAGACACCTTTCGACCAGGGAGCCTCGCGAGAGAGCACGAGAGAATCGTTGGCTTCAGAGAAAAGTTCGTGGTAGCGCTGGGCAAGTTCGCGTCGCGCTTCGTTCCACTTGGCCAGGTGGCGCAACTTCACGGATAACCAGCCGGCCTGAATGGAATCGAGTCGGCCGTTGTATCCCTCCATGTCGTGGTAATACTTTTTTGCCTGGCCGTGGTCGCGAATCATTTTCATTCGATCCGCCATCGCCGGGTCGTTCGTGGTCGCGGCTCCAGCTTCGCCGCACGCGCCGAGATTCTTGCCCGGATAGAAGCTGAACGCAGCGGCTTTGCCCATTGATCCCGCGAGCTTCCAGGTATTGTCTTTTTTGGAAAAGTATTGCGCGCCGTGAGCCTGGCATGCATCTTCGATTACAAACAAATTGTATTTTCCCGCCAGCTCCAAAATTGGGTCCATGCCCGCGGGCTGCCCGTAAAGATGCACTGGGACGATTCCCGCAACGCGCCGCTTTGACGCGCTCTCGATCAACACACCGCTCTTGGGGTCGATTTCGCAGTGACTCTCCAGATATTCGCGCAGTTTCTCCGGATCCATCGTGTAGGTCTGCTCGTGAATATCCACGAACGCGATCTGCGCGCCCGCCTGGGAAATGGCTTCCGTCGTCGCAATGAACGTGTGCGGAACGGTGACGATAATGTCTCCCGGCTGCACGCCTGCGGCCATGAACGCAAATCGCAGCGCGTCGGTGCCGCTGTTCACGCCCACGCAATACTTCGCTCCACAAAATGCCGCGAACTCCCGCTCGAATTCCTCCACCATCGGCCCGCCGATGAAACCGGCGTTACTGAAGGCCTTCTTCACGACGGCCAGCAGTTCTGTTTCGAGTTCCTGGTGCGGTGCCACAAGATCAAGGAACGGTATTTTCGTCGGGTTTGCCATGACTTTACTTTTTCTCCCGATTGACAAATCTTAAAACTTTCGCCGGATTCCCTGCCACGATCGCGTTCGCGGGCACATCCCTGGTCACAACGCTTCCCGCGCCAACAATTGCGTTCTCGCCAACCGTTACGTTGCACAAAATCGTGGATCCCGAACCGACAGAAGCGCCTTTGCAGATCCTGGTCTTTTCGACTTTCCAATCGGCTTCCGTCTGCAGGCCCCCACCGGCCACGGTCGCGCGCGGATAGACGTCATTGATAAACGTCACGCCGTGCCCGATAAACACGTCGTCCTCAATCTCGACGCCTTCGCAGATGAACGTGTGGCTGGAAATCTTGCAGCAGCGGCCTACGCTTGCGTTTTTCTGAATTTCGACGAACGCTCCGATCTTGGTGTTGTCGCCGATTTCGCAGCCGTAAAGATTGATGAATTTCGAAAGCTTGACGTCTTTCCCCAGCTTTACGCTAGGCGCGATGCAAACGTAATCGTTCACAGAGTGATGGCCTCGCCGCGGCTGCGGATGGATCGGTCGGCGGCTTCCAGGATTCGCACCACGCGAAGACCCGCTTCTCCGTCGTTGAATGGTTTGGAATTGCCTTCAATGCATTTGATGAAATATGCTGTCTCCGCTCGCAACGCTTCCACCTGTTCCACTTGCGGCGCCCACATGTCCCCCGAGCGATAGCTCACCAGCAATTGGTGCAGGTTGCTTGGATTTGTGGACATGCTGACTCCCTTGTCGTAAATCCTGAGCTTTTCGTCGGCTTCCAGATCGTTCCACACCAGCATCTTCTTCTCGCCCCCGATCAGCGTCGTCCGCACTTTCACGGGAGAAAGCCAGTTCACATTCACGTGGGCAATGATCCGCTTCGGGAAGTACACCGTGATGAAGGCGACATCTTCCACGCCATTCAGGTGCTTCTCTCCGGTAGCCACAACAGCTTCGGGCTTTTCGCCAATCACGTAATCCATGATTGAAAGGTCGTGCGGGGCAAGGTCCCAAATCACATTTACATCGTGCTGAAACAATCCTAGATTGACGCGGAGGGCATCGTAGTAGTAGAGGTCGCCGAGTTCTTTTTTCTCGACCAGTTCTTTGATCTTCTTCACGGCGCCCGTGAACAGGAAGGTGTGATCCACCATGATCTTGAGTTTTTTGCGTTCCGCCAGTTCAATCAGCTCTTCGCCTTGGGCCACGCTGTAAGTGAATGGCTTTTCCACGAAGACATGCTTGCCGTTTTCCAATGCCTTTTTGGCCAGTTCGTAGTGGGTCCAGACGGGAGTGACCACGGCAACCACATCAATGTCAGGCGATGTCAGGATTTGATTTTCGTCGGTCGTAAAGCCTATCCCAGGAAACGTCTTTTTCAATCGCGATTCACACTTCGGGTTGCGATCCGCCACCAGGACAACTTCGCAATTGTCCTGCGAATGAAAATTCCGGACGATATTTGGGCCCCAGTAGCCGTAACCAATCACACCGATACGCATCGCGGAACTCCTTGAGACTTCATTGCACCTAGGCCGTGCCGGGGGCAGCGGCACTTTGTGGAGCGATCACAGAGGAACTACAAGAGAGATCATTTTGTTCAGCAGAGGATTCCGGTTCTGTTCCGCTGAATTTTCCAAACAAATGGGCAACCGGGTTCACCACCCTAATGAGCGCCCTCGCCCTGAATCACGGCTCCGGGAGTCTGCGCCAAAATCTTCAGGTCCAGCCATACGGACCAGGCGCGCGCGTACTTCAGATCCAGCCGCACCATCTCGTCAAAACGGGTCCGGCTGCGCCCTTCCACCTGCCACAAGCCCGTGATACCGGGCTTGATTTCGAGGACGCGCCGCCGGTGCCACATTTCATACTTCCGGAATTCGTAGGCCAGCGCCGGCCGCGGTCCAACAAGAGACATATCTCCGCGCAGCACATTCCAGAATTGCGGCAGTTCATCTAGGCTGGTCTTGCGGATAAAGCGCCCGACGGGCGTCACACGTGGGTCTTTTTGAATCTTGAAAACCGGCTTCACCGCTGTTTCGCATTTTCCGTCCACCTGCCCGGCGATGAACTGCTCGACATATTTCTGGTGAATCTTTGCGTCGCAATCGCTCTGCATCGACCGGAACTTCAGTACCGTGAAAGTCTTTCCATGCTGGCCAAGACGCTCCTGCTTGAAAAGCACGGGGCCTTTGGAAGTAAGTTTGATTGCCAGAGCCACAACCGCGAAAATCGGCGAGAGAAAAACAAGCGCCGCGGCGCTTCCCGCCAGGTCGATGGCGCGTTTAATCGCCAGAGGGACCCTTCTCGCGTCCTCACGCTTTTGAATTTCCGGATACAGCTTGATGTTCGCGGAGTGGTCGTTCGCTCCGCTTCCGTATTCTTCCGGGAAAAAGTGAAACGACACGAAGATAGACGCGCTCTTCTCTTTTCCCATCGTCGAGTCGAAAATGCTCCGCAGTTTTTCCAGGAACCTTTTCTGAACAACTTCGTTGGTGGCCTTTCCGAGTTCGGTCCCAATCACTGCCATCAGGCTGTTCTCGAGATACCAGCCGATGATGTCCGTTTCCCGGGTCGCTTCCGACAACGACTTTGCTAGTATCTGCACCATGCGGTCTTTGCCGGAAATCCCGTCCATGATCTTTTGCACATCCACCAGAATCAGCACGAACCGGTTCTGCGCGCGCTCTGCGCGGCGGCGCTCCAGGTACAGCATAGAGACAAAAGCGTCTTCGTTCAGCAACATCCGGGCCGGCGAATTGCCCATGTTCGGCACTGACAAATGCGCACGAACCTCCAGCTTGGGATTTTCCATCTCTCGCCGCACTGCCGCTTCCATTGGGCTCATCTTTCTTGCTCCTATTCCCATCCGGTTGAACTCAGATTCCCATCGGCACGCGGATCGGGCGAAGTATCCGCTCTGCCAAACTGTTTCGTTTCTCTTCCTTGACTACGGAAAGCCACGATGTTTCCACTTCCATTGCCACTGATCTCTGAAGCAGCGTCACCGACAAAACCACGCGATGATTACCCTTCACGCTAACCAGAATTCCTTCCAGGCCGCTCAATGTCCCGTAGTTCACCCGCACCCGCTGGCCAACTTCCAGATAGGGCCAGGGCTGCTTGGGCATTTCCGAAGCCACTGCCAATTGCAGCGCTTGAATCTCTTCGTGGGAGACCGATGCCGCCGTCCGGCCATATCCCACGATCTGGAGCACCCCAGGAGTGGTAACGACAGGCCGGCGATTCTGAAATTCAAACCGGCAAAATAGATAGCCAGGGAAGAGGGGCTGTTCGACCTCTTTCGTCCGATCCGACCACTTTCGAACGCTCTTGTAGGTCGGCAAATAGCATTCAAAACCCTGTCCTTGGATCTGAGAAGCAACATAACCCTCTTTGCGCGAGCGCACCTGGAGCGCGTACCAGGATGTCTTTGGAGTGGAGTCGAGTCCCGAGTTGTTTGTCTGTGAGATCAACGTTCCGTCCGTTTCGTAGCTGGCTTCGTCTTTTCGGTAGGCTATCGCCGCTACGGTCACATCGTGCCGTCACCCCCATAAAGGCAATTACCCTGCCAGTCGTGCATTGGGAAGAACCCTCCAAATCGCCGCTCTCGACTTATTAAACGCATGAATTATAAGGAGTTAAAAATTGTTGAGTTCTGCGCTCCAATCGCTCGTCCGCCAGACCTAGCTCGAATGAGAAAAGCTATGCCCTATAGTTGCAATCGGGTTCCCGAATCCGACTTCGTTGGCCCGACATCCATTGTTAATTCGCTGAAAACAATACTTTTATGTTGGCCTTGCTCATAATAGGGGCCATTACTTGCAAAGTTTATCCGCGCCCTCTAGCAATTGAGCAAGGGAGTCGCCGGGACCCCCTAGGTGCTCTACCGAGAGCTCAGCTACCCCTCTGGTTAGCCTCCAGAATCCTGCCCACCCATTCTCCCCTCACAATTCCCCATCTAACTGCTTTCTTGGGGCCCGGCCCTGCGGAAGAATTCTTTTGGGGAATGCCCAGTCAATTGGCAAACTCGGCTCAAGGGCTCGAGGATTGTTGAATGGGGCATCAGGTCGGATTTGCCCGGCTGCGTTTCGCAGCATGATTGAAATACAATGGCTGCTATCCGTGGGGAATGCTTGGAGTGAATCCGGAGATCTGGGAAAGCTGCAGGTCCTCGAAATGAAAATCGTGCGAAATTCAAGCTCAAATGTCCGGGAAAGGACTCTTCCTTGAGTTCCACTTCTCCACGGGAATTCAATCCATGGCTGCTCTTTGGAGTATGGGTTTTGCTTTCCCTCGCGCTCTTTTGGAAGCCAGTTTGTGCCCTGATTCAGCTCGCGAGTCACGACGACACCGCCTCCCACATCGTGCTTATTCCTTTTATTTCCGCGTGGCTGCTGTACACGGAACGGAAAGATCCGCAACGGGAGTCCGCGTTTAAGATCTGGCCGGCAGCGCTGTTTGTCGTGGCATCGGCGTTGGTTGCCCTCTTTCCGGTAACCTGCAACACCTGTGCTCCTGGAATTCGTTTAAGTGGTTACGCTCTTTCTCTTGTCCTCCTGGTGATCGCCGGGTTTGTCTTCACTTCAGGCTCAGCCGCCGCCAAGTCCTCCTGGTTCGCGCTCGCATTCCTGCTGTTCTTAGTCCCCATTCCAGAAGTCTTCCTCGGCAAGATCATTTATGGGCTGCAAGCAGGTTCTGCGGCGATCGCGGAGTTCTTTTTCAATTTGAGTGGCGCCCCCGTGCTGCGTGAGGGCCTTGTATTTCACCTGCCCAGAATGTCGATTGAAGTGGCGCAGGAATGCAGTGGAATCCGGTCCAGCTTGGCGCTCTTGATTCTAGCTTTGCTGGTGGCTCATTTCTCGTTTCGACCCTTCTGGAAAAAACTGGTGTTTGTGGCGGCGGGACTATGCATCATGGTCATTAAGAATGGGATTCGCATCGCGTCTCTCACTTTGCTTGCCAACTACGTCAATCCGGCATTCTTGAACGGAAATCTGCACCATCACGGGGGAGTCGTTTTCTTCCTGATTGGCATAGCCCTGCTATTGCCTGTGTATTGGTACTTGCGCAGGACTGAACGGTCTATCCCTGCGGCCGAGCACCCCACGGCTCCCTAAGAGCTCTTCTATTGACAGCTGGGCCCTTCAGCCTCTTCTTCCATCGAAGAGCTAGGGTTCTGCTTGCGGGTCGTTCTCCTTATCTGAACCGTATCCGTAGTAATAATCCCCGTAAGCATCGCTTTTCTCGACGCGGTTCAGCACTACGCCGAGCAGATTCTTCTCTCGAAACTCCGCGGAGGCCTTTTCCGCGAGTTCGAAATCCGTTGATCCAGCCCGCACCACGAACAAAACTCCATCACACATGTCTGCAAGTATGCTGGCGTCGTGTACTGCTAACGCCGGAGGTGAATCCAGGATGATCCAATCGAAAATCGTTGACATACGTTCAAGCAGATGGTTCATCCGTTCGCCATGAAGAAGCTCGCTCGGATTCGAAACTTCACGCCCGCCAGGGATGAGGCACAGGTTCCCGCCAATCCCCACCTGGGTAACCTGGAACTCGTCGCAATCGCCGCAGAGATATTCCGTCAATCCCGGTCCTTCGGGAGCGCCAAAGTGCAAGTGCAACCGGGAAGCTCGCAGATCCGAATCAATCAGCAAAACTCGACGTCCCGATTGCCGGATAATGGACTGTGCCAAATTCGAGGCCACAAAGGTCTTCCCTTCGGCGGGCGTGCTGCTGGTAATCAGAATTTTCTTGAGGGGCTGTGTGGCTGCAATCTGATGGAGTCTCGAGCGTAAGGTCCTGAATTTCTCAGCACCAACTTGATTTTCCATATGCGCGGAAAACACACTCGCAGACGGCTCGATGCTCCAAGTCACGGGGGAGCAACGCCGCTTAAACTCCTCGTATTGCAGGACTTCCGGCTCCAATTTCTGAGGTGATTTCCCGCGAGCGGGCGCACCCACATTGGTCTGCACAAGATCGGCTGCGGGCGGACGGCTCGAAAGGTCCACCAGGTCAGAAACCGCTGGATTTGGAGTCTGTGTGCTTCGTTCTTCCGCGGCTTTTTTCAGCGCTTCATGGATCCGGCTCATTTTTGCTCTATTCAATCCCTCTCAGCAATGTTCAAGCCTTGGTGACCATTGCGCCATCGTAACTTTCGACGACTTTGCCCTTCCGCCCGTTTCTTAATGCCCGGACGTCAAAACTCGGCACGCTCGTCAACACGGGCAGCTTCAGACAAAGTTCCACGTCGCGTTCTGAATACATTGCTTTGTCGCTCAAGGCCAGCAAATACAGAATTCCGAGCGACAATGCAAGCCCGGCCGCAAGGCTGCCTCCCACAAAGACAGTTTTCTTTGGAAATGATGGAGTGGAAGGCAAGCTGGGGGCATCGAGTACTTTGAAATTTTCCCCCTCTTGTTCATGCTCTAAATCCCTCGCCATCGCGGAATTCTCCCGCTTTTTCAGGAGTTCGTTGTAAATGTCCGAAGCGGTCATATAGTTCCGCGTCAATTCTTTCAATTGTTGCTCGATGACCGGGCTTGCCTGCAAGCGGCCCTGCACGGCCCGGATCTCCTGTTGAATTTGACTTTGACGCTTCGTCAGGTCGGCGATCGTAAACTCATCCTGCTTGATTTTGATTCGCAATTGCTGAACTGCAGGTGGCTCTCGGAGAGCAGCTTGTGCCGCAGAGGGCGAAGCCTTGGGTTCAGGTTCTGCGGCCATCCTGTGCTTGAGGTCTTCAATCTGCGCTTTGAGCTTGATCACGTCGGGATGCTCTGGCGTATATTTTGCCAATAAAGCCGCGAGCTGTTCCTGGAGAAAAGATAATTGCTGGTCCTGTGTTTCCGGATTCTGCTGTCCTCCTTGCGCGGCCTTCCAGCTCGCCTCTTGCTGGCCCAGGAGGGTCTCGTTGAGCGTCTTGTCCTGTTGGGCACGAGTTAACGCTTGAGTATTGGCGTCTAGTTGCGTATTCATTCCGGTCAAGATGGTCAGGTTCGTCTGTTCCTGCTCTGGCATCGAGATAGGATGCTGCGCTTTGAATTGCGCTAGCCTTTTGTCCTGCTCATCGAGTTTGGCCTTGGCCTCGTCCAGTTGTTCGGTCAGAAATTTCGTCACTTTGTCCGATTTGCCCCCGCGCACCGTCGCGTTCTGTTCCATGAACATCGAGGTGATTTCCTGACAGATTTGCTGCGCCAGTTGCGGGTTATCAAATGTGACGCTCACGTTGAATCCGGGTGGCTCGTGGTCAGCTGCTCCTGCGATCGGTTGAATCAGTTCCACATTCAACGCACTCTTGAGCTTCTCGACGAGGTCGTCCATATGAGTCGTGGCGCGCTGCTGCGGATACAGATTGAATTTGTTGATAATCATTTCCAATCTGGATCGGCTAAAAATCTGAGCCTTCATCGAGGCCATTCTTTGATTCAAGTCATCGGTGATCACAGGTTTGATCAAATCTTTTGGGACTGTGGGCTGCTCGACAAGCACCAGTGTGGACGAAGTATATTTCTTCGGCAAAACCAGCGACGCCGTCAGCCCCAACCCCCCTAGTGCCAGGGTTATGAATGTCGGAATCCACCAGTATCGTCGCAATATCCGCTTTACATCGGAGATTGCAATTTCACCATCGCGTACCATTTTCTACGACCTCGTGTTTCCAGGAGACTGCGCTGCCGCGTAGAGACTTATCGACTAGCATACACTTCCAGATCAGCTTAAGTTGCACGATCACTTCCAAGAAATTACCGCTGCTGTTTTCAACCAATTTCTCCGCCGTTGCGTAACCCCTTTCCTATCTTAATCATATAATACCAAACGGTTTGTCCCGATTCTGTCTGTTCTTTCGCGGCCGTTCTCGATTCCCGGAAGTGGAAAAAGAATATCCCGTTTGTCCCTTCTCTTCCCCTCCTCCTTCGTCAAAGCGCTCCCAACAGGGCCAAGCTTTCCTGGCCATCGTGGAAACTTTCCTTTGGAAGTCCGCAACTATTTGGTTCCATTGGGCTTAATAGCCCTGTAGATTGGCTATTGTCATTGCTAAGAGGAGGGCGCAAAATTGCTTTTCCTTACCGCCATGAAATCACGTGATCTTCTTCCAGCTAACCCAGCTCGCTGGCGACAACAAGCCTCCGCCACTTGCTCGGCATTCTTTCTTCTTGCCCTGCTTTTCTCCGCCGGTTGCAACCGGGATCCCAAAAAGTTCGTCGCCAAGGGCGACCAGGCTTTTGACCAGGGAAAATATCCGGACGCGATTATTTATTACGGACGCGCATTGCAACTCGATCCACGATCAGCCGAAGCGCACTTCAAAATGGCGCAGACCCAACTCAAGATGAGAAGCTGGAGTGCCGCCTTTGCCGAACTCCAACGGACCTTGGAACTCCAACCGGACAACTGGCAAGCCCAATTGGATCTTGGCCGCATGGAACTCGGTGCCGGTCGGAAAAATGAGGCGAAAGACCGCGCCCAGCTTATCCTCAAGTCGAACCCAACGAATGCCGAAGCGCAACTCCTCCTTGCGGATGCCGACGCGTCGCTGGGAAATTCCAAAGAGTCCCTAGATGAGGCCTCCGAAGCCATTAAAATGGCTCCCGACCGTGTCCGCTCTTATCTAAATCTTGCCCAACTCCAGTTGCGTGCGGGCAATCTTAAAGAAGCCGAGGCCAATCTTCTGAAGGCCCAGAGCCTCGATCCCAAATCTTCTATTCCTTTGATGATGCTCGGCGCTCTCTATTTTCAGGAGAAACGCCCGGCCGACGCAGAAAAGGAGTTTCAGGCAGCCATTTCCGTTGCTTCCAGCGATCCGGCTCCTCGCGCCGCCCTCGCCGGATTTTACACTGCACAGGGCAAGATCGATCAAGCGGATCAAGTCTTGACCGACGCAAAGAATCAATTGAGCTCCAATCCTGCCGCTTATCGCATGCTGGGTGATGCCTACCTCACCCGCGGTCAGCTGGATAAGGCGCTAACCGAATTTGCCTCGTTGTCGTCGAAGTATCCCAATGATCTTTCGGTTCAGAAATCCTATGCACAACTCCTGATTCTCAGTAACCGCCTGGACGAAGCAACCACCCTGAACGACTCCATCCTGAAAAAGTCGCCGCAAGACGCCGAAGCCTTGGTCCTCAAAGGTGAGATTCAATTGCGCCAGTATAAGCCGGACGATGCTCTGGCCACCTTGCAGGCCGCCGTAAAAAGTGCTCCCGACAATGCCATGGCCCATTACCAGTTGGGTTTGGCTTTTGCGGTGAAAGGCAATGCTCAACAGGCGGAAAGCGAGTGGCACGAAGCCGTGCGTCTCCGGCCGAATCTCACGGAAGCCTGGCTTGGTCTGGCCAAAGCCGCGCTTCAAAAATCCGATTGGCGGAATCTTGAGAACTTGAGTAATCAACTGAAAAAATATGCGCCCAACAGCGCCGAAGCCTATCTGCTTCATGCGACTGCGCGCATGAATCAGGGCGATCCGCTCGGCGCCGAAGCCGATCTGATGAACCTGCAGAGAATTGCGCCGCAAAGCCCCATGTACTTCCTGAAAATGGGCGAACTGCGCCTTGCGCAGAAGCGTTTGCCCGAGGCGGAGAGCATGTTCCGTCAGGCCTTGAGCCACGATCCGAATTCGCTCGAGGCTATCCGTGGAATGGTGCTGGTGGATGAAGTAAAGAAAAAGCCGGCCGAGGCACTGAATTTCCTTCAAGAGCAGATCAAGCATAATTCCAAAAGTCCCGATCTTTATCTCATGCAGGCGGAACTGCAACTTCAGGCGGAACAACCGCAACAAGCGGAAGAGTCTCTGAACCAGGCCCTCGCGCTTAACAAGGACTTTCTTCAGGCCATCGTCGTCCTTGCACAGCTTCAGACATCAAGCGGCCAACTCGCCAAGGCCGTCGAACTATATCAACGCGCCATTGAATTATCACCTCGCGACCCGCGTCTGCAGGTTCTGTTGGGCGGCGTCTACGAACGAATTGGCAACTGGCAGCAGGCTCAGGCGACCTATCAAAAGGTGCTCACCATTGACGCGGAAAATCCCTTTGCCTCCAACAATCTGGCCTATTTGCTCCTGGAACATGGCGGTAGTCCCAGCGTCGCTTTGACTCTGGCGCAAACCGCCCGTAAAGAACTCCCCAAACTGCCTAATGCTGCTGACACCCTGGGCTGGGCCTACTACAATAATGGCGGCTATTCCGTTGCTGTGCCCCTCCTGGAAGAGGCCGTAAAGGCCACTCCCAATAATCAATCCTATCGCTACCACTTGGGTCTCACTTATCAGAAGCTGAATGATCCCGCACGCGCGAAATCGGAACTCGAAAAAGCGATCGCCTTGAATCCCTCTTCGCCCCTCGCGGATCAGGCACGCCGAAGTCTCTCCGAAATCATCGGCGGTTGACCCGCGTCCCGTAAGGTCGCTTCGAGAACTCCGTTTTTCGGGACACGCGGCTTGCCTCCTGCCGTAAGCTCTGCAGCTATATCCTGCAATCCTAAAGATATTCAATGAGAGAATGCCTGTAGGGGAGGAATGCCCATGAAAGGCGTTGTGCTCGCGGGTGGCAAGGGTTCGCGGCTCTACCCGTTGACGCGTGTCACCAATAAACATCTGCTGCCCGTTTATGACCGGCCAATGATCTACTATCCCATTCAAACCCTGGTGGACGCGGGGATCCGCGAAATCATCGTTGTTACGGGAGGGCAAAACTCGGGCGACTTTCTTCGCCTGCTCGCCAATGGCAAGGAGTTCGGGTTGGATCGTGTTCATTACACGTATCAGGAAGGTGAGGGAGGTATCGCGGACGCCTTGCGGCTCGCGGAACCATTTGTGGAGCACGAGAAGATCTGCGTCGTCCTCGGCGACAACATCATCGAAAATAATATAATCGCGGCGAAAGAGTCCTTTGAAAAACAAAAACGCGGCGCCCACATCGTCCTGAAGGAAGTGCCCGACCCGGAACGCTTCGGTTGCCCTGAACTTTCCGGCGGCAAAATACTCAAGATTGAAGAAAAGCCGAAGAAGCCCAAGTCGAATTACGCCGTGACCGGACTTTATTTTTATGATTCGACGGTTTTTGAAAAAATCAGTAAAACCAAACCGAGCTGGCGGAACGAACTGGAAATCACCGACGTCAATAATATGTATCTCAAGGAAAAAACCCTGACCCATAGCATCCTGGACGGTTGGTGGACCGACGCGGGAACGTTTGAATCCCTCCTGCGGGCGACGAATCTCGCCGCGGAAACTGGTACCAACAAGCTGCCTGGGCGGGGAAGGCCGCCGCGGCCTTCCGAGGATTCAAAATAAGGCGGTTCGAGTCTAAGGATAGCGCTCACATTTTCGAATTCGAGGAAGGATGGCGGTGATTGAAAGTTCTCGTTACAGGCGGAGCGGGATTTATCGGCTCTAATTTCGTGCGGTTCATTCTGACGGCCCGCCGTGACATCGAAATCGTCAATTTTGACAAATTGACGTACGCAGGCAACCCGGAGAGTCTGGTGGATGTGGCGCATGATCCGCGCTATCACTTCCTTCGCGGTGACATCACCGACCGTGATGCGGTCGCTGAGCTGTTCCGACAAGAGTTTGAAGCCGTGATCCACTTTGCCGCGGAGACACATGTGGATCGCAGCATCGAGGATGCTTCGCCCTTTCTCACGACGAACATTTTTGGCACCCAGTGCCTGCTGGAGGCGGCCCGCGCTTTTCCCAACATTCGATTTATCCACATCAGCACCGACGAAGTTTATGGCAGTGCCCCCTCTGGCGCGGCGTTCAAGGAAGATATACCGCTCGACCCGCGCAGCCCGTATGCGGCCAGCAAAGCTTCCGCGGAGCACTTCGTCACCGCCTACTCCAACACGTACGGAATTTCCTCCGTTATCCTGCGTTGCACCAACAATTTCGGGCCGTTTCAGTTTCCCGAAAAATTAGTCCCGCTGATGATCGCAAACGCAAGCGAGGACAAGCCTCTTCCGGTTTATGGGGATGGCATGCAGGAACGGGATTGGCTGTTCGTGCAAGACTATTGCAGCGCCATCGCTCTGGCTCTCGAGAAAGCCAAACCGGGTTCCATCTACAATGTGTCTTCCGGCGTGTCGCAGCCCAATCTGAAAATCGTACGCACAATCCTTCGATTTCTCGGCAAACCCGATTCCCTGATTCAATACGTGCAGGATCGTCCCGGGCACGATCGCCGCTACGCGCTTGACAGTTCGAAATTTCGGCGTGAACTTGATTGGAGCCCGCTCGTCAGCTTCGAAGAGGGCATACGCAAAACGATCGAGTGGTATCGTGCCAATTCCGAGTGGCTCGATCACGCGCGTTCGGGAGAATACCGCAACTACTATGAGCGCCATTATAACCGCCGTTCGGAGACTTTTCGCTCTTAGGTTGACCCACTGCGCGGCGGTTCCTCTCGATTCCCAGCGTTTTTCGGCTTCAGAGTATCGCTAAACATCTGGACTAATGCGAATTCTAATCATCGGTTCCAATGGCTTACTGGGGAGTGACCTCGTCGAGGGCTGGACAGGCGACGTTATCATTCCCGCGAATTCCCGCGATGCCGACATCCGCGAACCTGAACAGGTTCGTCGGCTGGTGACCCGGGAACATCCCGACTGGGTCATCCTGACCGCCGGCTACACGGATGTTGACGGCAGCGAACGGAACCCGGATCTGGCCTTCGCTGTGAATCGAGATGGCACGAAGAGTGTCTCCCTCGTTGCGCGTGAGCTTGGCGTGAAACTTTGTTATCTGAGCACAGACTACGTCTTTGACGGCACAGCCGATCGCCCTTACGAACCAGACGACCAGGTCCATCCCCTGAACGTTTACGGCGCTTCCAAAGCCGCCGGTGAACGGGCCGTTCAAGAACAAGCTGGACGATGGCTAATCATCCGAACATCGTGGCTTTTTGGGGCGGCGAGAGTCAGTTTCCCGGAGAAAATTCTGCTAGCGGCCGAATCCCTTCCTGAACTGAAAGTTGTCAACGACCAGATTGGCTCTCCGACGTATACGAAAGATCTCGCGGCTGCCATTCGCGAATTGGTCCGTTCCGACGCACACGGTATCCTGAACATCACTAACTCGGGAACATGTTCCTGGTTCGAATTTGCGAAGGAAACTCTGCAAAGAGCGGGGCGGAGCACCCCCATTTTACCAATCACATCCGACGAGACCGGTCGCCTCGCTAGGCGCCCCGCCTATTCCGCTTTATCTCCAAAAGCCCTGGCTTCCTACGGCATCGCCTTGCGTAGCTGGCAAGAGGCATTGCAAGCCTACCTCGTGGATCTACGTCAGAAAGGAAAACTTCGCTAGGGAACTGCCCCCCTCAGCCGATATCTCGAAATGGGAAAGAACCTCAAATACTGGATTCCAGCCATCTGCGTGGCTGTGCTCATCTCCACCTTTTCAACCCACTACTTCAGCGGTGCGGAAACTGCCAGATTTTTTATTCCGTTACTGCGATG
>Ga0210403_10000218_pt1 | contig 63309 bp, 59 predicted proteins | sample IncBWC19MmetaG_FD_150863 | JGI IMG/M metagenome (GOLD analysis project Ga0210403, IMG submission 150863) | Forest soil microbial communities from Barre Woods Harvard Forest LTER site, Petersham, Massachusetts, United States - Inc-BW-C-19-M | ecosystem: Environmental > Terrestrial > Soil >...
ATGAGCATCGCCACGCTGATGGCCACCTGCGCGATCTTTTTCGTGGCCGGCTGGACCGCGCCAAACTATGCCGTGCTCGCGCTCATGATCGGTGGAGTGGTCTGCACTGCCGCAGCTATCGCCGGCACCACCTCGCAGGATTTGAAAACCGGGTATCTGGTCGGCGCCACTCCCTTCTGGCAGCAGATGGGGCTGCTCATCGGCGTCACCGTTTCCACCTTCGCCATTGGCATCACCCTGAATCTGATGAACAAGGGCCTGGAGAAATACATCCCCACCGAGATTCCAGTCAATATCCAGGCCTTACCCGAGGGCGTCAAAGTCGAAAGAGACACCTTTACCCACCAAGGGAAAAACTACGTGCTCATCAATTCCCTTGGTTCGCACGAGGTTCCCGATGGGGAATATCTTTACGATGGAAGCAGCAAACAAATCGAGTATCAGTGGGCGCAAGGTATTGGCAGCGACAAAGCCCCGGCTCCGCAGGCCCGCCTGATGGCCACGGTAATCAACGGCATTCTGAATCAGCGCTTGCCATGGCGGCTGGTGCTGATGGGCGTAGCTTTGGTGATCGCCGTGGAAATTCTCGGCGTGCGTTCCCTGGCCTTTGCCACCGGTTCGTATCTCTCCATCGCCACGACGGGAGCTATGTTTGCGGGCGGCCTAGTCCGCCTACTCGTCGAAGCCACCACCAAGAAGAAGGACGAAAGCGAAGCCAGCCCGGGAGCCCTCTATTCCAGCGGCCTGATCGCCGCCGGAGGCGTGTTTGGCCTCTTCGGCATCGTCATCAATCTCTTGCAGGACCCGGAAATCTCCAACAACGTCCCACAGTGGTTCTCTTCCGTCCTGCGCCTGCCTTGGCGGCCGGACTTGTTTGCATTTGGGCCTAAAATTCTAGGCCCCCTGGCGACCAGCAATCTGTTCGGCATCATAATGTTCGCCCTTCTCGCGGCATCGCTCTTCTACTTCGCCCGCAAGAAATTGGGCTAGAGAATGCGGCCGTTCGGAGGTTAAGAAACTCTTTTACTGTTGCACCGTTGCACTTTTCTTGGCTTTGACTGGGTCATAACGTGGCCGTACACTGAGGGAGTCATGGCGTCCCGCTCGGGCATTCGCAATTACCGGTTCAGCTTCAATTTCTTCATTACCCCTGCGATTCAGTGGCTCCTGATTGCCAACGTCGCCGTCTTTATTTTTGAGAATTTCCTGCAGGTGTTTTCAGGACACTCCGCCTGCAACTGGTTCGTTCTGCATTTCGGGCTGGTGCCATCGGCGGTGACGCACGGTCTGCGAATCTGGCAACCCTTTACCTATCTCTTTCTGCACGATATCGGGACCATCTGGCACATCCTGGGAAACATGTTCGTGCTGTGGATGTTCGGGCGCGAAGTGGAGCTTCTGTGGGGCCGCGACCGCTTTCTCCGCTACTACTTTCTGACCGGCGTCGGAGCGGGCATCATCAACGTGATCGTGAAAACCGTCCCCGTGTTTTGGGGGCACCCGCTTTCCGACACTCCGACCATTGGAGCGTCCGGAGCCATTTTTGGCGTGCTGCTGGCCTGCGCAATCCTATTCCCGGATCGCCAGGTCATTATGTTTCCGATCCCCATCAAACTGAGCATGCGGACCGTGGTGATTGGAATGACCGTGCTGGAATTTCTGGGAACCTTCGGGGTGGGTGGTGACAATGTCAGCCACATCTGCCACCTCGGTGGAATGCTGGTGGGCTATCTCTATCTGCGGCGAGGCTCGTTCCTGTACAACGTGCGCAACAGTGTTTCCGACTGGAGATACCAGCGCAACAAAAAGCGCTTCCAGGTGTACATGAACAAACAGAAAGAGCCGCCCTCGCGGCCGGACCGCTGGGTGAATTAAGTAGAGGAAGAGTTTAAGGGTGCAAGGGTTTAAGAGTGAAAGTGGAACGGGAAGCAGAGATTGAAGTTGCAAGAAACGGCTCAACGCGTTGGCGGAAGACGACGGTCGTTGAAGGAAAATGGCTCAGGGCGTTTGCAGGGCGCGAAGCCGAATTTCTTCGCTGACATTCCCGCCGGTCACCAACAACACGACCGTCTTATTCGCGTGGGCCGTGGCGCTTTTCAGAAATGCAGCGGTAGTGGCCGCGCCCGCAGGCTCGGCAACCACTTGTTCTGCGTTCAGCAAATGGCGCATGGCGCCGAGCATCTCCGCTTCCGAGACCAGCACAAATTCATCTACGAGACCAGCCATTTGGCGGACATTTTCTTCCATCGCATTGCGCACCGATAAGCCGTCGGCGATGGTGTCGCTGCTATCCGTCGATATCGCGTGCCCTTTCGCAAAGGACAGCGCGTACGCCGGAGCGCGCTCCGCTTGCACGCCGACGATCTTTACTTCGTGACGAAGTTGTTTGGCGGCGAAGGCGACGCCGCGGATCAGCGTGCTGTCGCCGACGGGAACGAAAATGACGTCGACATCGTCAAGTTTGTCGAGAATCTCGCAGGCGATGGTGGCCGTTCCGGGCAGCATGTCCGGATCGATGCCATCTACAATGTCGTACCAACCCGACTCTCGCGCGAATCGCGCCGCGTGTTTCCTGGTTTCCTCGAGGAATTTGCCGGCTTCTACGATTTCCGCGGGATACTCGGCGATACGCGCTTTCTTGGCGGGATTGGGATTTTCTGGAAGGTAGATGCGCGCTAGGAGCCGCCGCAAGGAAGCCGCATAGGCCGTAGCGACGCCGTGATTCCCGGTGCTACTGGTAACGACACCCGGAAGTTTTCCACCCAACTGCTCTTGCCGCGCGTGAATGGCGTGATATGCGCCGCGAACTTTGAAAGAGCCCGTTGGGCCTTCGCACTCGAGCTTGAAGAACACTCGTCCGCCAGCGGACTTCGAAAGCGTGGAGCTTTCCGCCAGACGGCTTTCCGGCACCACGGTGCGCAGAATCTCCTGGGCGGCGCGAACGCGCTGCATGGTCAAGGGCATCGCCGGGGCTGGAGCAGCCATCAGGCTTGGCCTCCGATGACGTGAAATTTCATGAAGTTGGTGGTGCCGCGAATGCCCATGGGCGTGCCGGCGATGATACCGATGACGTCGCCTTTGCGGACTAGCTTTTCTTCGAGGAGGCGTTTTTCGGCGATGGCCGCCAAGCCGTCGATTTTGGCCACGTTGGGAATGCTGCGCGGGCGGACGCCCCAGATCAGCGCCATGCGGCGGCGGGTTTCGGCTTCGGGGCAAAAGGCCACGATGGGCACCAGCGGTCGGTAACGGGAGACCAGGCGGGCCGTGAATCCACTGTGGGTGAAAACAGCGATTAGGCGCATGTGCAGCTCGCGACAGGCGTGGCAAACCAGTTCGGCAATGGTCTCGGCGACTTTCAACTTTTCTTGTGGAGCGGGCCGCGGAAATTCCGTAATGCTGGCTTCCGCTTCCTCGATGATGCCGGCCATCATGCTGACGGCTTCGACCGGATATTTTCCGGAGGCGGTCTCCGCGGAAAGCATGACCGCGTCCGAACCGTCGAAAATGGCGTTGGCGACGTCGGAGGCTTCGGCGCGGGTTGGGCGCGGGTTTTCGGTCATGGACTCGAGCATTTGGGTAGCGGTGATCACCGGGCGGCGGAACTGCCTGGCGCGGCTGATGATGGTCTTTTGCACTACGGGCACGCGCTCGGGGTTCATTTCCACGCCGAGGTCGCCGCGGGCGACCATGACGCCGTCGGCCACGCGCAGGATGGCGTCCAAATTCTCGATGGCTTCCGGCTTTTCCAGCTTGGCGATGACCGGGGTGTCTTTCCCCGCGCGGCGAATCAGTGTCTTCGCCAAAAGCACGTCCTCGGGACGGCGCACGAAGCTGACGGCGATGTAGTTGGCGCCTTGCTTCAGCGCGAATACCAGGTCTTGGCGATCTTTCGGCGTGAGCGCGGGGACGCGCAACTGCACCCCCGGCAGATTAATGCCTTTGTTCTCGCCGAGCGCCCCGCCGTTTACAACCCGGCAGATAACTTCCTGGCCGCGGACTTGCTCGACGCGCAGCTCGATCAAGCCGTCGGAGAGCAGGATACGATCGCCGCGGTGCACTTCCTTGGGCAGCGGGCGGAAAGTGGTGCTCACGCGCGTGGAATCGCCGAGCACCCGGGCAGTGGTGATGATGAAGCGCTGTCCTGATTGCAGTTGTACGGGCACCTTGCCGGCCAGGGGGCCGGTGCGGATCTTGGGGCCTTGTAGATCGGCGAGGATGGCGATGGGCTTTTGGATCTTCATGGCCGCGGCGCGGAGAATGGCGATGCTTTGGGCGTGGTCGGCGTGGGAGCCGTGGGAAAAGTTCAGACGGGCGACGTCCATGCCGGCATTCAATAAGCGCTCAATGATGCGCGGGGAGCGGCTGGCCGGGCCGATGGTGCAGACAATTTTTGAGTGTCGAAAGGACATACCCCATTGTAGCTGCATCTTCCAATGGTGTGACAAAAGCGAACCGGAATGGGCGGCGTTCCGGTTATGACGCGAAGTTGAAATGTTCGCGGACTACTCCGAGGCAAGACGCATCGGCCGGGAGGGGCGAGCCCCTCCCCTACAAGGACGGGGCGGGACGCGCTAAAGCGCGCCCCTACATTTCATTTGGTTACGGCGAACTCGGCGACGATGCGGGCGAGCACATCGATGCCTTTTGCGAACGAGGCCAGGGGGATGCGCTCGTCGTCGCCATGCATACGCTTGAGGTCCTCTTCGGTCAGGGGAAACGGCCAGAGGCCGTAGGCTTGCACGTTGTGCAGGCGCAATTGCGCGGAATCGGTGGCCCAAGGGGATTGATAAGGAAGCACCGGGGCGCCGCCAAATTCCTGGGCGGTGACCTTTACGATGGCGTTGTAAAAATCATTTTCCAGCGAGGATGGTGGCGCGGCCAGGCCTGCATCCGGCTGCACTTCGAGCCGCACCAACGGATCATTAACCAACTTGGTGAGCTCGCCGAGCAAGGCGTCGATGGTATCGCCGGGCAAGAGGCGAATATTCAGGATCGCGCGAGCTTCCGAGGGAATCACGTTGGGGCGAACGCCGGCGGTCAACATGGTTGGGGAGATAGTGTCGCGTAACATGGCGTTCCACTGCGGATCGGCGTCGGAGATGACTTTCTGGGCGTGCTCGCCGCGGTCCGCGGTATCCAGGGAGCGCATCCACTTGGCAATTTCGTCGTCCTCTATGGCGACCAGGCCCTCGAAGTAGCGGCGCACGATGGCGGTGTAATGGACCGGCGCGATGTAGGCGCCGATCTTGCCGACGGCCGTGGACAGGTGCACCACCGGGTTGTCCTTGGTTGGCATGGAGGCGTGGCCGGATTGCCCGCGGGCGATGACCGCGACATTCAGAGAGACTTTTTCGCTGGCCTGGACGGCGACGTACTGCACCTTGCCATTCTTCAGAACGACGTTCCCGCCCTCGTTGATGGCGAAGCCGGCGGCGAATTTGTCCCAGTATTTGGCGACCAAGGTCCCGATGCTGGCTTCGCCGTGGCCCTCTTCGTCGCTGGTGGCTAGAAAAATGACGTCCCGATTAAGGCGGGCGTTGGCGCGCTTCAGCGCGATGAAGGTGGCCAGATTCGAGGCCAGCATGGCCTTGTCGTCGATGGCGCCACGGCCGTAGAGATAGCCGTCTTTGATGATTGCGGCGAAGGGGTCGACGGTCCACTTGGCGCGGTCCACGCCGACCACGTCCAGGTGAGCGACGAGCAGGAGGGCGCGGGATGGATCAGCCACTGCAGAACTGCGTAGCCTGGCCACAACGGCGCTGCGGCCGGCGCCGACCGGCAATTCCTCCGCCGTGATTCCTTCTTTTTGCAAAACGGCCAAAACGTATTTCGCGGCGGCTTGCTCGTTACCCGGGGGATTGGTGGTATTGATCTTGACGAGATCCTGCAACCAAACCTTGGCATCGCCGGTCAGCGAAGTCAGATCCCCGAGAGGCGGTGTGGCCGCCGGGGCGGGAACGGCGGGTAGCTGGGCCGCGACCGGGAGCGCGGAGGCAAAACAGGATGGGGCCGCGCACAACAGCAGCCAGAGCACTCTACAGTTCCAATTCACCAAGCCATCCTCCCGTATCTACAGGTGGCTTTTTGCACGCCACTTTTCGCAGAGGACCCCGGCCGAGCCGGGGTCGGTAAAGCAAACTTTTTCCAGCAAATCTGCTTCATACTAGCATGCAGGGTGTAGGAACCCGGACGTGCGATACCGGGGACGTTGCGTAAACTCAACGGTTCGGGCGACGCCGCCAAGGCCGGAAACGTTGCCGACGGGCGAATGTGGCACTATGATTGCGATTGAGGGATAAACCATGAAGGCAACTCTTGCGACGATCTTCCTGGGACTTTCCGGGGCAGCGCTGGCGCTTTTGCCGGCTGCAAATCCAATTGCGGCGCAATCGCCGCCAGGGCCGCAGGGAGGCTCGCAATCGGGAGGGGCGCCGCCCGTGGAGAAGCCTGCGCCGCCGCCAGTGCAGAAACCGCAAGAGGGTGGGGCGACGATTGCGATTGAAGTGCCGGTGGTGACGCTGGACGTGATCGCCACCACTTCGCACGGAGACTTGCTGACCGGGCTCAAGAAAGAGAACTTCCGGGTCATCGACGACGGCGCGGCGCAAACTATCAGCAATTTCGGAACCAGCGATGCACCCATTACCATCGTGATGCTGATGGAATTCAGCAGCCGGGGTTACTACGATTGGTTTGCTTACCAGGCGAAGTATTGGGCCGACGCGTTTTTTCCCAATTTGCAGCAGAAGGATTGGGTGGCACTAGTTACCTTTGACATGAAGCCGCGGACCGAAGTGGACTTCACGCAAAACAAGGACGAGGTGCGCAACGCGCTGTATCACTTGTATTTTCCGGGCTTCAGCGAGTCGAATGTGTTTGACGCGGTTTTGGACACCACGGAACGCTTGAAGGACGTCAAGGGGAAGAAGGCGATTCTTCTCTTGGCGACCGGCGTGGATACTTTTTCGAAGCATACTTTGGACCAGACCATGAAGCAGCTGCGGCAAAGCGACGCGACGATCTTCTGCGTCGGGCTGGATAAGCCGTATACGAACTTCCTCGATTCTCACGGCTCGACGGGCTCGCACATGAATTACTTGCAGGGCGAAAACCAGATGAAGACTTTCGCCCAATTGACCGGGGGTTATGCGTGGTTCCCGCAGTTCGACGGCGAGATTCCGGGGATCTTTCACGACATCACGGCGTATTTGCGGAACCAGTACAGCTTGTCTTACACGCCGACGACGGGGGCGAACGACGGGAAGTTTCACAAGGTGAAGATTGAGTTGGTGCAGCCGGATGGGAGCCCGCTGGCGGTTACGGACCAGAAGGGGAAGAAGCAGAAAGTGGTGGTTTACGCGCGGGAAGGGTATACGGCGGTGAAGGGCGGCGTGGGGGATTGATCTCCGCTCCGCAGCCGGGGTGGACGCTGAGGGAGAGAGCGGTGGTGGTAGTGCTCGCCCGATGAGCGGCGATGAGGAATTAGTTGGCACAGACAGGAGTGTCTGTGCTACCGAAGAAGAAATGCTAATAGCCTCGCGTGAAGTCGACCTGGTTGAAAAGTTCGCGGCCATCGAACCATCTTTCGCGTAGTTCCAGCAACAGTGCGGTCTCTTTGCGCCAATAGGCGCTCGCTTATGGCGCTGGTGTGCGGAGTGCAACGGCAACGAAGTTACCTGCTGGGCTGGCGGTTATTTTAGCCGAGCGCGGAGGTCGCGGCCGGTCATGTCCGCGGGCTGCGGTTGGCTGAGAGCGCCCAGCATCGTGGGCGCGATGTCTCGGAGCGAGCCGTTGGGCTGCAGTTGCAGTCGATCATCGTCGCTGACCAGGATGAGGGGCACAGGATTTGTGGTGTGATAGGTGTGCGGGCCGCCGGTGGCGGGGTCGACCATGGTTTCGGCGTTGCCGTGGTCCGCGGTGATGATCCAGACGCCGCCGCGGGGCTTCAAGGCTTGATAGATGCGCGCGAGACCGGCGTCCACGGCTTCGACGGCTTTGATCGCGGCTTCCAGCTTGCCGGAGTGGCCGACCATGTCGGCGTTGGCGTAGTTCATGATGACGGCGTCGAATTCGTTTTGCTCGATGGCTTTGACGACGGTATCGGTGATTCCTGCCGCGGACATTTCGGGTTTTAGGTCGTAGGTGGCGACTTTCGGGGACGGGACCAGGATGCGCTCCTCGCCGGTGAAGGGTTTTTCCTCGCCGCCGTTGAAGAAGTAGGTGACGTGGGCGTATTTTTCGGTTTCGGCGCAGCGCAGATTCTTGTACTGCACGTCGGCGAAAACCTGAGCAAGGATGTGCTCGAGTTTTTCCGGGCCGATCACGTATTTGAGCCACGGCCAGTTTTTGTCGTACTGGGTCATAGCTACGTAGAAGAGATTTTTCGGGCGCTTGGGGTCGGAGAATTTGTCGAAGTTGGGGGAGGCCAGCGCGAAAGTCATCTGGCGGGCGCGGTCGGCGCGGAAATTGAAGAAGATTACCGCGTCGTCGTCGCGAATCAGGCCGACCGGGGCGGCGGAAGCGCCGGTGCCTTTGGTGACCACGATGGGCTTGACGAATTCATCGGTCACGTCTTGTTCGTAGCTGCGTTGCAGGGCGGCGACTGGATCGTTGGTGCGCGTTTCCGCCTCGCCGTGAACCATGGCGCGATAGGCTAGTTCCTCGCGCTCCCAGCGGTTGTCGCGGTCCATCGCGTAATAGCGGCCGACTAGCGTGGCGATTTGTCCGACTTGCAGCTCGCGCATTTTTTGCTGCAACTGGCGGACGAAGTCGCGGCCGCTGTTCGGCGGCGTGTCGCGGCCGTCCATGAAGCAGTGGACAAATACTCTTTCAACTTTTTGCTGCTTGGCCATCTCCAGCAGCGCGAAGAGATGATTGGTGTGCGAGTGCACGCCGCCGTCGCTCAGCAGGCCGAGGAAGTGCAACTGGCGCTGCCGGCCGCGCTCCATGGCTTGCTGGAATAGCGGCACGTTTTGCAATTGCTTGTTGGCGATGAGCAGATCGATGCGGGTGATGTCCATGTGCACGATGCGGCCGGCGCCCATGTTCATGTGGCCGACTTCGCTGTTGCCCATTTGGCCTTCGGGCAGGCCGACGAAGGGGCCGGACGTGTGGATCAGCGTGTTGGGGAATTTTCTCAGGAGCTCGTCATAGGTGGGCTTGCGGGCCAGCGCGATCGCGTTGCCTTTGGTTTCGGCGCGGTAGCCCCAGCCGTCGAGGACGGTCAGTACAATTGGTCTTGGACGCTTCATCGGGCGGCGATCTCGCGTAGGGCGGACAGGAGCCGATCCACCTCTTCGGCGGTGTTGTAGTGGACCAGGCCGATGCGCAGGAGGCCGCCCTTTTGCTCGACGCCGAGGCGCTCGGTCAGGTTCAAGGCGTAGTAATTTCCGTCCCAAGTGAAAATGCCGCGCTCGCCGAGAAATGCGGCGATTTCCACGGGTTTGTGATTCGGGAGACGCACGGAGACCGTGGAGCAGCGCTCGCTGAAACGCGTGGGATCGGTGATGCCGAAGAATTGCAGGCCGGGGATGGCGAGCAGGCCCGGGATTAATTGCGACAACAGCGTCATTTCGTGCTGGCGCGTTGCGCGGTAGGCGGCGAGCAATGCGGCGCGACGGTCTTGCACGCCGGAATCGCAGCGGCGGCCGAGTTCCGCGATGTAGTCGACGGCGGCGGCGATTCCGGCTATCAGTTCGTGGAGTTGCGTTCCGGTTTCCCAACGGTCGGGGAGCGAATCGTACGCGGGGCGGACCTTGTAGGGCTTGAATCGCAGGAGGTGTTCGCGTTTGCCGTAGAGCGTGCCCATGTGCGGGCCGAAGAATTTGTACGGCGAGCAGGCGAGGAAATCGCAATCGAGGGCGCGGACGTCGATGGGGCCGTGCGGGGCGTAGTGTACTGCGTCGATGAACATCAGTGCGCCCGCTTCGTGGGCGAGTTTCGTGATTTCGGCGACAGGATTGATCGTACCGACGGCATTCGAGGCATAACCCACGGCGACAAGCTTGGTCTTAGACGTGATTTTGCTTTTCAGGTCGTCGAGGTCCAGCGTGCAGTCGGCTTCGCGGATATCGACCTGGCGGATGACTACGCCTTTTTCTTCGAGAGCGCGCCAGGGAGCGACGTTGGCGTCGTGGTCCAGCGTAGTTACGACGATCTCGTCGTCCGGCTGCAGTTCCCTTCCGATCGCGCGCGACAACGCGAAGGTGATCGTGGTCATGTTCTGGCCGAAGACCACCTCGTCTTTGTCGCAGTGGAAAAAGTCGGCCATGGCGCCGCGTGCGGACGCGATCATCGCGTCGCTGGCGCGGCTGGTGGCAAAGGCTCCGCAGGTGTTGGCGTTGGAATTCAGCAAATAATTTTGAATGGCGTCCATCACTTGCTTGGGCACTTGCGTGCCAGCGGGTCCATCCAAAAATGCTGCTGGATGCCCATTGACGCGCTGTTTCAGGGACGGGAATTGCTCTCGGACCCAAATATTGTCGAGCGGTTGGAGTCCGGTTTCTCGCAGAACGGGCGTGCTCATCGTTGTGGTTTGCGGCTGTGATGCGGCCGACTTCTCCGAGCCGCTAGTTTCTCACAGACGCTGCATGCTGCGAAAACCCATTCGAGACACCAAATTGGCTGCGCGTTTTGCGCCGGCGTGGGGCCCACGCGCGATAGCTTCCCGTCTGGACGTGATAACATTCTCTTGTTGTTCCCCACTCATGCCGCGGTGGCGCTGGCTATCAACTCTGCGCTACGTTTCTCAACGAGGTGGATCGTGCCGGAAACTTCAACGCCCAACGAGCGCATACGTGTGGTGCGCGAACCGCATCGCGGCGTGTATGACCGCGAAAGCATCGACAAAATTCTCGATGAAGGATTCGTTTGCCACATCGGATTCACGGTGAACGAACAGCCTTACGTCATTCCCACGATGTACGCGCGGGTGGGCGACGCGATCTATTTTCACGGCTCGGCGGCTAGCCGCATGCTGCGCGGTGCGAGTGCGGGAATCGCGGTGTGCATCACGGTGACCATCGCGGACGGGCTAGTGCTGGCGCGTTCGGTTTTCAATCACTCGATGAATTATCGATCTGTGGTGGCACTCGGTAAGGCTACGCTCGTGGATGGGCCCGAGGAAAAACTGGCGGCGCTGCGGGCCTTTACGGAGAAGATTTTGCCGGGGCGCTGGAACGATGCGCGGCAACCGAACGAGAAGGAGCTGAAAGCCACCAGCATCCTGCGGCTGCCGCTGACGGAAGTTTCGGCGAAGATGCGGACCGGGCCGGTGGAAGACGATGCGGAGGATTACGCTTTGCCTGTTTGGGCGGGGATCGTGCCGCTGCATCTGCAGGCCGGCGCGCCTGTCCGCGACACCCGGTGTGATCCGGCAATTCCCGTTCCGGCTTACGCCGCGCAATACAAGCGCTCGTCCTAAGCGCCGATCAACAACCTTACCTGGGCCGGGCACAGCAATGCTGTGCCCCTACGAAGGCAAACCTTACTGGTGGACGGCGCGGAGGAAGTCGGCTAGGAGGCCGTAGCCGGTGGCCTCGATGCCGGGATTGTGCTCGACGAGAGAGAGGCCGAAGATGTCCATCTCGAAGCGCACGGCCGAACTGCTGCCTTCCAGATTGGCAAGCGGGTCGGATGCCAGGAGCAACTCCGGCCGCACGCTGCAATCTACACCCTCGCCGCGGCGCTCCGCGCGGCAGACGAGTTTGTAACGCATTCCTGCGGCGCGAACGGAGCGGATTTTTTCTTCGCTGAGCTCACGGATGCCGGTGCGCTGCACGTGTTCGAGCTTCATGGGCACACCCATCAGAACGATCGTCAGAACGACAACTTTCACCGCCGCGTCCCAACCATCGAGATCAGCTGCCGGATCGGTTTCCGCGATGCCCATGGCCTGCGCGCGGCGGATGGCTTCGTCGAAGGAGCGGCCTTTTTCGATTTCCGTGAGCACGACGTTGGTCGTGGAATTCAGCACGCCGGAAAAGCCGCGAATCTCCATCGCCGGCAGACCCAGCGGAAACATGGAAAAAATCGGGACGCCATCCATCACCGTGGCTTCATAGAGAAACTGTTTGCCTTTCGCGCGCGCCAGGGAAGTCAGTTCACTGAAAGCGTGGACGATGGGACCTTTGTTCGCGGTGATGGCGTGAGCGCCGAGGTCAAGCGCCGCTTTCAGGTGATCGATGGCGGGCTGGCCGGTCTGGGCATCGAGCGAACTGGCTTCGAACACCAAGTCGGCGCGGGAACGTTCCAGCCACTCGTGCAAGTTTCGCGGCGGCGTTTGCAAATGGTGAACCGGCCAGTGCCCGTTCAAGATGGCCAGCGGGTTCAGGCCGTCGGGATCGGCTACCCAGCCCGCGCGGCGCGTGGCTACGCCGGTGAGGCGCCAGCGCACGTCGTAGCGGCGGCGAAGTTCCGTCTCCTTGGAAACGAGTAGGCGCAGGAAGGCGCGCCCGACGTTTCCGAAACCGATGAGCGCGAGGTTGTAGGACGGAATGTGTAGCTCCTCTTGTAAAGACAACCCGGTTCTTGCTCGGAGTTTTGCGTCTTGCTAATTGGGGCGCAGCAATGCTGCGCCCCTACAACGGAATCAATGGGCGCCGGCGAGCTTGGCCGCGGCGGACGAGATGAGCGCCGCCTCGTCCTGCAGAACCCGAGAGACAACCACGATAGCATCGTCGGCCTGTAGCCATTGCTTCTGCTCGATGGATTCGCGGACGGCGGGCATGGTCTTTGCCGCGTAGCCGGTGTAAAAGCCTGGCGCGTAAATCTGATGCTTGAACCACGGGCGGTTGGACAAGCCTTCTGGCGTCGTGAGTTTCCGTTCGCTTTCGATGAGCAGCTGGTTTACATCAGCGAGTGAGGACGAGGCGATCACGGCGCCGCCATTGGCGTTCGCGCGCTCCAGCGCTTTGCGATACTCCGCGGCGCTGCGAACGACCGCATCCACGGCGTTATCGAGCGGCGCGAAATTGAGATGTGGGGGAACCACTTCGGTCGCGGGCGGCACGAGCGGCTTTTTCGGGTCGTTGGTGGCGGTGAAGACGCCTTCTTCAATCTCGCGGTTGCGTTCGGCGATGTCATCGTGCATCTTCTGCGAGAGCGTCTCGAGTTCCTTGGCGTAGGTCTGCATGGTGTCAGCGAAATCACCGAACTCGAAGGGCAGCAGGTCGGCATCGGCTAGGCGCAGCACGGCGGTACCTCCCGTCTGCGCGAGCGCGCGGCCGTAAACGAAATCCGTGTCGCTGAAATGCGTGTACCAGTAAAAATCGTCGTAGATGGAGTGGTAGATGCCGCCGCCGTCTTCTCCCTCAAATCCAATGTTGAGGGAGGCCACGCCATCGTGCTGGAGAAATGCGGTGTAGTCCGATCCGGAACCTAGAGCGGGAATGCGCAGATCGGCGCGCTCGCGGATTTCCTGCCGCTGCTCCGCGGATTTGGCACGCGCGATTTCGTGAAGCTGGTTGCGCTTCCAGGCAGTAAGCTTCGATTCCGGATCGGAAATATCGCGCGAGACGTCGTTGCTGAATTTTTCGAGGGTGTGCGAACCTTCCACCCCCAAATAGCCCCGGCCGTTGGAGTCCGAATTGATGTACGCCACGGCGTGTGCACGGAGTTCGTCGGCATGTTCCTCGGCCCACTCCGTCGAACCCAGCAAGCCGGGCTCTTCGCCGTCCCAAGCGCAATAGATGATGGTGCGCTTGGGCTTCCAGCCGGACTTCAGCAACTCTCCCAGGGCCCGGCCTTCTTCGAGGACCGCGACCATGCCGGAGGTGGGATCTTCCGCTCCGTTCACCCAGGCATCGTGATGGTTTCCGCGAATAACCCATTCGTCCGGCAAAGTTGCGCCAGGAATCTTGGCGATCACGTCGTACAGCGGCTTGATGTCCCAGTTCGACTTCACCTTCAGGTGAACTTTGGCCGGGCCGGGACCAACGTGATAGGTGATGCCGAGGCCGCCGCGCCAGCTTTCGGGCGCCACGGGGCCGGCAAGCGCGGCGAGCAGCGGTTGCGCATCCGCGTACGAAATCGGCAGCACGGGAATTTTGGTGATTGTCGGCGCATCTTTTATGTCCAGGCGCTTAGCGTTTTTGGTTGCGCCAACACCTGGCGTGAGCGGATCGCCGGGATAAAACGGCATGTCGGCAACGCTGCCGCGCTGGACGCCGTCTTTCGGGCGCCACGCTCCCGCCGGATAGGTGTCGCCTTCGACAAAACCATCTTCATGCGGATCGGAGTAGATCAGGCAGCCGACGGCGCCGTGCTCGGCAGCCACCTTGGGCTTGATCCCGCGCCAGGAGTGGTAATAGCGGGCGATGACGATTTTGCCTTTCACAGAAATGCCCAGGCGATCGAGCTGCTCGTAGTCTTCCGGGATTCCGTAATTGACGTAAACGAGGGGAGCGGTGACGTCCCCGTCGATGGAATACGCGTGGTACGTGGGAAGCTGTTCGGATTGCTGGCTTGAAGTGGGATCTTGCGGGAGCGCAGGCGCGTGCGGCTTGGCGATGAATTTCGGGCCGCCTTCAACGAGTTCGACGGCCCGTTCCTTTGGCGTGGGATAGAGAACATCAAACGATTCGATGTGGGTGTCCAGGCCAAATTCCTTGAACTTCGCGGCGATCCATTCGGCATTGTCTTTGTCATACGGACTGCCAACGTTATGCGGCCGAGCGGAGAGGCGCTGCATGTAGGCACGCAGGTTATCGGGGCTGGGAATGGCGCGGAGTTTTTCTTCCCACCGGCGCTCGGCGCGGGAAGATTCGGCGGAGTACCCGAACAGAGGCTGCTCGTCGGCAACCACATTTGTGCCAATCGGTGCGAGCAACAGGCCCGCGAACAACACTACCGCGACGACGACTCGGCGATTCATTCTGCCCCCTGAAATGGAGCAGGTATTCTGCCTGAAGGGAGTAGATTTGGGAACCGCACGGCTATGACGGATTTGTTGCGGCAGCCATGAGCGAGTCAAACCGCAGGAATTGCCGGCATTACGGACGTTCCTTTGCCGGCGGACTCTGCAAGGAGTTATGCATGTTGAGGATTCTCCAGCGCCCCTCGCTCTTCCGGCACATGGCCATTCCGTGCCCAACCAGGCTTTGTTCCGGGGTATCCAGTTCGTATTCGTAGGAGTACCAGAGGGCGCTTCCGAAGATCTGTACGTCCTGCAGACTCATGGAATAGCGAAGTTTTGGAGCAAATCTAAAATAGCGGCTCTGCAGATACTCCAACACTTGTTTTCTTCCGCGAAATTCACCGTGCGGAGTGTACAGAACGATTTCCGGATCAAGACACTTTTCGAATTCTTCCGCTTTCCCTTGCTCAAAGTCCGCAGTGCAGGGGCCCATCGCTGTTTCCATCTCGGCATACACCGTCTTGGGGTCGACGGGATCGTCGCCGAGGGATGCCACCTGGCGCTTGAGGTCGATGGTCACGGCCATTTTGTCGAGGAGGTCGACGCCCAAGATGCCGTCGATCGGCCCGCCGCAAGCATTTCCGATGGGGCTCAGGTCGATCGCCGGCAGCTTGAGCCCGTGTAAATGATGGTTGCCAATGGAAAAGTCCGGCACGGAAACCTCGCGGGCACTGGTCGCCGCAGTGCCACTCCAGGAGGTCACCTGGATTTCCTTGATTCGTCCACCGGCGAACGATTTTAGGTTGAGCATGGTGGTGGCGCCGGTATCGAGAAGGAAACGCACTTCCGTAAGGCCGATGCGCGCTTTGACAACCGGAAGGCGGTCGCAACGTTCGATGGGGATTTCCTCCGCCGAGGAGGAGTTCTGTGCTTGCAGATCGGCAGGGGCGAGCGAACCGATCATCCACAAAAGCGCTACGCCCGCGGCTCGTCCGAACATGCCCAAGATTATAGATGTTGTCGTCTGTTGGTTCGATAGATTACTAGGGTCGAGGTTTGCGAAGAAATTCGATGACCGCAGTGAGCGCGATGCCAAAACACATTCCCGAGGCGACAAGTTGAACGACGTCAACGGTGTGGAAATTCGCAAATCTCGGTTTTTGCGTTAGGTCCAAAATAGCGAAAAAACCGATCAGCAGTGGAACAAAAGCGCCGGTCGCGAGGTGGGTGGGGCGGCTGCTCATTGCAAGGCTCCTCGATCGCGAGCGGCATGTTACATGCGTATCCAGGCGAGGTCCAGAAATACGACTCGCCTGCCAGAAAATACAGTGTATGGGGAATTCCCTTGGTGAACTTCGGCGTGCAACGTTTGCCGCTGGCAGCGCTAGGCCCAGCCGCGAGCTTTATTTCGCTGCGCTCAGAGGGGGAGCCGGCAAGAGCGGCAACCGCTTCGGTTCACCGCGCGCGCCGCGTACTTCCAACTCTTCAAATAACAGCGAAGGAGCCACCACGGACGCCGGCAACCCGCCTTGAGCCGCGCCAAAGGCGCCCAGCGCGGTGCCCGAAAAGCCGGCGATCTGGCTCTGCATGTAGTTGTACACAAAGTCGTCGCTGCCGATGCCCGCAAGATTCCGAAGCGATCGAGTGTTCACGCCAATGATGCGCGCGCCACGAATGATCTCCTCGCGCCCGTCTTCCGGATAGACTTTGTAGACCAGGAGCGGCAGACGATCGCCGGTGCCGGCACCGCCGCCGAAACTCGCCAGCAGTTCGGAGAAGTCGTCCTGGTGCAGCAGGCTCAGCGAGGGATTATCCATCTCTCGCACTACCACGCAGTACCGCAGCTTCTCGGCCTGGCATTCGTCCAGGAATTTCTTCTTCAAGTCCGCCGGCGAAACCTTTTCCGTGGATGTGAAAAATAAATTGCTCATGGTGGGCTTGGCGTCGCTCAAAAATCCCGAACGTCCATGACCATTGGATTGATCGGAATCCGAGCCCGGCCTCCGCGACATCAATAGACTTTTCAGATTGCCGTTTTCCACAACATCGACTTTTTGCGCGCGCACGCCCTCATCATCAACCGTGTAGCCCCCGATCAGCGGAGTCCCATGGAATTCCTTGGCCCCGGGATCGTCCACCAGGGAAACGGTTGGCGGCAGCACTCGCGCGCCGATTCTCCCGGCCCAGTCGCTCTTCCCTCCCAGGTTGCCCATCAGTTGTTCGACGACCGGCTGGAACGACACCGGGGGTCGCGACCCGTTCATGGCCGGCCCCAACACTTGCGCCAAGAGCGGCGCCGCGGCGCGAGCCTCGAATAGCACCGGCCCGGTGTAGTCCTGGGCGGGTTGCGAGGCGCGCAGCGCCATCAATTCGCTTCCGGCAACGTTCAAACCCTTGCGCACCGCGTCCACGTTCGGCAAGTCGGCCGGCTTCGGTGCGTACGACGAGTACAGATGACTCAGCGGCATGCCGTCGTTCGCCAGGGTATTCATGCCCGCCTCGACGGCGGCAAAGGTGCGGTTCGTGCGGATCTCCGTGCCCTCGCTGGTCAAAAGATATTCGGTCGCATACACCAGGTAATAGGTGACGCGCGATTCATAAATTTCGGGAAACACGCGCAGCGTTGCGGAGGAGTCGCGGGCCTCTTGCTCCCAATTGCGATTGCTCCAGTCCGGGGTCACCAGCGGCTGAATGACCTGAATCGGGTCGGCTTTCGTAAAGTCGTCGATGTCCGATTGCCGGGCGAGGCTGCTGAGATAGGCCTGCTTCCGCGAATAGGTTTCCACGGCTTCCTTGAAAGCCTGGTCCGTTGCGATCCACAGGTCCTGGCGCAGCGAATCGTAGTCGCGGTCGATGCCCACCGCTCCTTGCGCGCCGATGAATCCCCGAAAGCCCTCGTCGCCGATGAAATTCGAGCTGTCCAGCTTGTACGAACCTACGCGGGCCGCCACGTCCATAAAGCGGTTGCGCGTGTGGGTGCTCTGCAGCAGCGTACCGAACTGCGCGACGATTTCTTTGACGTCCACATCGAGCAGCCGGTATTCCACGTAATAGGGCCGCACCGGTTGATCCGTGCCCGGAATCTTCAACTCCAGCCGGGTTTTCGAGCGCTGCATTTCGTCGCGCATGGCGCGCAGCGTCTGGTCGTTGTCTTGCGGACTGGCCTGTGCACGAGCACCCGCCGCGCAACTTGCCGCTAGTGCGAAAATCCCAAAGGCCATCAGCAGTCTTGTGCGCTTCACTGCAGACCTCCGGCCTTCAGAACGTCATGCGCGGGCGGCGGCAAAATCGGCGGCCGGTCCGTCGAGGTCTCTTTCTTCTGCACTTCCAGTTCCGATGTCAGAATCGCCGGAGAAGCTGCCGCAACCGGCACGGAACCCGACTCCGCGCCGCAATACCCGTTGAAAACTTCCGGCGTGTCGCCGGTGGCCACGATCTTGGTCAATGCGGCCAGCGGCGTTCCCACGATATCTACTCCGCGGACCAATTCATCGGGCCGCCCATCGGCGAAAACCTTGTAAACGACCAGCGGCTGCACCTGAAACGCTTGCGGCTGCCCACGCCCGGTAAACGTGAAGCCTCCGGCGATGTCGTCGATCAGCAGCCCGTACGGCTTGCCTTGTTCTTTGACCAGCGCGATGAATTTCGCGCGGAGCTGCGCGTTGGTCATGGTCTTGCTGCTTTCCACGATGAGGTTGCCCTGCCGCGAAACCGGCGACGCGCCCAGCTGTCTGCGCCCATGCCCGTTGGAATGCGGAAAGCCCACCAGCGGCGAACGCGACATCTCGAAATCCTTCAGAACGCCGTGGTCCACCAGCGTCACGCGATGCGCCTTCACGCCTTCGTCGTCGTATTCGTAATAGCCCAGCAAATCCGTTGGGCCCAGTTTTCGCATGGTGGTGTCGTCGACGATGCTCAAGAACGGCGGCAAGATCGGCTCGCCCACTTTTTTCGCGAACGTCTGCCCTTCCGCTACGTCCTTTTGCCGGTGTCCTTCCGCGCGGTGTCCAAACACTTCGTGGAAGAAGACCGCTGCCGCGCGGCCAGTCAACAACGCGGGACCCACGGAAGGCTCGTTGAGCGGCGCCGCCACCAATCCTTCTAATTCCTTGCGCATTGATGCGCTGGCCGCGTATACCGCCTTGTCGTCCGGCGCATCCTCAGGTTTCACCCAGTCAAAATTGTAGTAACGATCCAGGTCCATGCCATCTGGGGCCTTGCCCTGGATGAACAGCTCCAGCCGGTAGCGGATCTGCCCGTACTGAAGTTGCGTGCCCTCGCTGGTCACTTGATAGGCGTTCTGCGCCTGCGCCGTAAAGGTCACAATCGAGTTGATGACCGCTGTGGAATCGCGGAAGGCCTTGGTGTACGTGCGTACCTTGGCTTCCCAGGGCTTGCGGTCGAGTTGGATCGAATTTTCCGGGCCGATGTAGGTATGCGCCTGCTCGTGAGTAAAATCCGGCGCGCTGCCTTCCTCGGTCTCGACTTTCACTTCCTTCCCGGTCTTGATCTTGATCAGCCACTCTGCCGCTGATTTGTACTGCTTGTCGGTCTCCAGCCAGAGCGCTCTGCGCAGGACTTCCGGGTCGTCATCGATGGGCGCCGGCTCGCCCGGTCCGCCGCTCTGGGACTGCCGCTGGCCGACCTTGTGGGTGTTGTCGAGGTCGTAGTTGCCCGTGCGCACCGATACTTCCATCCAGCGGTTGCGATTCTCACTGCTGGAGAGCAGCGCTCCGTTCGAGCCGGAAACCTCCGCGCGCTGCGTGTCCGTGATGGTGTAGCCGATGTAGTACGCCGGCGGATTCTGCGCGCCCAGCGTTTTCACCGAGCGGTCCAACTCGGTCTGCATCACCGCCAGCAACGGCGAGCGCTTGGCCTGGGCATCCGGAGGGCCGGCTAGAGCCACGCGCGCCGTCAGGGGAGCCAATAGGCTCACCAAACTCAGGCCGCAAAGAAGAGAAATCATTCTGTTTCGGATCGATCTGCTCAAAGGAAGCCTCACTCGCACTTAGACGGATATGCTGGACATTCAGTGTACGACAGCGCTCAAAGGGGCACAAACAGGCGGTCGCCGCTCAGACAACATAAGTTTGATGGCGTTTGCGGGGGTATCGTTGTCCGCTTGGCGGACGGCGGCAGATCGTCAAGGAGCCAAGAAGTTCGCCCAAGTCCGTGCGATCAGCCACTACCCGCCGCTAGCCACAGCCCGGACTGACCGAAGCTGGCGGGCACTTCTGCGTTACGGGAACCGGAGTGGTCTTGCTACTACCTCTGGATACTACCGGGAACACCACCGCCGGCACTGCGGCCAGGATTCCCAAAGTGATTGCCGTGCCTTTGCCAATGTGATGCCCGGCCTGTTCGACACCCTGTAGCCCTCCGGCGCCCCCACCGACATTCGTGTCGGTAACTGCCGTGGTCAAAATATCGAGCGTTGCCTGCACCGGCGCTAACGGCGCCGAGTTGTCACCGCTGCGCACGCTGGTCATCTGCCCGGCCTTCACCAGCACGCACACGCCCGCCAAGTTGCAAACGCGCACCACGCCCTCGAACACGATCACATTCATAGTGCTGTTGTCGTAGCCCACGTAAAAATCGGTTCCCACCACGCCCGCCACTCCGGCCGGCGTGCGCACCTCGAACTTGCCGTCGGGCTTGGCGATGCTCTTCGCCTGCGATCTCAGCTTCCCGTAGGTCAGCTCCAATTGCGTCTGCTGGGCGCCCGCGTCGTGCTTCTCCACCTTCATGGACGACTCCGAACCGACATTCAAAACCGAGCCGTCGTCCAGCGAGACCCGCGCCCGCCCGTTCACCTGGGTATTCACCAGATCCCGCCAGTCCACCTGCGATTTCGGTGATGCCGTGATGGTCTTCGCTCCCCGCGCAATGTTCGCCGCCGGAATCACCCGCGAAACCTCGCCTGCCCGTTGGAGCCCGCCGGCCTGCGGCGCGGCGCAAAGGTCCATCGGGATGGCGATCGACAAAGAAAGTATCGAGGCGAGTGTTAAAGCGCACGGAGATTTCGTCTTCATGGAGGACTCTCCTGAACTGAACCTAGCGATCTCTCGGATAAACTGTATGTAGTGTTGTTACTGGAGAGCTTGTCTGCTGTCAATCCAAACCGCGAAACGCCTTGCGTAGTTGTCACCGGCTAGGCGCTGCGCCCTTGTTTCGCCGGCCGCTGCAATCCCGAAAGCGCGATATCCCTCGGCTCTCAATCGCGGCTGTAGTGAAAAACGGCGGCCGCCGTGTCGTCATGCTGCGCTCTTCCGTGCGTGAAGTGCCCGATCGCCGAGAATATTCGCCCGAGCAGTTCCACCGGCGAGTCGCAAACTCGTGTTTCACAGATTGCTTGTATTCGCTCGATCCCGAAGGCCTCTCCTTCCGTGCTAAATGAATCCATTATTCCGTCGGTGCAAAAGAGCACGGAATCGCCCTCCTCGATGACGATCTTCGCGGTTTCGTAGGTGACCGTCGCCGTGTACAAGCCTGGCGGTATCCCGACAATCTCTATTGGCCGGCAGCCTCGCTGCGAAATATGGACCGGATAGGGCATGCCTGCACTGGCGACGCGCATCTCCTGACTCTGCGGATTGAAAACGGCATACTGCATCGCCGCGTGGCGTCGAGGCATCCCGCGGATCATCAGCCTGCGGTTCAACGTTGACAGCACATCGCCTGGCGAAGTGCCCGTCTTATGCACGCCCCGCAGCGTTCCCACGGCCAGCGCCGCGTACATCGCCGCTGGTAGCCCCTTGCCCGAAACGTCTCCGACGTACAGCCCGACAGTACCGTCGGTTAGCTCGAAATAGTCCAAAAAATCGCCGCCCACCTCGGCAATCGGCTGAAACGCATGGGAGATCTTTACCTTGCCGGCGCACAGCGATTCCGTTGGGAGCAGCGCGCTTTGCATCAAGCGCGCCTCCTCGAGCTCTTCCTCGCGAAGTTTTTCGATGGCCGGCAGCTCCAGCGGCGGCACCGTCGTGCTCATAGGTTTTCCAAAAGGAACATCTCACCGGGAAGGGGGTTCAGCGGCAAAGCCAGTGTATCAGCGCCCGTTGCGCATCGATCGAAAAACCCAGTGCCTGTTTCCTAATGCAGACGCCGTGGATGGCGGCGTGGCGGCAACTGGCGCTGTACATGGTTGTGTAGCCCAGAGGCTTCAGCCTCGGCACGTTACCGAGGTCTATCCCGTGTTCCTCGCCCACGGAACTTTTCCCACGGCTTCCGCGTACCTTCTTCTGAAACCGGTACCCACACAACACAACGCCGCCCCCAAGGCGCGCCAAAGAAGGAGCATCACATGGACGGTCAAATAATCGGCTTGGTAGCCGTAATCATGAGTCTCGGCATTCCCCTGGGCGCTATGTACACCTATTACCGGGTGCGCCGGCTGCGCACCGAAGAGCGTCTGGCCGCCATCGCTCGCGGCGTCAGCGTGCCCATGGAGCCTGAGCTCTCGCAGGCCGCTCGTTCGCGCCGGGCAGGGATTCTGCTGGTGGCCGGCGCGCTGGGCTTCATCATTACCTTCGGCTTAATCGCCCAAATCACACGCGAACCCGAAACCTGGGTGGCCGCCGCCTTTGGCATCATCCCGCTGGCCGTGGGTATCGGGTATTTCGTCGATTGGACCCTGATCAATCGCGATCTCCATCCATCCAACTGACTCTTTAGACCTTCCGCAGGGCGGACTTTGCTCCGCCCTCCCCGGTGGTCAAGCGTCCGTCTCCGGTCGGTCCGCTTGGCAACCGGCAACCCCATCCATGTGCTAGAATTTGATCGGATGCATCCTGCAATTCCGCGCCTCATCGATCTCCAAGCCGTCGATCACCACATAGCCGCCGTCCGTGCGGAAATGGACTCGTTTCCGAAGCGCATCCTGGAAGCCGACCACAAACTCAGCGGAGCCCGGGCGGCCGTCACCGGCGCCAAGGAAGCCACCGCCACGGGCGTCGCGGAGCGCAAGAAACTCGAGTTCGAGGTTCAGCAGTGGAAGGATCGCGCTCGGAAATACCGCGACCAAAGCGGCGCGGTGAAGACCAACGAAGCCTATAAAGCCCTGCAACACGAAATCACCAACGCTGAAGCCGAAGTCGCCAAGGCGGAAGACCGCCAACTGGAAGTGATGATGGCCAGTGAAGAAGCCGAGCGCCGCGTACGCAACACCGAAGCCAATCTGCGAGAAGACGAACAAGCCATCAACGCCGAGAAAAAAAAGATTCAGTTGCTGAACACCGAGAAAAAGAAGGAACTGGACGCCGCTCTCTCCGAACGCGAACGCGTCATAGCCCCGGTCCCGCAAGACATGCGCGATCTTTACGAACGCATCGCCAAGCGCCATCACGGCACCGCGCTGGCTCAAGCCCGCGACGAACAGTGCCGGGGCTGCGGCATGCGCGTTCTGCCGCACATCCTTCAGATGCTTCGCGATGACGCCAACGAGGAAGTCTATCGTTGCGAAAGCTGCGGCCTGATCCTCTACACCCTTGAGCCCATTCCCGCGCCAAGTCCCGATGGTTCGGGAAGCGCCGCCTCGGCATCCACTTCTTCCTGATGGTCAAACGCCCGCCAACTCCCCGCGGCACTGGACTGTTCGCTGATGCGGCGCCCGAGGTGAAGCCCGTCACCGCCGCCTATCGCGCCAATATCGACGGCGGCTCGCGCGGCAATCCCGGACCGGCTTCCTACGGGGTGGTAATTCGCGACCCGCGCGGCGAAGTCGTCGCCAAGTTGAAGAAATACATCGGCCGCATGACCAACAATGTCGCCGAATACTACGGATTGATAGCCGCTCTCGACTATGCGCAGTCCCACAGCGTCCGCTCGCTGCGCATCGAAAGCGATTCCGAGTTGCTGGTCAAGCAGATGCGCGGCCAGTACAAGGTGAAGAGCGAGGACCTCCGCCCACTCTTCGAGCGCGCCCACAAAATGTCCCAGTCCTTCGAGTCTTTCCGCATCGACCACGTGTACCGCGAACAAAATCGCGAAGCCGACGCCCTGGCCAACGAAGCCCTGGACGAAACCTCCGGAAGCCCGGCGAAACCCGGCGCTGCGGCCAAAGCTGACGCCTCCGCGGCCAAGCCCGACGCGTTGAGCACCAAGCCTGAGATCCGCAAAATCCGCGCCCGCTTCCGCAGCGGGATTCTTTATCTGCTCGAAGACCTCGACCTGCCGGACGGTATCGAAGTGGAGGTTATCCTTCGGCTGCCCACGAAATCCTGATCGGCTACAAGCCATCTCGTAGATAAGCATTGTGGGTCGCAGCTTTAGCCGCGACATCAAACAGCCAATAAAAACAGGGCTTTAGCCTATGAAGTGCGGAGTACGTTACCCTTTTGGGGTAAGTTCTAGTTCACCCGCAGCGATACGGGTGTCTTACCCGCAAATTGTCGATGAGCGTGAATCGTGGGCAAGGCGAAAGCGGGCAATATCCCGCTGGCTGCTTTACTTGAGCGCGTAGGACCGGTACAGCGTGTCGCGTTGCGCGGGGATAAAGCCGGCGTCGGAAATGATGCGGCGGAGTTCGTTTTCGTTGGTGCGGTTCCTTACCCCGGCGGCGTAGACCACATTTTCTTCGATTAGAATGCTGCCGACATCGTCCGCCCCGAACTGCAAGCCTACCTGGCAGACTTTGATTCCCGGCGTCAGCCAGCTCGATTGGATGTGATCGAAGTTGTCGAGATACAGCCGGCTGACCGCCAGCGTTTTCAGATAATCGACAGCCGTGGTCTCTTGCACTTTCTTACCGAGCGCGGTGTTGTCCGCCGCAAACACCCAGGGAATGAACGCGGTGAACCCCCCGGTATCTTCCTGAATTCGGCGCAGGCGCTCGAGATGGTTCACACGGTGCCGCAATTCTTCGCCGCAGCCGAACATCATGGTCGCCGTGGTGCGCAGCCCCAGCGAGTGCGCGACGCGGTGAACTTCTTCCCAATCATCGCTGGTGCACTTCAGCCGCGCAATTTTGGAGCGGATTTCGTCGTCGAGAATTTCCGCCCCGCCGCCGGGGATGGACTGCAGCCCGGCGTCCATCAGCCGCTGAATCGTCTCGCGCACGCTAATCTCAGACACTTCCGCGATGCACAAAATCTCCGGGGCGGAAAAACAATGCAAGTGCACTTGCGGAAATCGTGCCTTCAGCGAGCGCAACAGGTTTTCGTAGTAGCCGATCTGCAAATCCGGGTGCAGGCCGCCTTGTAGCAGAACTCCCGTGCCACCCAGCTCCAACATCTCTTCGATCTTCTCGTAGATGGTCTCAAACGAAAGAATGTAGCCGTCTTTCGCGCCCAGCGGCCGGTAGAAGGCGCAGAACGAGCAATATTCGGTGCAGAAATTGGTGTAGTTGATGTTGCGGTCGATCTGGTAGGTAGCCACGCGCGGATCGTTTTTCTTCAGGCGCAATTGATGCGCCTCCATTCCGATGCCCAACAGATCATCGGACTCCAGCATCTCCAGCGCTTGTTCTTTGGTCAGTCCCACGAATATTCCTTGTCAGCCGCTCGCTTATTCTAACCGCAATCTACTTCAGGGCCGAAGCGCCAAACCTGCATCTCAACGCTTCTTGGCAAACGCAAGATCCATGTTGCGACCCGGCTTGTCCCGGGCCGCGGCGATGGCAATGGCGTTCATCTTGGGGATCAGGCCCATTGCAGCGGCGAAAGCGAAATAGGCGCTCAGCCCACGCAGATTTTCTTCGCCCAGGGCGAAATCGATATTTTCCGTAAGGTAGCGGCGCAATTCCTCGGCTGGAAGCGCAAGCTCCTTGGCTGCCTGCTGGCTAATTTCGTCGACATTCTTCAGTCCGAAGTCGCGCGACGCCTGAAAATCCTCGATAACGTCCGGGCTGGCCACGGCAGACCGCGCCGCCCACACCGCCAGGACCGCCGGAAGGTTCGTCATCTTGCGCCACTCTTCGACGACGTCATACACGTGCAACGATTCGCCGCCGGCTATTCCCGCGCTTCCGGCCGGGCAGACCTGCTCGCCGGATGCACCGCGCTTCGCGCTCAGCGCGATCTCAATACTCAAGCGCAGCGCCGGATCGCCGATCAGCAGCGCCGCGTCCGCCCGCTGCAGCATCGTGCCGGCGTCCGGCGCCATCTCGAAGAATTCCGGCGCGATTTTCCACCGCCGGTCGCACAAAATTTTCGTGAGCGCCTGAGTACTGCGGGAACTGCGGTCCAACGCGATGCTTCGTACCGCCTCAATCGGTTTCTTGGAAATGATCAGCAGGCTGCGCACCAGGTTCTGCGACGCGATGGCCATGTCCGGCAAGATCGCCAGATCGTTGATGCGCTGATACTCGATGGCCGGAATGATCGCAATATCCGCCGATCCGCTGCGCAGCGCTTCGGCGCACAGCGACGGCACGGTGAAAGAAAGGTCGTACTTGCCGCGCAGCGGGCCGTTCGTGAAGCCCCATACCAATGGCGCCGTGTTCAGATATTGAACGATCGAGATGCGGAGTTTTGCCAAGTTTTAGGTTCTTTCGTGGAAGCTTCAGTATAGCAGACCGCATTTTGCTCAAGGCAAGCCCGCTTTTGTTGGGGAACCTTTCGACCTTTTCAAAGACGGTGAATTCAGAGGTGGCGAACATGTCGAACTGTGGCCGGCACCTTCAACAGCACCCGTGCCCGAACAGCCACCTCAAGCATCTAACAAGAAGTACCGGTGCAGTTTGAGGCATCGAGTGTGCCAAATGGAACATTGGAGCGTCAGGATGGCGGTTATGATGTCTACCTCAGCTCAAAAGACAACGGGCGTTGAGGTGTTCCCATGAGGTTATTCCCCTTCGTTTTTCTCGTCCTCGCCATCGTTTCTTGCCCTTGGGCTTCCCGGGCCCAGGATGACACCAAATCGGCCGCCGCGATTGCCGCAGAACAGCAAACCGCGGATGCACCTCCCTCCAAATCGAAAGTAGTGTACGTCAGCGATTTCGAGCTGGACGTGGCAAGCGGCAAAGAGCAAAAAAACCCACCGGCCGGCAACACCCCACCTGCTGCGCAATCGGATGCAAAAAAAGAGGACAGTTCCGCGGAACAAGCGAGAAAGCTTGTGGATTTCATGTCCATCACGCTGGTAAAGGAACTGGAGAAGGCCGGCTACGCCGCCCGTCGGCTGCGGCCCGGCGAGGCGCGCCCCGAAGAAGGCGTGGCCATACACGGTGTGTTTGCGGAGCCGGACGAGCAAAACCGGTTGCGCCGCGCGGTGGTGGGCGATGCCCCCAGCGTAGGCAAGATGGAGCTTTTCGTAGGAGTCAGCAACCTGGCGCGACCCGAGCAAGCGCTGTACGCATTGGCCGATCCGAAGGGCGAAAACAAACCGGGAGCAGTGATAACGGTAAGTTCGTACGCCCCGGTAGCGAAATTCGAGATGGAGAAGAATGCCACCGAGAAAACGGTCAAAGATACCGCCTCCACCATCGTGGCCGACCTTACCCTGCTGTTGAATGCGAATATCGCCGCGGTAACCCACTGAACGCGGGAAACGGCCGTACGAAGGTCAGTCTTTCTCCAACATGACTTCCGTGGATTTGATTATCGCGGAAACCTCATCGCCCACCTTCAGCTTCATTTCGTCGGCGCTGCGCTTGGTGATCACGCTCTCGATCAGATTTTTGCCGACGCGAACGACCACATGGGCCATGACGCCGCCGAATTGAATTTCTTCCACTTTTCCAGCCAGACGATTACGTGCAGAGAGAGTCATGCCCTGAAGAATACTCCCCGCCAAGCGGAGAGTCCATAGAGGCCGAAAAGCAGTAGTGTCCTAGTTTGGAATTATCCACGCTACTTTCTGAGGGCGGAGATATGATTGCACTTATGGGCAGCCCTTTCCGCTACAACAAGAAGGAGCGCAAGCGATTGCGACGGTTCGCACAAAAAGCAGCCATTGCAGCGGACAAGATCGAAACCGACGGGAATAATCCGAATGCCGTGGCCACTTTGCGACGTTTAGCTGAACTTGACACGGCCCGCGCCAAAGGCCGCAAGAAAAAAAAGTCCAAGAACCCGAATTAGGACACCACCCGAAAAGTAGTGTCTTAGCTAGCTCCCGCCGTGGCAGGCCGCGCCCAAAATTCAAGCCCGTACCGGCGCGAGCACCGCATCCAAACAAAATTCCGGCCGATGGAAAAACCCCGGCAACTCCCCAAGCCGCGAAGCAAGCTGCTCCGGAGACCCGCCGCGCAGTGTCACATGCCCAAGCTTCCGGCCCGGCCGAGGCGACTTGCCGTAGAGATGCAAGTGCGCATCGCGCACGGCAAGCACTTCGGCGGAGTCGGGCGCCTCGCCAATTAGATTCAGCATCGCCAAACACCCAATCGGGTTGGTCGATCCCAGCGGCAGCCCCATAACCGCCCGCAGATGGTTTTCAAATTGGCTGGTGACCGCCCCTTCAATCGTCCAGTGCCCGGAATTGTGCACCCGCGGCGCCATTTCATTGGCCAGCAGGCGCCCATTGTGTTCGAAAAACTCGATGGCCAGCACCCCAACGTATTGCAGCGATTCGCATACCCGCCGCGCCGCTTCCTCGGCAGCCCGTTGAATCGCGGGATCCAACCGGGGAGCGGGCGCAAGCGCCAAACGCAAGATTCCGCCGCGATGGTGATTCTCGACCAGCGGATACACCGTGGTCTCCCCGGTTCGCCCCCGCACCGCCAGCACGCTAAGCTCGCGGGTGAAAGGGACAAAGCGCTCCAGGACAAACGGTGTTCCGTCATGGCCCACGGCAGCGCTCTCGGCCTGTAACTGGCTCTTCGCACGCGCGACATCCTCCGCGGTGCGCAGCATCCACTGGCCTTTGCCGTCATAGCCCATGCGGCAGGTCTTCAAGACCGCGGGCAAGCCGATCTTCGCGGCCGCTGCATCAAGAGCCTCATGGTCGGCCACGGGAGCGAACTCCGTCGCCGGAATATCCAGTTTCTGGAAAAGCTGCTTTTCCCGCAGCCGGTCCTGCGCCGCCTCCAGCGCGTCCGGCGGCGGAAAGACGGGCACACGCTCCGCCAAAAAACGCGCGGCTGCCACCGGAACGTTTTCGAATTCGTAGGTGACCAGCTCGAGACCATTGGCGAATTTCTCCAGCGCGTATTCGTCGCTGAATTCCGCGGTCACCCGCGAAGCGATGCGGCCGACAGGCGCTTCCGGCGAAGGATCGAAGAACCGGAAATGCAGCCCCAGCGGGTAGCCCGCGAGCGCAAGCATGTAGCCGAGCTGTCCCCCGCCTAAGATGCCGATGGTCACGCGCGCTTCCTTTTCGTAGGCGGCCGCAAAGCGGCCGGTTTCCCTTGCCCAAGCGACAGAGCCGACGGATCGGGATTGGCAAGCACGCGCTCAGTTTGCGCCGCGCGAAACTTTCGCAGCGCTTCGCGAATCTCCGGATACTTTCCACCCAAGATCGCCGCGGCCAGCAGCGCGGCATTAATCGCGCCGGCTTTGCCGATAGCCAGTGTGCCGACCGGGATGCCGCCAGGCATTTGCGCGATCGAGAGGAGCGAATCAAGCCCCTTCAAAGCTTTCGATTCGACGGGAACTCCCAACACGGGCAGAACAGTCTTCGAAGCGGCCATACCCGGAAGATGCGCCGCTCCACCCGCGCCAGCGATAATAACTTCGATCCCGCGTTTTTCCGCGGAAGAAGCATATTCAAATAGAAGGTCGGGGGTCCGGTGCGCAGAAACCACCCGAGTTTCGTGTGGAACGCCCAGTTCCTCCAGGGTTTTCGACGCGTGCTCCAAAGTCTCCCAATCCGACGTAGAGCCCATGATCACGCCGACCAGCGGCTGGGCCGTACCGGGCCGGGAAGCAGCTTCAGCGTTCGGCAGTGGACGCGTCTTGGCCATATTCCTCGCGGGAAGCACAACTCAACCGTACGGCAACCTTCGGACCACACATTCTACGGTCTTTTTCAGCGCGCCGCGACCTGCGCGCGCTGTCTCCAATACTGGCGAAGTTGCCCCACAAGGTACAGCGAGCCGGTAATGAAAATTGCGTCATCCGGCCCGGCCTTGGACAAAACATGGTCGAGCGCCTGCTCGGCATCCGCGATCACGGAACTCTGCGTCGCGTGGTGCGCCGCAATCTCGGCCAGTTGCGCCGCAGAAATCGCCCGCGACGTACGCGGTTCCGTGAAAACAACCTCCGTGGCCCTCGGAAAGAGCTGCCCGGCGATTTCATCGACAGCCTTGTCTCGAAGAGCGCCGTACACCAGAAAGATTCTGCGCTCCGCGAAATTCTGTTTCCAAAACGTGGCCAGTTCCCGCGCGGCGGACGGGTTATGCGCGCCGTCGAGATAAACGTCCGGCTGCGACTGCAGCTTCTCGATGCGTCCGGGCCACACCGTGGCCGCAACTCCTTGCGCGATGGACTCATCCGGAATGCGAAATCCCCGTTCCTGCAGCAGCCGCACGGCAGCGATGGCGTTTAGAGCATTTTGTAGCTGAAAGCGTCCAGGCAGGCGCGGCGCTAGGTCGATCGACCAGCCGGACGCCAACTCGGTCACGTGGGCGCGAGCGCAGCCTTCCATCATCGATTCCTCGTGCACGCGAAACGCGCTGCCTGTTTCAATGACCCGGCAGCCCAACTCGGCGGCGCGCGCCACCACCACTTCTCTGGCCTCCGGACGCTGCTCGGCAAGCACCACGGGCACCGCCGGCTTGACGATGCCGGCCTTTTCCCCGGCGATTTCCGGCAGAGAATGCCCAAGGAAATTCTCATGATCGAAATCGACGCGGGTGATCACCGAAACCACCGGCGTCAAGATGTTCGTGGCATCCAGTCGCCCGCCCAGCCCAACCTCGAAAATCCCAAACTCCACCCGCGCCTGCGCGAAATATTCGAAGGCCATCGCGGTCACGCATTCGAAATAAGTCGGATGCGCACGGAGCTTCCCCGCAGCCAGCAATTCTTCGGTCACCGCCACGATTCGCTCCAGAATCTGGGCGAAACCGTCATCGCTGATCTCCTCGCCGTTGACGCGAATCCGTTCGTTGATTTTCTCGAGATGGGGCGAGGTATTGAGCCCGGTAGGAAAGCCAGCATGACGGAGGATCGATTCCAAAAACGCGGCGGTCGAGCCCTTGCCGTTGGTCCCCGCAATGTGCGCCGAGGGGTAGGCTCGATCGGGACGTCCGAGCCTTTCCGCCAGCACGCTAATGTTCTCAAGATCGAACTTCGCCGCCGCGGCCTGCGTCGGCGCAGCCAGTTCTCGGCCAAGAGAAAGCAAATAGCGCACAGCGGCGTCGTAGTTCATCTCAGCCCAGCAACAGGTCGATGGAATTGGCGATGAAGCTCTTCAATTCTTTGCGCGGCACCACCGCGTCCAGAAACCCGTGCTCGAGTAGAAATTCAGAGCGTTGAAACCCATCGGGCAGCTTCTGGCGGATAGTCTGTTCGATCACCCGCGGCCCGGCAAATCCGATCAGCGCCCCGGGTTCGGCGATGTTGAGATCACCCAGCATCGCGAAGCTCGCCGTGACGCCGCCGGTAGTGGGATCGGTCAGCAACGAAATGTACGGCAGCTTGGCATCATCGAGTTTCGCCAGCGCGGCCGACACCTTGGCCAGCTGCATGAGGCTGATAGTTCCTTCCATCATGCGCGCCCCACCCGAGCACGAAACGATGATCAACGGCTGGCGCGTCTCGACGGCCATCTCGATGGCCCGCGTAACTTTTTCCCCGACCACCGCCCCCATCGACCCGCCGATAAAATTGAACTCCATAGCGCAACACACCACCGGCCGGCCGTTCAACTGCCCCTCCGCCGTAATAATCGCGTCGTTCATCCCCAGCTTCTTCCGCGCCTCCTTCAGGCGCAGCGCATACGGCTTGGTATCCACGAATTTCAGCGGATCGGTGGACGTCATGCGCGCGTCGTGCTCCGTCCACCGTCCATCCAGCAGCATCTCCAGCCGTTGCTTGGCATTCATTTTGAAATGAAACTGGCACTTCGGGCAGATCAGCAGATTCGCTTCCAGATCCTTCCGAAAGACAATAGTGCGGCAGGATTCGCACTTGACCCACAAACCTTCCGTGCGCACCTTGCGCTCTTCCGGAGGTGTGGACTGTTCGATGGATTTTTTGTCGCGCTTGAACCAGGCCATAGCAGAAAGTCGTCAGCGACCCCGTCGTGGTCCCTTCACAGAAAAAGCCACTCGCTACCTCAAGTGGCCGTCAACCGTCCTCAATAGTCTATACCACGCTGCGCCAGAATGCCCTTAGTGTAAGGGTGTTTCACCTCGCGCATTTCGGTCACCAGGTCCGCCAGCTCGACCAGCTTGGTATGCGCATTCCGGCCCGTGCAGATCACGTGCACCCGCTCAGGCCGCCCCCTAAGAGCCTCCACGACCTCATCGGCATCCAGCATCTTGTAGCTGATCACGTAGTTGATCTCATCCAGTACCACCAAATCGTAAGTTCCGCCGTAGATGGCATCGCGCCCCGCCAGCCAGCAATCGTGCGCCATTTTGACGTCTTCCGGATCGGTCTCCGCCCCGCCGATCTTCACGAACCCTCGCCCCATCGGCCGAATCTCAAACTTGTCGTCGCCCAGCATCTTCGCGGCATCCAGCTCCCCGTAGTGCCACGACCCCTTGATGAACTGCACCATCAGCACCCGCAATCCCTGCCCCACCGCGCGAAACGCGGTCCCCAGCGCGCAAGTCGTCTTGCCCTTGCCCGGCCCGGTGTACACGATCAAAAGTCCTTTGTCTTCCGGCATGAACGCCTTTCCGCAGCAAACCAAAAGCCCCGAAAACTCTAAGGTCTTACGGATTGGAAGCGCAACTTAACTGGGAAAGATCGAAGAAAAGCCGCAGTTTCCGAACAATTCCGCGGTCCACTGCGTGGAATTCAGAAGCTGCCGGCGCCAAAAGCCTGCTTCACGTGCGGCTGAAACAAGTAAATCAGAATCCAAATATCGATCGCCAAGCTCACCACATGGCGAAACATCAGCAGCGGAAAGAAGTGCCCGAACATGAGTAGCAGCCCGCCCCCCGAACCAAGCACGCTCAAACCCACGAAGACGATCATCAGCACGCGCGCCCAGTTTTGCAGCTTCAGGAAACCTATACCCACCACCAAATCAAGAATCCCGATCACCAGAAAAACACCGCCCACTAGCGCCCCACCCAGACCAACCAGCAACCCCGCTCCGGGACCCGTGGCCGTGATGTGGGACAACAGCGCGCCCCCAGCCATTGCCAGCGCCGCCGCCATCAGCAGAAAAGCCGCGCCGAGGAAGCACAGCACCGCGAGAATTGTCACTCCAGTAGGACGTTGCATCGTCGCTCCTCCCAAGGGGACCAGCGTCTTGCTTGTCAACAGGTGGCTGGCGCGGCAATTCCGCGAGCCGCCAATTACGCCTGCGTGTAGAGGCGCGCTTTAGTTGATCCTGACGGAGGAAGGGCGCGTCCCTCCGATCATTTTCCCGCAACCGTCTTAGCCGTTGGAGCCGGCGGTTTCGCTTCGCCTCACAATCTCACAGGCCCAGCCGCTTGACCAACTCCGCGGCAATCGCCGCGACCCGCTCCTGCGTTGCCGGCGGAAGCGTAGCTCTCGGCTTGGCATGCGGGTCGCGCAGCACGATCCACAGGCCCGGGTGATACACCTCGTCGTCCCCAGGACAAATGGCGCCAGTCAGCTGCGCCAGCTCCAAGGGTGGCGGAGCCGAGTGCGTGAAGTCGAGATTCTTGTTCTCCGGAGAGTTCGGCTGAAACGGCGGATGGGCCAGTAGATCCATCAGCACCCCGCGAGCGTCGTCCACCAAGTCGCGGAAGCCCTGTGAAACCAGAATGCCGTCCACATCGCGCGGCGTGGGCTGTTCCAGTTGCTCCAGATCGTAGTCTGGCAGCGGCTTTTCCAAGGGAATCTCGATGGCCACGGACGGCTTGTCTGGATCTGGACTGATTCGCATAGGCAGTGCCTACGTTTGTACACCACGCCGCCTATTTCGGGTAGGGGCTACCGGAAAGGATTGCCAACGCCCGGTAGATTTGCTCGGCCAGCATCACCCGGGCCAGCTCGTGAGAAAAGGTCATCGCGCTCAACGGCAACTTCTGATGGGCCCGCTTGCGAAGCCCCTCCGGGAATCCGTCCGCATCCCCGCATAGAAAAATGAGCTCGCGGGTTCCCCGGTCGCGCAGCTCGCCGAGCCACCTGGCGAAATCCTCCGACGAGAAGCCTTTGCCGCCGGCATCCAGCAGGACGACGGTAGCCGCGCGATCCGCGTCGAGCTTCTTGACAGCGGCGGACTCGTCACGCATTTCGGCTATTTCGATGGGCAAGTATCGGCCGATGCGCTTGGCATAGTCGTCGAGGACAGCCCGCATCTCCGGCCTGCGGGTTTTGCCCAGCATCAAGAGTCGGATGCGCATGCGCGTTACTCTAGCCCGTCCGCCGCCCCATTTCCATTCTGCATCCCAGGCTCCCCATCGGTATAGTATCTTCAAGTAAATTTACGCGCTGCGACGGCTGTGCCGATCCGCTGGGCCTTGTGCGATTCCAGTCGAGCCTATGTAGGAGCTGGGCTTTAGCCCGGCGTTGACTGCCTCCCCAAGAGCCCTGGGCTAGTTCCTAACCCTTTTGTTTTCTGCAGAAAAACGGTGGCACGGGGTCCCATCTAAAAAGGGAAATCTGAGGCAAAAAATCGAAGCAAAGACCGAGCGCTGGTCTGTCCCTGAGTTTTACGCAAGTGCTGCCCATTCTCCAATTCCAGCGGGCTAAGCCAGTTCCCAGCCGCAAGGTAGCCCCCGGCCGTAACAAGGTATACGAGCTATTTCAAACCGTACTTCTTGCGTTTCTCCAGCAGGGTCTTCCGGCTGATGCCGAGGATCGCCGCAGCCCGGCTGATGCCATAGTGCGTGGCCTCCAGCGTCGCCGCGATCACTTCCTTCTCGACGTCTTCCAGAGAACGCAGGTTTTCCGTAGCCCCGGTTGCGCCGGCAGCGGCCGCGCGAACATTCGCCGGGAAATTGTCAGGTTCGAGATTGTCCTTCATCGAAAAGACGACCGCGCGCTCCAGCGCATTGCGCAGCTCGCGGATGTTCCCAGGCCAAGCGTAAGCAGCGATCATCCGCCGGGAAGCCTCGCTCAATTGAGCGGTAGGGCGTCCATGCACGGACCGGACCGTGGCCAGCAGATACTCGGTCAAAGGCAGGATGTCCGCGCGGCGTTCCCGCAAGGGAGGAATGGCGATGGTTAAAACGTTCATCCGAAAAAAAAGATCTTCGCGAAAGCGTCCGGCGGCTACCGCCGCGGGAAGATCGCAGTTCGTCAGCGCCACCAGCCGCGCTTCGATGTGCAACGTCTCCGTGCCGCCCAGTCTTTCAAACGAGCGCTCCTGCAAAACCCGCAGCAATTTCCCCTGCGCCGCCGGCGACAGCGCGGCCACTTCATCGAGCACGATGGTGCCGCTGCCGCCCAGCTCAAAGCGCCCGAGTTTCCGCTCGACGGCGCCCGTGAAGGCCCCACGCTCGTGCCCGAACAATTCGCTCTCCACCAGTTGCGGCGGGAGACTAGCACAATCGATTTTTAAAAACGGCGCATCGCGCCGCGGCCCCAATTCATGAATCAGCCGCGCAAGATGATCCTTACCGGCGCCGCTCTCGCCGGTAATGAGCAGCGTCGTGGGCGCAGCAGCAACTTTCTGCGCCAACTCGAAGAGCCGCAGCGACGCCGGATCCTCGGAGATCCACGGCAGCCGCTCCGATGTCATTTTGAAGCCGCTTCGCCGGAGGGATGCGCCTCGCCCAGAGCAGCGTGCCGCAGCGCATTGCCGTGGGAAGGTCCAGCAGGTTCGTCGGGAATTTCGATTTTGGGTGCGGAACGCCACAAGCGCTCCAGATCGTAAAAACGGCGCGCCTGCTCGCTGAAGACGTGCACGATGAAGCTGCCGAAATCCAGCAGCGCCCATTCCGCCGAGCGTCTTCCTTCGCGATGCTCGGGCGAGCGGCCGAGCCGCTTGTGCAGCTGCTCTTCCACTTCCGTGCAGATGGCCTGCACCTGCGGCGTGCTGAATCCCGTGCAGATAACGAAGTAGGAGGTGAACGCCCCAACGTCGCTGAGATCCAGAACGCTAATGCCCGCGGCTTTCTTATTTTGCGCGGCCTCGATCGCCAGCCGCACGCCTTCCGGTAGAGAATTAAAGTTCAACGGTAGAGTCCTTGTTTGAGAATGTATTCCTCGACGCGCGCGCATACAAGTCCGTGAATGGACTGGCCGCGGTGCGCGCGGCGGCGGATATCGGTGGCGGAAACATCGCTGGAGACGTTGTCGAGCAGATACACGGAGGTGCGCTGCAGGTGCGCCACAACGTTGGACTCATGCACGGCTTCGGTATCTTTCCGGACGCCGTCACGCGCCATCAAGTCCGGCGGAATTACCAAACGCAGAGCCTCGACGCGAATTCCGGGCCGATTGGCCACGATAAAATCGCACATACCCAGCAGCGTTTCATATTCCTTCCACATGGGTATGTCCAGAAAAGCGTCCGCGCCGATGATGAAGTAGATGCGGTCGCCGTGACCGTGGTACGCATGGCGAAAGTAACGCACGGTATCCACAGAATAGTGAAGCTGCGCGCCGCTGAAATCGTCTCCCGCCTCGGCCACCGACGGAACGAAGTGCGGATGTTCGGTGCATGCCAGCGCCACCATGCCAAATCGATGCGGAAAAGGAGCCAAATGCTGCTTCAGCTTGTGCGGCGGACGGCTGGCGGGCACGAAATGAATCTCGTCAAAATTGAACTTGCGATCGGCAGCACGGGCCACGGCGAGGTGGCCGCTATGAATCGGGTCGAAAGAACCGCCAAAGAGCGCGATGCGGCGAGGATGATGTTTTGCGGCGGTGCGCTGCGCTTGCGCTGTGGTCAATACGCCTCCCAAGGATCCTTAAAAGCTATTTTCTCACAAATTCTTAAAAGGGACAGTCGCCGTGTGGCCCGGCGCCGCGTCTGCATTTTCGTTCGCGGAGGGCTCCAAGTCCAGCGAGGATTCCGGGGCGGCCTTGGGAATTTTATCCAGCGCGTCGGCAATGGAACGCACCAGGTCGCGGACGCCTTCGCCGGTGGAGGCGGAGATGGCGTGAAATTCCAAATGGTTCTCTCCGCAGAAAGCGCGTAGCGCTTCGAGCCGCGTCCGGTCGGTGGTAGCGTCTAGCTTGGTGGCCACCACAATGACCGGTTTTTCGGTGAGGGTTTCGCTGAAGGCCTGCAGCTCCCCGGAAATGACCTCGAAGGAGTGCACGGGATCGGCATCGGTGGCATCACTGGTGTCGATCAGATGCACCAGCAGCCGCGTCCGCTCCACGTGCCGCAAGAAGCGAATGCCCAGCCCCGCGCCCAGGTGCGCGCCTTCAATCAGCCCAGGCAGATCGGCGACCACGAACGTCCGCCCCATCTCCCGGCCCTCTTTGCCGGTGCCGCCGTCGGCGTTCACCACGCCGAGATTGGGCTCCAGTGTCGTGAAGGGATAGTTCGCGATCTTAGGACGCGCTGCCGAGATTACTGAAATCAACGTGGACTTGCCCGCATTCGGAAAGCCCACGAGTCCCACATCGGCGAGCAGTTTCAATTCCAGCCGCAGGTGGCGTTCCTCGCCGGCATGCCCGTCCTCATGCTCGCGCGGAGCCTGGTGCCAGGGCTTGGCAAAATGCTGGTTGCCGCGTCCCCCGCGTCCCCCCTGCGCGACCAGCACGCGCTGGCCGGGCGTAGCCAGGTCGCTGAGGGTTTCCCCGGTTTGTTCGTCGAAGGCCAACGTGCCTACGGGCACCTGTAAGATCATGTCCGCCCCGGAATGCCCGGTGCAGTTGGAGCCTCCGCCGTGCCGCCCGCGATCGGCCTTGAATTCCCGATTGTAGCGGTAGCGCAGCAGCGTGTTGTCGTTGGGGTTGGCTTCCAGATAGATGCTGCCGCCGTGGCCGCCATCGCCTCCGGACGGACCGCCGCGCGGGACGAACTTCTCGCGGCGAAACGCCACGCAGCCGTTGCCGCCGCCCCCGGCCTTCACTAGAATTTTTGCTTCGTCGACGAACACAGGAACACATCTCCCAGAAGGCATACCGCCCATGCGGCCGCCTGGAAACACGAAGGCGGTCCGGCACCGGCCGAACCGCCTCAGTAGAAAATTCGCTTAGTTTGCGGCAGCAGCCGGAGCGGCCTGCTCGGCGGGAAACACGCTGATAAAGCGCCCGTTCCGCCCTTTGTCTTCAAACTTCACGACGCCAGTGATCAACGCATACAGGGTGTCGTCCTTGCCTTGCCCGACATTGACGCCGGCCTGATGCCGCGTGCCGCGCTGCCGAATCAAAATGGTGCCGGCATTAACCAGCTGCCCGCCAAAGCGCTTGACGCCCAGCCTCTGCCCGTGCGAATCGCGGCCGTTTGTAGAGGAGCCGCCGCCCTTCTTATGTGCCATAACGCATTCCTTTTCTCTCGAGCCGTAGTGTACAACCGTCGTTCCTGGCGCCGTTATGTAGGCGCCGGGCTTTAGCCCGGCCCTTCCGACGACCCCAGTCCGCCTTAAAGCTTAATATCGCTGACCTGCACCGCCGTATAATTCTGCCGATGCCCACGCTGAATCTTATATTGGTTGGTCTTCTTGAACTTGAGCACGATGACCTTCTTGCTGCGCCCCTGTGCGACGATCTTCCCGGTCACGCTAGCCTTGGAAGCATCATCGCCCAAGACCACTTTCTTCTCGTCGGTGTGCACGGCAAGCACGGAGCCAAAGGTAACCTTCTCCCCTACTTCCCCCGTAACTCGTTCAATGCGAATGGTGTCGCCCGGTGCGACGCGATACTGCTTCCCCCCGGTCTTAATCACGGCGTACATCTACCCTCCAAGCGCTAAACGCAAACAATGATTCTATCAGAACTATACGACAATCCGAAAAGGTTTCCTAAGACGGAGCTTGCACGGATCCGGCACCGGAAGAACGCCGTGACGTCACCCGCTCAGCCGAGCAAACGCATCGTCAGGCCGGCGAGAACGCCCAAGAAGGCCACCGCACCGTATACTGCCGCGGCTGCTTTCCAGGAGATGGTCTTTCCCACCATCGCGAAGGAATACACGCTGTAGATCCCCAGGGTGCACAGCAGCGTGACCACATAAGGCAGGGGAACGCCGCGGGTCATTGCCAGGTAGGCAATCGCCACGTCGAAGGCCATGGGCACCGGCAGAAAAGTCCCGATCAACGCCACCGCAACGATTCCGATCAGCGTCACGTGCGCCATCAACGCGTTTTGCGGCACCAGTTCGATGATCAGCGCCCCGAATAACGCCGCCAGCACCATAAATGGAGCGCCGATCCTAAATACGTACCAGAAACTTTTTAGAAACGACCAAGCCGTCGAGCGAAAAGCTTGTCCCCAAGTTTCGGACCCCGAGATGGATATCGGACAGGCTACCGCCGCAGTCTGCAGTTGCCGTGCGCCTACCATCGGAGCAACCACAAGAATCAACAGCGCCACGGTGACCATCTTTAACCCGACCACCGGCAAAGGAAAGAGCGCAAAAGCCATCGCCAGCACGATCACGTTCAAGCTGGGCGAGCTGAACATGGCGGCCAACACCGATTCGCTGCTCATCCCCGATGCGTACAGTCCGCGCGCGATGGGCGCGACGCAATTGGCGCACACTCCCAAAGGCGCGCCCGTCGCCGCTCCGATCAGCGCATTCAGGTACCGGTTCTCCGTCCGACGTCGCGGCAACATGGCCAGAAAAGTCAGCGCCGCAGCCCCAAAAAAGAAGCCGAAGGTCATCCCAATTTCGTTGGCCTGCAACCAGTTCACCGCGGTCCGCCAAACTCGCTGTTGGAGCGGCATGCTGTGGTCCACGGCATAGACGGTTCCGAAGGTAATTGCTCCCGTTACTTTGAGGGTTGTCCCCTGGCTATATTTTTTGTAGAGTGCCGGGTAGCGGGAGCCAGCCCAGAAGTAACCGGCGATGCCCAGCAATAGCACTACGGCCAGAATGCGGCTTTTCCAAGAACTCGTGCTGGCAAAGGGAATCCCCGATTCCAGCGTAGCAGTTTGCGTCGCCACCATTTCCTCCGGAGGGTACGGCAAAGCTTGCGGCGAGGGATAGTAGATGGAGAGCACTTTACGGGTGCCCATCTATCGACGGGAATAGTGCAAACGTACTAGGAGTCTCCCTGATGTGTTGCTCTCTGGCGGCGGTAGCACCGCTGCTAGTTCATCCGGCGCTGGCGGGTAGTTCCAGCGAAACGCAACATTTTTTCCGTTCGGGGGTTTAGTTACGTGAGCGTCAATTGAGACGCCTGAAGGTGTTCAGATCCTGGTGGCGGTGAGCGGTACGGATCTGACGGAGGTTCAAGAAAATGCGGTACTTACGGTATCTCGCTTTACTCGGTATTTGCATCCTGCCGGCGGCTGTTCCCGCCCACGCGCAGAGAGTTGCAGTCGGCATTGGATTCGGCGGGCCGGTCTACGGTCCGGGTTATGGTTATGACTACGGCTACGCAGCGCCTGCATGCGCTTACGGCTACTACGGTTACTACCCGTATGCCTGCGCGCCTTACGGCTACTACGGGCCTGATTGGTTCTCCGGAGGCATCTTTATCGGAGCCGGACCGTGGTTCCGCGGCGGCTTCCGCGGACGTGGCTTCGGTCCTGGCTTTCGCGGTCGTGGCTTCGGTGGCCGAGGCGGCTTTGGACGAGGATTCGATGGCCGCGGGTTCCGCGGTGGTTTCGCGCCGCGTGGCGGGTTCCGCGGCAACGTGGGTGGCGGCTTTCACGGTGGGGGCAATGGCTTCCACGGTGGCGGTGGCAGTTTCCATGGCGGCGGAGGGTTTCACGGCGGAGGCGGATTTCACGGTGGAGGCGGGCACCGCTAATTAGCCCGTTCTTCGATACGAGAATACGAAAACGGCTGGCAGCGAGCGCTGCCAGCCGTTTCCTTTTCCGCTTGGATTAGACGCAGACGCCTTCGTCGGTGGGTTGCGGGAACTGCTGCGAAAACCAGAACGAATGCGGCGTAGCGCCGTGCGTTTGGTAGTGCTCCAATCGTTCCCGGCCTTCCGCAACGGTGGGCACGTGTCCGGCCGGAACCCACCATAGGCAATAGCTAGGCTTGTCCATCTTCTTGAACCACTTGACGCGGTCTCGAAACACCTGAATGTGTCCCGACTTATAGGCGAAATCCCGCAGGGTCTCGACGGATTCCCATACAGACATGTTGACGATCACAAAGGGATCGTCGTTGTAGGCGATATCCGTGGCGTTCCCGGCCGCGGATTGCAGCCGCCAGACGAAGCCCGGCGCTTTGTCCGCCAGGGCGTTGATGGGCTCCAGTTGCGCGACAAATTCGGCGATCTTCGGATCGTCGATGGGAGCGACCAGTCGAGAAATATTGATTTGCGCCAGTTGATAGAGCATCGAGAATTCCCCCGGAACCAAAATTCAGAAGTCGAAACGATAGCCGAGGATCATTTTGGCGATCAAGTGATCCGTCGCACGGGTCACCCCGACTCCCAGTCCAAAGTTAACCTCCCATTTCGGCGAGAGGTTCAGGTCGATGGCGGGAAAAATCTGATGCTGCTGCTGATTGAGGGGCGAAAAGCCGGTCACTGGACCTACAGATCCGTAGTACTCCAAGCCGCCGGTGATTTTCTTGGTGAAGTCGTAGCTGAACTTGAAATTCGGCGAAAAGACCACGCCTTGATTGACGCTGTCTCCATGAAAGGAACGATCGAGAGTGGGGTTTAAGGAGAAATACCAACGGCCGATCTGCTTGTCGGCGATCGGGCGAATCTCCCAGGTCCAGGTGTCGGTGGAAAACTTGCGGCGCTGGTAGCCGATTTCGTTGGAAAGGCTGAGGCCCACCGGCCAGTTCCACTTCTTGGGGATGCGCACGCGCGGCCGAATGTGGTCGCCCACCCATTGCACACCCTGGCCGCTGCGCTCTGAAGTGAAAATGTAGAAGCCGACCTCGAGCCAGTCATTGACGCCGTGGGTGATCTCGATGGTTTCGTGCTCGGCATGATTGGTGGGGAGGACGCCGTCCACGACGGTCTTGGAGCCGTCGATGGTGAAATTGCTGTGCAGCTCGACCATGGTTTTGCCCGGCTCGACGGTATCGTAGCCGTAGACCTGGATTTCGTAGTTGTCCTGGCCCCGCGCGGGAATCGAGGAAACCCCGCTAACGAAGAGAAGAAGCGCTCCGACGAAGCAAAGTCTCGGTCCCATGCCAGTCCTTAGAAGAGTCCCCAAGAATATCGTATGACTCCCCAGCCGGAAAGAAGGTTGCAGGGGTCAGGCGTGCGGATGGGATTTGTCGTAAATCTCCATCAATTGGCGGATGGAGGCATGCGTGTATTTCTGCGTGGTGGAAAGCGACTGGTGGCCCAGCAGCTCCTGAATGGCGCGCAGGTCGGCGCCGTCGGCGAGCAGGTGCGTGGCGAAGGCATGGCGCAGCGAATGCGGATGCAAATCCCAGTTGATATTCACCAGGCGCACGTATTTCTTGACGATGCGCCCGACCGAGCGCTGCGTCAGGCGGCGGCCCGCGTAGTTCAGGAAAACCGCTTCCATATGTGGCCCGCCGCGGCGGCCACCGCGTGCTGCGGACTTCTGCAGCAAAAGTTCCTCGCGCAAAGGCCAATATTTTTCCAGGGCTTCCTGCGCCTTCGAGCCATAGGGGACGATGCGCTCCTTGTTGCCCTTGCCGCGAACGCGCAACACCCGCTCTTTCGTTTCGATATCAGCAAGATTGAGCCCGGTAAGTTCGCTCACCCGCAGACCGGCGGCGTAAAGCATTTCCAGCAACGCCCGGTCGCGGCGCAGCAGCAGCCCCTCATCCCCCGCTTTACCTGATTTCAAGGATGGGGCGATTCCAGCGGGCCGTCTGCGCTTGCGGGAAAGCGTGCGAGCACCGCCGTCCGCAGGCGCGCTCATTTCGGCCAGCTGGTTCAAAAAGCCATTCATCTCTTCGGCGGAAAGGACCGAAGGTATGCGTTTGGGAAGTTTTGGCGTGGGAACCAGCCGCGCGGGATTTTCTTTCAGCAGTGCTTCGCGCACGCAGTACTTGAAAAAGGAACGCAGCGCCGCCAGCTTTCGCGCGATGGAACTTTTCTCCAGGCCTTGATCGTGTAAGTGGCCGACGAACTCTCGAATGACCGTGTGCGTAACGTCGGTCAGCGCGGGCGGCTGCATTCCAGGAGGCGAAAGATAGGCGACGAATTGAGCGAGATCCTTGCCGTAATTGAGGATGGTATGAGGCGAGGAATTCCTAACCGAAGCCAGATACTGCAAATACTTATCGATGGCCTGTTTCATTGCCCGGAACTGCTCCGTGACGATACGAGTACTTAGTATAGTCGCGCCAGCATCCGCGTGCGCAGATTCGTCTGGGTTTCTCAGGGAGATGTCGAGGGATCAGGGCTTGGCGCCTACGGGCGTAGGCACTTCTTCCAACTGCTGCGGCGGCATGGCGTCCGGGACCACCATTTCCCAATCGCAGCCTTCCTTGAGGCAACTGCGTACCTGACCGATCTTGGTTTTCTTTTCCACGATGAACGGCGCTCCGCACTTCGGGCACGGCTCGGCCAGCGGCATGTGCGGCGTGGTGAAGTCGCAATCCGGGTAGCGCGAGCACCCGTAGAAAACGCGCGGGCGGCCACGGCCGCCTTTGCCGGCGCTGCCGCGGCGCACGAACTCGCCTTCGTTGCACTTGGGGCATTTGATTCCCATGGTGATCGGGCGGGTGTACTTGCACTTCGGGTAGCCGGAGCAGCCGATGAATTCGCCGAAGCGCCCGTGCTTTTTCACCAGATGGTTTTCGCAAAGGGTGCATTTTTCTTCGAGCGGCTCATCGGGCTGGTGCGCCATGCGCGTCCCTGCGACCAAACGCCGCGTGGTCTTGCAATCCGGATAGCCGGTGCAGGCCATGAACGCGCCGAATCGGCCGCGCTTGATGGCCATTTCCTTGCCGCAATTCTCGCAATATTCGGTTTTGGCTTCCCCGGTGGGTTCTTCCTCTTCGGGAGCCATGTCCTGGATGAAGTCGCAGTCCGGATAACGCGAGCAGCCCAGGAAAAAACCGTGGCGGCTGATGCGCTCCAGAAGCTCGCCCTGGCCGCATTTCTCGCACTTCTTGCCCGTCGGAATCCCCGCCTTGTACGAAATCATTTCATCGTCGGCCCTGTTCAGATCGACGATAAATTTCTCCCAGAACTCTCTCACCGCGTCACGCCAAGGCAGCTTGCCTTCCTCGATTTCGTCGAGCTCTTCCTCCAGGCGGGCGGTGAAGCTGACGTCAAAGACGTCGTCGAAGCTTTTCACCAGCAAAATGCTGACGCGTTCACCGAGCATCGTGGGTGTAAAGCGGCCCTGGTCTTTCTTGACGTACTCACGCTCGACGATTGTGGAAATGATCGAAGCGTAAGTGGACGGGCGGCCGATGCCCTTTTCTTCCAGGTCCTTTACCAGCGTGGCTTCCGTATAGCGCGGCGGCGGCTCGGTAAAGTGCTGATCGGGCCGAATCTGGTCGAGGCGGAGAATCTGGCCTTCCTCCACGCGCGGCAGGTTCTTGCCTTCGCCTTCATCGTCTTTCTCGTCGTCTTCGCGGTCTGCGATGGCCGCGGGAGTCTGGTAGACCCGCAGATAGCCATCGAACTTCTGCACTGAACCGGTGGCGCGAAAAGTGTAATCGCCGACGGAAATATCGATGGTGGTCTGATCCAAAATGGCAGGCAGCATCTGCGAAGCCACGAAACGCTGCCAAATCAGCTGGTACAGCTTGAAAAGATCGTCGTCCAGGTATTTGCGAACGTCTTCCGGCGCGCGCGAAACGTCCGTCGGGCGCACCGCTTCGTGCGCTTCCTGAGCATCCTTTTTCGATTTGTAGTAGTTCGGCTTTTCGGGAAGATAGTTGGAGCCAAAGCGCTCGGGGATCAGCTCGCGAACCTGGGCCAGCGCATCGTTCGACACGTGCACGGAATCCGTGCGCATGTAGGTGATCAGCGCGACCGAGCCTTCCTCGCCCAAGTCCACGCCCTCATACAAGCGCTGTGCGATCCCCATGGTGCGCTTCGCGGTGTAACGCAGCCGGTTGTAGGCGGCCTGCTGCAGCTTCGATGTCGTGAATGGCGGCGGCGGATTGCGCTTTTTCTCCCGCTGCGTAACCGAAGCCACCTGCCACTTGGCCTTGCTGACCGCGGCCACGATCTTATCGGCCGCTTCCTGGTTGGCGACCTCGATGTCCTCGCCCTTGTACTTGCTCAGCTTGGCCTCGAAGATCGGCGGCTGCCCGCCATCGAGCATCGCGTGAATCGACCAATACTCCTTGGGAAGGAAAGCGCGAATCTCCAGCTCGCGTTCGACGATCAGCCGAAGCGCCACGGTTTGCACCCGCCCTGCGGAAAGCCCGCGCCGGACCTTATTCCAAAGCAGCGGCGAAACTTTGTAGCCCACGATGCGGTCCAGAACGCGCCGGGCCTGCTGCGCATCCACCAGGTTGGTATCCAGTTGGCGGGGTTTATCAAAAGCGGCTCGAATGGCCTTAGGCGTAATCTCATTAAAGGTTACCCGGAAGATCTTTTTCGGATCGATGGGAGGAATGCTGATCTCGTCCTTATTCTTCTTCCCGGCCTTGCCCTTTGCGGGAGGTTCGGCTTCCTCGGCCCCCTTGCCGTTCTTACCATTCTTGCCGTTACCGTTGGACGGCTCTTCCTCTTCAAACTTTGCCGGCTTGGAGAGCACCATGGCCAGATGCGCGGAGATAGCTTCCCCTTCGCGGTCCGGGTCGCCCGCCAGGTACACCGCGTCGGCGGTATTCGCCGACTTCCTCAAATCGTTGATGATCTTGCCCTTCCCGGAAATGATCTGGAGCGTAGGCTCGAAAATCTTGGCGTCATCCAGGGTGATGGGCTTGTGGGGCTTTTCGGCAGCGGCAGCTGCTTTGCCCCTCTTGCCCTTACCCTTCTTCTTTTTCTTGATCCCATCGTCGGGCAGACGGATACCGATCGTCTTTTTCGGCAGGTCCATAACGTGGCCGATGGACGCCTTGACGGTATAGTCGCGTCCCAAATACTTGTTGATAGTTTTCGCCTTGGCAGGCGATTCGACGATTACTAGGGAACGTCCCATCTAGCCTTTGTAACTCCGGATTCAATCACAGGAAGGCCCAAGCGGCGGGGCCTGTGTCGTTCTCGCTACCATAAGAAGATGCACAAAGTACGCCGCCGGATTCATCGTGGCGCGGCGATTCCGTGTAACGCCTTATTTTTCAGTTGTTTCTGGGCCTACAGCAGAAGCTTGCTGAACTGTTTGCCTGGCAACTGCCGGACGATGCCTTTCATCTCCAGATCAAACAGCGTAGCCAGAACCTCGGAAGAGTTCAAGCCGGATCGTTCCACGATGTCATCAATGTGCCTAGACTCGTCGGCGCTCAGCAGTTCGTAGATCTTCTTCTCCGTGGAGTTTAGCGAGGCCGCCAGCAGTAGATTCCGTTGCTCGGCTTCCGGTTGCTCGGCCTGCACCAGCGCAGCTCGCACCGGGGTGGGCAGCTCTTCGATCACGTCCTCACCGTTGGTGACCAGCTTGGCGCCCTGTTTGATCAATTGATTGGGCGCGAAGCTGACCGGCTGGGTCACGTTGCCGGGCACTCCGAAGACTTCCCGGCCAAATTCCATGGCCAGCCGCGCGGTGATCAGTGAGCCGCTGTATTGCGCCCCTTCAATAACCACGACGCCGAGGGGCATCCCGGCGACGATGCGGTTGCGGACGGGGAAATTCTCCGGCGCGGGATGGGTGCCCAGCGGGAATTCGCTCACGATGGCTCCGCGCTCCAGCACCTTTTCGTACAGCTTGCGGTTTTCCTTTGGATAGCAGACATCGACGCCGGTGCCCAGGACCCCGACGGCCCGGCCGTTGACCGCCATTGCTCCCTGGTGGCCGAGGGCATCAATCCCTCGCGCCATGCCGCTGATCACCACCACGCCGCGCGCGGCGATTTCGCGGCCTAGCCGCTCGGCCATTTGCGTCCCGTAGAGCGTCGGGCGCCGGGTGCCCACGATGCTGATGCTCGGCTGGTTGAGGACCCCGGCGTCACCGCGCACGTAGAGCAGCACTGGGGGATCGTAGATTTGCAGCAGGGTCTGCGGGTATTCCGGCTCGGACCAGTTCACCAGGCGGCAGCGGTCGATGTTGCGGGTAAGCGCCAGCTCCTTTTCGGCGCGCTTGAAGGATTGCTTCTTGAAGACCGCCTGGGCCACGGACGCCGGCAAGTTGCACGATTCCAGGCCGGTCAGCGGCGCGCGAAAAACCTCGTCGGGCGAGCCAAACTTCTTCAGCAGCCGCGCGGACAGCCGAGAGGCTAGGCCGGGCGTCAGCGCCAGCGCGAGCCAGGAGAAGGAAGTGTCAAGCTCCATCGCGCTTCGAGCCTATGCCTTGGATAACTGTTTTGTCAAGTACCCGTAGAATATAGACAGCGGAGCACTGAAGATTGGGGCGAAATGGCTCGGGCTGCGGCCAGGGCGCCCTGTAAAGCCGCAATCTACATCGGACCTGGAGCCTCCAATAGCGGCGCGGCGGCAGTTGGCACAGGCAGGAGTGCCTGTGCTACTTGCTCCTACGGAGTTTTCTTGCCTTCGGCTTCCGCTTTGGGCTGGCTTGTTTGAGTTTGAGGAGGATGTGGGGCGCCGAAGCCGATTTCCAGCGGCGTGTCTCTCGGCAGGACCACGTCACGGCCGCGCGAGAGAAAATTCGAGTAGATGGAGGCCGAAGCGCCGTAGGCCCCGAAGGCCATGGAGACCGGCTGAGATCTCACCGCGAGACTCAGCACCGCGCCCGTGAGCCGAAAGCCGGAGCCGCCGGCGGCGGTGCGCACGCCCGGGTCGCCGCTGGCGTCCACCGACCCGTGCTCCTCATCGGTGTGCGAGGCGGCCGCCGCCAGCAAAACAGCCAGCCCGGAGGATAGATAGCGCGTCTTGCTGTCCGTGGTGCGCGCGCCCCCTTCTTCGTCGAGCTTCATGTTGGCATTGCGGTCTACTTCCACGCCCTCGAGGTTGCCGATCATCGATTGGGATCGCATGTGTAGGTGCGGGGCGGAGTTCTCCGCTTGCGCTTGGGTTTGCGCTGGAGCTTGCGTCTGTGCCAGCGCCTGCTGGACTTCGTCGGGTGTTTCGATACGCTCGAAAATCACGCGGAGTTCGCCGTTGTGATGCATCATGTGCGCGGGCTTGGCCTGCAGGACTTGTCCGATCAGACGGCTATTGGCCGGAAGAATGAGTTGGTGCGTGGGCGAGTAGAGCGGTTCGGTCAACACGGCGGTCACCGTGGTGCCGCGCGTGGCGGTGGCCGAGCTGACTTCCGCGACCAGCCGGGCCTTTAGGGTGCTGTCGGGTACTGGCTGGCTGCCCACTTCGGCGAGCTCTGCACCGGTGCGCTCGATGCCGCCGAAATCCAACGGCGTGTCGAGATCGGCGACGAAACGTGTGCCTGGTTCCAAATACTGGCGGCGATACGGGGATTGCGCCACGAAATACTGCTTGAGGCGATGCATTTTGCCCGGCGCCATCAGCTTGTCCCAGGATTCATGCGCTTGCTCCTTTGCTTCTTGTATTTTCCCTTTGGCTTGCTCTTTGGCCTTGTCGGCCGCGTTCTTTTGCTTCTGTTTATCCGGGTTGCTCACCAGGTGAACGACTTCCGCGGTTCCTGGCGTGACGGTGGTCTTGATGGGAAGCTGCTTGCCGTCCGGCAGCGTAACCGTGTCGAAGGTCACCTGATACTTGTGAAGGGGAGAAAAATTCCCGTTGCTGTAGGACAGCGTTCGCTTTATCGCCGAAACAGGAGCGATGGTGATAACGCGGCCGGTGGCCACACTGCCCGCCGGGATGACCGGTTGATCAAACGCGTACACCGTCTCGACCACCTTGCCATGCACCAGTTCACCGGGATGATTGATGCGAACGCGCTGGTCCAGCGCGATGCGCAGAGGAGTTCCGCTGGGAAGACCCAGAGCGATTTTTGCCGGCGGTGGAGCAACGACAGCGACGGCGGGTTCCTCTTCTGCAGCGAGCGACGGCGGGGCGCAGACGGAAGCGAGCGCGTCTTCGCCCGGCGCTTCAGCGCAACCTGTGGAGTTCACGCCCGATTGGGCGAACGCCGCCGGCACGTATAGAAACACCGAGAGCCAAGAGCAGCGAATGGTTCGAGCAAAATGCATCGGATGGGCCTTTGGGCGCGTCATCGTTGAGGGAGGTTGGCGGCCGCGCCGGTCGTAAGATGAAAACATAACATAGCGCGTTGGACGCGCCGTGTCTACCTTATGGTTGTGTCGAAAATCCTGCGCCCGGCTGAGCAGCGTCTTCTTGCAGGATCGCATCCAGTGTTTCAACAAATAGGTTGGCGTCGTTTTCGGAAAAGATCAGCGGCGGGCGCAGCTTGATGACGTTGTGATGCGGCCCGTCGGTGCCAGCCAGAATGCCGCGCTCGCGCAACCGGTTCACGACATAGTCCGCTTCTGAGGTCGCAGGCTCGCGAGATGCGCGGTCGCGAACCAGGTCAATTCCCAGAAAGAGCCCGGAGCCTCGGACGTCGCCGATGAGCGCGTGACGATCTTGCAGCGTTTTGAGGCGCGTCATCCAATGATTGCCGACGCGCAAGGCCCGCTCCTGAAGTCGATCCTCTTCCACAACATCGAGCACCGCGAGTCCAGCAGCACAAGCCACTGGATTCCCGCCAAAGGTGCTGAAGAATTCCATTCCGTTGGCGAAGGATGCGGCGATCTCTTGGGTCGTGACGACCGCTGCCAGAGGAAACGCGTTGCCGATGGGTTTGCCTAGCACGACGATGTCCGGAACCACGCCTTGTGTCTGGAATCCCCAGAAATGCGTGCCCAGCCGGCCGAAGCCGACCTGCACCTCATCCGCGATGCAGACGCCTCCCGCGGCGCGTACAAATCGATAGGCTTCGGCCAGATAGCCCGGCGGAAAAACAATCTGCCCGGCGACGCTGGGCAGTGTTTCCGCGATGAACGCGGCGACGCTGCGGCCGGATTCTCGCACTCGCTCCAGGATTTCTCCCACTTGCCGGGCATACTTGGCTCCGGCGTCCGCTTCCCCGCGGCCGTACGGGCCGCGGTAGTCGTCGGCAATCGGGGCGACGTGTACCCAGCGCTTGCGCCCGTGGCCTCCCGGGCCATCAAATTTGTAGGGGCTGATGTCGATCAGTGCGCTGGTGTGCCCGTGATAGGCGTGTTCGAGGACGATCACGTCTTCGCGTCCAGTGTGCGCGCGGGCGAGGCGGAGGGCGACTTCATTGGCTTCGCTGCCGGAATTCAGGAAGTAGCAGACGCGCAGCGGCTCCGGCAGGAGCCGCGCGAGCCGCTCGGCGTAGCGGATCACGTTGTCGTGAAGATAGCGGGTGTTGGTGTTCAGCAGCGCGAGTTGCGCCTGCGCCGCGCGCACTACGCGCGGGTGGCTGTGTCCCACGAGGGGAACGTTGTTGTAAACGTCGAGAAACGCGCGGCCGGTCTCGTCGTAAAGATATTGCATCCATCCGCGGACAATCTTCAGCGGCCGCCGGTACGAAACGCTGAGGTTTTGTCCTAGCAGTGTCCGTCGCGCGGCTAAAGTTTCGGCCGCACCCTTTTCCTCCGCGGGCTTGCGCTCGGCGGCTGCGATGCGCAGCAGTAAGTTCGGATCGGGTGAAAGGCTCGTCCACACCGCTCGCTCGGACGCGCGCGCCACGCCAGGAAAATTGGCGTCCTGTTCCAGCAGGTCCAGGATGATCTGAAAATGGAGATGCGGCGGCCAACCGCCGTTCTCTTGGACGGCGCCAACGCGGGCCACCCTTTCGCCGCGCTCCACGCGTTGGCCTACCCGCAGCGGGGTCAGCGAACTCTTTGCCAGGTGCCCATAGAGCGTAAAAAATTCCTGGCCGTCGCCCGTTTGATGGCGCAGGATGACCAGCGGGCCGTAGTCGAGCGGCCCCGTGTTGTTCGCCAGCGTGTGTATCACGCCTTCGATCGGTGCATACACAGCCGCGCTGGGCGCCACGAACAGATCGATCCCCAGATGAACCGTGCGCCGCTCGGCGGTTGGATTGCCATCCCCGTTTGTGCCGTGCGCCGCGGCAAAGATCGGCGAGGTGTACAGCAGGCGAGCCTCGTCATAACGCCCGATGCCTACGGAAACCCGGGCCTTCTTCAATTCTCCAAAAATTCTCTCGCTGAGCGTCTCGGTTTCCGCCGCGGCCGGATCGGCGCCCAGAAAGGCGCTGCCCGCGCCCAAATCAAAGACCAAACTAGGCGCCGTGCGCAGATTCACATCCAGCAAACCCGCTGCCGCGCCTGCATTTCCCGCCAGCCATTTCTGCACCGTCCCGCTCTTGGGAACCGCCGGCAGCCCGCACGCCTCGCGGAAAGTGTAGTACGCGAAGCGCGGATGAATTTTCGCCAAGCGCTCGAGGGCTTCCCAAGCGGGCGCTTCGCTGATGGTTACGTAGGCATCGTCCGGCTTCACCGTGGTGCGCTGCGCGGAATTCGTCACGCTGACGGCCAGCCGCGCGCCGCTCAGCGCGAACAACGCCGCCAACTCGCCTTCTTCCAGCGGAAAAGCGCGGTGATACCCGGCAATCACCGCCGCGGCGGCTGGCAGCGGCTCGTCTTTGCCGAGCATCGCATAAGCGGCGGCAATTGCGACTTCCGCCGCCGTGAAGCTGTGGTGCATGTCGCCAAAATCGATGACGCTTACAACTTTTCTCGGGAGCGGTAAAGCGTCGCCGACCAGCACGTTGTGATCATTGGCGTCGCCGTAGATCACACTGCGGCGAAGACGTCCTGATACAGGAATGACGTCGGCCTCATACAGCGCCAGGAATTTCTCGACGAGCGCCCGCCGCGATCCATCCTTAATGTGATCGAAATGCTGCCGGATCCAACCTGCCCCAGCGAGGTCCCACTTCAAATCCCGCTGCGCAGCGGGATGCACGAAGTCCACGAGCGCAGCATCCATCTCGCCCAGAAACCGGCCAAGGTCCATCAGGAGTTCCCGTGAATGCGGCAGAGCCTCGGCCAGCACGGTTCCAGGCACATACGTGAGCAGCCACACCAGCCGCTGCAATCCATCGCTGCCGGAAATGCTGGTGAAAGTCTCGCCGCTTTCCAGCGGACATACCCGCGGCAGGCCGAGTTGCGGTGCGCGTTGTGCCAGATGCTGCAGGGCCCGGCACTGCAGGTCGATCAACTCGCGATCGCGCGCCGGATGCATCACCTTGAGCACAAACGCAGAGCCGTCTGGCGGCAGCACGGCGGTCTCAGGGGCTGTGGACCGCGCCGCAAAAGCACTTTTGCTTGTCGTCAGGTGAAAGTTGTCGTCGTACTCGCCGGGCAGCGTCTTTGCGGTTACCTCAAGCCCGTACAGCTCGCGCGCGAAGCGCACAGCTTCCGCTTCCGAGATGGATTGGCCCGCGCGCTCTTCCAGCAGCATGCGCAAATCTTATCCGCAAGGGCCGGAGCTCGTCCAATCCCGGTTCATGATGCACATGGCGTACAGACTCGCAAGTGCGAGTTCGCTGCCCACGCCTTACCCGAGGAGCTTCAGTCCAAATTGCACTTGCCGCGAAGTGGTCGAATGCTGGTAATCGCGCCCGCCGTCCCCGAAAGCCCGGACGGCGATTTGCCCTCGGAGAGGCGCAGGAAAAGGCTGCAGGTTGCGGAATTAAGATGGGGGGACGTGCCCTTCCTCCGTCAGGACGCAATAAAGCACGCCCTTACATTCGAAAGTCCTCCGCGGCGGCCTCAGGGCACGGCTTCAGGGCGGGTTGCCGCCTTTTCGGCCGGATGCTAGGATGCTCTGTTGCATGAACCCCGCCGCGACATCTGGAAGCACGGCGCACCGCCCGCGTGTTGGCATTCCCTGGCGTACTTCTCGGGATGAGACCAAAGGTAGCCGCCCCGAGGACTACGAGCAGGCCGTCCGCCGGGCTGGCGGGGAGCCGATTCTGCTATCCCTGGCTAACCCCGTCGAGTTGCGCGGTATCCTGCCCTCACTAGATGCCTTTGTGCTGCCCGGTAGCCCGGCTGACGTTGAACCTACCGAATATGGGGCGGCCAACGGTGGATTGTCGGCGCCCGCGGACTTACCGCGCGAGGAGGCCGACCGGGCGGTCCTAAAGCACGCCTTGGCCGAGAAGAAGCCGGTCCTGGCCATCTGTTACGGCTGCCAGATGCTGAACGTCTACCTGGGCGGCACGCTCATCCAGGACTTGCGGACCGAGACGGGCACCACGACACCGCACCGGAAAAAGGACATCGCGCCCGAGCCGGCCAGCGACCCGCAGCACGGCGCCACCTTCGAGCCGGGTAGCCGCCTCGCTGCCATCGCCGGCGGCACCCAGGGTGAAATTAACAGCTCGCACCACCAGGCCATCGAGAAGCCGGGCAAGGACCTTCGCGTTACCGCGCACGCCGGCGACGGGACCGTGGAAGGGGTGGAGTGGACCGGGGACTCCAACTGGGTCACCGGAGTACAGTGGCATCCCGAGCGTATGTTCGGCGATGCCGGCGCGGAGCGGTTGTTCAGCGACTTCATCGCTGCTGCTCGCGCGGCGGTGGCGCCAAAAGCGTCGGCGTAGGCCTCGGCGGACGACGGAACGGCTTCCGATAAGCGCAGTCCGTTTCTCGAATTTCGATCTTTACGTTTCGCGGGTCACTTTCTTGGGGGAATCATGATTTCACTGGCAGGCAAGGCGGCGCTGATTACGGGGGGTTCGCGGGGGATCGGGGCGGCGGCGGTCAAACTGTTCGCGCAGGCCGGCGCGGACGTGATTTTCAACTACAACAAGGCCAAGGATGCAGCGCAGCAGATCGAGCAGGAGGCTGGGAAGCACGGGACGCGCGTCGAGGCATTCAAGGCCGACGTCGGCCGCCATGCCGACAACAAGAAGCTGGTCGATTTTGCCATCTCGCGACTTGGGCGGTTGGACATCGTGGTAGCTAACGCCGGTGTCTGGAATGCGGACGACCTGCCCATCGAAAAAATGACCGAGAAGCAGTGGGATGAAATGATCCGCGTCAATCTTAAAAGCGTGTACTCGATCATTCATTTTTCCGTGCCGCAGATGATCAAGCAGAAGTCCGGCAGGATTATTCCCATCACTTCCACCGCCGGGCAGCGCGGGGAATCCTTTCACACGCACTACGGTGCTTCAAAGGGCGGCGCCATTAGCTTCGTCAAGGGGCTTTCGACGGAGCTGGCGCGGCACAATATTCTGGTCAATTCCGTGGCTCCGGGGTGGGTGGCTACGGACATGTCCAATCCGGTGATCAACACCAAGGCCGGCGGCAAAGCCATTGCTGCGGCAATTCCGCTGCGGCGGGCCGCGACCGCGGAAGAAATTGCCGGGCCGATCCTGTTCTTGGCCTCCGATCTGGCCAACTTCATCACCGGGGAAATCATCAATGTAAATGGAGGCTCGGTCCTGTGCGGCTGAAGTTTGCGAAAAGTACGGGTGCTGTGGCGCTGGCGGTTTTCTTGGCCGGAGCACCGGTTGCTACGCGTGCGGCCGCGCAAAATCCGGACACGCTGCTGCCGGAAGCCAGCGCGGCCAAGGGCAAACAGATTCTGCAGGACCTGATCGCCGCGCTGGGCGCTGCGGCGTACATGGAGATCAAGGAAAGCGACTGCGAAGGGCGGCAGGCGCGCTTCGGCCACAGCGGGGAACTTACCGGCTACACTAATTTCAAAGTGTACTGGCGGTATCCCGACAAGAATCGCACCGACTACGCAAAAAAAGGCGTAATCATCAACCTGTACAACGGGGACCACGGCTGGACGCTGGATCGCGGCGGGGTCACAGAACTGCCCGCTCCGGAAGTTGCCGATTTTCAGGAGCAGGCCAAAAGAGACATTAATAATCTCTTGCGTGTGCGGCTCAAAGAACCGGGCATCGTGATTCGCTTCGGCGGCACCGACATCGTTGACCTCAAGACCGTGGACTGGGTTGAAATTGTGGACTCCGAGCAGCGCAATTTCCGGCTGGCGGTGGACCATTCTTCGCATCTGCTGGTGCGCAGCGTGGTCACCATTCAGGATGAGACCCGGCAGGACCGCAGCGTCTTGACGAATATCTACACGAATTATCAGCTGATGGAAGGCGCGTACACGCCGCTGCAGATCACCAGCGACCGCGACGGCCGCCGCGTCAGCCAGGTCTTCTTTACGTTCTGCAAGTACAACGCCGGTTTGCCCGATGATTTCTTCACCAAGGCCGCGCTCGAAAAGCGCTACTCCGAAGTCGGCAGCAAGAAGTACAAAGACGAGAAAAAGAAAGAGAAGGAAGAGAACTAGGATACTCAGCGCCCTATTCTCCTTGAGCTTTCCTATTAGAGCATGCTCCAAAATGGTCACGAACGTAGCGACCGAGGTCGTTCTGCCGATACTTAGACAACAGGTGTGCTTTTGTACCGACGTAGAACTGCTCGAATTGAACGGAACATCCTGTGGAATCCGCGAACGTACCAGTGCGTGGAAAAAACACCCCAATATCTTCGTCATTCGCTAGATTTTCGGGAGTCTGAGGAATTGTCGCGGGCCAGAAGTTTCCGATACGCACCAGAGAGCCGTCTTGCCGCAGGTAATAGTATTCCGTCCTTGTCGAACCACGAAGCATCGGCTCTCGGGTTCGCAAAATCCCATCCTTTGGAATTCGGTATGTGATTTTCCCACGCGACTTGCTCAAAGACTCGCCGTCTTGAGCGCCATACAAAACGAAGACGTCGCCTTTGTAGCCATCTGGAATAAGAAATCGTTCCTTAGTGCTTCCGAAGAACATCGTTGCCAAACCTAAGATGACTAGTAAATCAAGGATCAACGCGGACGCATTGAGAACAGAAGCGACGCGGCGCGACGCACGTGATGGATTGCCCTTCGTGAACCTCAGCCCCGTGAGGGACAGCACCAGGCCGATGGGTAACAAAATATAGAGCGGCCACCCTGAAATCTCAGGCGCGAGCACAGCCAGTCCAAGCATCATGCCGTAGATAACAAGGAGCAACAGGCTTGCGACCGCGGTATTTGCAAGCGTTACAGCCCACAACCATTTTGACTGTGCTTCCATGCCTATGCGGTTCAACGTAACATTGAAGACCCAAGGTCACAAGACCAACGGCCTGAAGGTTCGCGTAAGTCCTGGATAAACGCGGCAACCGAAAACTACCCGCTAGCCGTTATCCGAGTTCGATGGCCTGCGAAAACGGCACGCGCTATAATGGTTGGATGCCTATGAGTGAGAATAGCGTGCAGATGCATGGCACCACGGTGTTGTGCGTGCGCAAGGACGCCAAGGTGGTGCTGATTGCCGATGGCCAGGTGACCATGGGCGATCACGTGATGAAGCACACCGCGCGCAAGACGCGACGCCTGTACAACGACAAAGTCGTGGCCGGCTTTGCGGGTTCGACGGCCGACGCCATTTCGCTGTTCGAACGATTCGAGGGCAAGCTGCAGGAACATTCCGGGAACCTGCAAAAGGCTTCGGTGGAATTAGCGAAAGAGTGGCGCAAGGATCGCGCGCTGCGGCACCTGGAAGCGCTGCTGATCGTTGCCGACAGCAAGGCCACGTTCGTGCTATCGGGGAACGGCGACGTGATCGAGCCCGACGACGGCCTGTGCGCCATCGGCTCCGGCGGCACCTACGCGCTGGCGGCGGCGCGGGCGATGGTCAAGCACTCGAAGCTCAGCACCAAGGAACTGGCGATGGAGGCCATGCGCATCGCCAGCGAGATTTGCATCTATACCAACGCGAACTTTACCGTCGAAGAGCTGTAGGCAGGCGGGCCAGAAATTTCGGGCGGCTCCGTTTCTGCATCTTAGGTAAGATGGGAGCCTGGATTCAGGAGCAGTCGAGGGGACACGAGAAAGACTGATGCCAAGCAAGTCCGATAAAGAGATCGTGTACGTACCTGGCGGCAACGGCGCCGCTGCGCCCGTCGAAACGCAGGAACTGCTTCCCGCGCTGGATGACATGACGCCGCGCGAGATCGTGGCGGAGCTGGACAAATACATTGTGGGACAGAATGCGGCGAAGCGCGCCGTTGCGGTGGCCTTGCGCAATCGGGTCCGCCGGCAAAAGCTGCCACCCGAAATCGCCGAAGACGTTCTTCCCAAAAACATTTTGATGATCGGCCCTACCGGCGTGGGCAAGACGGAAATCGCCCGGCGGCTGGCGCGGCTCGCCGGCTGCCCTTTCGTAAAGGTGGAAGCCTCCAAGTACACCGAAGTCGGCTACGTGGGGCGCGACGTGGAATCGATGGTGCGCGATCTGGTGGAGACCTCCATCGACATGGTCCGCGAGGAAAAGCTCGACGAAGTCGCCGATCGTGCTGAGCAGACCGCGGAAGAGCGGGTGCTCGATCTGTTGTTGCCGCCTTCTCCGCCGCCCGCGCCGGGCACGACGGAGGCGGACGCCGCGCAGGCGCGCGAGCAGACCCAGCGCACCCGCGAGAAACTCCGCGCGCAGCTCCGCGAGGGCAAGCTGGATCAGCGCATGGTGGACATCGAAGTGCGCGAGCGGGCCATGCCTTCGTTTGAAATCATCTCCAACCAGGGCGTCGAGGAGATGGATGTCAACTTGAAGGACATGCTCTCCGGCATGTTTGGGCAGCAGAAAAAGAAACGCAAGATGAGCGTGGCCGACGCTTTCGAATATCTGATCCAGGAAGAAGAAAACAAGCTGCTGGACATGGACCAAGTCACCCGCGTGGCCGTCGAGCGCGCCGAGCAGATGGGCATTATTTTCATCGACGAGATCGACAAAGTCGCCGGACGCGAGTCTGGTCACGGGCCCGACGTTTCGCGCGAAGGCGTGCAGCGCGATATTCTGCCGATCATCGAAGGCACCACCGTTAACACGCGCTACGGCATGATCCGCACCGACCACATCCTGTTCATCGCTGCCGGTGCTTTCCATGTCACCAAGCCGTCGGACCTGATTCCCGAGCTGCAGGGGCGCTTGCCGATCCGCGTGGAGCTGCAATCGCTGAAGGAAGAGGATTTCGTCCGCATCCTGACCGAGCCGAAGAACGCGCTGATCAAGCAATACGTCGCGCTGCTGGAGACCGAGGGCGTGAAGCTGAACATCACCGAGGACGCCGTCGAGGCCATCGCGAAATTTGCCACCAGCGTCAACGAGCAGACCGAAAATATCGGCGCGCGCCGCCTGCACACCATCCTGGAAAAAGTTCTCGACGAGCTTTCTTTCGAAGCACCCGACCTGAAGAAGAAGAACGTCAAAGTGGATTCTGCCTACGTCCACAAGCAGCTCGCCGACATCGTCAAAAATCAGGATTTGAGCCGCTACATTCTCTAAGCTCCGACATTCGCAGATGAACAATCGAAATTCGCGGCGTCCCTCGACGCAGAGGTGCAAGCGGCACGGGTTTTCGCGTTTCGCGTTCGTCTTTTTGATTGGCGTTGTCCTCGGCGGCTGCGGAGCGCCGGGCGAGCCTACCGCGCCTTCGCCGCCCGTTCCCACGGCTATCAGCGATCTGAGCGCCCGGCAAGCCGGCGACGGCGTGCAGCTCACCTTCACGACGCCCATCAAGACTTTGCACGGCGATCGCCTGGCGGAGCCGCCTTCCGTGGAAATCCTTCGCGGCGGGCTGAAGCCGGACGGCTCGGCCGACGAAAAATCGTTCCGCGTCGTTTACACCATTCCCGGCGCGCTCGTGAGTACCTATCGAGCCGAGGAGCACGTTCGATTCGTCGATCCCATCGCGCCCACGGAAATCCGCGCCAACCCTGGCGGGGTTTTCGCGTATCGCGTGCGCACGCGCGTCTCAAAAAAGCGCGCGTCTCCCGATTCAAACAGTGTCACGGTCAAGGTCCTGCCCGTGCCGGAGCGCATCGTCTCCGTTCATGCCCAGGTTACAGAAACCGCTATCGAGCTTGGCTGGACGGCGCCTACGCGAACATCCGGAGGCGATCCCCTGAACGCCATCGCGGAATATCACATCTATCGTGGCGTGCTCGACCCCCGTGCTTCCGGGACAGCGATCAAAGATCTTTCTCGCGACAAGTGGGTTTCTCCTCCGGCGCTCCTCGATAAATCAGCCGCCACCGCCTTCCGCGATACACAATTCGATTTCGGTAAGACTTATGTCTATATCGTTCGCAGCACCAGCGAAGCGGGTGGGAATTTGCTGGAGTCCGATGATTCGGATCCCGTCGTAGTAGCCGCCGCTGACACTTTTCCACCCGGGGTTCCGCAAGGCGTGGTCGCCGCGGTGATTGCCGGCGGCGCTCCTGGTTCAGCCGAAGTCGACCTGTCGTGGTCCATCAATGTGGAACCCGACTTGGCCGGCTATCGCGTCTATCGCAGCGAGCAGCAAGACTCCAAAGGTGAGCTGCTGACCCCCGACCCATTACCCTCCCCGGCCTACCGTGATACCTCTGTACAGCCCGGCCATCATTACTGGTATAGTGTCAGCTCCGTCGACCGCACCGGCAACGAGAGCGCCCCTAGTCCCCCCGTGGCCCTCGACGTGGCGCAACCTTCTTCGTAATTCCGGGTTTAGTGATTGTATGGAACTTGGGAGCCCAATCGCTATGTCGGTAGGCGCTCGCGTGCCACGCTTTGGCGTGCACCGCGTTCTCGAGAACGCGGCGGCTCGCATCGGCATCTATACCGGTGTGGCCCTGGCTCTGGTTTTTACCACCTGGCTGGTGGTCGCCAATCGCGTGCCCGAATTCGAGAAGCTGGCGCTGGAGCGCAACATCGTGGCCGCGACGGCGTTCGGGATTCTCGCGCTGGTGCCAATTCTTCGCTTCTTGCGGCTGCCCGGCCACCTACTGGCGTCCAGCCTTATCTCCTGGACGATTCTCACGCTCACTTACAGCGGACTATGCATCCATTTCGCGGCGCTCAGCGAGCGCTACAGCGCCCCGCAAGTCTTCATCCTCGGCGTTCTGGTTTACATGATATTCGCGACGCTCTCCTGGATCGGCACCTGCCTGTGGAGAGCGCGAGAATCGTACGTTTCTCAATCCAAACCAACCCCGGGGCTACATCCTAGATGAAATATTGCCGCTTCGTTCCGCTCGACGCTTCTGCACAATCCAATTCGGCTCTCTACGGCCTCCTCGAAGGAGAAGAAATTCACGAAATCTCCGGGGTGCCGTGGGGACAATTCACTCGGACGCCCCGCACCTGGCGCCGCGCCGACGTGCGGCTCCTCGCCCCCGTCGAACCCGGCAAGATCGTCTGCGTGGGCCGTAACTACGCCGCCCACGCCGCCGAGCGCGGCCACGAAGTGCCCAAGGAACCGCTGATTTTCTTCAAGCCGTCGTCAGCTATCGTTGGACCCGGCGAGCCGATCATCCTGACGCGCTACTCGCAGCACGTCGAGCACGAAGCCGAATTGGCCCTGGTGATCGGCCGCCGCTGCGCGCATCTCCTCGACACCGACGACGCGCTCTCCTACGTTTTCGGCTACACCTGCCTCAATGACGTGAGTGCCCGCGACATTCAGAAAAGCGACGGCCAGTTCGCCCGCGCCAAAGGCTTCGACACCTTCTGCCCCATCGGGCCGCACATTGAAACCGATATCAATCCTGCCGACGTTCTGGTCGAAGCCCACGTCAACGGCGCGCTGCGGCAAACGGGCAGCACTTCGCAGATGGTCTATCCCTGCGCGTATCTCGTCCGCTGGATCTCTCGGATGATGACGCTTTTCCCCGGCGACGTGATCGCCACCGGCACTCCCGCGGGTGTCGCCCTGTTGACCGCGGGCGACGTCGTGGAGGTCCGCGTCGCGGGAATCGGCATGTTGCGTAATCCGGTGCATGCCCCGCCAGCGTAGTTGCGCGTTGCCCATTGGGTTTCGGTAAAATATCCATCGTGGGAGCGGCGTGAGGATAGTTAGGACTCTCCGCTTGCAGAATGTCTCCGCATTCATTGCGGATGTGTCACACTCCCATTCATCACATTCCGTGGAGTCCTTTCGTTGAAAACACTGCTGGCTGAATGGAAAATCGTGCTCGCGATGTGTGGCGCGGCGGTCGCGGCCCTGGCGATGATCGCTTACGCTTTCTTTCGCCCGGCGGAACCCGCGGAAAACGTCGAGCGCAAGCGGCGCCTGCATCTGAATCAGATCGGCCGCATTGCTGAAGGCCAGATCGTGGAGCTCGCCGAGCATCCGCCGGAATCCCAGGGATCGAGCAAGGGTGTCTTCGGCGCGCGCGCCCGTCCGGTCCCGGACTCGCGCCCGCGGCATCTCGTCTCGTACAGCTACGCCATCTCCGGCGTCACCTATCACACGGCGCAAGACATTACCGGCCTGGAAAGCCAGATTCGCTTCGAGCGCCTGGTCACCGGCCAGCCAGCCAGCATCAAGTACGACCCGGCAAATCCCAGCGACTCCATTTTGGTTGCCGACGATTGGTCGGGGTTGCGCTGAGCTCGGTTTCGATGATCGCGGCCTTGCAGCGTTCTGCTTTCGATTCGCTTGCGCTATCCTTGCCTCTGGGGCATTTGAGCCGCGGATTCCTTTCCCCATGAAAATGATCTTTGCCTCTATCTTCACCACCATGCTGATCGTGGCGATGACCCTCGGCGCGATGTTCACACTCGTGCGCACCACGGTGTATGTCACGGCCATTGCATCACCGCTCCCTCGCGCCGTGGCCATCGCGGCGGAGTTGCTTCTGGGCGTCGTTCTGCTGCTCGGCACCATCTGGCTCGCCACCCACCTGGCCGTCCGCATCTTCGGCAAAACGGAACCGCCGCCTCCGGGAGCGCCCCTTGCCTGAGAGAAAATCCGCCTCAGCCGCCCAAACCAACCATCACGACCGTATGGAAGAACTTCGCCGCCTGGATGCGGAAGCTGAAGCCGGCGGCGGCGCCGAACGCCGCGAGCGCGAGCACAAAACCGGGAAGCTCACCGCCCGCGAGCGCGTCGATCTGCTTCTCGACGAAAGCACCTTCGAAGAACTCGACAAATTTGTGCGCCACCGCTGCACCGATTTCGGCATGCAGGACCAGCGCCCCGCGGGGGATGGCTTTGTCACCGGGTTCGGCCGCATCGATGGCCGGCTGGTCTACGTTTTCGCGCAGGACTTTACCGTTTTTGGAGGCTCGCTCTCCGAAACCAACGCGCTGAAAATCTGCAAGGTCATGGATCTGGCCATGCGCGCCGGCGCGCCGGTCATTGGCCTGAACGACTCTGGCGGGGCTCGCATCCAGGAAGGTGTGGCCTCCCTGGCAGGCTACGCCGACATCTTCTTGCGCAATACTCTCGCCAGCGGCGTGATCCCGCAGATCAGCGCCATCATGGGCCCGTGCGCGGGCGGCGCGGTGTATTCCCCCGCGATCACCGACTTCATCTTCATGACCCGCGAAACTTCCTACATGTTCGTCACTGGCCCCGACGTAATCAAAACCGTCACCCACGAGGAAGTCACCAAGCAGGAACTCGGGGGCGCCATGACTCACAACGCCACTAGCGGCGTGGCTCACTTCGTCTCGCGCGACGACGCCGATTGCCTGGCCATGATTCGCGAGCTGATGAGCTTCCTCCCCTCGAACAATCTCGAAGACCCGCCGCGCCGCCCCGTCTCCGATGCCGCGGATCGCCGCGATGAATCTCTCAACACGCTGGTCCCCGACGATCGACAAAAGCCCTACGACATTAAGGACGTCATTCACGCCGTCGTCGACGACGGCTACTTCTTCGAAGTCCACGAGCACTTCGCGAAAAACATCGTCGTCGGATTCGCGCGCCTCGACGGCCGCCCGGTGGGCATCGTTGCCAATCAGCCGGCCTTTCTTGCCGGCGTGCTGGACATCAACGCTTCCGTCAAAGCCGCGCGTTTCGTGCGTTTCTGCGATGCCTTCAACATTCCCTTGATCACCTTCGAAGACGTCCCCGGCTTCCTGCCCGGCACGCAGCAGGAATTCGGCGGCATCATCAAGCACGGCGCCAAACTGCTCTTCGCGTTCGCCGAGGCCACCGTTCCCAAGATTACCGTGATCACGCGAAAGGCCTACGGTGGCGCCTATTGCGTCATGGCCTCCAAGCACATCCGTACCGACGCCAACTTCGCCTGGCCCAACGCCGAAATCGCCGTAATGGGTCCCGAAGGCGCCGTCAACATCGTTTACAAACGCGAGCTGGAGAAAGCGCCGGAAGCCGAGCGGGAAGCCCTTCGCCAGGAAAAAATCGCCGAGTTCCGCGAGCGTTTCGCCAATCCCTTCGTGGCCGCTGAGCGCGGCTATATTGACGCCGTCATCGAACCCGCCGAAACCCGCTATCGCATCATCACCGCGCTCCGGGCTCTTGAAAACAAACGGGATACCAACCCTCGAAAAAAACACGGCAATATTCCCTTGTAGAATCCACTTTTGACGTGGATCTGCTCTTGACGCCTGCGTTCCCATGCCTTATCGTATGGTTGCTGTTCCTCAGCTTTACGGTGAGGCCCCCCACCTGGTCGTGACTACATA